>Ga0184632_10000903_pt1 | contig 12023 bp, 13 predicted proteins | sample PLM31_50_b1_FD_133153 | JGI IMG/M metagenome (GOLD analysis project Ga0184632, IMG submission 133153) | Groundwater sediment microbial communities from an aquifer in East River, Colorado, USA - PLM3-1_50_b1 | ecosystem: Environmental > Terrestrial > Soil > Riparian zone | place: USA: East... | reverse complement strand
AATACGCGTCGCAATTGCAGGGGCCAGTGGATATGCCGGAGCGGAGCTCGTTCGCCTGGCAGCCCTCCATCCGCATTTTGAACTTCACGCTGTTACATCGGAGAAATCCGCGGGGACTCCCGTAGCAGCGGTTTTCCCCAGTCTGGCCGGCCTCGTATCTCTCTCGTTTCAAGCGCTCTCACCAGAAGCCTTAGCAGAAAAGACAGATGCAGTCTTCTTGGCCCTTCCCCATACCAAATCATTGGAGCCGGTCTCTGCCTGCCTCCAAACCGGCAAACTGGTGGTGGACCTCAGCGCCGACTATCGACTCAAGGATCCAGCGGTCTATGAACAGTGGTATCACACTCCGCATACCTATGCAGGCTTACTGAAGGAGGCGGTCTACGGACTCCCTGAATTACACCGAGCCGCCATCTCCAAGGCAAAGTTGGTGGCCTCGCCTGGCTGTTACCCGACGGCAGCCATTCTGCAATTGGCCCCGCTGTTCGCCCAGGATCTCGTACAGCCACACACTGTGGTCATCGATGCGAAATCCGGCATTTCTGGCGCGGGGCGAAGTCCGGCTCTCCCCTATCATTTTCCGGAAGCCCATGAATCCTTAGAGCCCTACAAAATCGGGCAGCACCGCCACACCCCTGAGATCGAACAAGAACTCGGTCGGTTACTTCGACGCGTATCTCAGCCATCGGGAACGGTTGCCGCACAGCCGATTGTGACATTCACCCCGCACCTCGTACCGATGAACCGCGGCATCTTGAGCACCACCTACTGCCGGCTGAAGAGTCCGATGACACTGCCAGACTTGCGGACGCTGTATCGAACCTTTTACAAAGGTGAGCGATTCGTCAGAGTCCAGGAAGACATGATGCCGAATCCGCGCTACATCAAGGGCTCCAACTATTGCGACATCGGGGTCTATCTAGACCCCCGTGCCGGATCAGTCATTACGGTAGCCGCGCTGGATAATCTTGTGAAGGGTGCCGCAGGCCAGGCCATTCAGGCCATGAACCTCATGCTGGGCGTCCCTGAGGAGACAGGCTTGACGGCTCCCGCTGCCTATCCCTAATCCACATTTAGCAGGACATCTCTTCACGAGTATGGCCAAGAGATCACTAACCGCATCTCCACGCCGCGGGATAACCGCACCGCAGGGGTTCCGCGCCGCCGGCATCCATTGCGGCATTAAGAAACCAGGCCTGCTCGACCTCGCGCTCGTCGTCTCAGAACAGAGCGGTCCCATCGCTGGTGTTTTCACTCGCAATCAGGTGGTCGCAGCACCGGTCACCGTCGATCGCCTGCACTTGCGCCAGGGAATCGGACGGGCCATTCTCGTCAACAGTGGTAACGCGAACGCCTGTACCGGCGCCAAAGGATTGGCTGCCGCAAAAAAAACCGCCACGGTGGTTGCACGACATTTGAGTATCCCTTCACACCATGTCTTCATCGGGTCCACCGGCGTGATCGGTCGTGTGTTACCGGTCAATCGAATCGTCAAAGGCATACCGCTGCTGCTCAATCAGCTCAGCGAACGTGGAGGCATGGATGCCGCTCGGGCGATCATGACGACCGACCTGCGCCCGAAGTCCATCGTCCTTCAGGACAGCATCGGCAGTCGCTTGATTACCATTGGCGGGATGGCCAAGGGCTCTGGAATGATCCATCCCAACATGGCCACGATGCTGGCCTATTTCACCACAGACACCTCGATTACGAGGAGCGCCCTCCAACAGGCACTCAACCTGGCAATCAACGAGTCATTTAATTGCATCTCGGTTGATGGCGACACTAGCACCAACGATACCGTCCTGTGCTTGGCGAACGGCATGGCTGAAAACCGCACGATCAAAGAGGGTACGGTTGCCTTCCGTCGGTTCCTGCTGCTCCTAACAGAAGCCTGTCAGGCACTCGCGCTGGCCATTTGTCGCGATGGGGAGGGCGTCACCAAGGTGGTGAACATTGAGGTGACCGGGGCAGCCACCGTGGCACAGGCACGGCAGGTGGCCGAAACCATTGCGACTTCGAACTTGGTTAAAACCGCCCTGTTCGGCGAGGATGCTAATTGGGGTCGCGTGATGGCTGCGATCGGACGAGCCGGGGTCCCGATTACCCCCTCGAAGCTGAACCTATGGTTTGGCGGGGTCCCGATGGTACAGCAAGGAGTTGGACTCGGACTCGTTGCTGAACGCCGAGTCTCAAAGGTCTTTCGCCAGAAAGAATTTACGATTGCAGTGGGGCTGGGGCAAGGTCGTCACCGGGCCCAGATGTGGACGACCGATCTGTCGTTTGACTATATCCGCATTAACGCAAGCTATCGATCCTAGGACATGTAATTCCGTCACGGCGTCAGTTTGATTTTCCGCGGTGAAAGGCGCAGAATAGTTCACCCTGTCCATGAAGCACCGATGTGTACTGTAATCCCATGTCGCCTTTGCCAATCCAACCACACAGAATTATTGAGGAACAGAGTTGTGCCCTCTTGGTGTCCTTCGCCATGAGGACGTTGTTGATCTGTGCAGCGGTATCCACCATCGATATGACATCGTGGGATTTAATATCATCGAGAAGGAGACTGAGATGAAACGACTGGCAGCCCTTTTGGCCATGCTGATCCTGGGATTGCCCACGCTTGCCCTGGCGGCGGAACATAGTGCGGGGTATCGGGGAATCGGAATGCTCTACTTCACCTTCATGGCCGCGATCTTGATCTATGGCGTCTACGATAGCTTCGGCAAGAAGGCCATGTATGTGGCGGCGCCAATCATTGTGGTCGGGCTCTATCTGCTGTTACCCGAGAGCTAAATACTGACGACAGGACGCGACGGAAGGGAGTGGGCCTGCCCAGTCCACCCAGTCCTACTCTTTCAGATTCTGTGAAAGATATTTCTTCGTGAGGTACTGGATGTCTTTGTTGGCAAGGGCATCCAGTTCGTACGTGAGTTCGCTCGTGAGCATCTGCTTGATATCCGCCTACCTAGCCGGTTTCTGGAACCACTGATATTTGAGGAACTCTTTGCGCGGGCAATGTCCTTCTCATTCAGTTTGATCCCGACGTTACGACAGAGTTCGTACCGCTCATGGGCGACGCTGGAGAGACCCATGAACTTGGCTTTGGGAATCGCCATGCGTTGGCTCGCGAAGGCCAGATTCATCGAGCCCTGCCTGACGACGGAATTTGTCTGACGAAACCGGGCAGCATTGTACACAGATTGATAAGATCAGCAAACCCTCACTTCTATCCCCTGCGAGTGAATTGGCAAAGCGTATTTCATGCCGACAGCGTGAGGAGTGAGGCAGACCATGATGAGGTGGTGAGATGGAGAAGCCGCCAACCGGAATGCGAGGGTGCTTGGAAGGCTGTGGAAAAACCATTTTGACACGCGAGACTGGCGGGACCGGCAAGATGAGGGAGGGCTCGAGGTCCAACGTTCGAGGTTTTCGGAATTTCGAATCCCGCCTTTCTCGCGTGTCTCTCGCTTCATGCACCACCGTCTGTGGCGCTGGCGGACTTTATCAGCAACCTGTTAGGGTGGGAGAAGCGCGCACCTACCGAGGACGGCATAGGTACGGCGGAGACCTTGGCGGGACTTTAGGCTTCCCAGTCAAGCTGGGCTTGCACACCATCCCGACGCTCGATCCCCTGATGAACCATATTCCCTCGGGGCGTTAAGCTCCCCCCACAGGGATACAATATTCTTCCGATATAGTTCCGTCAAGCATCGGCGCACTATGCGTGACCGCTGCCTTCTGCCTCTTCGCATTCGTCGATGAGCTGCTCGAGTTCATCGAGTTCAGCTGGTCGGACGTTCTGAAACGAGACACCGAATGTGTCCTCTCCGACCCACTGCACGCGCGCGTCTTCAATCAAGAGCGGTTCCTCCACGCCAGGAATGACCAGTCGCACATGGATTACCTTGCCGGGGTAGACTTCGATGTCACAATCGAACCTAGCGCCACCGACTGAGAGGTCGAGGGTGACCGCTTCAATCTCATGCGAGTTTCCCAACAGAAATCCCTGCACCTGTGCCGCCACCCGACGATGTTTTCGTCGATCTATGTTACCCACAAGGTTCCTGTCTCGCGTACGATTCAGGGGCAATGCTGAAAGGCTGGATCCCCTGCACCGCAGAATCCCTTAAGTAGGGATAGAGAAGTCCGTTACCGGAGCTTGAGGATCTTGCCGTCGAGTTTGGTGTCCATCACGAATTTCTCGAAATTCTTGTTGTACAGTTCGTTGAGCAACTCCTGGGCATCCTCTGGGTCGAACCAGAAGACCTGGTTGGTCCCGGCACTGGTGAGGGTCTCACGGACTTGACTGCCGTCAGCGTGATTGTTCACTTGGACGACCATCCGGCTTGTGGCGTTAAGGGTGGTCTGTCCGATACCGCTCTTGGCATCCACTCCGACATGGACAAGTTTGCCGGTAATGGTCATGTCTGCCCCGGTTGCTCCGTTGTCTTTGGCAACGGTCGCGTTCCAGCCCTTCCCTTTGAGATAGTCAGCGAAGGCTTGTGCGGTGGCCTCGCCGAGGGTGCCGCTGGGGAGGCTGAAGTGGCTCTCCCCACCCCATAAGTGAAGTCTGGTGCCGAGGTGCAATCGGTCCGTGCGATGGTCTTCAAAAGGCTGAATCGCGACGGTGGCGGAACTCATCGCGACGACCTTCTCATCCGCCCCGCTCGCCATGGGGACCTTCAGATCGATGCGCTCGCCCTTGCCTGCACAGCCGGTCGCTAAGATCATCCCGAGGAGCCCGATTCCTACGATGTGATAGTGCCTCACATATCCCTCCTTGGTGACGCGATGGTCTGACACGTATGGCAAGGTCTCCGGTTGAGACCCCTACTATTTTATTTCGTCACGAAATGTGCCCGCCGATTCAGTTGATAACAGTCTTCGTTCTGCTGCTTGCAGAAAGGCCTCGTTTCTCCATAGCTCGTGATCTGGAGCTGCGAGGCCTGGACGCCCAGGTCCTGAAGATACTTCTTGGCGGCGCGCGCCCGCTTCTCGCCCAGGACGAGGTTGTACGCCACGGTGCCTCGTTCATCGCAATAGCCTTCGATCAGCACGGTCTTGCTCCCGTTGGCGCGAAGCCATCCGGAATTGGCATCCAACACCGGCATGGCATCCTTGCGAATTTGAAACCGGTCGTAATCGAAGAACACGTCGCCCAATGCATTGCTGTCGGAGGCTGTGCTCGGTGAGGGCGAGAGATTAGATGGTAGGCTGCCAGATGGCCGGTCAAACGAGCGCTCCGGCGGTACCGTCTTGATCGCGTCCGGCTGGATCGCCTCGGTCTTGGCCTGACCGGACTTATCGCCGGACGAGGAAGCAACTTTCTTACTAGCGCAGCCTGCAAACAGAAGCACGAGGCTCAGACTCAGACTCAGACACAGGCTGATGACTCTTCGATCCATGGTATAGCCTCCTATTTGTCGTGATCATTGGTCGCGCCGCTTCGTCAGGGTCAGGATAGTCTGGCTCTATCACCTTGGGCTGCTCCATCTCTTCACACGGGTACGGATGCCAGATTGTCACCTCTACTTATAGGTGCTCATCGGGTGTCCGTCAACCCAAATTCTCTCTCCTCCCCATGACGGCGTACGAAGGAGCAGATCCTCTTCGAACAGGAAGTTGCATCCATCTTCGGCTTTCGCTAAGGTGCGACTCATGACCCATTCCCTCGCGCGTTCACTCGTCCTTGCCGGCGCGAGCGGGCTTTTCCTCTCGCTGAGTTTCCCGAAATCTGATCTCGGACTGTTGGCCTGGATCGCCCTCGTACCGTTGCATTGGGCGTTGGACGGCAAAAGCAAGACGCAGGCGTTTTGGATCGGCTGGCTATCCGGCACGATTGCCTTTACCGGCATGATGGCCTGGGTGGTCACCGCCATGAACACCTACGGCAAGGTCCCGCTGGTGATTAGCTACGGCCTCATGATGCTTCTCACGGCCTATCTTGGCCTCTATGTCGGCCTCTATTCTGCCGGGGCCGTGTGGTTTCGGACTCTGATTCCTCGCTACGGTCTCTTTGCAGTTCCCTGCTTATGGGTGACCCTCGAACTGATCCGGACGTATGTTCTGAGTGGATTGCCCTGGGGCCTTCTCGGCTATTCTCAATATCGCCAGATTGAGATGATTCAGATTGCAGACCACATGGGGGTGTACGGGGTCTCGTTCCTCATTGTGCTGGTAAATGTCGCGCTGGCTGAATTCCTGTCCTGGCTGACGCCGCTGCTCCGGGGATTCCGTCCGGCAAAGCTCCCGTGGGAACTCGTGGCGATGGCGACATTGGTGGTGACGCTCTCATGGCAATATGGTCTTGCGACGATATCCGAAGCGCCTTTTTCTGATATTCCCCGATCGTCCATCAGCGTGGGAGTTGTGCAGCCGAACGTCGATCAGGCAGTGAAGTGGGATACCGCCTATCGAGAGCAGACTCTCGCACGCTTTGACCGGCTGACGGAACAGCTCGGCCGTGCCACAGATTTGGTGATCTGGCCGGAGGCGGCAACACCGTTCGTCTTTGAGCGTGAGCCGGTCTATCAGCTGCAACTCATTGCGCTGGCAAATCGCGCTCAGGCGCCGATCTTGTTTGGAAGCCCCGCCCTACGTTTCTATCCGGATCGACGGCCATATCTGTTGAATAGTGCGTACCTCCTCTCCCCCGACGGCCAGTTGTTGGGGCGCTACGACAAACATCATCTGGTGCCGTTCGGAGAATATATTCCGTTCAAATCTTCGTTCCTATTTTTCCTCGACAAATTGGTGGAAGGGATCGGCGATTTCGAAGCGGGAACTGGTCCGACGGTTTTGACTTTGACGCCGAAGCCGCGGGCTGCGGCGGCAGGCGTGGCGGTGACGACGCCGCGACCAGTCGAGTTCGGGGTGGCGATCTGCTACGAAGTGATCTTTCCGAACCTGGTGCGGCAATTCGCCGCGAATGGGGCGGAGTTCTTGGTGACCGTGACGAACGATGCCTGGTTTGGTTCCTCGTCGGCGGCCTCGCAACATTTTTCGATGGTAGTGTTCCGTTCGGTCGAGAATCATTTGGCCTTTGCTCGCTCAGCCAACACCGGCATTTCCGGGTTCATCGATCCGTTCGGGCGCATCGTTGAGGCGACGCCGATCTTCACGGAGCAGGCAGTCAAGGCTACGATGCAGGTCTGGCGCCCGCATACGTTTTACAGCCGGTACGGCGATGTGTTTGCCTACGGCTGTGTTATAATCTGCGCGGTTTTGTGCCTGTTCGGCTCTTTCCGCACCAAGGGATCTGAGCCCGACGCAGTGGCGGTATAACCAGGAAGGATCGCTCTATGTTAGATGAGATAAAGAATCGCGTGCGGGCCGTCGAGCAATTGGTATCGGAACTACGGGGGCATCTTTGACTTCGCCCGCATGACGGCCGAGCTGGCACATCTGGAACAGCAGACAGCGCAGCCGGATTTTTGGAACCACGCTCAAAAGGCCGCCAAGATCAGCAGGAAGAAGTCCACGATTGAGCGCGACCTCCAGCAGTGGCGTGATATCGATGGGAAGAGGAACGATCTGGGCGCGTTACTCGAGTTGGCAGAAGAAAGTGGCGACGCCGGGCTCGTGAAGGAATTGACGTTCGAACTGGATCAATTTGAGCCGAAGCTCGCCGCCCTACGGCTTGAACTTCTGCTCTCGGGCGAACTGGACCCCAACAACGCGATTGTGGCGATCCATCCTGGTGCCGGCGGGACGGAATCGCAGGACTGGGCGCAGATGCTCCTTCGCATGTACGTCCGTTGGGCCGAGTGCAAGAAATTCAAGGTCGACACGCTGGACATGCTCCCGGGAGAAGAAGCGGGCGTAAAGAGCGTGACGCTGTCAGTGACAGGGGCCTATGCCTATGGCTATCTCAAGGCCGAAGCAGGCGTGCACCGGCTGGTGCGCATTTCACCTTTCGATGCAAACAAGCGGCGACATACCTCCTTTGCCTCGGTCTTCGTCTATCCCGAGGTGGATGAGGATATCGACCTCGTGATCGAAGACAAAGACCTCAAGATCGATACCTTTCGAGCCGGCGGCGCTGGCGGCCAGAATGTGAATAAGGTCGAGACGGCCATCCGCATGACGCACCTACCGACCGGGATCGTGGTGCAATGTCAGAACGAACGGTCACAGCTCCAGAATCGCAATGGCGCGATGAAGGTCTTGAAGGCGCGCCTCTATGAACTCGAGTTGAAAAAGAAAGAGGCGGAGTTCAATGCGATCGTCGGCGAGAAAAAGGATATTGCCTGGGGCAGCCAAATTCGATCGTATGTGTTCCAGCCCTATCAAATGGTCAAAGATCACCGGACTGGCTATGAAGTGGGCCAGGTAGCCGCCGTCATGGACGGTGATCTGGACGGGTTCATCGAAGCCTATCTGAAGATGAAGCAGCTTGGGATAACCGCCCTCAGCTATCAACAGTCTGGAACGGACGAGTTCGATAGCTGACCGAGGAAAGAGGATCGGTAAAGGCGCATATCTTGGACGAACTGAACGAACAGCAGCAGCAACGCATCAAGAAGCTCGATGCCCTGCGCGAAGCGGGCGTGGCACCCTACGGCACGCGATTCGAAGTGAAGGATCGTGCGGGCCAACTGATCAAACTCCATGCCGAGAAAACCAAGGACGTACTGGAAGAAGAGAAGATCTCCTGTACCTTTGCGGGACGCATCGTCGCCCTGCGACGATTCGGCAAAGCAGGCTTCGCGGTGCTGCAAGACGGATCAGACCGGCTTCAGGTCTATCTCAAGAAAGATCATCTCTCAGAGCAGGGCTATCGCGTCGCAGAACTGCTCGACTTGGGCGATTGGATCGGCGTGACCGGCACCCTCTTTCGCACGAAGACAAATGAAGTCACTGTTGGGGTCACACAGCTGACCTTCTTGAGCAAAGCCCTCAGACCGCTTCCAGAAAAGTGGCACGGGTTGACGGACGTGGAAACCCGCTATCGGCAGCGCTATGTCGACTTGATTGCCAATCCTGAGGTCCATGGCATCTTTGCCACTCGCAGCAAAATCATCGCCGGCATTCGGACCTTCTTAATCGAACGAGGCTTCCTTGAAGTCGAAACGCCGATGATGCATCCGATTCCCGGAGGCGCAGCGGCGAAACCCTTTGTCACCCACCATAATGCGCTCAGCGTCGATCTCTATCTCCGCATCGCGCCAGAACTCTACTTGAAGCGGTTGATCGTGGGCGGCTTTCCCCGCGTGTTTGAAATCAATCGCAACTTCCGGAATGAAGGCATCTCGTCGATTCATAACCCGGAATTCACGATGCTGGAGTTCTACGTTGCCTATGCCGACTACCAGGACTTGATCATCCTCACGGAAGAACTAGTCTCTTCGTTGGCACATGAGATCTTCGGCAGAACGGTTATTGACTATCAGGGCAAGGAGATCACACTCACGCCTCCGTGGCGCCGCTGGTCGTATCATCAGGCCATTCTGGAGGTGAACAACCTCGATCCTTCCATCCTTGAGAATCAAGACAATGCGATTGCGGCGGCCAAAAAGCTGGGCATCGCGGTCGATCCAAAATGGCCGCTCTTTAATATCGTGAACGAAATCTTCGAGGAAACGGTGGAGCCCAATCTACAGCAACCGACGTTCATTACCGACTACCCGATTGAAATCTCTCCGCTCGCACGACGCAAAGACTCGAACCCGGCGTTGACCGATCGCTTCGAGCTCTACATTGCCGGTCGTGAAATCGCGAACGCCTTTTCAGAATTAAACGATCCGGTGGATCAACGGGAACGGTTCGAAGGGCAAGCAGCCCAGCGGGCGACGGGCGACGAAGAGGCGCATCTGGTCGATGAAGACTTCCTGCGCGCCTTGGAGTACGGCATGCCACCGACCGCAGGAGAAGGCATTGGCATCGACCGGCTGGTCATGCTCTTTACGAACCAAGCTTCGATCCGCGACGTGGTCCTCTTCCCACAACTGAGACCCGAGAAATAACGGTGGCTCTCCCCTACGAAATCTTTGTCGGGTTGCGATACCTGCGCGCAAAGCGTCGGAATCGGACAATCTCATTGAACACCATGGTCTCCATTGCCGGAATCACACTCGGTGTGGCCGCCCTGATTGGGACAGTCGGCATCATGACCGGTTTTAAAGAGGACATTCAGGCCAAGATTCTTGGAACGACAGCCCATATCATCGTGCAGGATCGGATGAAGGATAGCATGAGCGATTACGATCCCGTCACCAAGCAAGTCGCAACCGTGCCGGGTGTCGTGGCGGCAACCCCATTTGTGCTCAAACAGGTCTTGCTCACGACCCAAACCGGAGTGCAAGGCATCGTGATCCGCGGCATCGATCCGCAACGCGAGGGCACGGTGACCGAACTGGCCAAAAATCTATCGACTGGACAGTTAGCCGACCTCAGCCGACCGGTCAAGGTGAAGCAGCCACCTGCAGATAACCCGACCGGCCCGGCAGTCGAGACAGAAAAACCCGGTATCATCCTGGGCAAGGAATTGGCGCTACGGCTCGGCGTTTTTGTCGGCGATACGATCAATGTGGTGTCTCCGATCGGTCCTATCAGTGCGATCGGCATGGTGCCCAAGATTAGGACCTTCGCGCTGGTCGCTCTGTTTCAATCCGGCATGTACGAGTACGATTCATCATTGGCCTACATCGATCTCGCAGAGGCGCAGAAATTTTTCAACATGGGGCTGACCGTGACAGGCATTGAAATCAAGGTCACGGACGTCTTCCGCGCAGCGGAGACGGCCCGCTCCGTGGAGCAGTCGCTCGGCTTCGCCTATGGGGCGCGCGACTGGATGCAGATGAATCGGAATCTTTTTTCGGCGCTCAAGCTCGAGAAAACGATGATGTTTCTGTTGTTGGTGCTGATCACGATCGTGGCATCCTTCAACATCGTGAGCACTCTCACCATGATCGTCACGGAGAAACAAAAGGAAATTGCGATTCTTAAGGCCATGGGCGCGACGCGCAAGAGCATTCGGCGCATTTTCATGCTGAACGGATTGATCATCGGCCTATCCGGGACAGCCATCGGCATTCCGCTCGGCTACGCGTTTCTCTGGCTGATCCAGACATTCTGGACCTTCGATCCCTCGGTCTATTACATCTCGCGGATCCCCGTCCATGTACAAGCGATGGACGTCTTCCTTGTGGCGGGCTCCGCAATTGTGATTAGCTTTGCCGCCACGGTCTACCCTTCGCTCCAGGCAGCCAAGCTCGAACCGGTGGCGGCGCTGCGCTACGAATGATTATGCCGGCCCCTCCATTATTGTGCTTTCATTCTGGGGCTCCGGCGTGATCACCGTCACCGATCTGTACAAATCGTTTCCAATGGGCGGGCAGACCCTCACGGTGCTGAAGGGCGTCAATCTACAGATTCAGCGGGGTGAGTTGATTGCGATTGTCGGGGCTTCGGGAGCCGGGAAAAGCACGCTGCTCCATATTATCGGAACGCTTGACCGTCCCACCACAGGGACGGTCCACTTCGACGGCCAGGATATGTTTCAGATGTCGGAGGGAGAACAGGCGGAGTTTCGGAATCGGCGTGTCGGGTTTGTCTTCCAGTTTCATCACCTGCTGCCGGAGTTCACAGCGCTCGAGAATGCCTGTATGCCGGCTCTGATCCAGCGACGGTATCAGGTAGATATTGAACCGGAAGCCATCGCGTTGTTGGAGGAGGTCGGGCTGGGAACTCGATTGCATCACAAGCCTGGTGAATTGTCCGGCGGTGAGCAGCAGCGCGTGGCGGTCGCACGAGCTTTATTGCAGAAGCCTGATCTCGTGTTGGCTGATGAACCGACCGGAAATCTGGATACGCATACGGGCGAGGCGCTCTTTGCGATGATGCGTGAACTGAACAAAGCCCGCGGGACGACCTTCGTGATCGTCACCCACAACGAAAAGCTGTCTGCCCAATCCGACCGGATCGTGCATATGCAGGATGGCCAAATCGTGTAGGTAATATTGTGGCATCCCGCCGCTTTCGCTGGAGCTTTCCCGTGCTGAACCAACCCATCGTTT
>Ga0184632_10000902_pt1 | contig 12033 bp, 11 predicted proteins | sample PLM31_50_b1_FD_133153 | JGI IMG/M metagenome (GOLD analysis project Ga0184632, IMG submission 133153) | Groundwater sediment microbial communities from an aquifer in East River, Colorado, USA - PLM3-1_50_b1 | ecosystem: Environmental > Terrestrial > Soil > Riparian zone | place: USA: East... | reverse complement strand
GCGAGCTCGGTGACATGCCGGTCCAACACGCGAGTAACCACCCGCCCTGCCCCACCGCTCGCGGGCGCGATGTGAATCTCGTCGAGGTTCGCCGGGTCGCCGTCGCGTGGGAATGTGTACGCAATCGACTTGCCGTCCGGGGAGAATGCGGCCGCTCCCTCGCGCGCCGTCCTTCCGGTCACCGCACGCGTCGCGCCGGTGCCGACATCCACGATCCAGACCGCGCTCTGATCGGTGTCCCCGGAATGCGGCGTCGCGAAGCGCACGAACGCGATCGTCCGGCCGTCTGCGGACCACGAGAGAGGCGACGTGGAGAGACTCGTTGCCGCACTCCACGCGCCGCTCGTCAGGCGACGGTCGTCCACCCAGAGATGCGACGGGACGGGCGCGGCGCTGGTCGTGTACGGGTCGTTGCCGATCTCGAAGGCGTCGTTGTGCCGCTCCGCCGGCGTCGACGCCGTATCGCGGGCGATGTACGCGATCGCGCCGCCGTCGGGGCGCCAGGCGAATTGGCGCACGCCGCGCGGGGCGCGCGTCATCACCTTAGCCTCGCCTCCGGCCAGCACGAGAACGTGAACCTGCTGTCGATCATCGACACTCGCGAGAAACGCGATGCGATCACCAGACGGCGCCCACCGGGGATTGCCGACCTCGCGACCGGTGACCAGTAGGCGCTGCGCTCCTGTCGCCACGTCGAGCAGAATCAGCTCGGCGTCCCAGCGATTGGCGTCGTAATTCGGGCGCTCGGCGATGAACGCAATGCTGCGCCCGTCGGGAGCGAGCTGCGGCTCCGACAGCCGCACCAGCCTGGCTACGTCCTCGAGCGCGAACCGCCGCTCCTGCGCTGAAACCAGGGCCGGAGCGAGAAGCGCAATCCAGATGAACTGCCGCAGCGCTTTCAACGCGCTCGCGCCACCTCGTAGAGGTACTCGACGTACGAGCGCACCGCGCCGTCGATGCCTTGCACCTTGGGATTCGTCGACTCGATGACGTAGTACTCATCCGGTGCGTGCGCGCCGCTGCCATGGCCGAGCCCGAAGTGCCCCGCCGCCAGTCGCAGCGGATCGCCGGTGAACACATAGCCGGGCCAGGAGCCGGCGTTGCGTGGCAGGAAAATCGGATCGATGCGCGCGCGGCGGTACACCGCTTCCTGGGCGCGAATCACCATCGCGTCACGGGGCGTGCTCGTGGGATCATAGCCGCCCGTCATGTTCACCTCGATGTCCCCGAACCCCCGCTTCGCCAGGTGCGCTTTGAGAGCCGCGAGCGCCTCGGCCGCGGTCATGTCTGGTACGAGACGCAAATCGAGCTTCGCGGCGGCACGATGCGGCAGGATGGTCTTGCCACCGGGGCCGGTGTAGCCGCCGACCAGGCCTTCGATGTTGACCGTGGGGCGCGACATCAGCAGCTCCAGCGCCTCGGTCCAATTGACATCGCGCACCCAGTGCTCGACGCCGAGCAGCCGCTTCGCGCCGTTCTCGTCGAGGCGACGAGCGGCGTCCGCGATCATCGCCTTCTCACCCAGCGACAGCGGGCGCGCCTTGTCGGCCAAGCCGTCGATCGCCGGATCATTCCCGTCAGGCGACACGAGCGTCGCCAGCGCCTGGACGAGGTGCCACGCGGGACTGTCGACGCGAGCCTTGTTGCTCGAATGAATGTCCTGACGGGGCCCTCGACCCCAACGTTCGCCGCTCGAGACCAACTCGACCTCGATGACGCCCTTGGCGCCGAACGTAATCGTGACCTGTCCATCGAGGCCCTGCGACGCCGACGGCATGAAGATGCCGATGGAACGCTTGAGCGCATCGAGCACCTCCGGGCGCCGGACGATCTGGGGGAAATGCGGTGAGCCGATTTCCTCCTCGCCTTCGGCGACGAGCACCAGATTCACCGGCAGCTTGCGGCCGGCGCCGCGAATCGCGTGCAGCGCGGCGATGAACGCCGCCTCGGGGCCCTTCTGGTTCACCGCTCCGCGACCCATCACGACCTTGCCGAGGCCCGGCTTGTCCACGAGCGCGGCATCCCAGGGTGGCGAGGACCACTCCGCCGGATCCACCTGCTTCACGTCGTACATGAAGTAGAGGGCCAGCGTCCGGCGGGCGCCCGCATCGAGCGTCGCGAAGATGCCGGGCTGGCCGTCGGATGGAATCTTTGTGACCTGACCAAAGCCCGCGTCGCGCAGCAGCCGCATCGTGAGCTCGCAGCCTTCATCTACTCCACGGTTCTCAGCCGCGATCGACGGCTGGCGGATCCACTCCTGCAGGCGCTGCACCGTCTCGTCATGGCGCCGTTCTACTTGCGCGAAGACGGGTCCAAGATCGGATTGCTGGACCCGGAGCAAGGGCGGCATTGCGAAGGCGGCGGCGGTGGCCGACGCGTCCTGGAGGAAGTCCCGGCGATTGATGCGGGGCGGGTTCCCTGAGCTCATTGGCTATCTCCATGTGCGGGGCGATCGGAGGGGACCATACCAAAGATCGATCTAACACCTACCCAGCGGGGGCCGCAACGTCGCCAACGCCACATCGGTTTTCTTCCAAGGCATGTCTGTCTGTGTCAAGACACCGCCTTCGTTGCCGGTCTATCCTGGAACCAACCATTCCAGGAGATCACCATGCGTGGTATTCGTCTGCTCGCCGTCGTGGCGGCTGCCGGGCTCGCGGCCTGCGAGCAAACAGCTACCAACTCGCTTGCTCCAACGCCCACCACCGATCCGCGAATTGCGCGCGCCTCGACGCAGCAGAACGAGGCGATCGGTTCGGTGCGTGGCAGTGGCCAGTACGACATCGGCGGCCTGATCGTCGACTTCTCCTTCGACGCCGAAATCGAGGAAAATGGAAAAGGCGATGGGGAGTTCCGGATCTTCGCCGACGAAGGCGACGGGTTGACCGTGGACTTCGAGGGCAAAGTCACCTGCCTGGCCGTCGACGCCGTCAATCGTCGCGCGTGGATCGGCGGGAAGGTCAAGAGCAACGCCTCCACCGACCCCACCTTGCAGGCCAAGATCCATAGGCCGGGCCACGACATCTGGTTCAGAGTGCTGGACGATCCTGCGGGAGACCGCTCGACGTTCGTGGGGTTCGAGGGCTCCGCGGGGTTCATCACGTCCGCCGATTACTGCGCGGGACAGCCGTGGCCCGCGGACAACGCCCGCACATGGCCCGTGGTCGCGGGAGGCATCACCATACTGCCGTAGGGGCGCCGTCCGGGTTGGCTGGTTTTCGCTCGCTCGTGTAACCTTTGAGCATGTCTGCTCGCAGTACGCTCGTGCCGATCACGATGGGAGCGTCCGGAGCCGCGACGCTCGCGCTGGACGACTTCGCGGTCACAGACGCTTTGTTTCCGGCGCGCGAGTACCTCGCACCGCATGTGCATGAACGCGCCTCGCTCGCCATCATGCTCGAAGGGTCGTTTGATCTCTCAATCAGGCATCGGGTGTACGCCTGTGAGCCCGGGAGCGCGGTCACCGAGCCGGCTGAAGAGCGCCATGACAACCGACTCGGCCTCGCCGGCGCGCACGTGGTAGTGGTGCAGCCCGACACCCGCGCCGCGGACCGGCTAGGCCCGAGCGCCGCGCTTTTCTCCGCCGTGGTGCATGCGAGGAAGACGCCGGTGTGTGCCGCCGGCTGGCGCATCGCGCGCGAGCTGCGAGCCCCCGATTCCGTCACGCCACTCGCGGTCGAGGGGTTGGTGCTCGAAATTCTGGCGCTGGCCACCCGTACGGACGCTCGCGTGGAGCGACTGCAGCGCGCGCCCGCGCCGCGCTGGCTCGCGCAGGTCCGCGAAGAGCTGCACGCGCGGTTTCTCAAGCCACCGCCGCTGCGCGAGCTCGCCGCCGCAGCCGGCGTGCATCCCGATCACCTCGCGCGCGCGTTTCGCGTGCGCTTTGGCGTTCCCGTCGGCTTGTACGTGCGTCGCTTACGGCTCGATTGGGCGGCCGGCCGGCTCGAGGCAGCGGAACCCATTTCGCGGATCGCGTTCGCCGCCGGCTTCGCGGATCAGAGTCACTTCACGCGGGCCTTCCGACAGCACACCGGACTGACACCTGGGGAATACCGGCGGACGTATGGGAGAGAGTGGGATCTAGTGTAGACGATGGAGGCTCGGTAACTCGTCGATGGCTATCTTGTAGCCGATGTCGAACCTTCTCCTCGTGGACGATGACGATTTTGTGCGCAGTGCGTTGAGCCGGGCGCTCAACCGCACTGGAGGATTTACCGTCATCCCCGCCGAGCATGGGCGGCGCGCCCTCGAGCTACTGGCCACGCAGCACGTGGACGCGATCCTCACCGATCTCCAGATGCCCGTGATGGATGGTCTCACGCTGCTCGCCGAGCTCTTCGAGCAGGGGATCCGCGTGCCGGTCGCGGTGATGACCGGCCAGCAGATCCATGCGGACCTGCGGCAGCGGCTCCAGACCTACGGGATTGCCGCTGTCTTCTCGAAGCCGGTGGACGTGGTGTTTCTGGCGGACGAGCTGCAGCGGGTGCTGGACCCCAAGGCGGTCGGTCGCATCACGGGGATCACGCTGTTCGGACTGCTGCAGCTGCTCGAGGTGGAGCGCAAGAGCGGTCTTGTCGTGGTGGAGGCGTCAAAGCGCGAGGGCCGCTTGTACTTCGATGAGGGTGCCTTTGTGCACGCGCACACCCGCGTGCTCGATGGTCTAGAGGCGGCCTACGAAATCCTGGGCTGGCCCGACCCCGCGGTGGAGATCTTCTACAAGCGGCGAGCGCGGGAGCGCACGGTGCGAGAGCCGCTGCAGCACGTGTTGATGGAGGCCGCGCGGCTGCTCGACGAATCAGCGCGATCGAGAGGTGGCGAGGAACGCGTCGTTCCAACGGAGCGAACCGAGGACGTTCACGCCGACAGCATCCTCGCGGAAGTCATCAAGATAGACGGCGCGATCGGCGCCGCGCTCGTGCAGGCGGCGAGCGGGGCGGTCCTCGGCCAGGTCGCGGTGGGGCGCGGACTCGACATGGCGCGGGCGGCAAAGATCGCCCAGGATCTCGTACAGGCGGCATTCCGGCTCGGCGACGGCATCGATGACATCATGATCACCGTGGATACGCAGTATCACGTGATCCGGGTCCTCGGGCCCGGCGAGGATACTTTCGTGCATCTCGTCCTCGACCGTGAGCGCGCCAGCCTCGGCATGGCGCGGCAGCAGCTGGCCAAGCTCGCGCGCAACCGCTAGGGCATTACCTGCACTTAGCGATTGGTTCAAGCGCCATCTCTTGCGCCTGCGGCCCGAAAGTGAATGTTGCTGTGTCCTTTCAGGCGATCCTTCGTGACCATTTTGGAAAAAAGCCTTCGATCGCTGCGCACGCTGCGCCTCGACACCATGCGGGGCAAGTTTGTGGTGTTCGCCGTGTTGGCGACGCTGTTCACGACGCTCGCCATGACCGTGATGTTGTACGGTCGGAATCGACGCGCGTTGGGCGATCGAGTCGGTCTGGAGCTCCGCGGCGTGAGCTCGGACGCGGCTCGCGAGATGGGCGCGTGGCTCGACCAGCGTGTGTACGATTTGCGGCTGCGGGCGAGCCCGTATGTCGTTTCCGACAATCTGGCCAGAGCCACCGGCCGTGGGGCGGCGCAATCCCTCGTTCGACTCCGCGACTACCTCAATAGCGTCCGTCAGAACCTTTCGGCTCACGAAGGACTCGCGATCATCGGGCGGGACGGGCAGGTCCTGACGAGCAGCGGCAGCCGGACGGGCTTCCGCTTGTCGCCCGACCAGATGAACAACTTGCGGACCCGGGACGCGCTTGTGGGCGAACCCGTTTGGGACGCGGGGCTCGGCAAAGCGGCCCTGGTCCTCGTGGTCCCCATCCGTCAGGATGACGGGGTGTTTCTGGGCGCGTTGGGCGCAAAAATCAACTTGGATGGCGTCAGAGACATGCTGGACCAACTGTCGTCGGAGCGCTCGCGCGAACTCTACCTGATCACCGAGCAGGGGCGTGTCGTGACTAGCTCAGCGGGTACCTCCGCAGAGCTGATGAAGACGACGTTGCCATTGGCGAACAGTAGAGAGCTCGTCGAGCGAGAAGGCCAGCCCGTCGTGCAGTCGCGTCCCCGGGGACGGGAGGTCGTGGCAGTGCTGCGGCGCATACCGCAGCTGCGCTGGGCAGCCGTTGCCGAAGCCCCGCGTGACGCAGCCCTGCGCGAGGCAGGAGTGCTGCGGTCCCGCACGGTGCTACTCCTCACGGCGCTGGTCCTGGGAGTTGGGCTGTTGGCGTATATGGTGGGTCTGGTCATCACCCGCCCGCTCGAACGCCTCACCGAAGCCGCGGCACGCGTGGCGGCCGGTGACCTGTCGGTCGAGCTCCCCGCCGCCGGCAGCGGGGAGGTCGGGTACCTGACGCGGGCGTTCAATACCCTGATGTCGCGCCTCCGAGAAAAAGAGGCGCACGGTGAGTTGGAGAAGCTCTCGCTCACCGATTCCCTGACTGGGCTCTACAATCGCCGGCACCTCATGGGGACCCTCGCCAGCGAGGTGCAGCGGTCGCGGCGCCTGCGGCGCGCGTTCTCGGTAATGCTGGCCGATGTCGATCGGTTCAAGCAGTACAACGACACGTACGGGCACCTCGCGGGTGACGCGGCGCTCGTGAAGATCGCGGAAGTCTTCCGCAAGACGACGCGGCAGGTGGACTGTGTGGCGCGCTACGGTGGCGAGGAGTTCGTGGTGATGCTGCTCGAGGCCAACCTGGAGACCGCCGCACTCGTGGCGGAGCGCGTGCGGTCACGTGTGGCCGAGCAGGACCTCGGCGAGGGGAATCTCACGCTGAGCATCGGCCTGGCCGAGTACCCCGACGGCGGCGAGACGCCGGAGGAGCTGATTGCCACCGCCGACGCGGCGATGTACAAGGCGAAAAATGCGGGTCGGAACCAGGTGGTGGTTGGCGGGACGATCGAGCAGCGACCGCAGGAGAAAAAGACGCGGCGCAAGCGGGAGGCATGAGTAAGACAAGAAGATCTACCCTAGGTGGCTTAACTATATTTGTGAAGTGCTCCCTCCACACGAGCCGGTCACTTGACATACTTAGTACAACTAGCGTACCTTGTAGTGGTTAGAACGCACGGTAGTTCGTTGCACGCGACTCACAAGAGCAAAGAGGACCATATGGTCGGCATGACGACGAGGGACCCGATGCTGGATCTGCTGCATCAGCTGGAAAACCGGATGGGCCGGACTTTTAACGGCGAGCTGTTACGCGCGTCCGAGTGGCCTGTACCCGAGGCCGCGACGACCGCCTGGCTGCCGCTGGTGGACATCTTCGAGGAGCCCGATGTCATCCGCTTGGTCGCGGAGGTACCCGGAGTGAGGCCCGAGGACGTGAAGATCTCGGTCGAGGGCAACCTTTTGACGATCAAGGGCACGAAGGAGCAGGTGGCAGAGGAGAAGGCCGAGAAGGTCCATCGCTATGAGCGGACCTATGGCGCCTTCGAGCGGACGTTCAGACTGTCGGCCTCGATCGATCCCAAGAAGATCAAGGCTACCTACGACCTCGGCGTGCTGACGATCACGCTGCCGAAGGCGGAGACGGCCAAGCCGCATCTGATCCAGGTGGAACTCACGCCGCAGAAGGCGTTGAACGCCTAGCAGAATCGCGACCCCCTGAAGAGGCTTCAGGGGGTCGCCGCTAGTCCGGCATACCGATGACCTTCGCGACTCTGACGGCCCCACGGCTGGCGCCCGACCGGTACTCAGGACAGAATCAAGGCTCCTCCTAGTGGAGTCGTAACATGCAAGCCCGAGCCTATGCCTTGATGATGGCGATCGCCGTTCTGCCGCAGGCGCTCATCGCGCAGGCCACGGCGGCTGCCGCTGCGGCTGCTCCGTCGCCGAGTCCGGTCGCCGACGCGTTGCGCAACATGGAACAGCGCTATGCCCGCATTCTCGTCGCTGCCGCGGAAGCGATGCCGGCGGAGAAATACAGCTATCGTCCGACGCCGGCGCAGATGAGCTTCGCGCAAATCCAGGTGCACCTCGCGAACGAGGGCAACGATATCCTCTGTGGTAAGACGGCCGGCGTCGAGGTACCGCAGCGCGCGGCCGTAGACACCACGGCCACCAAGGAGCAGCTCATCGCCCGGCTCAAGGAGACGTTCCAGTTTTGTGAGCAGGCCTTCGCCAGAATGGACGACTCGAAGCTGGCCGATCCAGTCTCGATGTTCGGGATGAACCTGACGCGCGCGGCCGCAGCCCTCATCACGGTCGGAGACTGGGCCGATCATTACAGCCAGGAAGCGAATTACCTGCGTCTGAATGGCGTGCTGCCGCCCACGGCACAGCGCCGCACGCCGTAGCGGCTGTCGATACGGCTACCTATTTCGCGCGCAAGCGGTAGCCCGCGAGCTACTCCCCTCGACTACGTCGCAGACGGCAGATTGCGTATGTCTGAAGCGACCACCTCCGGCACGGGTTCCTTGCCCGTGAGCCACTCCCGGACTTCAGTGGGCCACACGCCCAGCTTCTCGGCGAGTCGCGCTTGTCCCCAAGCGATGCGCCGTAACTCGCGCTTCAGTTGTGCAGGAGTCACTGTCCCCTCCGATTGGTGAGCGGCCCGTACCAGGTGACGAGGGAGTATAGTCGATTTGCGGCTCAGGCGGGCGGGAATGTCGCCACCACAAGCCCGTTGCCGTTGCGGTAGGGATCGCCGTACCTGGCGCCTCGGATATCCTCCCAGGTCGCCTCGCGCCAGCGGTTGTCCGACGAGATCCGCCGGAGGTACAGGGGATCGTCGAGCGGGATTCGCCCCTCCTGCAGCATGCGATCGAGGTGCGGGTTGAATCCCACGGGGATGGTGATGACGAGCCGGCCTTGCGGCGACAGACAGCTTTGCAGGTGGCGAATGGCGCGCCACGGTTTCTCCGGCTCGAGCGGCTGCTCGTTGAATCCCACGTGCTCCAGCGTGGAGATGCTGACGATCAGATCGTAGGGCTGCGTGGGGCGGAAGTCGACGACATCCACGTTCTGTACGCGGGGCACCCGCTCGTACTTGTCGACCACGTCGTGACGCGTGGGGAAATAGTGACTGAGCACGTTGCCGACTTCGAGCACACGCTCGGGCGGCACGCGCTGGACGATCGACCACACGATCGGGATCTCGACCGCACGCTCGTTGCAGTACGTCTGATTGTAGGCGTGGTAGAAGTACTGGTACACGACGCCGCGCGCCGTGAATGAGGCTGACTTGAAGCGCCGATAATACGCCGAGAGAAGCGAGCGCCTCCAGGTCCGGAGGATGCGTTTGACGGCAGACTCCGCCATCCGGTGACGGGCTACTGCGGTGTCTCGAGCGGACGCCTGCTCCGCTCGTAGAACTCATTCTGCAAACGCAGGCTTTCCTGGTCGGCTTTGACCGCGCGGATCGCTTGCGCGACGCCGTTGATCCACGTCCTCGCCGCGAACTCACCGAGCTCACGCGAAGCCACGGCGCCTTCGCCGGCATAGTGATTGGGGAAACGCGCGTACCACCAGATGCCGGTGTAGAGGCCTTCCGGAAGCTTGAGGCGCGCCCGATCGGCGCCCGATTCCTGGGGCGCGCGATCCAGGTGGACGAGGTCGGGTCGAGCGATCATGCTCATGGACGTTTCGCTCTCACCGGCATGCATGTCCGTCGCCGGGTTCGATTTGTGCTTGGGCTCGCCCGGCCCGCTGCGCGTGATTCCCTGCACGTACACGACGTAATCGTGCGGTGCCTCGAGCTGGGTCTGCGCGAAAAATGGTAGCAGGCTGTTGTTGCCGCCGTGACCGTTCACGATGATGATCTTCTTGCAGCCATTGCGTGCCATCTCGTCGGTCGTTTCCTGCAGCAATTGGAGCTGCAGTCCCCTGCTGTAGGCCACCGTGCCGGGTTCGTGCTTGGCTTCGAAGATTTGCCCGAAGTAGTACTCTGGAAAAACGATGGCGTATTCCTGCTGGGCGGCATTGAGTGAGACGTACCGCACGTTGAGCAGATCGTTGCCCAAGGGGAGATGCGGCCCATGCTTCTCCATGATGCCGAACGGGAGGAGGCAGGTGCCTTGCGCACGGGCGATGGCGTCGCGGAATTCGGCCGCCGACAGCTCCTCCCAATGCACCGAGAGCTTGCTTTGTGCCGGCGACTGCGCCCACACGATCGAGGCGCCGAGTATGTTGATGGAAAGCAGCAGTGATTTGTACAAGTATCCTCCCGGCACGAGAGATCGAGAAACAATGGAGGCACGATGAGAGGTGCGCTTTTCGCCCTGACGCTGCTGAGCGCGGGGTGTCACCCTGCGGTGAACCAGGGTCCGCCCGAACCGCGAGTGCAGACCACGTTGAAGGTAGAGAATCGGAACTTCCTCGACATGAACGTATATGTCTTGCAGGGTGGTCAACGTATCCGGCTGGGCACGGTCACGGGGCTGTCCTCCCAGGTATTCACGATCCCCGCCCACATCGTGCGAAGCTCGCCGCTCCAATTCGAACTCCACCCGATCGGCGGTCGTCGTGACACGCGCACCGAGACGATCTCGGTGCAGCCGGGAGACCAAGTGGAATTGACGATCCCGCCGTTGTGATTCAAGGGATCGGACTCCCTCCCTAATTCTAGTCCCGTGAGACGCTGAAGCGGGAAGGCCATGTCGATTTCGTCGATCTTCGTTCGTCGCATGGATAACCAATAGAAAGGAAGGACCCGTGTTCCGTGCTGCCCTGATTACCGTATCCCTGCTGCTCACCCTCCCCCTCCTGGCCGATGCCCAGGCTCGGGGCGGTCGGGCGGGTGGGGGTCGCCGAGTCCAGGTCAACGGCATGCAGATGTATTACGAGGTTTCCGGCCCCAGCGTCGGCGAGCCGCTGATCGTGCTGCACGGCGCCTACATGAACATCCCATCCATGGGGGCGATCATTCCCAGGCTCGCCCGGACCCACAGGGTCTATGCGCTCGAGTTCCAGGGCCACGGCCGCACGACCGACATCGACCGTCCCATCACCTATCAGAACCTGGCGGACGACGTGGCGGCGTTCATGGATGCGGTGAGGCTGAAGAAGGCCGACGTGTTCGGCTATTCGATGGGTGCCGGGGCCGGGCTGCAGCTCGCCATCCGTCATCCGCAGAAGGTGAACAAGCTCGCCCTGGCCTCGGTCGCCTACGATGTCTCGGGGTGGCAGCCGGCGTTCACGGCGTTCATCCCACAGATGACGGTGGAGATGATCGTGGCGATGCCGTTCGCCGCGGAGTATCGCAAGCTTGCCGCCAATCCTAATGGCTTTCCGGAATTGGCCCGAAAGCTGATCGCGCTCGAGAAAGAACCGATGGCGTGGGAAGCGGATGTGAGGGCGCTGAAGACGCCCGTACTCATCATCACCGGCGACGCCGACGTGGCGACCCTCGAACATTCGGTCGCACTGTTCCGGCTGCTGGGCGGCGGCGGGATGGGCGATATGGGCACGCCGCTGCCGGCCTCGCGCCTCGCCGTACTGCCGGCGACGTCACACACGGCCGTCATCACCCAACCCGACCTGCTGCTGGCCTTCATCGAGCCGTTTTTGAAGGGTGTGACGCCGAAGGGGATGTTTGGGAGTTAGTCAGCCGAGAATCGCCGCGAGCGAGCAGCGAAATCCGGGAAGGACCACTTCGCCGGTCAGCTCCCCGGTGTCGCTCACGGTGGATTCGGTGCCCTCGGCGCGATAGATCCGGGCGAGTCGTCGTTCAGGATCAACGACCCAGACGAGTCGTGACCCGGCCTCGATCCAGTCTCCCACCTTCGCGAGCGTCTCACCGGGGCGATCGTCGGGCGAGAGCACTTCGACGACCAGATCGGGCGCGAACTCGGCGAATCCCGCGGTGCTGGGCTCGGGCAGGCGTTCGCGCCGGACGAATGCGATGTCCGGCGCCCGCACGGTATCGGGATCACGCGACAGGGTGAAGCCGGTTTCGGCGGCGAGCAGCTTCCCCGCCCCGGTCAGCTCGATGTGTTGGCCGAGCCGGGTGGCGAGATTCATGGTGACGAGGCCGTGACGCCAGCCGGCGGGCTCGCGGACGATAAGGCGCCCGCGCACCAGCTCGG
>Ga0184632_10000901_pt1 | contig 12038 bp, 7 predicted proteins | sample PLM31_50_b1_FD_133153 | JGI IMG/M metagenome (GOLD analysis project Ga0184632, IMG submission 133153) | Groundwater sediment microbial communities from an aquifer in East River, Colorado, USA - PLM3-1_50_b1 | ecosystem: Environmental > Terrestrial > Soil > Riparian zone | place: USA: East River... | reverse complement strand
GAGGGCGCGCCGGTCGGCCTCGGCGTCGATGGCTCGGCGTCCAACGACGCCGGCAACCTGATGGCGGAAGTCAGGCAGGCGATGCTGGTCCCTCGGGCGGCGGGAGACGCCCGAGCTATGAGCGCGCGCGATGCGATCCGGGTCGCCACACGGGGCGGCGCCGCCTGCCTCGGACGGAACGACGTGGGCTCGCTTCAGGTCGGAATGCGGGGCGACGTGGCTCTGTTCGCCGTCGACGGCCTCTGGGCGGCCGGGGCGGAGGCGGATCTGGTGGCTGCAGCCGTTCACTGTCCCGCGCCGCGCGTGAGAGATCTGTACGTCGAAGGGCGACCCGTCGTAATGGGTGGACGCTTGGCGAACGCCGACGAGGAGGCGATAGCCGCCGAGGGCCACCGCGTCGGTGGGCTGATCGCGGAGATGGCCAGGGAGGGCTTCAGGTGAGCAGCCGGATCGCCGAGCGCATGCGAGGGCGCGTCGGCGAGAGCGCCGGCCGGGTCGATGGGATGCCGAAGGTGAAGGGCACCTTTGCCTTCGGGAGCGATCTCTGGCACGAGCACATGCTCTGGGGCCACACTCTGCGCTCGCCCCATGCCCGTGCCCATATCCGTTCAATCGATATCTCCAGGGCGGTCGCAAGCCCCGGCGTTCACGCCGTCCTCGTAGCATCCGACGTCCTCGGCAAGGCCAACTTCGGCCTCGACTTCGCGGATCAGCCGGTCCTGGCCGCCGATGTCGTCCGCTATGCGGGCGAGCCTGTGGCCCTGGTGGCTGCCGAACATCCGGAGCTCGCTCGTCGGGCGGCTGCGAGGATCGAGGTTGACTACGAGACCCTTCCACCAGTCACCGATATGGAGCGGGCTCTGGACCCGGATGCCCCTAAGGTTCACGAGTTCGGCAACGTCCTGCGTCACGTCCGCATAGTCCACGGTGACCCGGAAATCGAAGCCGACATCTGGGTCGAGGGCTACTACGAGACCGGGATGCAGGACCAGGCAGCTCTGGGGCCAGAAGCCGGGCTCGCCGTTCCCGCCGAGGACGGCGGCGTGGACCTGTATGTGGCCACGCAGTGGCTCCACGTGGACCGGCAGCAGATCGCGCCGTGCCTGGGCCTGCCGGAGGACAAGGTCCGCCTCTATTTGGCGGGCGTGGGCGGTGCCTTCGGGTCTCGCGAGGACGTGAGCATGCAGATCCACGCGTGCATGCTTGCCTTGTACACCGGCCGGCCAGTGAAGATGTCCTACGGAAGGGAGGAATCCTTCCTTGGCCACGTCCATCGCCATCCATCGCGGATCTGGATGCGTCACGGAGCGACGAAGGAAGGACGGCTCGTGAGCGTGCGGGCACGCCTGCTGATCGACGGGGGCGCCTACGCGTCGTCCTCCGCTTACGTGATCGCCAATGCCTCGACGTTCGCCGCGGGCCCCTACGAGGTACCAAACGCCTTGATCGAGGGGACATGCGTCTACACGAACAACCCATCGTGTGGGGCGATGCGTGGGTTCGGGGCAGTGCAGGCGTGCTTCGCGTACGAGGCCCAGATGGACAAGCTCGCGATCGCGACCGGAATGTCTCCGCTGGAGATCCGGCTCAGGAACGCGATGAAGCCGGGGACCATGATGCCGACGGGCCAGGTGGTCAAGGGCGTTGCGCCTGTCGAGGAGGTTATCGAACGCTGCGCCGCCATCCCGCTGCCCGAGTCCTCACCGGAGGGCCGCCGAGATCCGATCACGCTGCCGGGCGGCGTGGCCGGCAACGTCGGCCGGGGCGAGGGGATCAAGCGGGGAGTGGGCTACGCCGTGGGACACAAGAACATCGCCTACAGCGAGGGGTTCGACGACTACTCCGAGGCGCGAGCGACCCTCTCGCGTGGACCCGACGGGCCGGTGGCCGAGATCCATTGCGCGGCCGCTGAGGTCGGCCAGGGCGTGCACACGATACTCGGCCAGATCGCTAGAGAGGAGCTGGGCGTCGAACACGTCGTCCTTCACTCCACGGACACCCTCATCGGGTCGGCGGGCTCCAGCTCGGCCTCGCGGCAGACCGTCATGTCGGGTGGCGCCGTGCTGGAGGCATGCCGTGCCGTCAAGGAGGAGTTGATACGCCGGGCGCTCGACCGGATTGGTCCCAAAGAGCCCTGGGCGGCTACCGTGCTCGACGGAGGGCGGATCGTGGTGAACGGAGAGGCGGCTGGCCTCATCCAAGATTTCCTCGAAGAGCCCATAGAAGAGACCCGGCAGTTCCACCACGAGCCGACCGGCGAGCTCGATGTTAAGGGCCAGGGCGACATCCATTTCATGCTGGCCTTCGCTGCGGCGCGCGCCGTCGTGGAGGTGGACACCGACCTCGGTCTGGTTCGCGTGGTGCAGATAGCGGTGGCCCAGGACGTGGGCAGGGCCATAAACCCCCAGAGCGTCTACGGGCAGATCGAGGGCGGGACGGCCCAGGGCTTGGGTCTCGCGCTGCTCGAGGAGCTTCAGCTGAAGGAGGGCAAGATCCGCAACGCCTCGTTCACCGACTATCTGCTGCCTACCATTCTGGACATGCCGCCTGTGGTTTCCGAGCTAATCGAGGAGCCCCAGCCGGGCGTGCCGTTCGGTGCGAAAGGCGTGGGGGAGCCCTCGACGATCGTGTCCACCGCCGCGATCGCCGCCGCGCTCCGAGACGCGACCGGGCGAGAGCTGAACCGCGTGCCCGTGAAGCCGGACGACCTGGTCGGCCTCTCGCCGCCGGCCTCGTCCGGCGTCCCGCCACCCTCACCCGAGGTGCCAGGCCAAAAGGCCGTCCCGTTCTACCTGGGAATGGCCGCCGGCCAGCAGGAGATCGGCGGATAGGGAAGGATTGCAGTCATGAACGACGGATCCTTCCGGGCCGACTTGGCCCACCGGCTGGCCGTTGCTCGCGGGGACGAGCCGGCCGACCTATCGATCAGGGGTGGCAGGGTCCTTTCGGTCTTCACCGGCGAGCTGCTGGAAGCGGATGTTGCGGTCGCAAGCGAGCATGTTGCGGGCGTCGGACCAGGCTATGAGGGTCGCGAGACCTTCGACGCGACCGGCTTGATCCTGCTGCCGGGCTTCATCGATGGCCATATGCACATCGAGTCCACCAAGCTCATGGTCGACGAGTTCGCGCGCGCCGCGCTCCCCCACGGGACCACCACGGTCGTGATCGACCCGCATGAGATGGCCAATGTATTCGGCCTGGACGGCGTTCGGGCGCTCCTCGCCTCGGCCAATGACGTGCCGCTCGACTACTACGTCATGGTCTCCTCGTGCGTCCCTGCCAGCCCGTTCGAGTCCAATGGGGCCACCGTGGAGGCCGAGGACATCGCTCGATTCCTCGCGGAGGAGCCGATGGCGATAGGCGTGGCCGAGATGATGGACTTCCCTGGAGTCGTGCGGGGGAGCGCCGAGATCCTTGCGAAGATCGAGGCCGCCCGGGCGCGGGAGTCGCACCTCGACGGGCACGCTCCCGGCCTCTCCGGCCGTGAGCTCAACGCCTACCTTGCCGCCGGCATCCGGAGCGACCACGAGTGCACGACCTACGAGGAGGCCCTCGAGAAGCGCCGGCTGGGGATGTGGATCATGATCAGGGAGGGATCGGCGGCCCGGAACCTCGAGGCCCTCCTGCCGCTCGTTCTCGAGCACGGGCCCGGGAACTGCCTTCTCTGCACCGACGACCGCGAGCCCGACGAGCTGCTTGCCCTTGGCCACATCAACGACGTGATGAGGAAGGCCGTCGCGCTCGGGTGTCCGCCTTACCACGCCATAGTCATGGGCACCCTGTTCGCGGCCCGCTATCACCGGTTGCACAGTCACGGCGCTGTTGCGCCGGGATATCTGGCGGACGTGGTCGCGGTCGAGGACCTGGAACGATTCCGTCCGGTCCGCGTCTGGAAGAAGGGCCGACTGGCTGCGGCAGAGGGCAAGGCCATCGGGGTCCCGAGGGCAACCGCCCCAGACTGGATGCGGGATAGCGTCCGGATACCGAAGCTCTCGGCAGGAGACTTCCGCATCCGCGCGCGGGGACCGGTCCGAGTCATTGGCGTCCAGCCGGGACAGATAGTGACTCGATCACTTGTCGCCGACCCGCCTCGGCGGGACGGTGAGGCTCTGGCCGACCCGGACCGGGACCTGGCGAAGATCGCCGTGGTCGAGCGGCACAAGGGCACCGGACGGATCGGGCTCGGGTTCGTATCGGGTTTCGGCCTGGCGCGCGGCGCGCTGGCCTCCAGCCATGCGCACGACGCGCACAACGTCGTGGTCGTGGGCGCCGACGATACGGATATGGCTGCGGCGGTAAACCGACTCGCGGCGATCGGCGGCGGGCAGGTTGCGGTGGCCGGGGGTAACGTGCTTGCCGAGATCGCCTGCCCGATAGGAGGGCTCCTTTCGGACAGACCGGTCGAGGAGGTTGCGGCCGCGGCGACGGAGATGGAACGGGCATCTCATGACCTCGGCGTCGCGATCCGGTCCCCGTTCATGGCGATGTCTTTCTTGGCGCTCTCGGTGATCCCGGAGCTCAAGATCACCGATCGCGGCCTGGTCGACACGATCAGGTTCGAACTGGTTCCGATCGAGGCCGGAGGCCCCTAGTCAAGCAGAGGAGCCTTTCGAACCGGGTCTAAGAGCCGAGCGATGAGTCGTCCGAAAGCCGCTTGCGAGTTTGGCCGCTTGCGGTCAGTCTATTGCGGGGGCCTCCCGAGACGGGCCCCACCTCCGCCGGGACGAGGCGCTCGCCTGCGCGCACGGCCGACCCGGATCAAAGGGGGTGGATGGCCCGCGTCCCCTTGCCTGGGGAGGCCCCTACTTTCTTTGGGGCGGCAAGGATCAGCGCAGATACCCACAGTCCGGCGAGGAAAAGGCCGCCCAACACGTCGGTCATCCAGTGCACTCCTAAGTAAATGCGCGAGACCCCAACCGCAAGGACGGCCGCGGCCGTGAGAGCTGCGATCGCCACCCGCTGGTGAATGTGCAGCCCCGCCCAGACCAGCAGGGCCAGAACCACGAACACCGCGAAAGCCTGCATCACGTGGCCGGGGGGATAGGACTTGCCGGCGAATGGACCGATCGACAGAGCGGCGGGCGGCCGGGGTCTGCCGACCAGGGCCTTGACCAGGCTCTTGAGGATCTGTGCGCCCGCCAGCGACGCCGCCAGCGCCAGCCCTGGCAGCCACCCTCGCCCGCTGATCCGGAAGACGACCCCCGCAAGGGCAACCACCGGCCAGAGGAACAGGATCGATCCGAGCACGGTCACCGTTCGAAACACACCCGTGAGCCATCCCGTCCGGTGGCTCACCATGAACCTGAGAACCGGAGGGTCGAGCCTGGCAAAGCCCCAATCAGCGACGACGTTCTGGGTGATGAACGCGAAGGCCAGACCGCAACAAACGAGAACGACGACCGGCCCGCGGCCACTCATGGGGACCCATTATCCCGTCACCTTCCAGGGGGATGCTCTGGAAATTGAACGGGGCGCCCGGAGGCGCCCCGTTCGACATGCTTCCCTCCTACGGGAGCAGGCCGTGCCAGAAGTACCAGCCAAATACCGCGGAGACCAAGAACATCAGCCAGTGAATGTCCTTCCAGCGTCCCTGGAGGATCCGTATCACCGTGAAGGCGATGAATCCCGCCCCGACACCGTTTGTGATGCTAAAGGTGAACGGCATCATCACGATCGTGAGGAGGGCCGGGATCCCGATTGACGGGTCCTGCCAGTTGATGTCCTTGACGATGACCATCATGAAGTAGCCGACCAGCACCAGCACGGGCGCGGTCGCCTCGGGCGGGATGACCCCCGCCAGCGAAGAGAAGAACAGGGCCAGGAGGAACAGGGCTCCGACTACCACGGACGCTAGTCCCGTCCGTGCACCCTCGGAGACTCCGGCCGCGCTCTCTATGTAGGTGGTGTTCGACGAGGAGGAAGTGAAGCCGCCCAGAGCTGCCCCGAGCGAGTCCACCAACAGCACGCGGTTGATACCGGGCAGCCTTCCTTCCTGGTCGAGCATCCCGCCTTCGCCCGCGATGCCCACCACGGTCCCCATCGTGTCGAAGAAGTCCGAAAGCATCACCGACAGGACGATCGCTATCGTCGTCCAGAAGGCGAGCGACCCGGAGAATCGGAGCGTGAAGTCCCCTATCAGATCGAAATGCGGAGAGGACACCCACTTGTCCGGGACATGCGCGATGCCGGACGGCCAGATGCTCGAATGACCCCAGACCTGATTGATGACGGTGGCCACTATCGTCGTGAACAGGATCCCGAATAGCAGGGCCCCCTTCACCCGGCGGGCCACCATGGCCGCCGTCACGGCCAGGCCGATGACGAAAACCAGGATTCGAAGCGTACTGAGGTTGGGATTCAAGGCGACGAAGGTCCCCTGGCCGGTGACCACGATCCCCTTGCAACCGCCGGCATCGTTGCAACCCGTTGAAAGGCCGATGAAGGCGATGAATGCTCCGATCCCGATCCCGATCGCCCTTTTCAGGTCCATCGGGATGGCGTTCAGAACGGCGTTACGAAACCCCGTCAACACCAGTAACGTGATCGCCAAGCCTTCGATCACGACGATGCCCATGGCTTGAGCCCAGGACAGCCCGAAGGCCCCAACAAGGGTGAAGGCCACGAAGGCGTTCAGCCCGAGGCCCGCGGCCATCGCGAAGGGATAGTTGGCGTAGAGACCCATCGCAAGCGTCAACACGGCGGCCGCCAGAGCTGTCACGGCCAGCACCTGATCGAACGGGAGGCTGGCGCCGTTCTTGTCGGGAAGGGCGCCCAGGATCGACGGATTGACGAACAGGATGTAGGACATCGTCAGCCATGTGGCAAGGCCGCCGATGAGCTCGGTCCGAACGGTCGAGCCCCGCTCCGTGACGTGGAAATACCGGTCGAGCGGGGTCGCCCCAGTGGTACTCGCTTCGGGTGGCGCCCACGTCCCCATACACGCTCCTTTCGTGCGGGTCCGGAGCGCACCCCGGTGTGTCGGTGGGCCCCAGGACCACCCAATTGGGGAAGGCAGCTCGAAGCATAGGTACGCGCCAGACCGGGCGCAAGGAGCCGCGGCTACTCGGGCTGGATGGCCACCGGGAGCGCCGTCCTGGCCCACGTCGAGAGGCGCTTGCCCGCCTGCCAGCCCTGGTACTTGCCCGCGAGCAGCCGCCGGGCCATCGCGTCTTCGGCCTCATCCTCGACGATGCGGCCGGCGCAGGCGAACTCCTCGTCTCCGATCAGCACGCGCACGCGCTGGTCCGCTTGGATGTTCCGAACCCAGTCCGATCGATCGCCGCCGCCGGAGAGCAGGTAGATCGTCCCTTCGCGCACGCCGAACCAGATCTCGATCGTATGAGGGCGGCCGGTGTGGCGGCCGGCCGTCGTGACATAGCAGAAGTCCTCGTTGGCCTGATCGGCGAGTGCCACCGTGCGAGGATAGCGGTCCGGTGCCGGTCAGCAGACGCGAGGGGCGGACGCGCACAGCGAGGATCGCCGTAGACATCGGCGGGACGTTCACCGACGTCGTCCTGGTGAAGGCGGGCCGAGTGGCCGCGAGCACGAAGCTGCTGACCACCCAGACCGATCCCTCCCTCGCGGTGCAGTCGGGGATCGCTCGCCTTCTGGAGGGCGTTGCCGCGGAGGACATCGGCGAGGTCATCCACGGCACCACTCTGGTGTCCAACACGCTGATCGAGCGGCGGGGTGCGCCCACCGCTCTCGTGTGCACGAGGGGCTTCCGGGACGTCATGACCATCAGGAGAGAGCTCCGCTACGACCTGTACGACCTGTTCATGGACCTACCCGACCCGCTGGTTCCACGGCGCCTTCGATTCGAGGTAACCGAGCGCGTCCTGGCGGATGGCTCGATCGATACGCCGCTCGATGTGGAGGAGGTCAGGCGGACGGCGCGCCGGATCCGGCGCGAGGACATCGAGGCGGTCGCCGTGTGCCTTCTGCACGCATATCGGAATCCCGCACACGAGAGGCTCGTGGCGGATGTCCTGGCGCAGGAGCTCCCCGACGCCTGGGTGTCGCTCTCGAGCGACGTGTCTCCGGAGCTTGGCGAGTTCGCGCGGACGTGCACGACCGTTGCGAACGCCTACGTGCTCCCGCTGGTGGCAACGTATCTCGAGCTCCTGGAGAAGCGTCTGGAGGTCCTCGGGCTCCGTTCACCTCTTCGGATCATGCTCTCGACCGGGGGCGGCGGACTCGCTGGCCCCGAGACCGCAAGACGCTATCCGGTTCGCCTCCTGGAGTCCGGCCCCGCGGCAGGCGCCCTATCGGCTGGTTTCTGGGGAGCTCGTGCCGGTCATGAGGACGTTCTGGCGTTCGACATGGGCGGCACCACGGCCAAGGCATGCCTGATCGAAGAGGGCTCGCCGCTCGTCGCTCGGGAGCACGAAGTCGCCCGCGTCTACCGCTTCGCGAAGGGCAGCGGGCTTCCCCTTCGGGTGCCGGTCATCGACCTGATCGAGATCGGCGCCGGCGGCGGCAGCATCGCCGGCGTCGGCGCCTTTGGCCTTCCGAAGGTCGGCCCCGAGAGCACCGGGGCGGAGCCGGGGCCGGCTTGTTATGGGCTTGGGGGCGGAGAGCCGACGGTGACGGACGCCGACCTGCTGCTCGGATACCTGAACCCCGGGTTCTTCCTTGGAGGCGAGATGACGCTCGACGAGCCGGCAGCGCACTCTGCGATTGGCCGCCTGGCATCGCACTTGCAGCTCACGCCACTGGATGCCGCGGCGGCGATACACCGTGTGGTGAACGAGAGCATGGCGAGCGCCGCCCGGATGCACGCGGTCGAACGCGGCCGGGACCTGCGGAGATTCGCGATGGTTGCGACCGGCGGAGCCGGGCCGGTGCACGCCTGGGGCGTGGCGCGGGCACTTGGCATCCGGACGCTGGTGTTCCCGCCCAGCGCGGGAGTCGCCTCGGCGTTCGGCATGCTGACCGCGGCGGCCGGCTTCGAGTTCGCAAGGAGCCTCCCCGCGCCCCTTGGCGAGGTGCGTTGGGGGGCGGTTCGGAAAGCCGTCGCGGACCTGGTCAGGGACGGGATGCGGCTGCTGGCTGAAGGCGGGATCGAAAAAGACAGTACACGCGTCGAGCTGGCGGCCGACGTTCGCCACCGCGGTCAGGGGGAGGCCCTGACCATCGAAATCGGAGCGGCGCTCACGCGAGATCCTCGCGGGCAGGTCGAGAGCGCCTTCGAGGCAGCCTACACACGACTCTATGGCCGGCGGCCCCCCGGGGTTGAGCCGGAGGTGATGACGTGGCGCGTGAAGGTCCTGGGACCGGTGCCCCGCATGGCGGTCAGGACGAAGCCGGGGCGGCCTGGGCGCGCGAGGAAGGGGTCGCGGTCCGTTTGGTTCTCCGAGTCCGGCGGCTTCGTGCGGGCTGGGGTGTACGACCGCTACCGGCTCACGCCGGGTGCCACACTCACCGGCCCGGCCGTCGTCGAGGAGCGTGAATCAACCACGGTGATCGGACCGGGAGGAAGGGGAAGGCTCGATCCCTTTGGGAACCTGGTGGTGAGGATCCCGTGAGAGGAGCGAAGCTGGATCCCGTCACCCTGGAGATCCTCTGGAGCCGGCTGATCACGGTTGCCAACGAACAGGCCGCCGCCCTCCAGCGAACCTCTTTCACGCCGATCGTCCGCGAGGCGGGCGACCTCTCCGCCGCTGTGTTCGATCCCAAGGGGCGGATGTTGGCCCAGGCCGTCACGGGGACTCCTGGACACATCAACTCGCTCGCAACCGGGATGCGCCATTTCCTGGAGGCTTACCCCCTGCAGACCCTGCGCCCGGGTGACGTTCTGATCACCAACGACCCCTGGAAGACCTCCGGGCAGCTGAACGATCTGTCCGTCGTGACGCCGGTTTTCAGGAGCCGGCGTGTCATCGGCTTCTTCGGGAATACATGCCATGCGATGGACATTGGAGGGCGCGGGCTCTCGGCGGACGCCACCGAGGTCTACGAGGAGGGACTGGCGATACCGATCACCAAGCTCTACGAGCGGGGGAAGCCGAACGACGAGCTGCTGCGGCTGCTCGCCGCGAACGTGCGGGCTCCCTTCGAGGTCCTGGGCGATGTGCACGCCCAGGTAGCCGGCAACCAGGTCGGCTCCGACCGGCTGCTCGAGTACCTCGACGAGTTCGAGCTGGAGGACCTTGACACGCTCGGGGCCGAGATCCTGCGGCGCTCAGAGGGGGCAACCCGGGAGGCGATAGCCGCCCTGCCCGACGGCGACTATGAGAAGACGATCCAAACCGATGGCCTGGACGAACCGATCACAATCCGATGTCACGTGCGCATAGATGGCGACGAGATCGCCGTCGACTACGACGGGAGCTCGGGTCAGGTCGAACGCGGTATGAACGTCGTCCTCAACTACACGGCCGCCTACACGTCATATGCGATCAAGTGCGCGATCTCGCCCGAGGTCCCGCACAACGATGGCAGCTTCCGGCCCGTCACCGTGACGGCGCCGGAGGGTTCGATCCTGAACCCGCGCTTCCCCGCCGCGGTGGCCGCCCGCCACATAGTCGGCCACTTCCTACCGCACGCGGTGTTCGGCGCCCTGCAACGGATCATCCCCGGTCGTGTCCTTGCCGAGGGGGCGGGAAACATCTGGCTCACCACGGTGAGAGGCGCCGGCCGGAACCGATTCGTGACGGTCTTCTTCGCCGCCGGAGGGACCGGGGCTCGTCCCAGCAAGGACGGGCTCTCGACTACCAGCTTCCCAAGCGGCATCGCGACCACGCCCGTGGAAGTGATCGAAACGACGGCGCCCATCGTGATCCGGCGAAAGGAGCTCCGCCGTGACTCGGGAGGGCCGGGCCGGTTCCGGGGCGGGCTCGGACAGTCGATAGAGGTCGAGGTCCGAACCGGTGAGCCGTTCATAGTTTCCTCCCTGTCCGATCGGATGCGGTTCGCGGCGCAAGGCTATTCGGGAGGCGGCCCCGGCGCCCGCGGTGGCTTCCTGACATCTACGGGCAAGAGGCCGAACCCGAAGCTCTCGCTGGCGCTGTCCGAGGGCACCCGGTTCACGCTCGAGCTGCCAGGAGGAGGCGGCTACTTCGACCCGCTTACGCGCGACCCAGAGGCGGTGGCTCGGGATGTCGCCGAGGGATTGGTTAGCGCTGGAGCGGCCCAACGCGACTACGGCGTGAAGGTCAGCCGCGCTCTCCCTCCCAGGGGTCGAAGTCGATCTCCAGGGGCTCCTGGGAAGGGCGCTTCGCCTCCGGCACATTCCGAAGGTTCAACCGGATCCGGGTCCACGTAGTGCTTCGACCGCGCATCGAGTCGACTAGCACGTCGGCGGCCCCCAGATAAGGCCAGACCTTCATGTGCCTGGCCTTCCAGCGCTCGAGCCCTTCCATCGCTTCCGCCTGCGTGGCGGCCCTCGCGATCTCGATCAGGGGAAAGGTTGTGCGGCGCCGACCGGTGGGTCCGGCCGTTTTGCCCGGGGCTGGGGGCGGCACGGAGCCCTTGGCCATACGTCGCTTCGAGGGCTGGACGCGTGGCGGCTCACCTGCTTGCTTCGCGTAATGGGGAGGCCAGGGCGCGTCGCCAAGACCGGCAGCCTCTTGCTCGGCAGAGAGCTCCAGCAGGCGGTCGAGCGAGCCGACCGCCTGATCCATCGCCGCCCAAGGATCTCCGATCCGGGCGAAGCGCTCCGGGACAGAATCGATCGTGAAAGCCTCTGCCTCGCAGTTGGGAACCTCCTCCCACGAGAGCGGCGCGGACACCCGCGCATCGGGCGTGGGACGCACGGAGTACGCGGAGGCGACCGTTCGGTCCTTCGCGTTCTGGTTGTAGTCGAGGAACACGCCTTGGCGCTCCTCCTTCCACCATGCCGCGGTGGCTAAGTCCGGGGCCCGTCGCTCGACCTCGCGCGCCAGAGCCAGGGCGGCCCGGCGAACCTCCGTGAACGTCCACTTCCGCTCGATCCGGCAGTAGACATGGAAGCCGCGGGAGCCGGACGTCTTGGGCCACGGCTCGAGACCCGCCTCTTCGAGAGCTTCTCGCGCGATCATGGCGACGTCCCGGATCTG
>Ga0184632_10000899_pt1 | contig 12043 bp, 8 predicted proteins | sample PLM31_50_b1_FD_133153 | JGI IMG/M metagenome (GOLD analysis project Ga0184632, IMG submission 133153) | Groundwater sediment microbial communities from an aquifer in East River, Colorado, USA - PLM3-1_50_b1 | ecosystem: Environmental > Terrestrial > Soil > Riparian zone | place: USA: East River... | reverse complement strand
GCCCGCGGGCTGTACGGGCGACCACTCCTGCCGCTCCGCCGCCTGGACCGCGTCGACGTAGTCGAGGAAAGCATGCAGCGTGAGCTCACCCTCAAGCGGCGAGAACGCGTGCACCTCGTCCAGGAACGCAGCGAGGTTCCGTTTGATGGACCTGGCGCGTTCGACGTCCAGGCTCGCATCCAGCTCGGCCAGAAGCCCGGTGCGGCGAACGATCTCGGCAAGGAACTCCCCCACCGGGCGGCGGGCCTCGGCGCGGAGGACGGCCAGCTCTCGGCCGAACTCCTGGAGGCGGCGCCGGCCCTCCTCGGACAGGTCAGTGACCTCGTCCAGATGCTCCACGGCCTCCGCGAACAGGAACGATGGGGTGTCGTCCTCGTCGTCCTGGTCCCGGAGTTGATAGTTCCGCTCCTTTGCCCATGCCGCCACCCTTGCCAGGTCCTTGAACCCGACCCGGTAACGCGGCCCCATCAGGATGCGGGCGAGGCTGACGCTGGCCAGGGGGTCCGCGACCGCTCGCGCGTAGGCGAGGATCTCGACGACCTCCGGGAGGCTGAGGAGTCCGGCCAGCCCGACGATCTCCACCGGGATGCCGGCGGCTGACATGGCCTCTCGGAGAGGACCGAATAGGCGCGTCTTACGGCATAGGACTGCAAACGAGGACCACTGCGTGTCGCCCTGATGCAGCTGGGCGATTCGTTGGGCTATCCATCTCGCCTCGGTCCACTCGTCGGAGACCTTCACGCATTCGACCTCGCCCTCGCCGTTCGCCGGGAAGGGCACCAGCCGCTTCTCGGGGTCGGGCCGCTGCTCTGGCGGAAGGGGGTCGATGATCCGATCGGCGGCACCTAGGATCCTCGAGCCCGACCTGAAGTTCGTATACAGCGGCAGCTTCGCCGCGTGGGTTCCGTCCGACTTCAGGAACCGATCTTGGAACTGGAGCAGGTTGAAGAGGCTGGCGCCGCGCCATGCGTAGATGTTCTGGTCGGGATCGCCCACCGCCGTCACCGGAAAGCCGCCGCCGAAGGTGCCCGCGATCAGATCGGCCTGCGCAACGTTCGCGTCTTTGTACTCGTCCAGGAGCACGGCCTGGTAACGCGAACGGTAGTCCCGGCCCACCTCGGGAAACCTCTCGACGATCTCGAGCGCCCGCGTGATCTGGTCTCCGAAATCGATCACCCCCAGGTGCTCCTTCATGCTCTGGAAGCGGCGGACGGCCTCGGCCAGCTCGATCCTCTCTAGAGCGGCGTGGTAGGCCCTGTCGCTCCGGTAGGCGGCGAGCTGCTCGAGTCGTGAGTGGTTGAAGTCCACCACCTGCTCGGGCGAGACCCTGTGGTTGGCCATCTGCTCAGCGAGATTCAGGATGTTGTCGACGAGGGTGGGCTGCCACTCCGCCCGGACGTAGGAAAAGGTCATCTCGTCAAGGACCCGGGCGCACAGCTCTCTGGTCTGAGCGGGTGAGAGGATCCGTTGGTTTGACTCCATACCGGCGAGCAGCCCATGGCGCTGCAACATCTGGTCGGCGAACCCGTGATAGTTCAGGATCGTCGGCTCCTCGCCTTCGGGGAGATCGACGGCCGTCAAGGCCCGGCGGGTCCGCATCGTTAGGTTGTCCATCGCCTTGTTGGTGAAGGTCAGGCAGAGGACGTTGCCCGGCAGGACTCCGCCGCGGGGGGCCACGCCCTGGATCCTGTCCAGAGCCGCCAGCGCAAGATAGACGACCCGAGCCGCCATAACAGACGTCTTGCCGGAACCTGCCCCGGCAACGATGGCGAACGGTTCCAGCGGCATGGAGATGGCTCTCCACTGCTCCTGGGTGGGGTCGGCGCCAAGGGCGAGCCGGATCTCCGGCGGTACGCGAGGACTTCTCATCTGGGCCCCACCGGGAAGAGCTCCTGTCCCTGCGGCCACAACGAACACAGGGTCTTGAAGTCGCAGAACCGGCACTCGGCCGACGGGTTGGGACGGTAGTTCTCGGTGACCTGGAGGTCGCGCAGATGCCCGATCAGCCCCGTGAGCTTCTTCGACATCGCCTCTTCGTACTCCGGCCCCTCCTTGGAGTTGAAGCCCTTCGCGGCCCGGGCGATCTGCCCCGTCCGGAAGTCCACGTCCCGAAGGAACACTAGCTCGACACCCCGTACCGGACGGAACGGCTCCAGCTCCTCCGCTTGGTTTATGGCCTGGTAGTAGATCCCGAGCTGAAGGTTTTCCTCGGCCTTCCCGGCGTTCCTGGACTTGCCCGTCTTGTAGTCGGTGATGCAGCTCCCCCCGCCGTCCACACGACCGACACGATCTATGAATCCGCTCACGATCGCTCCGTCGAACTCGAATTCGAACCCCTTCTCTCGTGCCAATGCCGGAGCGGTCCCGTATTCGCGGAACCACGCCGGCAGCATGGTCGTTGTCACGAGGCGCCGAAAGGCCTCAGAGACGGCCAGCGACGGGAACTCCTGCCGGCGCCATCTGCCCTCCGCCGCTCCAACGAGCGCCTCCTCGGATCTTTCGATCACCCCGTTCTCGCAGTCCTCGATGATGCCGTGGACCAAGCTGCCGACCCACGCCTGATAACCGACCGGGCTCTCGAGCCCTAGCTCCTGCCCCAGGACGTACTGTAAGTCGCAGTTCTCCAGGCGGGAGAGCCTTGAATGCGACACGCGGATCGATTCGTGAAGCGGCCGGTCGGTACCCGTCCAGTCGCGCAGGAACCACCACTGGGATCGGTCCATTCCAAGGGTCAAGATCCCATCGAGGGCCGCCAGGCGGTCAGGCCGCGCGGACGAGCGGTCGGCCAGCACCCTTCGCCACAGTGCGGCGGCCTCGGCAACAGTAAGCGGCTGCGCGAATGGAGCAATAGGGGCCGGTGCCCAGCCGAGGCTTAGCTCCGAGACGAACCGAGACCGACCCGCGAGCGCGGACTCCTCCCCGTGCGGGCCGCTCCCGGTGAGCAAGACGCGCCTTCGGGCGCGCGTTATGACCACGTCCCACAGCCGCCTCTCGTCCTCCAGACGCAACCGATTCCTCTCGGACTGTGGGATCCTTCGCTCGAGGACACCTAGGTCGAACATGGGCTCGGGACGGGACAGGCTCGGGAAATCGCCCTCGACGGCGCCCACAACGATAACGGTGTCGAACTCCTGCCCTGCCGTGCCGTGGGCCGTCAGGACCCTGACGCCCTCCCCCTGGTCGCCTTCGTTAGGGCCGGAGAGCCCTGGGCCTTCATCTCCAGCCTCGAGGCTCTCCAGGAAGGCCTCGACAGAGCGGTCGGCTCCCTGGGGGGCCGCGGCCAGCGCCTCCGATAGGGCCAGGACCGAGTCCACGTCTCGCCGAGCGCCAGCCGAGGCGCCGGCGGCGTCCACAAGCCGCCGGGAGTACGCCAGCCCTTTCCACAAGATCCGCCATGCGTCGAGCGCGGAGCGCCCCGCCATCGCTTCGGCCTCCCGTAGCACCGCGTTCAGGTCCGACACCGCCGCACGCTCTTCGGGCATGAGCATCTCGCCGTGCTCCGCAGCCGCCGCGGGAGGCAGCCCCCGCGACCGCACCGACCGAACAAGCCCGCGCGCAGCGGCGGGCGAGAGGCCCGCGAGATCGGAGGTGAGCAATGGCTCGACCAGCGCGTCCCGCTCCTCCGGCCTGGCCAGCCAACGGAGCGCGAGGAGAAAGGGGTGCGTCCCCTCCTCTGCCGTCAGGGAGACCCGGCGCTCCGGGATGGAGCGAGGGATACCGGCGTCGTCCAGCGCTCGCAGCAGACCCGCCAGATGGCTTTCCTGGCGCCGCACCACCACCGCGGCGTCCCGCCACGGAACACCCTCCTCCACGTGCACACGCCGAAGCTCCCGAGCGACGGCCGCATGTTCCTCGGAGGTGTGTTGCGTGAACCACGCGCCCCGAACGACCCCCTGCGTCCGGTGGTTCGTCGATAGCTCTACGGCGACGGCTTGAAACTGCTCGGCGAAGCGCCGCAGCGGTCGATCGGTCGACCCCTGGAACGAGAAGATATGCGAGCCGAGGTCGCCCGCAACGACTAGGCTCCGAGCACCCGTACCGGACAGAAGCCACTCGGCACCGAACGTCGCCTCCTGGTAGTCGTCCACCATGATGTGGTCGAAGAGCGGCCCCCCCTGGCCCGCCGCCGCGGCCGCCTTCGCCACCAGTCCAGCGAAGTCGACGAGCCCATCCGAGTCCAGCGAGCGCAGGTAGACGTCGTAGAAGCGCGCCAGCTCCCTCCAGCCGCCCAGCCCCGCAGCTTCGGCCATGGAGAGCACGTCCTCGGGAGTGAGCAGCGCCTCCTGGGCGCGGAGCAGGAACTGTCGGACCTCGTCGGCGAACCCACGGAGGCCGAGCATCCGCCCATATGCCGGCCAATCGCCGGGGTCCTCCTTCCCAAGCATCTCGCGGACCCGAGCGAACTGCTCCGGCGCTGAAAGGACCTCGGGCGGCCGCTCGGTCGATAGCTCCAGTGTCCGGCTGCTCACGACGTGGAACGCGAGTCCGTGCACGGTCAGCACGCGAAGGCTAGGAAGCGACGATCCTACGCGAGAGAGAAGTCGCGACCGAGCGTCCCTCCTGGCCCTCGCTCCGGCAACGATCAGAGCGGTCCGATCGGGATCGGCATCGGCTTCGATCAGCCGCGCGAACCGCTCGAGCAGCACGGCGGTCTTGCCGGTCCCCGGCCGGCCGGTGACAAGCATCGGCCCCGTCTGATGCGCGAGGACCGAGGCTTGCCCAGGGTCAGCTTCGAAGGGAGCCAGCGCGATCACGAAAGGCATGCTACCGCCGGCCACCGACAGACCAGAGGCGGCCTACGAGGGCGGGGCGGTGTGCGACGCGGAGCTCTCGTAGCGCCTCTCGCCGGCTTCGATCCTCAATGGCAGGCGGTTCCGGGGAGGCGGCAACGGGCACGTTGCGTAGGGGGTGAACACGCAGGGCGGGTTATACGCCGTGTTGAAGTCGAGGAGGACGATCCCGTCTTGTCCGGCTTGAGGCGTGTAGATGTAGCGGCCGCCGCCGAAGGTCTCGCTCTTGTTAGTGAGGTCTCCGAAGATCACGAACAGATCGTCGTCCGGGTCTTCGAGGAAGACGTCCAGCGTGTACGTCTTTGTGCCGATCTCGAATTCGACAACTCCGGGCACCACGTAGGTCTCCTGGGTGTCGAGAACCGTCTTCACCCGCGCCCGTCTCGCAGAGTCGTACGGGTGAAACCGGGTCTCGATTCGCCAGCGGGGATCGACCGGGTAGTGCTCGATCCCACTGAACTCATGCCGTCTCTGGCTTTCGCTGTCGCGGACCCTGATCGCGAGCTCATTTTCCCTGCGGATGACGAAGAAGCTAATGGTCCCCATCCGCAGGATGGACGGTCTGTTGCCCGCGTCGTCATCCAGCTCCAGGGTGGAGACGGGCTGACCTTCGTGGGCGACGCCGGCGTTGGGATCGAATTCGGCGGTAGCCTTCATGCCGCCCACTTGGATCGTACCGACGTGAGCGGGAGCCCTCCCCTCGGGAAGCCGGACGTCGTTCGAAGGGTCAGAGCCCACGGAGTTGACACCTTCATGGAGCCAACAGAGCCCGACGAGGGTCAGCCACCCTTCCGGGCCGGTGAGCCTCTTCAATCGCGCCGCGCGCCACCGTTCGATCTCCTCCAGGTAGTCGTTTTCGCGCACGATCACGCCGATCTGCTTCCGGCCCCTTCGTTGCGCTCGTTCGAGTCGGCGAAGGTTCGATAGGCACCGGCCGGGTCCCATCCCCCCCGGCCCTCTGTCTCCGGTACGAACCTGACGGCGAGACCCTCGGCCTTGCCCCGGAGGAGCGCCACAGCCCGGAACCACTGCAGTGTCCCTGGAAACAGGATGGTAGGACCAGACGTGCCCGCGGCTCTTAGAGCGGGATCGTCGATGGCAACGGGGGCCGGGCGGAACACCCGGCTGACGGCTGTGCGGCCCCCCCCGTCGCCGGCGGTGACCTCTACGCCTTCTCCGCTCCAGGTGGCCGACCCGACAAGCCGATCAGGAGCTTCGGGCCTGGTGAACTCGGCGCGCACGGCCGGGGCCGCTAACCTTCCGAACCCATATCGGGAGCGCCTAGGGCCTGCCAGGCGAACGCGGCGGCAAGCGTCTGGGACGGCATGGCCCCGTCATGCCCCGCCATCGTCTCCAGCAGTCCAAGCCGGTCTTCCTCGCCGAAGCCGCGAGCGCGCAGGGCTGCCCACTGGAGCGCCACCGGGTGCGGCAAAGTAGACATTCCTGCCAGCACGATCCTTCGTAGCCTGCCTGCGGCTGTCGTCCACTCTTTGGTGCCCCAGATAGGCTTGAGGTCTCGCCATAGTGCCGAGAGCGCCGGCGGCCATCTTGCAAGCAGTCGAAGGGGGGTGGGCTGCGCGGGTAGGCCGAACTGGCCGACCGCCTCATCCAGGATGAGCCGCGCTTCCTCCGATGCCGACTGGAAGGACATCCAGCGCTGCCATTCGGGCACGCCCCGGCGGATCGGTGACTCCTCCCTCCCGGTCCCGGGCAGCCCCTCGCGGCGGAGGGTTCGGTAGAGCGCATGGACGACGATCTGTGTCTTCGCCAACGCGAGGTGGGCCGCTCGCGCGGAGTCCTCCACCCGATGCAGCTCCTCCTCGGACAGCTCTAGCTCCAGCCTCTTGCGTACGTCGGGCACCTCCCAAAGACGCGCGGCCGAGTCCGCGGCCTCCGCACGAAGAGCCCTCGCCAACAAGATGAAGCTCTTGCCCACGTTGGGCCGGACTGCCGACCACGCAGCGGTGAAGAACACCTCGTTTGACGCCGCGGCCTCCAGCGCCGCGTCGACCCATCCAGTCCGGAGGGTTTGGCGGATGTCCTCACGCACGGCTGTCAGCACAACGGATGAATTGGCCGGTCCGATGGCGTCTGCCCGCACGGATTCCCTCTCTTCGCTCCGATAGCGGTATCCGCCTCCAGAAGGCATCGCTGCCCAGGGTAGCAGCGAAAAAGCGGTTCAAGCGCGCCGGGAATAATAGTGTCGTCGCCGGCAGCTACAATCGGCCCCGAGAGGGGGCTCTCGGACTTGGAACCGCTCGATCTGTCGATCCCTCTCCCCCTCGGCTTACTCCCGCTGTCGCTTGCCCATGGGCGTCGGTCTGAAGCGGCCTCCTCTCGCCCGTATCCCGCTGGGACGGTCCTGGTTCGAGAGGGTGAAGTGCCCACCTCGCTCTTCCTCATAGAGGCGGGCGCGGTCGAGGTCACCCGCGTAACGCCGTCGGGCCGCGTGGCAACCCTGGCAATCCTCGGGCGAGGTGAGGCATTCGGCCTGGAGGGGCTTGCGTCAGGAGGGCCGGAAGATCCAGTGACGCCACCCGAGGCGCGAACGCTGGTCCCATCAAGGATCGCCTCGACCCCGCTCTGGGTCCTCTCCCGGTCCCTCGAAGACGCCCCCGATGTCGCCGGGTGGCTGATCGCGGCGGCCAACCGTTTGCGGCACCAGGAGCTGGCGATGATCAGGGCGCTGTCGCTCCCGGTGCCCGATAGGGCCCTGTCGGTCTTGATGGATCTGGCCCGCCGGCATGGCCGAGCTGTGACCGACGGGCTCCTCATAGACTTGCCGATCTCCCAGGAAACGCTGGCCCGCATGGTGGGAGCCTCGCGCGAGGCCGTGAACCGGGCGCTCCGGCGGCTGTTCGTTGAGGGCGTGCTCCGGCGGTCCGGCCGCAGGTATGTCTTGATTCAGCCCGAGGCCTCAGTCCGCTCGAACCGGTCCTCATCGATCGTGGGGAGTCGAACGACCCGGCCTTCACGTTCCAGCTTGATGAGATGAGCCAGGACCGAGCGGGCGGCAGCCCGGTGCAGGTCGGCCGGATAGGCCTCGTAGATGAGCGGTACCAGTTCCTCAGGCGTACGTGGACCTTCAGCCAGCCCCTCCAACACCTGTCGCTCCCGCTGCTCCCGGTGTTCGATGTATTCGCGAAGCTTGGCCTCAGCCGATGCGACGATGGGGCCGTGCCCCGGGTGGATCGAGGCGGGCCGGAGCCCGAGCATCCGCCGGAGCGACATGGAGTACGCGGCCATGTCTCCTTCGGGGGGATCGATCACACTCGTTCCCCTCCCGAGCACAGCGTCGCCCGTGAACAGCGCGCCCGAGGATGGGTCGAAGAAGGCAAGATGGTCCTCCGTGTGCCCCGGCGTATGCACGACCTGAAGACCATGGATCACATGCCCCTCGCGGATCCTCGACTCGTCCGCTTCGGGCCGGAACGCGAACACCGCCGCGCCGGTTAGGCGCGACAAGGTCGCCGCGGCGGGGGCATGGTCGGGGTGATGGTGCGTGAGAAGGATCGCGGCGACCTCTCCGGCTTCTTCGCGGATCGCTTCGACGTGGCCTGTGTCATGGGGCCCCGGGTCGATCACCAACGCCGGGCCTGACCCGACGATCCATGTATTGGTGCCTTCAAGGGTGAACAGCCCCGGGTTCGGCGCGAGCACTCTGACGATCCGCAAGGGCTCAGACCGGCGAAGGCGGTGCCATCTGCTCCACGTCCAGTTCCAGTACATCGCTGATCGAACGGCACTCGGCCAACACCTGGAGCATTCGCAGCGTTGGCCACATGAGCGGCGCCTCACCCGCGCGTGTGGCCGCGAGGACATCCTCGGCGGTGCTCCACCATGCCCTGTCCGCCTCGACTCCATCCGGCGCTGGGAGGGCCTCTCCCGCGACGGCGACCGCGAAGAAGTGGGCGTCGAAGCGCACGGGCAGGAAATCCGGCGCGATCCAGCGTGCGATCTCAGGGATCTGAGCGGGATCGGGGGGCAGGAGGCCAGCCTCGCCCGGAAGCCTACCGGGCGCCTCGACCAGACCAACTTTCGTCAGAACAAGGCCCGCCTCCTCTGACAGCTCTCGCAAGGCGCAGGCTCGGGGAGCGTCCGAAGCCTCACCGAACCAGCGCTCCGCGAGCTCGCGGTCCCCCTCCTCCACCACGCCGCCAGGGAAGACGACGAATCCGGGCGCGAAGCGGCTTTGGGCGGATCTGCGGATGACCAGAAACTCGAGCGCGGGCTCCGAGGGCGGCAAGCGATCTCGGGCCACAATGACGGTCGCAGCCGGCCTCGGCTCCATGTTGCCATCATCGCAGAGGCGGCGGACTCCTCTGGCCAGTTGCAGCTCGACGCACCCAGCGAGAACCTTTCCTGGATCATGCTGACCGACCGCCTGAGGAGCCGCATAGAAGCGAGCGGCCCACTGACTTTCGCCGAGTTCATGGAGGAGGCGCTCTACGATCCGGAAGAGGGGTTCTACTCCCGGAACTCGGTAGGCGAGCAGGGAGAGTTCGTGACCAGCCCCCACGTCTCCCCGTTGTTCGGGGCGCTCGTCGCCGCTCAGGTGGAGGAGTTCTGGGCGCTCCTGGGTCGACCGAACCCATTCTCGATCGTGGAACTTGGGGCCGGCGATGGGACGCTGGCCAGTCAGATCCTGGGCAACCTGCCCGGCCATGTCCTCGAGGCTGCCCGATACACCGCCGTCGAGAGAAGCTCCCGGGGGCGGGAGGCCCTCCGTGGCCTTGGCGTCACCGCGGTCGCGGGCCTCGACGAGCTCGAAAGCGGCTCCGAAGGCTGCGTAGTCGCCAACGAGCTGTTCGACAACATCCCCTTCCATCGCCTTCGCGGGGCGGCGAATGGGCCGGCGGAGCTCTATGTGGCTCTGGACGGAGATCGGTTCGTTCTCGTCGAAGGCGAGGTGTCATCTCAGAGGGTCGAACGCCTCGCGCGCAGGCTTTCGCAAGGTGAGGAAGCTGCGGTCAGCCCCGGTGCTCTCGATCTGCTCGATCGAGCGGCTGAGGTGCTGGCTCGCGGCTACGTTTGGCTCGTCGACTATGGGTGGGAGGGTGGATCCGTCGGGGCGGGCACGGTGCACGGGTACAGAGGCCAACGCCTGGTCGAGGATGTCCTCCAGGATCCGGGATCCCTGGACATCACGGTCGGGGTCGACTTTGGGGCGCTTGCAGCCCACGCGCGCGAAAGAGGTTGGTCCGTCTGGGGTCCCGTCACCCAGCGAGACGCCCTACTCGCCCTGGGGTTCCGTGACCAGGACGAACGGGCCCGCCACAAGCAGGTCGAAGCGCTAGACACACATCGGGGCATCGACGCGGCCCGAATCTACTCGGAGCGGAACCGGGCAAGTCTGCTTCTCAAGGAGGGAGGGCTTGGAGACTTCCTCGTGCTCTGCCTGGGCCTGGGCGTCGAACGGCCGCCCATGTCCGTGACGACCACCTAGCGATCGACGTCCCCAACCACGAAGAAGACGCTGCCGAGTATCGCGATCAGGTCGGGAACCAGAGTTCCAGGGAGAAGCGCGGGGATCATGGCGACGTTCGAGAACGAAGCCGTGCGCATCTTCAGCCGGTACGGGAACTCATTGTCGTCACCCACGACGTAGTAGCCCATAAGTCCCAGAGGGTTCTCGGTGCGAACGTAGATCTCGCCGTCCGGGACCCTGACCTTCTTCGGAAGCTTGGGCGAGACGAACTGGCCAGGCGGCAACTTGTCCATGCACTGCTCGACGATCTTGCAGGACTCCCACATCCGTTGGACCAGCACCCACAGCCTGTCGTAGCAGTCACCGTTGGCACCAACGGGCACTTCGAATTCGACTTCGCCGTACTTCTCGTACGGCTCGTCCTTGCGTGCGTCCATCGGGATGCCGGATGCCTGAATGATCGGGCCCGAGCATCCGTACGCGGTCGCCACCTCCGACGGCAGGCTCCCGATGCCCTTGGTTCGGACATGGATGATCTCGTTCCCCATGATCAGGTTCTCGAAGTCGGCCAGCTTCTTGCGTACCCACTTGAGGACGTCGGCAGCCTCCTTGAGGAAGCCCCTCGGCAGGTCGTCCTTCAGCCCTCCGACTCGGACGTACGAGTGATGCATCCGCGCGCCGGTCGCCGACTCCATGAGGTCCTGGATCATCTCGCGCTCGCGAAAGGCATAGAACATCGGCGTCATCGCTCCCAGCTCCAGAGGGTAGGAACCCGTGAACATCAGGTGGTTCAGCAGCCGGTTCCATTCGGCCATCATCGTGCGGATCCACTGAGCCCGCTCCGGAACCTCGACACCTATCATGCGCTCGACCGCCAGGATCCAGCCGAGCTCGTTGTTGAATGCGGACAGCCAATCGTGCCGGTTCATGAGGACCAGCACCTGGCGAGGATCCCTGTATTCGGAGAGCTTCTCGGCCGCGCGGTGCATGTAGCCGATCACCGGCTCCGCCCGGATGATCATCTCCCCATCGAGCTCCAGGACCACCCGCAGAACGCCATGCGTGGAGGGGTGCTGCGGGCCGATGTTGAGGATCATCTCCTCGGTCCGCAGAGGCCCCTCGGTGACGATGTCGATGCCGCCGCCTCGAAGCATCCAGGCGTCGCTGGCGGCCGTGAACGCCGCGCGCTCCCTCAGGTCCATCAGGCGGAAGCGTAGCAGAGGCCCAACTTATGGCCCCCGGGCGACTCTTGCTCGTTCAAGGCAGTCTGAGCATCGGATGCACCTCCCGCCGCCGGAGCCTCCGCATCCTTCGGACCGCCACCCAACCCATCAAGAACGCCAGCCATGCCGCCGCAAGGGTCACCACCACTCCCGGTCCCAGCCCGACCGCGGCATCCTGCTGCGACCCACGGAGCGTGCCCCTCACCCTTCCTTGTATGACGACCAGCTCGTACAGCCCAACCAGTCCCAGGCCGAGGCCGACGACGGAAGACATGAGCGACGCGATGAGGGCCACCCACCGTCGTCGCGTCATCCAGATCCGCGCTCCCGCAAGGAACAGAAGGATGGCTCCCGCGAGCACTGGGCTGCCGGCCCGGAACGCGATCCCGAGGCGATCCTCGGAGAGCTCCCCCGAGATGCGGATCGTCACCCACGGCAGGAACGCACCCGTGAAGGCCGCCACACCCGCTAGTGCAAGGACGACACCAAGGACCCGAACCCCCTTCAGCGAGGCAGCGGCAGGCGGATCTTGTGCTGAAGGTATCGGGAGCGGAGTCGTCCTTAGGGTCGCTGGGAGCGGTAGCGTACCGACCGCCGGACCT
>Ga0184632_10000897_pt1 | contig 12054 bp, 12 predicted proteins | sample PLM31_50_b1_FD_133153 | JGI IMG/M metagenome (GOLD analysis project Ga0184632, IMG submission 133153) | Groundwater sediment microbial communities from an aquifer in East River, Colorado, USA - PLM3-1_50_b1 | ecosystem: Environmental > Terrestrial > Soil > Riparian zone | place: USA: East... | reverse complement strand
CCGCTCTGAGGATGGACGAGTTTGACGCCGTGGGTTGTACACGCCGGTGCGGTGAGAAGAAAGAACAGGGCAAGAGAGCGCCTGAAGAAAGGGTTGAATGCCGGCTTCCAAATTGGATTGATCACTAGTTCCCTTTGGAGTAGCAATAAAAGTCTAGCAAGAAAATTGTGGGGGTTTAAGATGCTGCTGAAAGATAAAATCGCGCTGGTGACAGGTTCGACGCACAATATCGGGCTCGGTATCGCCCGCGCCTTTGCGCGTGAAGGCGCAAAAGTGATCGTTCATTCCCGCCACCTAGAAGACGCCAAGAAGATCGCGCTGGAAATCAGCGGTGATTTTTTCGCCGCCGATGTTGCGAAGCCCGTAGAAGTGGCCGCCATGTTCGACCATATCAAAACGAAGCACGGCGGTTTGGATATACTGGTCAATAGCGTAGCTCATTCAACCAAGGGCGGCGTTCTCGATATTTCCCTCGAAGAGTGGAACCGGATCATGGCGATTAATTTGACGGGGTATTTTCTCTGCATTCAGCATGCGGGCCGCATGATGCGGGAGCATGGCAGCGGCGTGATCCTCAACATCTCCGCTGGCTCCGGCGAGCGATCCAGCCCCGGCGGCGCGGCCTACTCGATTTCCAAGGGTGCGATCAACTCTTTGACCAGGCAAGCGGCGGCTGATCTTGCGCCTGAAATTAGGGTCAATGGCATCATCTCGGGTCTCGTGGGCACTCCCATCGGTCAAAAAGAAATGGGCAACCGCAAACCAGAGTACGACATGATTCCCTTGCGCCGGATTGGTCAACCTGAAGACGTAGCCGAAGCGGCGGTCTTCTTGGCATCGGACAAAGCGAGCTACATTACTAATTCAATCTTGCCGGTCGACGGCGGGCGGTTGAATGCGATCAGCAGCGGCAGCTCGCGCTAGTCCCCGCACCCCCCTTAGCAATGCGCATGCAATTGTCCCGCGACGGCTGGCTGCTTTTCGCCACCTGTGGGGTTCGGTCCTTCGCCTATGGATTTCTGTCTGTCATCCTTGGTCTTTATCTCGACGCACAAGGCCTGAGTGTGACGAGCATCGGCTGGATCTTCACGGCAGCTCTGGCGGGTGGCGCCGTGATGACCATAATCATCACGGCCGTGGCGGATCGTTTCGGCCGAAAATTTCTCCTGATTATTGGCGCCGTGCTAATGGCTGTGGCGGGTTGGGCCTTCGCAATCAGCGACAACCCGATTCTTCTAACCATCGCGGCAATTTTCGGCACCATCAGCCCTTCAGGAAAAGAAGTCGGTCCTTTTCTTTCCATCGAGCAAGCAGTTCTGCCGCAGACGACAAGTGACGAGCATCGTACGGCGGTATTTTCCGCCTACAATCTGGTAGGATCATTTGCCGGGGCCGTAGGCGCGCTAGCCGTTAGCTTGCCGCAGCGGTTTTCCCTCACAGCCGTTGCCGGTTACCGTTTCCTGGTGTGGGGTTATGTGGCATGTGCGCTCCTAATGGTGGTTTTATTTGTTTTCCTCTCGCCATCCGTCGAAGCAACAAGCAAAACGGCATCGCATATCCGCAAGATCGGCGTGCACCGCTCGCGCGGCATGATCGCCAAACTCTCAGGACTCTTCGCCCTCGACGCCTTCGCCGGCGGTTTTATCGTCCAGAGTATCGTTGCCTACTGGTTCTATCTTCGATATGACACCGACCTAAACGTTCTGGGCGGCATCTTTTTCGGTATTAATTTTCTGAGCGCTCTCTCGTTTCTGGCGGCTCCCGCCATCGCCCGTCGCATCGGGCTTTTAAACACGATGGTATTTACCCATCTGCCGTCAAATTTTTTAATTCTTCTCGTTCCTCTCATGCCAAATTTGGAGCTAACGGTGTCTATGTTGCTCGTCCGCAACTTGCTTTCACAGCTCGACGTGCCGACGCGCCAGTCCTACACGATGGCCGTCGTCGACGCCGACGAGCGCGCCGCCGCAGCGGGCATTCTCTCCGTAGCCCGCAACGCGGGGGCGGCCATCGCGCCCCTGTTCACTGGCGCGATATTAGCCAACCCCGCGTTCGGATTGCCGTTCTTTATCGCCGGCGGTTTGAAGGTTGTTTACGATCTCTGGATCTTCGCGGTCTTTCGAAACGTGAAACCGCCGGAGGAAGAATAAGATCCCGCTTGAATCAAGGCGCGACGATCTCAGCGTCGGGGACGCAAAGGTGTGAAGAATCTATACAATTTACCGCCACGGGTGCATCTATAGTGAAAAATTCTCCTTTTCGTCGTAGCCGGCACGCGACACCCGATCGACCTCGTGGCACTCAGCCGATCTCATATGCGGGCAATCAGTTCTCCGCCAACGGCAGTCAGAACCACTACCGCCCAAGGCGGAAATTTCCAGAACATCAAGAGGGCGAAAGCGGCGAGGCCGAGGCCGAAGTCTGCGGCTGAATAGATTGCGGTGGTCCATACCGGCTTGTACAGCGCAGTTAAAAGTAAGCCGACCACAGCCGCGTTGATGCCTTTAAGCGCCGACTGGAAGAGCGGCACTGAGCGGAGAACGTCCCAAAAGGGGAGCGCGCCGACGACTAAAAGGAATGACGGTAGAAATATCGCTACAAGAGTGAGGAGTGCTCCCGTCCACCCGTTGGGTTCAGGTCCCATGACCGCACCTAGGTAAGCGGAGAATGTAAATAACGGTCCAGGCACGGCCTGTGTAGCACCGTAACCCGCGACGAATTGCTCGTCTGTGACCCATCCCGGTACGACTACTTCAGTTTGAAGCAGAGGCAGGACGACATGGCCGCCGCCGAAAACCAATGATCCGACGCGAAAAAAACTGTCGAAGACTTCGAGCGCATGGCTGGACGATATGTGCCGGACGAGCGGTAGGCCGACAAGCAGCGAAAAGAAAACGATCCAGGCGATGACTCCTGCTTTCCTGCCAATTGGAAACCGCATGTGGGATGCTGAAGAGGAGGCCGGGGCTGGAAAGATTAACATCCCAATGACACCGGCGATGGCGATGGATGAAAGCTGCCCAAGCGCAGTTTGCCATGCCAGGGTGACCAACGAAGCGAGAATAGCGATCGTCGCTCGTTCACGATCTGGGCAGAGAGATCGAGCCATCCCCCAGACTGCTTGGGCGACGACGGCTACGGCGACGACTTTAAGGCCGTGCAACCAACCCACATCGGTGGCTTTAGCAGAAGCGCCGATTCCGAAAGCGAAGACGACGAGCGCAAGCGCTGACGGTAAAGTGAAGCCGACCCAAGCGGCGATACCTCCAAGGAGGCGAGCCCGGGCAATGCCAATCGCAATACTAACTTGACTGCTGGCCGGTCCGGGCAAGAACTGACACAGCGCGACGAGATCGGCATAGCTTTGTTCATCAATCCACTTCTTGCGTCTAACGTACTCCTCATGGAAGTAACCGAGATGAGCGATCGGACCACCAAAGGAAGTTAGTCCCAACCGCGTCGAGACCCAAAGGACTTCAAGAAAAGAACTGAGCTTTCCACCGCGCACCACTGCTACGGCGGCGGTCTCAGCGTGCTCATTCATAGTGCTCGGCTACCTCTTCTAGCGAGCCCTCGGCGATTTCCAATGCCTTCAGAGCGGTCTCCTAGTCCTCACTCTAGCTATTTTTGGAGTTGTTTGAACTTTCCCAAAAGCGACTTCAGCTGAGCCTTTTGAGCTTTTTCCAGTTGAGTCATGCGTGGAAATCTTACTCTTTGCCCTAGGATTGAATTATTTGGCTGATAACTCCCACTTTTGATTGGTGACCGGCGAGCCAGACGGCCTAACAATCTGAATAAACTTGTGCCCGGATTCCGCGTGGCATCCGTTGCACGCGCTCAGGGTCTCGTCATAGGACTTCTGAAATTTTGCCGAGCTCTTGCGCTTAATGGACTCGGCCAACTGTGCGACCTGGGTCCGGAGGACCGCATCCAAAACGTTCGAGATTTTTACCCCGCCTTTCTCTGCGTTTAGCGCTTTAGCAGCTTCCATAGTTTCCTTCAGTTCGTCGAGTTCATATTCCGCCAGCTCCCAATTTGCGGCTTTGGCGGCAAACCAGAGTTTTCCCGCGTGCAATTGGATCGTGGTCATAAATTCTCCCAACCCCGGCGCCAGTTCTTTTGCAGTCGCGGTTTCCGCTTGCACACGCTTGAGGGAATCTTGCATTGCGGCGAGTTTCACGCCATTCGCGTCGGCAAAACTGTGGAAGCGGCTCTCCAAACTGAGGACTCTAAAAAACAGAAAGGCGATCAACGCCACACAGATCGCCATGGCACCCCAGAGATAGGCCGCGCTCTTCATTCGGTTCTCCTTTGATTCTAAGCAAAGTGGCTGATATTCATGCCGCGCCCGGCATGTTATTGCTCCTCTAACAACTCGCCGAACAGCTCGCTGACTTTTTGGCGTGCCGCCGCCAATGCCTTGCGCCCTTGCGGAGTTGCTTGATAGAGTCGGCGCAAACTTTTTCCCGACCGCTGGATTATTGATCGGAGGTATCCCTTGCCCTCAAGTCCGTGCAGCAATGGATAAAGAGTGCCGGGACTGAGCTTGTAACCGTGCCGGCCCAATTCCTCGATAAACCAAAGACCGAAAACGGGACGCTTCGATGCATGGTGTAGGATATGAAGGCGGATCAATCCTGCGTAGAGATCCTGATCTCGGCGATCCTGGCCTTCGTTTTTCTTGGTCTTCTGCATTTCGATATCGAAATTCGATATAAGATAAACGCCGAGTCCTGTCAAGAACGTTGCAACTCTCTACAAATCGTTGAAGTGATAATCGGGTTGAACAAACGATCAAATTCACCCGCGCTGGTCGCACCGGTTCTAGCGTGACCGTCGCAGGACCGCCGCTAGCCGTGATTGGCGGCGAATTTTCGGGTCGCCGATGCCATAGGGAACGCTCTAGGGTGTGGAAAACCGCCAATCATCCTTTTGCTTCACTCCCAAGCGCTTTTCTGCGATGATAAATACGGGTCGCGCTCGCTAGTCAAAAAGACGTGGATTGCTCCGAAAATGGACCGAAGTGCAAGCCTTCCGGCCGCAGCCGATGGGCTTGTGCCTCGACGACCACTCATGCCAACCCCAGGGGTGGTCATTCCAAAGGCCTGGGTCTAGCAAAACCTGCGCGGTTCTATGTCTGCGTCCTCCACGCTCGCCCTTCGTTCCGATGCCTGCTTTTCATAATCGAGGGCGAATTTGAATTCATGAACATTGAGGTGAATTAGGTCCTAGCGACCATGCGAGGTATCGAATGTCAGCTATAGCATTGGAGATTCTCATTATCTTCTTGCTCATTCTCGCCAATGGTGTTTTTGCGATGTCCGAAATGGCGGTGGTTACGGCGCGAAAATCACGGCTCCAGGACTGGGCCAATAAGGGTGATGCCAGAGCAAGGGCGGCCCTGGAGCTGGCGAACGCGCCTAATCGGTTCCTATCGGCGGTTCAGATCGGCATCACGCTGATCGGCATTCTGGCGGGGGCGTTTGGCGGCAGAACTCTGGCCGAACGGATAGCCGAATATTTCAGCGCCGTTCCGGGACTGGAACCTTACAGCCGGGCCATCGGACTGAGTGTTGTCGTAATGACCATCGCTTACTTTTCTCTTGTCATAGGAGAACTGGTGCCGAAGCGTCTTGCCTTAAGACACCCCGAGGGTATAGCGGCATTTATCGCTGGTCCGATGCGCTTTGTGACGAAAATCTCCGCGCCGATGGTTGATCTGCTGAGCCTATCGACCGACGCGGTGTTCCGTCTTTTCGGCGGGCATCATGTACAGGAGCCGCCGGTGACAGAAGAGGAGATCAAAACCTTGGTCCAAAAAGGGACCGAGGCAGGTGTTTTTGAGGAATCGGAGCAGGATTTGGTTGAGGCGGTCTTCAACCTCGGCGACCGCAGCGCCCGATCCTTGATGACGCCGCGGACACAGATCATTTGGCTCGATTTGGATGATTCCGTGGACGCGATTATTGCGAAGGTTATCGAGAGCAAGTATTCCCGATTTCCCGTGAGCTCGGGTAACCTCGACCAAGTGTCTGGTGTTATTCACGCAAAAGACTTGTTGGCTCAGAAGGCCGTTGGCAAAGCCGTGGATTTTAGGGCGTTAATGCAAGAGCCGTTGTTCGTTCCGAGAAGCGTTTCGGCACTGCATGTGCTCGAATTGTTCAAGCAGACGGGGAAACATATTGCATTTGTGGTCGACGAATACGGCGGCACTGAAGGTCTGCTTACCCATCACGACATCTTGGAAGCGATCGCGGGTGAGATCGCCATCGCTGAGAAACACGGCGACCCGAAAGCCGTGCAGCGGCACGACGGCTCGTGGCTCCTGGACGGAATGCTGGCCGTAGAAGAGTTCAAAGAGATCTTTCATTTGGAAGATTTGCCCGGTGAAAAAAGAGATGCATACCAGACGCTGGGCGGTTTCATGTTCAACCAGTTCGGCCGCGTGCCGGCAGTATCGGAGAGCTTTGTTTGGCATAATCTTCGTTTTGAAATCGTGGACATGGATGGAAAGCGCATCGATAAGGTGCTGGTCACGTCGGCTAGCGAGGCTGCGGCGGGAAGCTCGTCAAACGACGCCGATGATCTTCCGAATCGGGACATGTTGCAGATGAAGAAAGATGGTGAGGATTAAAGTCCCGGCTAATTCTTGGGATCGTCGCCGGCTGTATTTTGGTTAATCATTTGCCGGCAGTACGCATAGAGCGCGTCGTATACCGACGACTCTCGTTCCAGCAGCTCGTGGTCATCGCGAAACACGAGCCTGAAACCTTCGGCAATCGCGTCTAGACCTCGTGACTCAGGGGTTAAGTCTTTCGCTGAGGTATCTGCCCCTCTGACGATCAGCGCAAGTCGCTGCAGCGCACGATCGGTGAGCTGATACTTTTTTATGATCGCGTCGAAGCTACACTCAGGGCCATTGTGCCCGAGTTCGACGTTCGCCACATCGAACGGTATCGCTTCTTCACGTTTCGCTACCTCCATCACCTGGTCGGGCGGCACATATAGAAACTCAGCGTGTGGATCAACGAACCGCTTGATTAACCAGGGACAAGCCACACGGTCCACCTTAGGGCGAGCACGAGTTACCCACTTCATAGCGTTTGCCTCCTTTGGTCTTCATAGAATTTGGGGAACAGAATTCTAAATTAGTTCGTCGGGTCAGGAGAAAGTGATAGTCACCCCACCCGCACTAACGGCCAGAGTATCAATCCAACGACCCCTGAAATAGTGACGATCACCGGTTCGGGGACTTTGTAGCGCCATAAGACGGCGAGACTGATGAGTCCAATTAGTGCCGTGGGCACGTCCATGATCGCCCGTGCCCCCAGTAACACCACCGCCCCGGTGATCGCGCCCGTGGCTGATGCGGTCGCGCCGTCAACGAACGCTCTAAGCTGAGGGTTGTCTCGGTGGCGTTTGAACCAGGGGGCCGGAACGATGGTGAAAAGATAGACCGGCACGAAGATGCCGATCGACGCCATGACCGAACCGGCCAAGCCTGCGACGAGGAAACCGATAAAAGCGACGGTGATTACCACTGGACCGGGGGTAATCATTGCTACTGCCACAGCGTCCAAAAACTGGTGCTCGGTCAACCAGCCGAACTGCTGCACCACGCCTTGTTGCAGAAACGGAATGATTGCCAGCCCGCTGCCGAACACGAAAGCGCCGGCTTTGGTAAAAAAAAGAAGAATCTGAGCCAGCACATCCTGGGAATCGGCAGCAGTCCCGGCTTGACGGAGCCAGAACTCAAGGAACCAGATTGCCAGCCCCAAGACTACGCCGCCCAATCCCATGAGAACACCGAGTTTCCAGCCTGGCCACGCCCGAACGAGGAGAACCACCATTCCCGCAAAGATAAAGAACTCCGCCAGCTCGGCCTGAGCCCACACAGTCACGACGGTGAGTAGTGCGAATATGCCCCACAGTAACGGATCGCGCTTATTGGTGCTGCGGGCGAGCTTATAGGCGGCGATGGCGATAATGGCAATGACGGTGGCGCCGATCGCGTAGAACAGCGCCTGCATCCACCACAGCCCGCCGTAGGCGACGTAGGCCACTGAGATGGCAACCACCATCAAAAATGAAGGAAGCACGAAAGCTAATCCACCGAGGGTTGCTCCCAGGATGCCGCCCTCGAAATAACCGATGGCGATTGCGACCTGTGCCGCCAATGGTCCCGGCATGATCTGGGCGAGTGCTAGGGACAACTTGTATGTGTCCTCTGTGATCCAATGTCGCTGCTCGACCAGGTCTCTGTGCATGAATCCTACTAGCGCAACCGGTCCGCCGAAACCGACAGTGCCGAGGTACAAGAAGTAACGGACGAGTTGCCAAAGAGTCATAGTGTTTCTTAGCTAGCTCCGACGTTCCTTTTCGGCGCGGTGGTTAACGTCGTAGCAATTAATGTTTTGAAAAAAAATCACATCAACATCCTTTCCTACCGAGCTTCCGCCGACAAATTATCGAAGTATGTCACCGAATCCGCTTTGGTCCACAATCCTATCTTGCCTCCGTCGGGAAAGGTTTTGTCGCTAGCATCGATAACTTTCTTCCCATCCCAATAGACTTCAAAGCGGTCGCTGTTGGCGTCGGCACGCAGTTCATGCCAAGTGCCACTACTTACACGGCCGCTCCAGCTTGCAATCTGATACCGCTTGCCGCTCGCCATATAGTAGAGGCGGACATTATCTTCGAGGGCATTAGCTCGGGTCACATAGTAGTTGTTCTCGTCACGGTAACGGAAAACAAGACCACAAGCTTGGTCCACCTTCCCCGACACTGGCCTGCAGCGAACCGAAAGCCGGAGGTTCCGGAGCGAAGGTTCATTGGCCACTGCGATCGGGAATCGATAGTCTGTGTCATCAGAGTCGAGCTGAGCAAGTACATGAGCACCACTGGGCGCGCCATTCTCCTGCTGCACAACCCATCGACCCAACTTTCCATTGCCAGTCCGGCTAAAGGTAAACCCCGGGGGAGCTTTACCCGCCACTTCTTTGTCGAAATTCCAAACCCACATAGACGCCCCCTCAAGCATGGCCTGCTCCAAAAAAAGAACTCCAAATAGCGCTCCAAGGACCAACGATAGCTTCACCGCGATTTATCCTCCCTTTTGAAACCTCGGCCCGGTTTCGGTCTTTAGATAGCGTAGGCATAAAAGCTACGTTCGTTTCCGCTTGTAGTATTCGTATAGGTCGTCGAAGCAGGCCAGTGCCCGGTCCAGCCGGGCCTCGTCTTCCCTGTGCGCCATGGCTATGCCTGCAATTAAGCGATCAATGCCGAGCGTTTCTTGGCGCGAAAACTTGTTATCTTTGAGATCGATCTCGTGAACAATTTCCGCGATCACTCCAAGAGCCGGATCGTCCAAGCCCGCGCGATCCATCAACACCTCGAAAGTGCAGCGATCTCCCTCATGGGTAAATTCCGCCTCGTACATATCGAAGCGAGCTTCCTTCGGTTGAGGCACATAGCCTTTTGCAGGAACAAACTTAAAGCGTGCTTGATTATCGATAAACCGACGGACCAGCCATGCGCTCGCCATGCGATCCACATGAATGCCTTTGCGCGTGACCCATGTTAAGCCTTGCAAGTCGCTGGCCTGCGGTTTTTCCCGTGATGCCTTTACCGCCGATGGGCGATCTTGCAGGTGCGTTTCGAGGGAAAAGATCAATTGCTCGGCAGCCTCTCGAGCCGGAGCGCTAAAGAAATCGATCGCAGCAACTTCGGCGACGCGCTTATGCAGCCGTTCCACTTCAAGCGCTAACTGTTTTTTGCGCTCATCATTGATCTTTCGTTTTGACGAAAGGGTGGCGGCTATCCGCTGGGAATCTTTGGAAATTCGTTGGTAATCTGCTTCTCTGGCCGAGCGAAACAATTCCTCTACTTCATCGTCAGAGATACCTTCAACGAAGCGCGCTTCACAGAGCGATGCATCGCCGCCTGCTTGTACAACCTCACGCAGTACCCATTGGAAATCCTCTTGGGTCTGTTCATTCTTGGGTAAAACATAGACGGAGTTTTTTACCGCAACCGCGCCGAGCCGCTGTAGCCTGCGCCAGATCTTTACCCGTAGATACTGTGGTTTGGGTGGAATCTGGTGTATGAGTAACAGCCAGCGGCCTTCGTAATGATCAGTTGCCATATGACGTGTCTACAAAAAAAAGTCCCTTATCACTGAAGACGGTCCAAAAGCGAGGGTGCCGAAATGAATTCCCGATCCAAGATCGTCGCTTTGACGCCAAATTCGTGCCTGGTTAGCTCTTCATGGCAGTAGCGAAAACCAGTAGCTTCGTAGCACCCCGAAAACTGCACCGGCAATGATTAGTTTGAATGCACTGAGTCGCCATACCAACAGGGCGATAACGGTCGCGATCAGCACAGCGATTGCAAATTGGTCAGGAACTGCATGCGGCGCCATTTGGACGAGCGAGACGGCGATCACGCCGATCAACGCCGGTCCGATGCCTTGCAGCGCCGCCTTTGTCCATACCAGCGTCCTCACGCGGTCAAACATGGGCATCATCGCCAACATCATCATGAACGCCGGCAAAAAAATTGCCGCGGCAGCGAACGCGGCGCCAACGAGCCCCGCGACTTTGTAGCCAACGTACGCCGCGACCATCAAAATCGGCCCAGGCGTGAGTTGGCCGATCGCGAGCCCATCAATGAACTCTTGCGGCGTGAGCCAGTGAAACTGATTAACCACTTGTTCGTGGATAAAGGCGATCATGGACAAGCCGCCACCGAACGTCAGCGCTCCAACCTTGAAAAAGAACACGCCAATGTCCACGATGTTCGGGGAGAGCGGGGTTCCTTGAGGCATCGCCGTAACGGTGGCTGACGTAAACCACGAAGTAAACTGCAGTATGCTAAGCAAGGCCGTTAACAAGACGAGAACAGCCGCGCCGATCTTTTTGGAATGGAAGAGCAGGAGTCCCGCGCCGCCCGCGAACAACAGGATCGCCGCAATCCCCAGGGAACTCCAAATCAATGCGGCTACCGCCACGAGGGCTATTATAATTTGGCGGATGGTGCACACAGTAGATTTTCCCAAGCGATACGCCGCCACCCCTAAGATGCCTAAGACAACAGGTCCGACGCCATAGAGCGCGCCGCGCCCGATCGGTGTGACGCCCAGCGATGCGTAAGCCTTTGTCAGCACGAGCAGGATAAAGAAACCGGGGAGCACTAAACACAGACCCGCCAGCAACCCGCCCCACATTCCACCGCGAGCATACCCCAAAATAATGGCAAGTTGCGGACCGGGTGCACCCGGCAACATATTAACGAGCGATAACCCTTCAACAAAACGTTCTTTGGAGACCCACTGCTGCTTTTCTTGGAGCTCGGCCTGCATGACGCCCCACATTTGCCCGTAGGTGACTCCCACCTTCAAGAAACTAGACGCGATGTTCTTCCAGTTCCTCTCGAAATCCGCGTCTTCTGTTGTCGTCGTCATATCTCCTCCTTTTTCACCGTGGCGGAGGATTAGCGGCTTTAGGTGCGTGAATGTTTTGATAGAGAGTTGAAACGTTTTCCCAGTTGATGTTCCTCATAAACGCATCAACGTAAGCTGCAGCTTTGGCGCCGAAGTCCATGGGATACGAGTGCTCGGCGCCGCGCCATCTCCATCACTTCTTCAGGCGGCACGTATAGGCACTCAGGCTGTGGATCGACGAAACGTTTGATTAACCAAGGACAGGCCACACGGTCCACCTTCGGTCGAGCACGGGTTACCCACTTCATAGCTTCTGCCTCCTTTTTGTCTTTTGAGTCCTGCTCATCGTCCAATCGCCCCAGCCGGTTCAGCTTTCGAAACTGTCATTTCTCCTCTTTTTTATGTTCAACAAATACTGCCGCGCCCGCGCTGGCAGGAAGAAAGGCATAGAGGGTGCGCGTATCCGGGTTCCAGCTGATGGTGTGGGCCCCAGACTCGGTAGGGACCGTCTGCAGCGTCTTGAGGCTCTGATCGTCAATAACGCTGATGATCCCAGGCGATCCGATGGCCACATACAACCGAGCCAAAGCCGGATCGTGCATGACAACATCTGG
>Ga0184632_10000896_pt1 | contig 12058 bp, 8 predicted proteins | sample PLM31_50_b1_FD_133153 | JGI IMG/M metagenome (GOLD analysis project Ga0184632, IMG submission 133153) | Groundwater sediment microbial communities from an aquifer in East River, Colorado, USA - PLM3-1_50_b1 | ecosystem: Environmental > Terrestrial > Soil > Riparian zone | place: USA: East River... | reverse complement strand
CCGCCCCGGCATGAACACGCCCGCCGGCATCGCCGCCCAGGTAGGCTCCCAGGAGACCGGAGGCAATCGTGTGGCCGGCATGTGTCATCATCGCGAGAGATACGGCAGGCAGCACGGCCCGCAGCAGTACCAGGTCATCGTCGCGGAAGCCCCCCGGCAAGTCGCTCGCAAACGAATAGCCGATGCCGGTGCCATGGGAAGGGTCTCCGCCCGCACCGAAACGGACTACCTCGGCGAAATAATCGGAAGCTCCGGTGGAGGCTAACTCCTTGAGAATGGGAAAATCGAGCTGTGTCTCGGGTCCGGCAAGACGCCGGCGCAAGTGCTGCCAGGGATCTGCCTCTTGGGCGGAGTTTTCCACTTGCCGGATCAGATAGCCGAAGGGGCTATTCAGCAAGATCTGCTGGTACTCGTCGCCGCGGCCAAATTGCGATGGCTCGATGGCGCTGAGGTCCCGCCGCCAGGTGTAGCTGTAGCCGCCCCACTGCGGATGCAACGTCGGCATTCCTATGAAGGCGCGCCACAGCGGCACCCCAGCGATCACGAGGCGCTGACAGAAACCGTCGAAAAGCGCGGCGGCGGCAGCGCCGCGAAGTCCTTCGCGTACCACCCACATGTGTAATTCGACGATTTGCCGCCCGAGCGGGCCATCGAAGCTCAGTGGGCGTAACGGCACCGGAGGCGGGCGTGACGTGTCGCGCATAGGCAGTTGCTCAACAATGACCTTACACTAGGGCTGCAACGCAAATATTGCACAGGTCTGACCCGGCTCGAACAGCAAATAGTCCGACACATCCCTAACGGCGCGTCATCAGACAATCAACGACCTTAGCGCCTTTGCCGTTATCGAAAACCAGCAGTGGATTTATGTCGATCTCATCAACGTCGTTTTTTAGATCGACAGAGAGTTGGGAGAAACGTAAAACGATATCGATCATCGCGTCGATATCGGCCGCTGCCCGACCTCTGAAACCCTGGAGAATTCTTACCCCTTTTAATTCATTCAGCATCTCCTCAACATCGAACCTGTTTACAGGTGCAACCCGCATGGAAATATCTTTCAAGACCTCAACCAGGACACCGCCTAGACCAAGGACGACCGTAGGTCCCCATTGCCGGTCTTGAGTCATGCCGATAAAGATCTCTCTGCCACCATGCAGCATTTCTTGTACCAATACGCCGCCAATGCGCGCCACCGGGTTGTACGCTGTGGCGTTGCTGATGATCCGGGTGAAGGCGGTGCGCACTTCCGCATCGCTGTTTATGTTGATTTCGACCGCGCCAGCCTCGGTTTTGTGCGCGATCTCAGGCGACTCGATCTTGAGAACAACCGGATAGCCCATCGTTCGGGCGATGGCGACAGCTTCTTCGACGTCGGTTGCGAGGGATTCCGCTGCGAGCGGAATGCCATACTCGGCCAGAATTTGTTTACTCTGCCGCTCTGTCAGTCTGGGCCCGCAAGTTTGCAGCATGCCTTTTACTTTGTCGACGTCCACAGCCGCTCTCGCCGGACGCACCGACGCGGAGTCTCGGTCGATGAAGTGCTGATAGTTCAGTAAGGATTTTAGCGCCTTGAACCCTTTGCGGTATTCCAAGAGAAACGGGATCTCATGCTCGCGCAGGAGCTGACGCCAATACTCAGGTAAACTTACCGAGGCGCGAGAAAACACGATCAAGAGTTTGTCGGTCCTTTTGCTTGCCGCAACCAGATCCAAGAAACGGTTCACAACGTCCCGGTCTTCTCTCAATCGAGGCAAAGGCAGCCTGAGACCGAGAATGTCGACATTCTCATCGTCGAGCAGCGCGGCGATGCACTCATTAAAGGTCTCTGCGTTGCGTGTATACTGCTCCGGCGCGTTCAGCGGGTTGCGAATCGAGAGAAACGGCGATTGGACTTCCTTGAGTCGGTCAATTGTTTTCGGGGAAAACTCCGGTAGATCCATCGCCGTGTCCGCGGCGATGTCGGCGATGAGCCCGCACTCCGCGCCCGATGGCGCGATGAATCCTAAACGACCGCCTCTTAACCTTTTGCGTTTCGAGAAGAGCTCTACAGTTTCGATAAAGTCATCGAGATCATGAACCCGCGCCACTCCGTACTGCTTAAAGACAGCGTCGTAAATCGCATCGGAGCCCACGAGCGTTCCGGTGTGGGCCTGGGCCGCTTTTACGGCCTTTTCCGATTTGCCGATTTTCAAGACGACTATCGGCTTTTCAAGTTCAGCGGCCAAGTTTGCCACTTGGAGAAATTTGTCGGGATCTTTCATCCCCTCGGTGAGAATACCAACACTTTGAGTGCGCGCGTCCCGGACCAGATACTCGGCGTAATGCGCGACATCGATTACGGCTTCATTGCCGCAGGAAATCGCATAGCTGACACCCCAGCCTCGATCCCAGGCCGCGAGCAAGGTTAAGTTCAAAAGTCCGCCGCTCTGAAAAATCAGGCCGATCTTTCCCGGTCGTACATGACGCACGTCCGTGCCGAGCAGTAGCGCGACCCGGTCGTGGAGGTTGGCCACGCCAAAACAGTTCGGGCCGCAAATTCTGATCTTGGCCGCCTCGGCAATCTCCCTGATCCGGTCCTGCAGCGCTTTTCCCTCCGCGGAGGCCTCGGCAAAGCCGGCGGAAACGATCACCCCTGCTCGCACGCCCTTTTCGGCGCATCCTTCCATAGCGGCGATGACGTGGTCGCGCGGGATCGCGATGACGCAGGCATCAACGATTTCGGGAATATCCGTGACGCTCGGATAACACTTGAGGCCGAATGCTTCGTGGCGCTTGGGATGCACCGGAAATATCTTCCCGCGATAGCCGAACTCGGTTAGGTTATTAAATAGCGCGCGCGATCTTGACGAAGACTCTGAGGCGCCTATGAGGGCGATCGACCGCGGCGTGAATAGCGGTTGGAGGTCAGCCTTCCAATTATCACTCATTGCGCTGCGCTGTTCTCTCTTCCTTCTAACTCTCTAACTCTGTACGACGGGCACTCGACTGGCGCCGGTGCTAGGCGGGTTCAAAGTATGGAATCGTCATACTGATTTCCTCAACGTCGCGAAAGACCACCCGGACCGGCATGTCGATACGGACAGAGTCTGGCGAGCAATTGATAATATTACTCGAGATGACTGGCCCCTCATCGAGTTGAATCAGCGCGTACACATAGGGCGTGTCATCCTTGAAAGCTGGGCGCATGGCAACCCGCGTGATGTTGAAAGAGATAATTTTTCCTCGCCCACTGGCGTCGGTCCACGATAGGCTGCCGAAAAACGGTTTGTTCCGGTGGTTGCGGCAGTAAGTCGCCGGCCAATACCAGGCGCCGCACTCGTTGCACTTCATCAACAGAAGGCGGTGATTTTTCAGTCCCGCCCAAAAGGGCTTCATGGCCTTCTCGACAACTGGAACCGGTTTAGTCCAAGCCATCACGGCCTCCCTAAAACCAAACTGGTGTGGATCGAACACATGCCGGGCGCAAACACTTCGCCGCCGTGTCCTGTGACCAAAGAAATCCGCGCGTTGGGTATCTGTCGTTCGGCAGCCTCGCCGCGCAATTGGAAAACCGCTTCCGAGAGCCCGGTCATGTCAGCCAAATGATAGGCGGAGAGCAGCCCGCCGCTGGTATTCGCGGGAGTGTCGCCGCCGGGGCCGATGTGGCCGGCTTCAACGTAAGCGCCGCCTTCGCCTTTGGCGCACCAACCGTAATCTTCGAGCTGAAAAATCAGCTCCGCGGTAAAGCAGTCGTAGAACTGCGCAACGTCAATATCTTTCACAGTGATACCGGCTTGACCGAACGCAGATTCCTTCGCCTTCGCGACCGGAAGCCTCGTGTAGTGCGCGGCGCCCTCCCACCACTGGCCGCCTTGTGCATCGCCGTAGCCGATGCCGAGAACTGAAACCGGCGGCTTGGCGCAGTCGCGCGCGCGCTCGATGGAAGTCAGGACGAAAGCGACGGCACCATCGGTAGTCACCGCCATATCCATCAGATGGTACGGCGCGATGTACATCGGCGACGCGAGATAGTCCTCCATCGTCGCTGGACGGCCGTACATACGCGCCAACGGATTCTTGCAGGCCCAAGCGCGCAACTGGATGGCTCCGGCGCCGAACTGTTCCTCGGTTGTGCCATATTCGTATTTATGGCGCGCGGCAAACATGCTGTGATCGTGCGCTGCGGCGGTTCGGCCAAAAGTGGGACCCCACATGCCGGCGACGGTTGCGGGATTGACCTGGCCGCGAACTCCTTGGTCGCGAACGTCTCTTCTGTGGCTTCTCGTCCAATCTTCGCGCGAACCAGCGATTACGACGTATTTTGCCAAGCCTAATTCTAGAAACGACAAAGCGGTAATGATGCCGATGGTGCCCCAGCCGCCGCCGCGGCCGCAGTGATAGTAGAAGTTGACGGGCAATCCCAACATGCGCGGAAACGCGTCCATGTGCTCGACGACTCCACGGCCGCTTCGCGGTCCGCCGTGCACGTGGACGGCGCCGTCGATGTCTTTATTGATCAAGCCCGCGTCTTCGATCGCGCGGCGCGCGGCTTCAGCTTCAAGATCCTTGGCCGATAGGTCGAGCACGGGAGATGGAATCGCATGTTCCAACATCGGATGGCCTGGAACCTCCGCTTGGCGTTTCTCCAATTCCTTTTCCGGTACGCCGACGACCATGCCCAACCCGGCGATGGCGTACTTTCCTGACAACCTATGAGTTTCCATCGATAGACTCCAATCCCGATTGATTTTAGCGGCAGGACGAGAACGCTTAAGGTCCCGCCTTGGGAAAGCCAAAGGCCGTTACCGCCATGCCCATCCAATCCGGTCCTTTCTCATAGTGTTTCCAGTCCTTGAGCCAGATTTTTTTGCCGCGAATGAGCTTCTCCACAGCTGATCCCGATGCATAGATGGAAGATTTTAGCGGCTCGTGCTTGTCGATAATGACTTGAGCTTCGGTGCTGGCGAGGAACTCCAGCCAGAGCAGCGCAGCGTGCGGGCGCTTCGCCGTCTCCACGATCATTTGCGGTTCAGAGAGGCGCACTGGGACCGGCTCGATGATTTTCAAATCCAAGCAGCCCGTTTTGTCCTTCTCCTTTGCTCTCATCGTGCTGTGATAATTGATTCCCGAATGTAACTGATACTCGCCCGCCGCGATCTGGGTGAGCACCCGGCTCGCGCCTCTGATCCAGACGGGCTCCTGGGCGGCGATTTTTTGCGCGTAGTCGAGCATCCACTCTTCGCCGGCGCCTGCCGCGAAGGATTGATAATGAAAAGGCCGGATATCAACGAAGAATTTTTTCCCCTTGAGCTCGGGCTTCAAGAAGTCCTCCCAGCGCTCAGGGACCTTGGCGGGTTCGAGGAGACATTTGTTGAAAGCAACGGCAGCGAATATCGTCGCCGCCGAGATAGCCTTGCGCGACAGCGGATCGATCATCTTAAGCGGTATCGACAAAACGCCCTGCTCGGCCATGCCGAGAATGTCGAACTTCTTACCGCGCGTAATGAATCCTTTATAAAAATCTTCGCTAATGTAGGTGAAGTCAGCCTGCGCCGTGCCGCTCTGCACTTCCAAAAGAAACCGCTGGGTCGCCTCGGTTCCGGTAACTTCGCGGAGTCTCAGATCGAGAAACGGATATCTTATTCTAAATGCTTTGGTCAACGGCCCAAAGGTCTCCGGATCGAGCGAGACGATGCCGTCGACTCGCGCTTCCTGTTTCGCTAGCTTGACGATCTCGTCATGACTGGAAAGGAACACGTATCCCTTGGCTTCCGCTTCCTGCTTGCTCCTTTGTACGCCCGGTGTCGCCGAAGCAGCGAGCGCGCTGGATGCCGCGTAGAAAACTCCCAGCAGTAAATAGACTAGAATTATCATCCTCATTCCGCCGCCTAACAAGACCGGTTGCACTCCTGTTTTGAGCCTCATAGTCGTATCAGCAAACTCACCGCGGCGACACTGAGGATCCGAGCATACGCGATCCAAACGAACGTCTGCGAACAGTATCGTTTGCTCTTTGGCGTCGCGTGCGCCTTCGTTCGGAGCACGCACGATGATTGATGAGGTCCGATCGCTGGATCGGCGCGACTTTCAAGGCAACGCTACTTTATTACCACCTATTGCATCGAAAACCGCGGAACATTTGGCTGCCGTTTTCAATTGCGCTGCAATATAGCACAATACGGCCTACAGAAAACGTTTCATCGAGCCACGTTCCTTGGGAACTTCAAGCCCACGCACCCGCGTCTAACAAGGCTTACCTTAAATTGCAAGGGAGGCGTAAGAGAGCATAGGAATGGATAGAGCGTAAAATATCTTCCGTAGCCTAAATTTATCCAGCGCCGCATTCTTCATTTTCAATCAATTCATGGAATGGCTGCCAGCACTTTGATTCACAGCAAGAATACGCTGGGAAACGGGATCAGCGAGTCCCAGAGACCAGAGAACGATAGGTGCTCGCTATTTGATTTAGTCTACGCATAACTTGGGTGTTTGTTGACAGCTTTTTTGTTCTCGTCTACTTTTGTTTCTTATCGGGATCAGCTCTGTGAAATTCATTTCAAGGAGGCAAGACATGCGAGATTTCAAACTCATATCTGCCGATAGTCACCTCAACGAACCTCCTGCGGCATGGGAAAGAGTGCAGAAGAAATACGGAGATAGGGCTCCTAAAGTGGTGAGGAATCCTCCGGGAGTGGCTAAAGGCACGTGGATCATCACAGAAGGCTTGCCGCCGATCGGTTGCTCGCATTTTTCGATTGGAATTGTGGTGGGCAAGGATAGCGGCATCTCGGAAGTCGATCTGGAAAAGCATGCGGACACCGTTCAGTTTATGGAGAATTTCCGCTTCGAAGATTATCCCGCTGCCTGGGAGCCGTCTGCGCGCATCAAAGCGCAGGACCAAGACGGCGTTGAGGCGGAGGTCCTTTTTCCCAGCCCTGCACGCCATTTCTATGGCCTCTCCGACGAACCTTTACAACGGGCCATCTTTCATTCTTACAATGCCTGGCTGCACGAGTTTTGCAGCTACAGTCCAAGGCGGCTGGTAGGCTTGACGCCGGTCTCCATTCTAGACGTTGAGCACGCGGTGGAAGATATCCACGACTATGCCAAGCTCGGATTCAGGGGGATGTTGCTTCCCACTCGAATCAGGGATGGCGGGTTCTACGAGCCACAGTACGAACCGATTTGGGCCGCTGCGGAGGAGACGGGAATGGTCATCAATGTTCACACCAATACCATTCAAGGAACACCCCGTACCCACTTCACGGGCCCGCGCGATCGAGACCCGCGAAAAGAACCCGCCGGCTTTGCACACAAGCAAGCGCCAGCCCAGCAGTTCGTGGGCGCATTGATGTTCTCCGGCGTGTTCGATAGGCACCCAAAGCTCAAGGTGGTCTGCGCGGAATTTGACGTCGGTTGGGTGGCGAATCTGGTCCAACAAGTCGACTACTGGTTCCACCGCGATAGCGCCTATGACACAGAGCTAAACCTGAACAAGCTGCCACCGAGCGAATATTATAAGCACAATATCTTCTTCACCTACCAGGACGATCGCGCCGGAGTGCTTACAACGGAAGTCTTTGGCGAGGATAATTTCATGTGGGCCAATGACTTTCCTCACGGAGTAACCACCTGGCCCTATTCCCAACAAACGGTGGATCGGAACTGTAAGGGCATTGACCCCGTAGTGACGAGAAAAATTAACCGTGAAAACGTCAACCGAGTCTACCAACTCAGCCTTTAAGAACGTCATCCTCTTTAGGTTGCATCTAATCGGACTATCAGAGGGCCGGGAAATCCGAAAAGAGGTATTGATCATGGGTGAAACGACAAGTAACCGCGGCCGATTGAGACGGAGACTCGTGCGACTCCTGACGGCCTTGTTTGTTGTTTTCGCTCAGCACCATGGCGTCTCGGCGCAGACGAGAACAAAACCCGTGGTGGTCCTTCAGGGATCCGATTTGGAGTCTCTCAATCCTCAATGGCATAATACCACTTCGAATCATGCCATATGGCGCCACATCATAGAACCTCTGGTAGAGTACGACTTCAACAAACGACGATACGTGGGCGTGCTAGCGGAATCCTGGACGGCAAAAGGAACGGAATGGATCTTCAAACTGCGCCGGAATATCAAATTTCACAGCGGCACTGATTTAACGGCGGCGGATGTTGTTTACACCTTCAAGAGATCCATGGACTCGAAGCTCAGTCGCCAGAACCAACTGCGGCGCCTGGTCAAGTCGATTCATGCTACTGACTCATACACCGTATCCGTTACAACCGAAAAACCTTTGGTCTCTTTTTTGGAGTACATCGATAATCTCACCATCCTGAGCGAGACCACGGCCAAAGAATCCGGCGATGAGGGAACCTTCGGAGGCAAGCCGGTCGGCACCGGCCCGTTCCGATTTGTTGAGTGGACGCGAGGCGGAATGTTCGTGATGGAAAGGAACCCGGGATATTGGGGAAAAGCTCCGAAGATCGACCGGGTCATCTGGAGGTCCGTCCCCGAAGTGCCTGCGCGAATTGCCGCTCTCGAGGCCGGACAGGCAGACCTTATCGTTTATGTTCCGCCGCACGAACTGGATAGATTTAAGGGCAACCCGTCGGTGAGAACAGAGGAATCGAGAACGATCAGAACGTTCTTCCTCGTGCTGAGCCCGGCCCACAAGCCTCTCGATAATAAGCTGCTCCGGCAGGCAATCAATTATGCCATCGATAAAGATGCCATCATCAACTATGTTCTTGAGGGCAAAGCTCAACGCTTGGACGGGGTCGTGGGGCCTGCCGCATTTGGCTATAATTCATCGTACAGACCCTACTCATACAATCCGGCGAAGGCAAAAGAACTTCTAGCGGCGGCAGGATTTGCTAACGGTTTCGAGATCGATTTCTATAGTCCCAGCGGAAATTACACCAAAGACAAAGAAGTTGCTCAAGCCATTGTCGGACAACTGGCCAAAGTCGGTATTAGGGCCAGGCTTCTCACGCCCGAGTGGGGCGTGCTGAACGAGATTCACACCAACGGCAAGTGCCCGATATGCCTGCGTGGTCGGGGAACTGTCCTCGATCCGGACAACTGGCTTTACGACTATTTCGGCACCGGAGGTTCGAAAAGATCGCTCTATTCCAATCCCGAGTTTGATCGCCTGTTGCAACAGCAGCAGCAGATCTTTGATCCGGAACAGCGCGAGCCGGTGCTGCAGAAGGCGATGAGGCTGCTCCTCGAAGATGCCCCCATAGTACCGCTCTACAATCCCGTGGATAGTTACGGCGTGAGCCGACGGCTTATTTGGAAGCCCTCGCCAAAAGATTACGTGAGTTTGCTAGACGCGGCGCTCGCAGATAAATAAGCGTGCCAGCGATTTGGGCTCCAAACTGGACTTTAGCAATGCACCCAGGATCGCGCGCAGGCTCAAAGCTTCCACTTCGCGCATCGCAGGGACCGCTAACGTCGTACGTTCGCGGATTTAAGCACCTGCGGATTTACCACATTGATAGGCGTGCCAGCCGCGTAGGCGACGATCTGGTCGAATATATCTGAAAATTGAGTTTCGTACTCCTCCAGTGAGACATAGCCGATGTGCGGCGTGCACACGACGTTATCCATCGCGAACAACGGATAGTGGGGGTCCAACACCGGCTCCTCTTCATAGACGTCGACGGCCGCCATTCCCGGACGCCCGGCTTTCAAAGCGCTAATCAATGCGCCGGGCTCGATCAGCGGAGCGCGACTGGTATTGACCAGCAAAGCCGTCGGTTTCATCCGGGCAAGGTCGCCCGCGGTCACGATGCCGCGCGTTGCTTCGACCAGACGCATCTGGAGCGAGAGCACGTCGCATTCCGAAAAAAACGCCTCCTTGCTGAACGCCGCCGCATAACCGTCGCTTCGCGCCCGCTTGAGCGACTCCTCGCGCGCCCACACTAATACGTTCATTCCGAAAGCCTTGCCGTAACCAGCGACGACACTCCCGATCCTGCCGTAACCAAAAATTCCCAGCGTCTTGCCGCGCAAACCGTTGCCGACCCCAATCTGCCACTTTCCAGCCTTGAGCGCCGACATCTGTTGCGGAATCTGGCGCATCGCCGCCAGCACCAGCGCCCAGGTAAGCTCCGCGGCTGCATACGACGGCGTACCCGGATGCTGGCTGGACGAAACAATGATACCGAGCTGCGTGCACGCATCGACGTCGATGTGCGGGTAGACGCTGCGCTGGCTTATGAGCCTCAGATTGCCCAGTCGATGAAGCAGCGGCGCGCGGATCTCGGTACGCTCGCGTATCAATACAAGCGCTTCGGTATCCTGCAATCGTTCGGCTAACGGATCGACATCCTGGACATGATCGTTCCAGATCCTGACCTCGTGACCCGACAGCTTTTTGAAGCAGTCCAACGTGCGAAGCGTGTCGTGATAATCGTCAAGAATGGTTATCTTCATAAATCAACCCCGATCAGCTAGCGGCTGGTCCAAGGATTCTTTGGGTGAACGATCTGGACCGGCTATCTCGCAGTCACAACCAGAATAGTCCCCGCCACCGTCAGCAGCGCGCCAATAATCACGCGCGGGCTCAAAGCTTCCACGTCGCGCAAAAATATTGACGTCAGCAACAATGTGAGCACGGGATTGGAACTCACGAGCGGCTCGACGATCACCACTTTGCCATGGCTCAAGGCGTAAAACACCGACAGCATCGCCGCAGTGTTGCAAAAACCCGCGGCGAATAACCAGGCGGCGCTCCTGCGCGTCAGCTTGAACGCTACTTTACCGCCTCGGACCTGCAACAGAATAAACGAGAAGATCGCCGCCGCTGCCGCGGTCACGGCTGCCGCCAATATGGGCATATTGCTATAACCCAAACCTAATTTACGTAAAGTCGTCGACGCCCCGAAGGCGACCGCGCCAATGAGCGGATAGATCACATCAAACTTGCGCCAGGGCCCCCGGGCGGGCTTGGCCATGGACAGAACCACGACGCCCGCGATGACCGACAACGTACCGGCGATATTACGCGGCACCCATGACTCTCCGAGAAAGATGACCGCAAAAATGGAGGCGACAATCGGCGAGGAATTGGCGATCGGAACGGACCGGGCAACGCCGATCTTTTCGATGCCCACGTAGCTCAGAGTTCGGCCAATGCCCGGCGCGAAAATACCCGCGGTCATAAAAATCAATACCGCTGGGATCCGTACCTCAGACGGGGACACAAAAAACGCCACCAGCGCCCATGACACTACGGCGCTGATGGATAGAGAAATAAACGAGCCCGTTAATGCGTTAGATTCGACCAATCCTCGCCGGATCAAAATATGAGCGATGGAAAAGCACAGCGCTGCTTGAAACGAGAAGTATATCTCCACGGAGCGTCCTTATTTTGCCGTCACCACCAGCACTGTACCAATTACCGTAACTACTGCGCCGACCAGGACACGAGAGGTTAATTGCTCGATTTGCTTGAGGAAAAAAGCGGCCAAAATAATCGTCAGCAGGGGATTGCAAGCCACTAAGGGCTCGACGCGCACGATCTGGCCGACATTGAGCGCGGAAAAGAAAGATAGGATCGCGCCGGTGTTGACCAGCGCGGCGCCGAATAGCCAGCCGCCGCTTTGCCGGTTAAATTTGAGCGTCCGGCGTCCTCCCTGGAGGTAAATGATGCCCAATAAAACAAAAAACGCCGTTCCGACGGTAACCGCGGCGGCCAACAACGGAACGTGCACCGTCATCAAGCCGGTTTTCCTGAGCATTGTTGAGATGCCAAACGCCAGCGCGGCAAGCACCGGATAAACGATATCTTTCTTATTCCAATGGCCCCCTGTCGGTTTACTTAACGACAGAATGACGACCCCGAGTACGACGAGACAGGTCCCGATGATATTCCGCGCTAACCATATCTCGCCCAAGAATAGAACCGCGAAGATGGAAGAAAACATCGGGGATGTGTTGACGATCGGTGATGACCGCGCAACCCCAATGCGCTCCATACCGATGTACCCGAGGGTTTGTCCGATCGCCGGCGCAAAAAAACCAGCCGCGATAAAGTAACCGATGGCGGGAGATCGCAAAACGGACAAT
>Ga0184632_10000894_pt1 | contig 12077 bp, 10 predicted proteins | sample PLM31_50_b1_FD_133153 | JGI IMG/M metagenome (GOLD analysis project Ga0184632, IMG submission 133153) | Groundwater sediment microbial communities from an aquifer in East River, Colorado, USA - PLM3-1_50_b1 | ecosystem: Environmental > Terrestrial > Soil > Riparian zone | place: USA: East... | reverse complement strand
TCGGCCCCGACGAGGCCAGGGAAGCCTCGCAGGCCTGGGTGCGGTTGCTTCCCAAACCGGAACAGCCCCGCCGCTAGCCCCCGGAGGGTGCCTCGCCGCGCTCCAGCAGCTCGCGGAAGCCCGCCTCGTCCAGGGTTGGCACACCGAGCTCCGCCGCCTTGGCCGCCTTGGTCCCGGGGCCGACGCCGACGACCACGTAGTCGGTCTTCTTGGAAACGCTCGAGCTGATGCGGCCGCCGCGCTCCTCCACGGCGCGCTCGGCCTGCTCGCGGGTGAACCCGTCCAGGCCGCCGGTGAGCACGACCGCCTTGCCGGCCAGCACCTGGGGCAGCGCCGGCCCGCTGCCGCCGTCGGCCCTGGTGTTGACGCCTGCTTCGGTGAGGCGGCGGACCAGGTCGCGGTTGCCCTCGTCGGCGAACCAGGCGGCGACGCTGGCCGCGATGGTCGGGCCGATCTCGTCGACGGCGTTGAGCTGGTCCTCGCTCGCGGCGGCGATGGCGTCGAGGGCGTGCAGGCGGGTGGCGAGCACGAAGGCGACGTGGCCGCCGACGTGCCGGATCGACAGGCCGGTGAGCAGCCGCTCGAGCGGGCGCTGCTTGGACGCCTCGATCGCGTCGAGCAGGTTGGCGATGCTCTTGTCCTTGAAGCCGGGCAGCTCGGCGAGGTCCTCGGCGGTGAGCCGGTAGATGTCGGCCGGGTCGCGCAGCTTGTCGGCCTCGATGAGGGCCGCGACGGTCTTCTCCCCGAGGTGCTCGATGTCCATCGCGCCGCGGGAGGCGAAGTGGACCAGGGTGCCCCAGCGCTGGGTCGGGCAGCCGGTGGTGTTGGGGCAGCGGGTGACGGCTTCGCCCTCGGGCCGGACGAACGGGGTGCCGCAGTCCGGGCAGTTCCGCGGCATGCGCCACGGTTGCGCGTCGGGCGGACGCTTGGTGAGCACCGGGCCGACGACCTCGGGGATGACGTCGCCAGCCTTGCGGACGAACACGGTGTCGCCCGGGCGGACGTCCTTGCGGGCGACCTCGTCCTCGTTGTGGAGGGTGGCCTGCCCGATGGTGGAGCCGGCCACCAGGACCGGTTCGAGCTTGGCGAACGGCGTGGCCGCGCCGGTCCGCCCGATCGAGACCTCGATGTCGTGCAGCAGGGTGGTGCGCTCCTCGGGCGGGTACTTGTAGGCGATCGCCCAGCGGGGCGCCTTGGAGGTGGAGCCGAGCTCCTCCTGCTGCCTGGCCGAGTCGACCTTGACCACCACGCCGTCGATCTCGTACTCGAGGTCGTGCCGGTGCTCGGCCCAGTGGTCGACGAAGGCGCGCACCTCGTCGAGGGTGCCGAACCGCTCGGTCTGGGTGGCCACCGGCAGGCCGGCGGCGGCGCACCAATGGAGGAACTCGGAGTGGGTGGCGAAGCGGAGCCCCTCGGCCAGCCCGAACGAGTGGCAGAGCATGGCCAGGGCCCGGGAGGCGGTGACGCGGGGGTCCTTCTGACGCAGCGCGCCCGAGGCAGCGTTCCGGGGGTTGGCGTAGACCTGCTTGCTCTCGGCCGCCTGCTGCTGGTTGAGCTGCTCGAACGCGTCGCTTGAGAAGTAGGTCTCGCCCCTGACCTCGAGGACCTCGGGTGGGTCGGGGATGGTCAGGCGGTGCGGGATGCTGGCGATCGTGCGGGCGTTGGGGGTGACGTCGTCGCCCACGAAGCCGTCGCCTCGGGTGGCGGCGCGCACCAGCCGGCCGCGGTCGTACAGCAGGGAGACGGCGATGCCGTCGATCTTCAGCTCGCACAGGTACGCCTCGACGTCGCCGACTGTGCGCTCGGTCCGCCTGCCCCAGGCGTCCAGCTCCTCGGGGGTGAAGGCGTTGTCGAGCGAGCGCATGGGTACCTGGTGGCGGACGGGCGCGAACGCCGCCGACGGCGGCGCCCCCACGGTCTGGGTGGGCGAGTCGGACGTGACGAGGTCCGGGAACTCCTGCTCGAGCTCGGTCAGCTCCCGCAGCATCTCGTCGTACTCCGCGTCGGAGATGTCCGGGTCGGAGAGCACGTGGTACCGGTAGGAGGCGTCGTTCAGCTTGGCGCGCAGCTCGTCGACGCGGCTGGCGGCCTCCTCGGCCGACGGCCGCGGCGCCTGCTCCTCGGCCTGCGGATGTGTTGCCACGCCCCCAGTATCCCGCACCCGGCCCACAGGAGCCCGGAAGCCGCGCGGCCTGTGGATCACCAGCCCGAACCCGCCGAGCTGGTTATGCTGGCAGCGCGCGCGCCGCCGTCGGCCGCCCAGGAGGTTCCCGCGTGCTCGCTTCCCTCGCCCGGCTCGTCCACCGCCGGCGCTGGCTCGTGCTGGCTGCCTGGGTGGTGGTGCTGGTCGCCGGGTTCGGGTACGGCTCCCAGGTCTTCGGGCGGCTGGCCAACGAGAGCGGGCTGCGCCCGGACGCCGAGTCGGTCCGGACCTCGGAGCGCCTGCGCAAGCTCGCCGACAGCGGCTCCGAGATCCTCGTGCTGGTCGACGGTGCCGAGACCCGCGACCCGGCGCTGCGGGCGAGGGTCAGCGCCGCGGTGGCCGAGATCCAGCGGCTGCCCGGGGTGGCCAGGGTGGTCGACGGGTACCGGGCGCCCGGCACCGGGCTCGTGGCCAGGGACGGGCGGGCCATGCTGCTGCGCGTCGAGCTGGCCGACGACGCCTCCTCCAAGGAGCGCGACCGGGCCGTCGACGCGGTCCGGGAGCAGGCCGGCCGCATCGACGCCCCCCGGGTGCTGGTCGGCGGCGAAGCCCCCGCCAACCGGGAGTTCCAGCGCCAGGCACAGCACGACCTGGAAAAGGGCGAGCTGTACTCCGTGCCGGTCATGCTCCTGCTGCTCCTGGTCATCTTCGGAGGGCGCACGGCAGGGCGCCGGCTGCGGCGCACCGGGCTCCGCTCCCGTGCCGGTGCCGGGCTGGCCGCGATGCTGTCGGTGGTCCTTTCCGCCAGCATGCCGCTGCTCCTGGCCGCCGTCGCCGTGGCCGGGGCGTTCCTGATCCTGCTGGGGCTCAGCCACGCCACCGACATCTCCTCGTACTCGGTCAACGTGGTGACCATGCTCGGCCTGGGCCTGGCTGTCGACTACTCGCTGCTCGTGGTCAGCCGGTTCCGGGAGGAGCGCGCAGGCGGCCTCGACCTTCCCATGGCACTGGACCGCACCATGGCCAGCGCCGGCCGGACGGTGGCGTTCTCCGGCCTGACCGTGGCGGTGTCGCTCGCCGGGCTGCTGGTGTTCGCCGAGCCCTTCCTGCGCTCGCTCGCCTGGGGCGGGATCGGGGTCGTGCTGGTCGCCATGCTGGCCGCGATCACGCTGCTGCCCGCCCTGCTCGCGATCTGGAGCGGCCGTATCCGACCACCCCGGGCGCGCCCGGCCGACCACGGCTTCTTCTACCGCCAGTCCCGGGTCGTGCAGCGCTTCGCGCTTGCGATCGTGCCCCTGGTCGCGCTCGTGCTGCTGCTCGCCGCGCTCCCCTTCCGCCACGCCGAGCTGGAGAACTCCGGCCTCGAGGCCCTGCCCCGCTCCTCGGAGTCGCGCCGGCTGTTCGAGACGGTCCGGGAGCGCTTCCCCGGCGCGGGCACCGACCCGCTCACCGTGGTGGTCGACGTCGACCCCCGCTCGGCCGGGCTGGCCGACTACGTGCACCGGATCAAGGCGCTGCCCGGTGTCGACTCGGTCCAGGTCCGGCCACTGCCCCTGCCGACGCTGACCGTGGTCGACGTCGTGCCGGCCGGGCCGAGCCAGGGGCCGGTCGCTCGCCGCCTGGTCGAGCGGGTGCGCGCGCTCGAGCGCCCTGCCGCGGCCACGGTGACCGGGACGGCCGCGTTCCTGGTCGACTACCGGGACTCCCTCCTCGCCCGGCTGCCGCTGGCATTCGGCTTGGTCGGCCTGGCCACCCTGGTCCTGCTCTTCCTGATGACCGGGTCGGTGGTGGTCCCCATCAAGGCGGTGGTGATGAACGTGCTGAGCCTCGGGGCGAGCTTCGGCGCGCTCGTCTGGGTGTTCCAGGAGGGCCACCTGTCCGGCCTGCTCGGGTTCGACCCGCCCGGTATGGTCGACATCTCGATCCCCGTGCTGATCTTCATCTTCGCCTTCGGCCTCTCCATGGACTACGAGGTGTTCCTGATCTCCCGGATCAAGGAGGCCTGGGACGAGACGGGCGACAACGACCGCGCGGTCGCCCTCGGCCTGCAGCGCACCGGCCGCATCGTCACCTCGGCGGCCCTGCTCATCGTGGTGGTGTTCCTCGGCTTCGCCCTGAGCGAGCTGCTCACCATCAAGGAGATCGGGCTGGGCATGGCGATCGCGGTGATCGTGGACGCCACCGTGGTCCGCACCCTGCTCGTGCCCGCGACCATGAAGCTCATGGGGCGCCGCAACTGGTGGGCCCCGGCCGGGCTCCGCCGCCTGCACGACCGCTTCGGCCTCGCCGAGCACCTCCCGCCGCCGCCTGCCGGCGAGCCCAGGGACGTCGGCCGCGAGCTGCGCACCCCCGTCGGGTAGCAGCTCGGAGGAGGCCCTTCGCAGGGGCTCCCCTGTAGGCTGGGCGCATGCCAGCCAGCGCCGTCCAGCTCGTCGTCAGCGACCTCGACGGCACCCTCTCCGACGCCCGCGAGCGCGTCCACCCGCGGACCGTCGAGGCCGTGGGCGCGCTGCGGGCGGCCGGGGTCCCGCTGCTGGTGGCCACCGGCCGGCGGCCGCGCAGCGCGGCCTGGGTGCTCGACCCGGCCGGCCTGGCTGGGCCGGCGATCCTGCTCGACGGCGCCCTTGGCCAGGACCTGCGCGACGGGCGCTCGTTCCACCGGGCCAGCTTCGAGCCCGAGGTGGCCCACCGGGTCCTCGACGCCTTCGCGGGCGCCGGGCTCGAACCGTGCCTGTTCGTCGACCGCCCAGGCTGCGAGCTGCTGGTCGGCCCGGACCCCTCGACCCATCCGCGGCACCTGGCCCGCAACCGGGCCTGGACGGCAGTGGTCGACCTGGCCCGGGCGGCCGACACCGAGCCGGTCCTCACCTTCACGGTCGTCGGCCGGCCGGCGCCCGTCCTGGACGAGGTGGCGCGCGCGGTCGGCGGCGACGGCAGCTCGAGCGTCACCCCCGACCTCGTCTACGGCGGCTCCACCCTGCAGGTGCGCCCGCGCGGGATCAGCAAGTGGAGCGGGGTGGTCGCGTTCTGCGCCGACCAGGGACTCGACCCCGGACGGGTGCTGGCCGTCGGGGACGGCGCCAACGACGTCGAGCTCCTCGAGGGCGCGAAGATCGCCTGCGCGGTCGCCGGTGGCCACCCGGCCGTCCTGGCCCTGGCCGACCACGTCATCGGCCCCCCAGCCGCCGGCGGCTGGGCGACGGTGCCCAACCTCGTCTGACGCCGTCGCGGGAGAACACCCGTCGCCTACTTGACAACACTTCTCGCTGCACGCGGGCGCCTGGGTCGACCGGCGCGGGCGCCGCAGACGGGTGATGATCGCCGCCGACCGAGCAGCGCAAGCGTGGGCACGTGGTCGCGGGCGCACGCTTCATCCTCGGCACGCCCATCGTGCGCGCGGCGCTGGCGGCGACCGCCACGATCAACTTCTTCAACTTCGTCTTCTGGGCGATCCTGGTCCTCTACGCGACCCGGGAGCTCCGTATCGCTCCGGGCACCCTCGGCCTGGTCATCGGGGCGGGAGCGGTCGGTGGGCTGATCGGGTCGCTGGTCACCGGGCGGCTCGGACGGCGCCTCGGCATCGGGCCCGCCTTCGTCCTCGGCTGCGTGCTCTTCCCGGTCCCGCTCGTGCTCGTCCCGCTCGCGGACGGCCCCAGGCCGCTCGTGCTGGCCATGCTGCTCCTGGCAGAGTTTGGCTCCGGGCTCGGCGGCGCGCTCGGCAGCGCCATCGGCCTGCGCCCGACCCTGTGGATCGCGACCGTCGGCGCGGTCGCGGGCTTCCTCTGGCTCCTCCCCTCCCCCGTGCCACGGCTCCGGGACCTGCCGGAGAAGGTTCCCGAGACCGCGGCCTGACCCGGCCAGGGCGAGTCTGGCAGTGTCAGCTCACGCGCCGGCCGCGCCAGCGGGCGGCGGCCCGAGCGGCGGTGCGGTCCTGCTTGAGCTGGCGGGCGGCCAGGCGGAGCTGGAGGACGCGGGCGACCCCGATCACCAGCACGAGCAGGGCGCCGAGGACGACAGCGAACAGCAGCGCCACGCCGAGCGGGAGCGTGGCCTCCAGGAACAGGAACTTCATCAGGACCTTGCCGCCGTTCTGCAGGATGAAGACCAGGATCGCCGCGAGCAGCAGGACACCGACCGCCACCATCGTCCAGACCGTGCTGGTCCGTGTCGGCTTGATGCGGACGTCCCTGGCCGGCTCGGGCAGGGGGCCGGCGGGCCGTGGCTCCAGCGCCGGAGCCGGCGGCTCGGGGTCGGTCGCTGGCCGCTGCTCCGGGTCGGTGGCGCCCTCGCCCGCCGGTGGCAGTGGCTCGTCTGGTGTCGTGCCCGCACTCATGGCTCCTCCTCGATCCGCGCCGACCTTCCCCAGCAGTGGGAGGATTGTCGCCCATTGGGCCGACGTCGACCACGGTGCACCGCTCCGGCCCAGAAGGCAACGGGACCCCGGCCAAGCCACCGCTCTGCCCGCGCCCCGAGTCCCGGGCCGTCCGGGCTACAGCTTCCGCTCCACGCGCCCCGGTCCGGTCAGGGCAGGCCCGCAAGCGACCAGGCCCGCTGGCCGGTGCTGGCCGCGAGCTCGAGCCGGCGGACCGCCTCGGCTTCGGCCAGGCCGGCCAGCCCGCAGGTGGGCGTGACCACCGACCGGGCCAGCACCTCGGGCAGGTAGTCGCCGGCGGTCCAGCGGACCAGGTCGAGCAGGCGGTCGGCCACCGTGCCGGCGTCCGCCTCGGCGGCGCCGGAGCCGTCCCCGGCCGGGACCAGCCCCCAGGCCACGCCGGCACCCGACTCGACCAGGCGGCGGAAGGCAGGGTCGTCGGTTGCGGCGTCGCCGTGGGCAACCGCGTCGAACGAGACGAGCTGCGGGTCCAGGTCGAGCAGGAGCCCCCAGGGCGGCGGCGCGCAGCAGTGGATCCCGGTGACCTCGGCGCCGGTGGAGCCGACCGTCCGCCACAGGTCGAGCGCCAGGTTGGGGCGGGCGCCGACCAGCTCGTGCCCGAGGCCGGGCTCGTCGAGCACGAGCAGCACCTTCCAGGCTGGCAGGGCCTCCCGCACCCGGGTCACCAGGGAACGGACGCGGGCCGCATACCCCATGCCGAGCGGGCCGCGGGCGGCCGGGACGGTGATCACCTCCCGCCCGCCCGTCCGGAGCGCCAGGGCGAGCGTGACCGGACCTGTGGCCTGCACCTTCAGCCAGCCAGGCTGGAGGGACCGGAGCGCGTGCAGGAAGGGGTCGAGGGTGCCGGCCGCGCTCGGGACCAGGCCGGATCCGCCCGGGGCCTCGTCGCGACCGACCCAGGCCAGCCCCCCGCCGGCCTCCCCCACCCCGGGCAGGCCGAGCGCCCACTGGCGCACCATCTCCTCGTCGGGCACGGCCTCCGGCCTGGTCGGCCAGAACGGCAGGCCGGGACAGGCGCCAACCGCGGCGGCCACGCACGCGGCCGGGTCGTCATGGGGCAGCCCGCCCACGCCGGTCCCGGCACCCCGGGGCCGAAACCCAGCCGGCACGGCGCTCACTGGCGCTCCCCTCCCCCGCACACCGCTCCGGGTGCGCCCGCCCGCATTACGGGGCGAGTCCCAGGAGGTCGGCCCCGCGCGGCAGGCCGGGCTCGCCGACCACCCGGCGGTTGGCCACGTTCACGGCCCAGAGGCGGTGGGCGCCGCTGAGCCAGACCAGGTGCCCGCCAGGCGCCCAGTGCAGGCTCCGGAACCGGTCGGCGGGCAGGTCGATCCTGGTCCGCCCGGACGACCCGAGGACCTCGAGCCGGGCACGGCCCCCCACGCGGGTCACGAGCGCCACCCGGCGCCCGTCGGGCGCCAGCGCGACCAGCGACGCGGGCACGCCGGCGAGCGCTGCCCCGAGCGGCCCGGCGGCGTCCGCCGGGCGCGGCAGCCCGCGGGCCAGCGCGGCCCCGGCGCGGGCCGCGGACAGGGACTCGAGCCGGTTCCTCCGTACGTCCACCCGGAACAACCCGGTCATGGACCCGTACTGGCTGAGCAGCACCACGTTGCCGTCACCGGTCCAGCCGGCCTGGGCCTCGCCCAGCGCGGTCGGCAGCGGCACCGTCGACCAGGTCGCGCCGCCCACCACCCGCAGCTCGGGGCCTGGGATGTTCCGGCTCAGGCTCATCGTCATGGTCACGGCCCGCTGGGTCCCCGGGGTGCGGACGAAGGCCAGCCGGCCGTCCACGCTCCAGGCTGGGCCGGTGCCGTTGGCCAGCACGTGGACACGGCCGCCGATCGTGCGGACCTCGACCACCGGGCGGCCCCGGACGGCGCGCACCAGGGCGAGCCGCCGGCCGTCGGGCGACAGGGCGACGACCGATGCGTCGGGGACGGGGGCGACCGGTGTGGCCCGGCCGCCGGACAGGCGCTGGAGCCACACCCAGCCGCCGTAGCGGACGACCATCGACCCGGCCGCGCCGGCCACCGGCGCGCCCTTCCGGGTGGGCAGGGTCCGGCCCGGGCGGGACGCCTGCGCGGGCGCCAGCGGGGAGCCGTAGCGTGAGTCCCAGGCCTGCTGCTGGTCCGGACGGCCGCTGGTCACGGTGCCCGGCGCGACCGCCCGGGCGCCGGCAGCACGCCGCTCGGCCGGTGCGAACCCGGAGTTCCGCACCACCACCGCTCCCGCTCCGAGGACGAGCACGAGCAGCCCGACCAGCCAGCGCTGCCCGACCTGTCGGCCCTGCCCGAGCGCTCGGTCGTGCGCGACCGGCAAGGCCGCAGGGCGGGTCCAGGCCGGGGCGGCACCGCCCGGCGCTTCGGGGTCGGTGGCGGGTACCGCCTCGTGCTCGGCCGGACCGGGGTCGGTGTCCGAGGCGTCCGAGGCGGTCGCCAGCCACCAGGCCGGCTCGGCCTGCGGCCGGCCGCGCCGGCTGGCCCAGGGCGTCCCGTCGGCGGCTCCCTCCGGGCCCACGACCGGCCCGACCGCGAGGAGCGGGACGCCGCAGGAGGCGCAGGGCGTGCCCATCGCCGCCTCGGCGAGGTCGTCGCAGCGCGGGCACCAGGACGCACGGTCGACCGCAGGAACCGGCGGATCGTCCTGGTACGCTCTCCGACGCATGGCCTACCCCTGGCATCCCGCGGCTGGCCCGACCCGCCGCCGTGTCACCGCTGAGCTTCGAGCGTACGCCAGACAGCCCCGCGATCCGGGCCAACCTCACCTCAACCACGCTGATGATGTCATCATGATTGGCCGCAGCGTGGCTTGGTTCCCCACCACGATGCGTCGCCGGCTCGGGGATGTCCCGACCCTGGCGTCGAAGGAGGTCCCCGATGGTGAAGGATGCTCACGGGCTCCTCCACCGCGCAGCCGCCTCGCCGTCCGGGCCGCGGAGGCCAACCACGTCCATGGCCGCCCTCACAGTCGCCATCGTGGGAGTGCTCGCGCTTGCGGGCACGACGTGGGTGCTCAGGGGTCATACAGTTGCCCCGACGGTGGCCAAGCCGAGCCCTGTCGGGGGGGTCTCGATGGCGCCGCTTCCACCGCTGCCGGTCTCATGGAAGAGCCTCACGGGCCCGCAGTACACGGTGCTGACCGCTCGACGTGGCAAGCCGGTCCGGGTCGGACTTCACCTCGGCAACGGCCGCGGCGGGTTCTACGGCGGGAGCTACGTTGTCTCTCAGGTACGCATCGACGTGCTCCCCACCGGCGTGCACCCCTACGAAAGCGTCAGCGGCAACCAGCCGCGCGAGCCTGGCAGCTTCAGCAGCATCGACAACCCCGCCGGCGGCCGCTTTGACCTCGGCACCAAGCCGTATGTTCGCCGGCTGGTCCTCACGAACCTTCCGTCGACCACCAACCGCGACGTGACGATCCTGTTCGACGGGACCGACGGCCAGGGCCGCCCGCTCGCCGCAGGCAGGTACGAGGTGGGTTTTGTCCTTGCGACGAAGCTGACGAAGGCCAAAGGCACGATTCCGGCCGGCTCGGCCAATAGCGCGAGCGGCTTGCTGGTGACCATCAACTACCTCGGATGAGTAGCGACACCGGACCACTGACCGGCCTGACCGGCGTACCAGGAGGGGCGAGCCTGCAGACCAGCGAGTACGAGATCTCGACCGATGCCAGCCGGCTCGACCGCGTCATGATCCACCGGTTCCTGAGCCAGGAGGCCTACTGGGCCCGGGGCGTTCCCCGGGCGGTGGTGGAGCGCGCGATCACCAACTCGCTGGTGTTTGGGCTGTACGCCGCCGGGGAGCAGGTCGGCTTCGCCCGGGTGGTCACCGACCAGGCGACCTTCGCCTGGCTCGCCGACGTGTTCGTCCTGCCGGAGCACCGCGGCCACGGGCTCGGCAAGCGCCTGGTCCGCGCCGCCCTCGACCACCCGGGCCTGCAGGGGCTGCGGTGGTTCCTGCTCGGTACCGCTGACGCGCACGGGCTGTACCGCCAGCTCGGATTCGACTCGCTCACTCCGGAGCGGGCCAGCCGGCTGCTCGGCATCTGGCGCGAACCGGCAGAGGTCTACGGCCCCCCGAGCCCGGACGGCACGGACACGCGCTGACGCCTCAGGCGGCGGTAGCCGCCACCGTGCCGCCGCCGAGCACCAGGTCGCCGTCGTAGAGGACCCCGGCCTGGCCCGGCGCGACCGCGTCGACGGGCTCGTCCAGGCGGAGGCGGGCCCGGCCGGGCCCGGCCGGGTCGACCAGGCAGCCGACCCCGGCCCCGTGGGCACGCAGCCGCACCCGGGCCGGCCCGGGACGCAGGCCGCGCCCGTCGGTCGAGGTCGCCCGCTCCAGCTCCACGGCGCGGACGGCCAGCTCGGCCCGGTCGCCCACCACCACCCGGTCGGCGGCCGGCTCGATCCGCAGGACGTACCGGGGCGTGGGCGCGGCCAGGCCGAGCCCGCGGCGCTGGCCCACGGTGTAGCGGTAGGCACCCTGGTGACCGCCGAGCACGCGGCCCCTGGCGTCAACCACCTGGCCGGGACGGCGGCCGAGGCGGCGCTCCAGCCAGCCGGCGGTGTCGCCGTCGGGGATGAAGCAGATGTCGTAGGACTCCGGCTTGGCGGCGGTGCGCAGCCCGAGCCGGGCGGCGGTGCGGCGGACCTCGGGCTTGGTCAGGCCGCCGAGCGGCAGGCGGAGGTGGGCGAGCTCTTCCGGTCCGAGCATGTAGAGCACGTAGGACTGGTCCTTGGCCGGGTCGGCGGCCCGGTACAGGCGGGCGCCGGCCACCCGGGCGTAGTGGCCGGTGGCGAGCGCGTCGAAGCCGAGGGCGCGGGCCCGGGCGAGCAGCCCCACCACCTTGACCCGCTCGTTGCAGCGGGCGCACGGGTTGGGGGTGCGGCCGCGCGCGTACTCGGCGGCGAAGTCGTCCACCACCGCTTCCTGGAACTCGTCGACGAAGTCCCAGACGTAGAAGGGGATGCCGAGGGCGTCGGCGACCCGGCGGGCGTCGTCCGCGTCGGCCAGGGTGCAGCAACCCTTGCCCGCCACCTGCGCGTGTGCGGGGGTGCCGGCGAGCTTGAGGTGGACGCCGGTCACGTCGCAGCCCTGCTCGACCAGCAGGGCCGCGGCCACCGAGGAGTCGACCCCGCCGCTCATGGCGACCAGCACCTGCGGCCGGGCGCCCGGCGCGCCCGGGTTCACCGGGCGGCTCCGGCCGCCGTCGGGGCGAGGATGGCCAGGGCACGGCCCACGGCGGCCACGGCAGCGTCCACGTCGGCCGTTGTCGAGGCGTGGCCGAGGCTGAACCGGACCGTCTCGCGGGCCTCGGCCGGGGTCCGGCCCATCGCGAGCAGCACGTGCGAGGCGGCCACCGCCCCGCTGGCACAGGCCGACCCGGCGGAGCAGGCGATACCGGCACGGTCGAGCAACAGCAGCAGATCCTCGGCGCGGCGGCCGGGGAAGCGCACCGAGGCGAGGCCAGGCAGGCCCCGGGCCGGGTCGCCGTTGACGGCCAGGGCGGGCTCGAGCGCGCGAAGGCCGGCCAGCAGCCGGT
>Ga0184632_10000893_pt1 | contig 12085 bp, 8 predicted proteins | sample PLM31_50_b1_FD_133153 | JGI IMG/M metagenome (GOLD analysis project Ga0184632, IMG submission 133153) | Groundwater sediment microbial communities from an aquifer in East River, Colorado, USA - PLM3-1_50_b1 | ecosystem: Environmental > Terrestrial > Soil > Riparian zone | place: USA: East River... | reverse complement strand
CTGCAGGACCAGGCGAAGCAGGTCTACGGCGACAAGATGCTGCTGACGCCCGACCTGTGGAAGCAGTTCATGCAGATGCAGGCGCCCGCGATGCAGGGAATGCTCGGCAATTACCTCGAGCAGAGCGCGAAGCTCTTCATGGACATGCAGCAGCGGATGCAGGATCAGACGCGCGGCATGTTCACGGCGTTCCCCTTTCCCAACTTCGGTGCAGCGCCGCAAACCGGTGCCGAGGACGAGAAGAAACGCTGACCGCGAAACGCGGCGCAACATCGCGCGGCTGTCGGGGGAATTGCTGCGACGCACTGGGGTCAGGTTGAATTACCGAGGACATCGCCCGCCATCGGTCCGATCTCCGGGCGGTAATTCGAGGCTGACCCCCTATTTTCTGGTAACGCGCGGACGCCATCGAGTCTGACCCCGTTGGTTTGACGCTGCTGATTCAGGCCCCGCTCCATCAATTATTGAGGATTACCCAATCGCGTAACAATTTCTCCGTCGTTCCCGCGAAGGCGCACGCGCATTCGCGCGCGCCCCAGCGTCTTTCGCCGTACGTCACTGGGTCCCCGCCTTCGCGGGGACGACGCCGAGTTGAATCGATGCATCGTCATGCACTTCCATAAAGCTCAGTAACCGTGCCATGACCGTCACCGCCCGCAAGCCTCGTCCGTCCACGATCGCCACCCCGCGCGTAGGGTTCGTCTCGCTCGGCTGCCCGAAGGCGCTCGTCGACTCCGAGCAGATCCTGACCCGATTGCGCGCCGAAGGCTATGCGATCTCGCCGTCGTACGAAGGCGCCGATCTGGTCGTCGTCAACACGTGCGGCTTCATCGACGCCGCCGTTGCCGAATCGCTCGACGCCATCGGCGAGGCGCTGCATGAGAACGGCAAGGTCATCGTCACCGGGTGCCTTGGCGCCAAGGACGGCGGCGCGTTCGTTCGCGAAGCGCATCCCAAAGTGCTCGCGGTGACCGGCCCGCACGCGGCGCAGGAAGTGATGTCCGCGGTGCACGCGCATCTGCCGAAGCCGCACGACCCGTTCGTCGATCTGGTCCCGCCGCAAGGAATCAAGCTCACGCCGTCGCACTATGCGTATCTGAAGATCAGCGAAGGCTGCAATCATCGCTGTACGTTCTGCATCATTCCCGCGATGCGAGGCGATCTGGTCAGCCGCCCCATCGGCGACGTGATGCAGGACGCGGAAAACCTTGTGAAGGCTGGCGTGAAGGAGTTGCTCGTCGTATCGCAGGACACGAGCGCTTACGGCGTCGACGTCAAGTACCGCACGGGTTTCTGGCAGGGCCGGCCGGTCAAGACGAAGATGGTCGAGCTCGCGAAGGCGTTGGGAGAACTCGGCGTGTGGGTGCGCCTGCATTACGTCTATCCGTACCCGCACGTCGACGACGTGATTCCGCTGATGGCCGAGGGCAAATTGCTGCCCTATCTCGACGTGCCGTTCCAGCACGCAAGCCCGCGCATCCTCAAGCTCATGAAACGTCCGGCCAACGCCGAGAACACGTTGGCGCGCATCAAAGCCTGGCGCGCGATCTGCCCGGACATCACGATCCGCTCGACCTTCATCGCCGGCTTTCCCGGCGAGACCGAAAGTGAGTTCGCGCAGCTGCTGGCGTTTCTCGAGGAAGCGCAGCTCGACCGGGTCGGTTGCTTCGCGTATTCGCCCGTCGACGGCGCGGCGGCGAACGCGCTGCCCGATCCCGTTCCGGAGGAGCTGCGTGAAGAGCGGCAGGCACGCTTCATGCAAACGCAGGCGGCGATCAGCGCCGCACGTCTCGCGCGCAAGGTCGGCACGACGCTGCAAGTATTAGTCGACAGCATAGATGGCGATGTGGCGGTGGCCCGATCGGCGGCGGATGCGCCGGAGATCGATGGCGTCGTGCGCATCGCCGGCGGCAACGCACTTCGTGTCGGCGAGTTCGCGAAGGTCGAAATTATCGGCGCGAGCGAGCACGATCTCGTTGCAACGCTCGTCCAACGTTAACCGTTTACCGTCTGCCTAGCCTCCTGACTCGAATCCGGGATACAACGTCATCCCGCCATCGATATAGAGGGTCGTGCCGACGATGTAGTCGGTGAAGTCCGAGGCGAGCCAGACCGCGGCGCGCCCGATCTCCTCCACCTCGCCGATCCGTTTATACGGCACCAGCTTCATGAGATCCGCGTAGGCCTCGGGCGTCGCCCAGGCGGCCGTGTTGATCGGCGTGCGAATCGCGCCCGGTGCGATGGCGTTGACGCGGATGCGTTTTTCCGCGACCTCCTGCGCCAGGCTCTTCATCAGCAGTGTGAGGCCGCCCTTCGATGCCGCGTAGTTGACGTGGCCGGCCCACGGAATGATGTCGTGCACCGAGCTGATGAAGATGATCTTGCCGGCCGCCACCGAGACCTCCGGGCGCACGCCGCGGCGCAGGAACTCGCGAACCGCCTCGCGGGAACATAGGAAGGCGCCGCGCAGGTTGACGTTCATCACCGCGTCCCATTGCGCCGTGGTCATCTCGTGGAACGGCGCATTTCTCTCCAGACCGGCGTTGCTGACCACGATGTCGACGGTGCCGAACTCGCGCACGGCCGCAGCGAACATCGCTTGCACCTGCGCTTCGTCGCCAACGTCGGCGTGGGCAGTTAGCGCGCGCTGCCCGCCGCTGCGAATTTCGTCGGCGACAGCCTCGGCGTCGTCCGGCTTCGTCACGTAGTTGATCACCACGTTGGCGCCCGCCTTGCCGAGGGAAATCGCGATGGCGCGACCGATGCCGGAGTTGGCACCCGTCACCAGCGCCGTCTGGCCTTTGAGCAGCGTAAGTGACGGCAGTGTTGGGATGACCGGTTTCGGCAGATTCATATGCGCGTAATAGTCATTCACGTTGTTCCTTCCGCGGTTGACCCCACCGTCCGCAGCGCCTTGAGCGCCGCCACCTCGACTCCGGGAGCGAGCAGCAGGTCGCTACTGAGTACGGCATTGGCCTGGATGATCCTGGCGACGCAACCAGTCCAGCCGGTCTGATGACTCGCCCCGACTCCGGCGCCGGTGTCGCCGTGAAAATACTCGAAGAAGAGCACAAGGTCTTGCCAGTGGGGATCATCCTTGAACTTGTGCGCAGCACCGTACACCGGACGGCGACCGGACGAGTCGCGCAGGAAAGTGCGGCAGAGCCTCTCGCCCAACTCCTTGGCAACCTGCAGCAACGTCATCAGCTGCCCCGAACCGGTCGGGCACTCGACCTTGAAGTCTTCGCCGTAGTAGGCGTATAGACGCAGCAGCGCGGTGTACAGGAGAAAGTTGATGGGCATCCACACCGGCCCGCGCCAATTGGAGTTGCCGCCGAACATGCCCGTGTCGGAATCACCGGGCACGTAGGCGACGCGATGCTCCTGTCCGCCGTGGTGGAAGACGTACGGATGATCGAAGTGAAAGCGGGACAGCGCGCGGATGCCGTAGGGGCCGAAAAACTCGGCCTCGTCCAGCATGCGCGCGAGGATGCGCCGCAATTTTTTCTCGTCGACGATCGACAGCATCCGGCGATCACCGACGCCCGGAGTATTCGGGAGATGGAGGTTGGCGACGAGCTCGGGATGGCGGCCCACGAATAGCCGGGCACGTTCCCGAAACTTCGGCAGCTTGGCGAGAATGTCGTCTTCGAAAACCGCGACCGCGGCCAGCGGCAGGAGCCCCACGATCGACCGCACCTTCAGGCGCGTTGCGGAACCGTCCGGGAACCGTAGAACATCATAGAAGAAGCCATCCTCCTCGTCCCACATTTCATCGTGGCCGTCGCCAACACGGTCCATGGCGCCTGCGATGGCAAGCGTGTGGTGGAAGAACTTCTCGACGAACTCCTCGTACAACGGTTCCTGCAGGGCGAGCTCCACGGCGATGCGCAGCATCTGCTGGCTGAAGAACACCATCCATGCGGTGCCGTCCGCCTGGTCGAGATAGCCGCCGGTGGGCAACGCCGAAGAGCGATCGAATACGCCGATATTGTCGAGCCCGAGGAAGCCTCCCTCGAAGACGTTGGCACCGGTGCGATCCTTGCGGTTGACCCACCAGGTGAAATTGACCAGCAGTTTGGAAAAAGCGTACTTGAGAAACTCGATGTCACCGCTGTCACCGCGGCGCTCTTTGTCGAACAGGTAGAGCTGCATCGTCGCCCACGCATGCACCGGCGGATTGACGTCGCCGAAATTCCACTCGTAGGCGGGCAACTGACCGTTCGGATGCAGGTAGTCGTTGCGCAGCATCAGATCGAGTTGCTGCTTGGCGAAGTCGGGGTCGACCATGCCCAGCGGAATCATGTGAAACGCCAGATCCCACGCGGCATACCAGGGGTACTCCCATTTGTCCGGCATCGAGATGATGTCGTCGTTGAACATGTGCGCCCACTCGCTGTTGCGCACCCGCCGGCGCTCGTGCTGCGGCAAATGGGCGCCGGCGCCATGCTCGTCGAGCCAGAGGTCGAGGTCGTAGTTGAAGTATTGCTTGGTCCACAGCATTCCCGCCAGCGCCTGGCGCATCACACTGATACGGTCCGGATCGTTGCGGATCGCCGGGGGCGTAATGTTCCGGTAAAACGCATCGGCCTCGCACACGCGGGTGGTGAACACGTCGTCGAAGTCGCCGAAGGGCGGGCCCGATTGCGCGGGCGCACGCGTGGACAGCCGCAGCCGGATGACGTGCGTCTTTCCGGCGCCGACGGTGACCTGGTAGTGGGCCGCAGCCTTCGTTCCTTCGTGCGCCGGATTCACCGCGGTTGCTGCGCCATCGACGACGAAGCTGTTGATGCCGTCTTTCACGTAGGGCGAGGCGTTGGCCGAACCGAAAAGCCGCGCGTTGTTGGTCTCGTTCTCGGTGAACAGCAGCGGCACGTCCCCATCGCAATACAGGAAGTAGTCCGCCAGCGACTGGTGTAACTGCGCATCGCCGTGGTGAGCGTGGGCCACCGCGTGGCCGGCTAGCGCAACCTTGGCGAGCCGGGGTTTCGCGGAGCCGCCCGGCCACGACCACGTGTTGCGAAACCACAACGTCGGCAGCACGTGCAAGGGTGCTGCGTCGGGGCCGCGATTGCAGACGCTGATCCGGACCAGCACGTCGTCCGGCGCCGCCTTCGCATATTCGATGAAGACGTCGAAGTACCGGTTGTCGTCGAATACGCCGGTGTCGAGCAGCTCGTATTCGGGCTCGTGCTTCCCGCGGTTGCGGTTCGTTTCGACGATGTCCCGATAGGGATAGGCCGCCTGCGGATACTTGTACAGGTACTTCATGTACGAGTGCGTGGGCGTCGAGTCGACGTAGAAGTAGTATTCCTTGACGTCCTCGCCGTGGTTGCCCTCGCTGTTCGCCAACCCAAACATGCGCTCCTTCAGGATGGGATCGCGGCCATTCCAAAGCGCGAGCGCGAAGCACAACGTCTGCCGGTCGTCGCTGATGCCGCCCAGGCCGTCTTCTCCCCACCGGTACGCCCGCGATCTCGCTTGATCGTGGGTGAAGTAATTCCACGCATCACCACTTTCGCTGTAATCCTCGCGCACCGTTCCCCACTGGCGCTCGCTGAGGTACGGGCCCCACCTTTTCCAGGGGACGCCGCTCGTTTGCGCCTCGTTGAGCCTCTTTTGCTCGGTACTTTCGCTCACGACCTGTTCTCCTTCAGAGCACGATCTTCAGCAGCTGCTTGAACAGTTCTTCCAATGAAATCATCGTGAGCAGCAGCGGCACGATCGGCAGCAGCGTCATGGCCACAAGCTGGATCAGCGTGTCCCTTGTGATCGGGACGGTGCGCATGGTGCGCACGACCTCATAGCTGTTGCCGAGGTCGGCCAACGACTGGATGTCAGCGCTTCCGATCAGAGGTTCGTCTGCCGGCGCTCGACCGCGCAGCCACTTGGCATCGAAGTCGTCTACGTAGCGCCGGGCGAGTTGGCCGTATTCGCGAAGCGCCGTCCGCTTGGCGGTAGCCAGTGGCGCCACGAAGACCAGCAAGGGGACAAGAATGACAGCCACGGCCACCGCGACGACGGCAGCGATCTCCAGCTTGAACGAAGTCAACACGGCCCCTTCGAACAGGATCCTGTTGGCGAGCGTCCCGGCGAGCAGCGCGCCTTGCGCTACCAACAATGGCGCGAACGCGTGCGAGACGCGCGACAGGAACCCGATGCCGCCCATGCGATCGGGATGCATCGGCGCGTAAGCGAGCGGGAGCCGCGAAGTCTGCCAGAGGAAGCGCATCCAGATGAACAGGCGGAAATACCAGCGCAGCAGAATGAACTGGAAGATGGGCAGGCTTACGAAGAAATACCACCACCCCGCGAGGTGCGGCCGGATGCTCCCACCCTCCGGTGCCGCATACCAGGTCGGCACGGAGAGCGCCCCGTAAAACCGCCATACCACGAAGATGCCAACGATATAGACGAAGGCGATGATCAGCACTTCGGCGGCTACCGAATTGCGCAGGCGCAACGCGCCCGCCAGCACCGAATCGAAGCGCTCACGCACCGCATCCGGCACGAGGCCTTGCGACACGAACTGGCCGACGACGGCGCGCATGCGCTGATGCACGATCAGCTCCGCGGCAATCAGCAACGGCAGCGCTATGAGGAAGCGGACGTGAACGTCGATGTCGTAGAGGAACGGCACCTTGACGGCGCTTCCTGCTGCCTTGCCGTCGATGATCGACAGCACCAGCAGCGGTACCCACGCGACGAGCGCGATGACGACGATCCGCCGGCGCACCAACTCCAGCGCATTTCCGGTGAGATGCATGCGCCGAAAGAGCTGGAACAGCGGCCCGCCGAGAACGAGCGAAAAATCGTCCTGCGCGGATTGGGGATCGCCTGCGCGAGCGGTCATCCGGTTTCTCCCGTCGCCAGAGGCATGTGATGGATTAGCACGTTCCTATTGAGGATTACCTAATTGCGTGACAATTACTCCGTCATTCCCGCGAAGGCGGGAATCCAGCGTCGTTCGCTCGACGTCACTGGGTCCCCGCCTTCGCGGGGACGACGCCGGGTTAATCGATGCATTGTCACGCACTTACGTAAAGCTCAATAATTTCAGGGCCACTGCGGTTCGCTGGAAGGCATTGTGCCTTGATATCACAATGCGCGCTCTTGGAGAATTGATGGTTGCGCGTGTTACGCGCCCGCGTTCATGACAGCCATCGGATGAACGCCTGCAGCACGACCGAATTCGCGATATCAACGAAGAAAGCGCCCACGAGCGGCACGACCAGAAACGAACGTGGTGATGCGCCGTGCGCCTTGGTGATAGCCGTCATGATCGCGACAGCCGTGGGTGTGGCGCCCAGCGCGAGTCCGAAGAAACCCGCGGTGGCGACTGCCGCATCGTAGGTCTTGCCCAGCAGGCGAAACACGATGTAATACAGCAGCAGCCAGCACACGGCGACCTGCGCGGCGAGGACGACCAGCAGCGGAAGTGCCGCCGCAGCAAGCGATACAACATTCAAGGTCATCAGCGACATCGCCAGGAACAGCCCGAGAGCAAGCTCCGAGATCAGCGCCATCGGCGGCGACCCGGACGGCCACGGAACGCGGGGAAGCGCGAGCGGTACCACATTGGACAACACGATGCCCGCGAACAGGGCGGTGACGAACGCGGGCAACGTGTAGTCGACGTACGCGAGCAAGTCGTTGAGGTATCCCGATAGCGCCATCGCGATGGCAATCACCAACAGCGTCAACAGCACACCGTTGACGTCAAGTTTCGGCTGGTCCTCCTGTTCGAAGGGCAGGCCAACCGTGAGCGACGCGGCATCCTTGCTCGAGAGGCGATGACGCGCGATCAGCCGATGGCCGAGCGGTCCACCGAGCACGCCGCCGGCGATCAGCCCGAACGTCGCGGCGGCAGCGCCCAGCGCCGCCGCGCCGTGCATAGCGAATCGTTCGCTGACGATCGGCGCCCACGCGAGCACGGTACCGTGGCCACCCGAGAGTGCCGCGGATCCCGCGAGCAATCCCGCGGCCGGGGGCATCCCCATCGCCGCCATCAGGCCGACACCGACGACGTTCTGGATGACGAGATTGACAACCGCGAGGGCAGTCAGGATCACCAGCATGAGCCCACCCGCGGCCAATGTGCTGATGCGAGCCGACAACCCCACGGTCGCGAAGAACGCGACGAGCAACGTGTCGCGCGCGGCAAGATCAAACTGAAGTTCGATTCCCGTGAGCAGCTGCACGGCCGTCAGCGCCAGCGAGGCGAGGATGCCGCCGGTCACCGGCTCCGGAATGCTATAGTCGCGCAGCCAGTGAATGCGTCGATTCACCCAGCGTCCGGCGAACAGCACGAGGATGGCGAGGATCAGTGTGTGGCGGGCATCCAGCAGCACGCGTGCTCCCAAGCGGTGTTTTCCAAGTCTAGCCTAGATCATCTCCGCTCACGTCGCACATGCCTGATGCGATTTGCGGTGTTGCCCCCCGTGAGGCCTACATTTCGCTCGGCTTTCGCGGATCCGCGAAAGCAAGACCGCCGCGTCTTTCTTGGACAACAGACCGCTCGACGATACGCGCCGTGCCCGCCTAGGTATCTTGAATCGAGAGTGCTCCCATGAAACCGTCACACGCCCTGTCGATGTCGCTTGTTGCTTTGTTGGTGATCGGCGGTTGCGCCACGCGACCGGTCAACCCGCCGATCACGCAGACCGACCCGCGCACCGGATACCGTTTCGAGACGCGCCAAGCAGAAAGCAAGAACAGCAAGGAGAACCTTGTCATCCTTGCCTTTTCGGGCGGCGGCACACGCGCAGCCGCGTTCTCCTATGGGGTGCTGGAGTTCCTCCGGCGTACCGAGATCGTTGCACCGAACGGCACCAAGTTTCGACTGCTCGATTCCGTCGATGTCATCACCGGCGTGTCGGGCGGCAGCTTCACTGCGTTGGCGTATGGCCTTTACGGCGACAAGCTGTTCGACGACTACGAGCAACGTTTCCTGAAGTGCAACGTCCAGGGCGAGCTCATCGCCCGCGCCTTGAGTCCGCGCTACTGGGGAGATCTTTCGTCGGAGGGCTGGGGTCGTTCCGAGCTGGCGTCCCAGCTCTACGACGAGATCCTGTTCAACGGCGCCACTTTCGGCGATCTCAACCGCGGCAAGGGCCCGATGATTCTGGCGTCGGCCACCGACATCTCGACCGGCTCGCGTTTCGTCTTCAACCAGGGCACCTTCGACATCATCTGTTCGGACCTCAATGCGGTTCCACTATCCCGCGCCGCAGCGGCCTCGTCGGCCGTGCCGGTGGTGCTGTCGTCGATCACGATCAAGAACTATGGCGGGACTTGCAACGCGACCCCGCCCGGCTGGGCGAAGCTGTTCCTCGACAACGACAACCCGCCGCGGCCCGCTGCGCGCGCGATACGATCGCTCAAGAACCTGCAAGCCTATGGCGACGGTACCCGTCGGCCCTATCTCCACCTCGTCGACGGCGGCGTGTCGGACAACGTAGGCATGCGCGGCGTACTCGATGCGCTGGAAATCGTAGAGGCGCTGCACGACGCGGGCTTGCCATCGCCCCTCGACAGTGCGCGCAGGATCATCGTCCTCATCGTAAATTCGCTGTCGTCACCGCCTACCAACTGGGATGAGTCGTATAACCCCCCTGGCACTATCGACATCCTGCTCAAGTCCGCCGGCACGCCGATCGACGCGTTTTCCTACGAGAACATCGAACTGCTGCGGGACACGGCGGCGCGCTGGCAGACCTTGCGCACGATCCGCGAATCGGCCGCCTTTGCAGCGAACAAGGATCCCAAGGTGGCCGCCGCCCTTCGCGGCCCGGCCGCCGAGATTTACGCGATCGACGTATCGTTCTCCGCGCTGAAGGACAAGAAGGAGCTCGAATACCTGAATCTGCAGCCGACGACATTCGTGCTGCCGCCCGAAGCCGTCGATCGTCTGCGCGCCGCGGCAGGGACCATCATCATGGACTCGCCCGAGTTCAAGCGGCTGCTGAAGGATGTGGGTGCCACGATCGTGGCGCAACCACCGGCTGCTGGAAGTCCAGCGACGGCGAATTAGCAGCCGCCAGAAAGCCGCGGGGAGAAGACCCATGAACAGCGAGGCAGAGACGGCACGTGTGGCGCCCGCCCCGTGATCTTGCTCAATTGCCGGTCTTTCGGCGCAGCGTACAATCTGACTATCCTGCATTTGCCCGGTAGGTGATGGTCATGACGTTGATTCATCGCGCGGCCGCGCTGCTGGCGGCCGTTTTGATGCTTGCTCCTGCTGCGGCGCATGCCTCATTGTTTTCGGGCGAGGCCCTCGACACGGTCGCCGACTGGATCGCGATCGTCGTGCTCATCGTCGTGCCGGTCGTCGTGATCGTGGTCTTCTGGATCATCCACATCCTGCCGGAGAAGATCGCCGAGAAGCGCCACCACCCGCAAAAGGATGCGATCAACACCCTGTGCGTGCTGTCGCTGTTCTTCGGCGGCATCTTGTGGCCGCTGGCGTGGCTGTGGGCGTACTCGAAGCCCGTCGCCTATCGCATGGCGTACGGCACCGACAAACATGACGACTACTTCGTCGAGCGCGCCGGGCAGGCGAAGGAAGGCGCGCTTCTCGCGGCGGAGATCGATCGCCTGCGAAGCGAGCTCGATACGATGGCCGCGCGCGGGCCGCTTCCGCCGCATCTCGAGACGCTGCGCAAGGACCTGCATGCCGAGCCGCCGCCGGCGAAGGATGCGTAGATGGACATCCTGCTCCTCGGCATCTATGCCTTCTTCGTCTGGCTCATTTTCATCAAGTTCAAGTGGCTGCCGTGGAACATCACGTCGCAGGTCATCGTCGTCACCATTCCGATCATCGCGCTGACGATCATGATCCTGACCCTCAACGTGGTCGCGCCGTCGTCGTCGAAGCTGCGCGTCTTCAAGTACACGATTCCCATCGTGTCGCAGGTGCGCGGACGCGTGCTCGAAGTCCCGGTCGAGGAAGGCAACCGCCTCGTCCGCAAGGGCGACGTGCTCTTCAAGGTCGATCCCACGCCGTACCAGCTCGACGTCGCGAACCTCGAGGCGCAGCTGGCCCTCGCGCAGGGCGGCCAGCGTGAGACCGAGGAATCGCTGACGGGCGCCACCGCGAAAGTCGCGGAAGCGCGCGCGGCGATCGCGCAGGCGGCCTCGCGCATCACCGAGATCGACGCCAAGGTGGCGCTCGCGCGCAAGCGCGTCGATCAGAACCGCGAGCTCGCGCAGTCGGGCGCGGGCACGCGCTTCGACCTCGAGCAGGCGGAAGCGAACCTCGCCGAGCTTCTGGCATCGCGCGAGTCCGCGCGCAGCGCCCAGGCGCAGGCACAGGCGAGCGAGGGGCAGGCGCTCGCATCGGTCGGACAGGTGCGGCAGAAGCTCGGGACCAAGGTCGACGGCACGTATGCGCAGGTTGCGCAGATCCGCGCGCAACTCGGCAATGCCAAATGGCTGCTGGACCAGACCACGACGTTGTCGCCGTGCGAGTGCTACGTCATCAACCTGCAGCTCCGCCCGGGCGCTTTCGTCGCGGGCCTGCCGCTCAATCCCGTGATGACACTCGTCGAGGCCGACGGCCAGGTCCTCGCGTTCTTCGCGCAGAACGAGTTGACCAAGGTCGCGCCGGGCGACGAAGCCGAATTCGCGCTGCAGACGTATCCGGGCGACATCGTAAAGGGCACGGTCGACTCCGTCATCTGGGCGATCGGGCAGGGTCAAGTGCAAGCGAACGGCACGATTCCGATGTCCACGATCGCCAACCAGCCTCCCGGGACGTTCGCGGTGAAGTTCGACGTCGCCGAGCGGGACCGCCAGCGGTTTCTCGCAGCCGGCGCGTCCGGTGACGCGGCGATCTACACGCAGCATGCGCAGTTCCTGCACATCCTGCGCAAGGTGATCCTGCGCGTCGGCTCCTACACGAACTACCTGGTCCTCAAGCTGCACTGACGCAATGCGCACGTTTGGGACCTCATTGCTGTTCTTGGCGCTTACGAGCTGCGCACTCGCGCCCGCGCCGGAACGCGAAGACGTGCGCAAGCAAGCCATGCCAAACACCGTCGTACCGGCGCAGTGGACGGCGGCAAGCGGAGCGACGAGCGCGGTG
>Ga0184632_10000892_pt1 | contig 12092 bp, 12 predicted proteins | sample PLM31_50_b1_FD_133153 | JGI IMG/M metagenome (GOLD analysis project Ga0184632, IMG submission 133153) | Groundwater sediment microbial communities from an aquifer in East River, Colorado, USA - PLM3-1_50_b1 | ecosystem: Environmental > Terrestrial > Soil > Riparian zone | place: USA: East... | reverse complement strand
TCTGGCTGATCTCGGTCGGCGAGGGGTACGAGCTCCTGCAGGGAGCTGCGCACAGGGGGCTCAAAGGGCTCAAGATCGCGCCCTTCTACGGGTGTCAGATCCTTCGCCCCTCGAAGCTCCTCGGCTTCGAGGATCCCGACAAGCCCGAGTCGCTCGAGCGGATCATCGCAGCGTGCGGGGGCGAGGCGATCGACTATCCCGCGAAGATCAAGTGCTGCGGGTTTCCGATCATCCAGGCGCGCGAGGACGTCGCGCTCGCCGAGCTGATCCAACCGATCGAAGAGGCGAAAGCGGCGGGCGCGGACGCGATGGTGACGCCGTGCCCGCTCTGCCATCTCTCGCTGGACGCGTGGCAGTCGAAGCTCAAGAGGCAGACGGGGAGGGACTTCCAGATGCCCATCCTTCATCTCTCGCAGCTCATCGGCGTCGCGGCCGGGCTCTCGAGCTCGGAGCTCAAGTTCAAGCGCCACGTCGTGTCCGTACAGCCGGTGACCGAGCGGCTGGCGGTCGGATCCACGAGCCGCGAGCCGAGCGACCCAAGTAACAGACTGTTGCTTCGCAAGGTGTCGACTCCGTGCTGCCCTGGATCGTCCTGACCTGCGGCCTCGCCGCTCTTGTCCTGCTTGCGTGGGGGTGGTTCGAGGCGGGGTGGCTACGGCGCCGGGTGCTCGAGATCGAGCTCGAGGGCATGCCGCCCGAGCTCGACGGCCTCCGCATCGCCCACCTGTCCGACCTCCATCTCGGCATCCCTTCGCGCGGCAGGCGTGCTGTCGAGGACGCCGTTGCCTGGGTGGTCGAGCGTCGTCCGGATGTCGTCTGTGTCACCGGCGACCTCGTGTCGCGACGAGCGGGGATGCCCCTGCTCGCGCGGCTCCTGGGAGAGCTCGGCCCGTGCTTCGTCGTGCTCGGGAACCACGACTTCGCCGACAGTCGTGACCCGTTCTCGCAGCGGGTCGATCCGGCGGCGATCGGCGCACTCGAAGGTGTCACCCTGCTCGGGGACGAGACTGCCGAGATCGTGCTGCGCGGCCGGCGGGTGCAGGTCGTCGGCGTCGACCCGCAGACCTATGCAGCTCGTAGGGCTCGCCCCGTCCGCCTTGCGGACCCGAGTGCGAGCCTCCGGGTGCTTCTCTGTCACTTTCCGGGCATTGCGCCACGGATCCACGACGCGTTCCACCTGATCCTCGCCGGTCACTACCACGCGGGGCAGATCGTCGTCCCGTTCCCAGGGGGGAAGCTGCGCCTCGCGCACCTTCGCGTGCGCGACGTCGAGGGAATCTATCGCTACGGCTCGGCGGTGCTTCACGTCTCACCGGGCCTCGGAACGACGTTCGTCCCTTTCCGGTTCTTTGCCAGGCCGGAGGTGACCGAGCTGGTTGTACGATCGGCGGGGTGACGACCCGGCTTGCCGGCCTCACCGGCGCGACGCTCGAGACGGCACCCGCGGTGTGCCAGTCGTGTGTGTGGTGGCAGAGTCGCGGCAATCGCGAGCCGGAGAAGCGAAAGTGGGTGGAGCGAGCCGAAGGGGAGTGGGGAGCGTGGGGCACGATCTACCGCGACGACGACGGTCGCGTGCTCGGCTCCATGCAGTACGGCCCCGCGCACCTCTTTCCCCGCGCCGCCGATCTCCCTGCGGGCCCACCCTCGGACGACGCCGTGCTCGTCACGTGCGCGTACCTGCTCTCGGAGTCGCAGCCGTGGGTCGAGCAGTCGCTCTTCCTCGCTGCGATCGGCGAGGCGCGTGACAAGGGGGCGACGGCGCTCGAGGCGTTCGCGTATCGCTATCGGGAGGGGACGTCGGCGGCGGACCGTTTCCTCGTGCACCGCACCGTCTTTCCGGGCGACTTCCTCGCCGACTTCGGCTTTCGTACCGTGCGCTCGGCCGGTCGGATCGAGCTCGCGCGGCTCGACCTCGGCGGGCTACAGCCTGTCGCCGAGGGCACGCGCGAGAAGGTGCTCCGCGTCGTGCAGGAGGCATTCCAGCCCGCTCCAGCGCCCGCGCCCCCGGGCGGCGGCTAGCACTAACCCTGGGCGACCGACTGCTCGCGGAGGGCGAGCTCTGCGATCTAGATCGCGTTGAGCGCCGCGCCCTTTCGGAGGTTGTCGCAGGCGAGGAAGAGAGCGAGCCCGTTCTCGACGGTCTCGTCGGTCCGGATGCGTCCGACGAGCACGTCGTCCAGTCCGGCGGCCTCCAGCGGGCTCGGAAACCCGACGAGGCGAACGCCTTCGGCCTCGCCGAGGACGTCGGTCGCCTCCTCGGCGGAGAGGGGTGCTTCCGTCTCCACCCAGAGCGCCTCCGCATGGCCGACCAGGACCGGGACGCGCACGCACATGGCGCTGACCGGAAGATCCGGAAGCTCGAGGATCTTGCGCGTCTCGGCGCGGATCTTCGCCTCCTCGTCGAACTCGACGCCGTCGAAGTCCCAGTCCATGCGGAGATCGTGCTCTTCGACCGACTCCCCGCGGAGCCGGTCCATCGCCGAAGCTCCGGCGCCCGACACGGACTGGTACGTCGCAACACGAACTCGGCGAAGTCCCGCCGTATCCCGTAGCGGCGCGAGCGCGATCGACAACGGAATGGAGCAGCAGTTCGGGTTCGCGACGATGCCGGCGTTCTCGTGAACCCGATCTCCGTTCACCTCGGGTACGACGAGCGGAACGCCATTCTCGAGCCGGAATGCGGAGGACTTGTCGATGCAGAGCGCACCGCCGGCTGCGGCGACAGGCACGAGCTCACGGCTCGCGCTCGTTCCGACGGAGAAGAGGCAGAGGTCGAGATCTCCGGCGCCGAGCGCGTCCGGGGTCGCTTCCTCCACCGTCAGGCCGTCCAGATTGGCGCCCGCCGAACGAGCGGACGCGAACGCGCGCACGTCGCCGTAGCCCCGCTCGCGCAGGAGCGCGAGCGTCACCGATCCGACCGCACCCGTCGCGCCGACGACTGCGACTCGCGCGCGGTTCGTCACGGCTCGTCTTCCGCGCCGCTGGCCGTCACCATCGCCGCAGTGTACGGACGTGCCCGGAGCCGACCGGGAAAGGTCCACAAAAATAGTGAACCGACTGACCCGAAGGCCCGCCGGTTCACTGGGTTCAATCTATGAACTGGGGGCACCGGATGCAAGAGGCCCCGCAACCAGATTGACGCAATTAGCGGGAAAAACGGTTCAAGAGCTCCCAACGCGCTGAACGGCCATGTCGCTGTGCGGCGCTGGACGCCGAGATGCTGCGTCCTCGGTCGCACCCATATCGCTGCGGATATGGGTGCTCCCTGCGTCCTTGCCTCACGGCGTCCAGCATCCGCCCAGCGACGGGCGATCATCGCGTTGGAAGCTCTTACATCTCGCGGCGTCCGGCGAGCGCGCGGCCGAGAGTCACCTCGTCCGCGTACTCGAGGTCACCGCCGACGGGGAGCCCGCTCGCGAGGCGCGTCACCTGAACCTTGCCGCGCAGCCGGTCCGCAACGTAGGCGGCCGTGGCCTCGCCGGTCATGGTCGGGTTGGTGGCCAGTACGACCTCCGCGACGCCGTTCCGCGTGACCCGGTCGAGGAGTGCGTCGATCCGGAGGTCGGACGGCTCGACGCCGTCGAGCGGCGACAGCGCGCCGCCGAGGACGTGGTAGAGGCCCCGAAACTCTCCGGTGCGCTCGACCGAGACGACGTCGACGGGCTGCTCGACCACGCAGATGACCGACCGGTCGCGGCGCTCGTCCGCGCAGACGCCGCACAACTCGTCCTCGGTGAGGTTCCCGCATTCGCGGCAGAACCGGACGCGTGCCTTGACCTCCTCGATCGCGGTCGCGAGCTCGAGCGCCTCTTCCGGACGAGCGGAGAGGAGGTGGAACGCGAGGCGTTGCGCGGTGCGTCGGCCGATGCCGGGGAGCTTCGTCAACTGGGTGACGAGGTTCTCGACTGCGGGACTCAGCACACCTGCAGCCTAGATGTCCAGGTCGGACACGCCTCCTCGAGCGTCAGCTCCCTGGCAGTAGCCCGCCCAGTCCACCGAGGTCGCCGGGGATCAAGCCCGACATCTTCGACTCCATCAGCGCGCGCGCCGAGCGGAGCGCCTCGTTCACCGCCGCGAGCACGAGGTCCGCGAGCAGCTCCGGGTCGTCGGGGTCGATCGCGCGCGGGTCGATCGTGATCGAGACCACCTCGCCGGCCCCGTTCGCCTTTACTGTCACCATGCCGCCTCCGGCCGAGGCCTCGACGACCTCGCTCGCCGCTTCCTCCTGCGCCTTTGCGAGCTCGGCCTGCATCCGCTGGGCCTCCTGGAGCATCTTGTTCATGTCGAACTTCACCGGTCCTCAACCTCTTTCGCGTCGAATGTGTCCTTGAGTGCTTCGATGAAGCGATCCTCGCCCGGAGGCTCGTCGTCCGCGTCGGCCCCCGCCTCGCCCTCGCCGGTCTCGAGCACGACGGCGAACCTGCGCCCGGTGACCTCGTAGAGCGCGTCCCGGAGGAGGCCGATGTTCTGCGGTTCGGAGATCTGGCGGCGGTGGAAATCTGCGCCCGGTGGAAACTCGAGCGTCAGGGTGTCTCCGGCAAGATCGGTGGGACTCGCCTCCGAGAGCAGGCTCGCGACGGGAATCGAGCGCTCGCGAACGGCCTCGACGATGCTGCGCTGCCATGCCTCCGTGACCTGCTCGAGCTCGATCAGAGGAGGTGGTGACTCCTCCGGCTGCGGTGGCGACGAATCCGGCGCAGCGCGCGTCGCGACGGGGGGCGGTCGCTCTGGCGCGTGCGCTGCCCCGGAGGACGCGCGCGTCTCGAGGAGCTCGACGCGATGAGCGAGCGACTCGCGTGAGAGGTCGGCCTGCGGTCGAGTGACCTTCACGAGCGCGAGCTCGAGCGGGAGCCGTGGGTCGCCGCCCTGTCGCATGTCGTCGAGCGCGACCGCGAGGAGGTCGATCAACCGCAACACCGTCGGTTCGGGGAGCTGGTTCGCCTGCTCTCGCAGGAGATCCTTCGTCTCCTCGGTCACCGGGAGAGACTCCGGCACGTGGCCCATGTGCTGGACGAGCAGGAGGTGCCGCAGGTGCTCGAGCAGGTCGTGGACGAGGCGGCCGAGATCCTGCCCCTGCTCAGCGAGCTCCTCGATGAACACGAGCGCACCCGCCGTGTCTCGATCGACGACCATGTCGCACAAGCGCAGGAGCGACTCCTCCTCGACGGCGCCGACGAGCTGGAGGACGGCTTGTGCATCGACGGAATTGCTCGTCGCAGCGGCCAGCTGGTCGAGCGTCGAGACCGCGTCCCTGAAGGAGCCTCGAGCCCCGCGCGCGATCAGCGAGAGCGCCGAGTCCTGCGCCTGGATTCCTTCTCCGTCGGCGACACGCCGAAGGAGCGTCACGAGCTCGGCGAGGCGAGGGCGCTGGAAGACGAACGTCTGGCAGCGCGAGCGCACCGTCGGAATGACCTGACTGAGGTCGGTCGTGCAGAAGATGAACAGAAGGTGGGGTGGGGGCTCCTCGATCAGCTTGAGGAGGGCGTTCCAGGCGGCGCCCGTCAGCTGGTGCGCCTCGTCGAGGATGTAGACCTTGAAGCGGCCCTGGACCGGCTGCAGGACGACGCGCTCGCGGATCTCGCGGATGTCGTCGATCCCACGTTGCGAGGCGGCGTCCATCTCGACGACGTCGAGCGAGCTGCCATTTGCGATCGAGAGACACACCGGGCACGTCTTGTCCGGCGAGGGGGACGGGCCCGGCGTGCCCGCGCAGTTCAGCGCCTTTGCGAGGATGCGCGCCATCGACGTCTTGCCCGTGCCGCGCGGCCCGGCGAAGAGGTACGCCTGGCGGACCTGGTCGTTCTCGATCGCGTTCTGGAGAGTCCTGACGACCGCTTCCTGCCCGACGACCTCGTCGAAGCCCTGCGGGCGGTACTTCCGGTAGAGAGCAGTCACTCGGCGGATTCAAGCAGGTCGGCGACAATGCCCGGCTGCGCACTCCGGCTTCGAGATCGGCGTCACCGGAGGTACCTGCGTCGCTTGCTCGGATCGGGCGGTACCGCGGCACCTGAGAGGGAGTCCTTAGCGCTGCTTCCTTCCGGACCTGACGCGGTTCGGACGCTCCCAGTGCGCGGGACCCGATCGTCAACGCTGCGTGCGCAGACCCAGTCCCGACGAACCGTCCCTCGGACGGCATTCGGCCCCGCATGGAGCGGATTTCGGGTTCAGGGAACCGCTGACTCCCCACCTAGCGCGGCCGGGCAGGCGGAGGGTAGCACCTCGCCGGTCGTCCGCCGGGATACGCCTGCGGACTACCATCGAGTCGCGACCGTGATCGAGGCCACGCTCTACACCGACGCTGCATGCCCGTGGGCGTACTCCGCGAATCCCGCCCTCCGCGTGCTCGAGTGGCGCTATCGCGAGCAGCTCTCGTGGAGGCTGGTGATGATCGGCCTGCGCGAGGAGGTGAGCGAGACCTACGCCCGTGCCTTCGACCCGGCACGCTCGGCGCTCGGACTGCACACGTTCCGCGAGCGCTACGGCATGCCGTTCGGCCTCGTTCCCAGGGAGCGTCCGGCTGCGACGGGTCGAGGATGTCGGGCAGTGGTCGCGGCGCGCCTCCTGGCTCCGGGCAGCGAGTGGAGGGTCGTGCGGGCCCTTCAGCTCGCGCAGTTCACCGCTGATCTCCTGCTCGACGACGACGAACGAATTCGCGATGCGCTCGTTGCGGTTCCGGAGATCGACGCCGACGCGATCGTCGCCAGGCTCGACGATCCCGAGGTTGCGAAGGCATACGAGCGCGATCGGGCCGAGGCTCGGTCGGCGGCGGGGACCGCCGCGGAGGCGCAGGGGAAGACCTCGACGTCGGACGGGCCAGTGCGCTTCACCGCGCCGTCGGTCGTCTTCGAGCACGATGGTCGCCGGCTCGTCGCGGGCGGGTGGCAGCCCTTGTTGGCCTACGACGTGCTCCTCGCCAACCTCGACCCGACGCTCGAGCGCACACCTGCTCCCACGTCGCCCGAGCCGCTTCTCGACTTCTTCGCCCACGGGTTGACAACGGCTGAAGTTGCCATGCTGCTCGCCGACGGGCCCGATCCCATACCCGATCTGAAGGGGACCGAGCGCCATTTGCTTGACCTTGCGGCAGGCGGAGGACTCGCGCGTATCCCTCTCGGCCAGGATGCGATCTGGCAGAGGGTCCCCGTCGTCGCCACCGTCTCCTAGCCAGTCGAGCTCGGCGAAGCCGGGCCCGCAGGGAGGCGACGGTGCGCTGCTGCCGGACTCCTATAGTCACCCTCGCACGAGGGATACCCAAATGGGGGGTGACGGCCTAACGTCATAAAAGGTGGCCAGCATCTCCGTCGTTGTTCTCGATCCTCGAATCGCCCCGCGCGATCAGGCGACATGGGCGTTCACAGACGGTGACGACGCGGTGGCAATGGCTAGTTTCCTCAACACGCGAGTCGGCCGCGGCGACGAGATCGCCTGGGTCGAGGTCGTGCCGCTCACCCGCAGGTTGAACGAGAAGGCGCTGCGGTACCTGGACGGCTGGGCAGAGTTGGTCGAGGAAACGCGCCGAGAGGACGAGCGAAGCGAGTGAAGCTCTGCGATCAGCCACCTGTTGCGGCGGGGGCTGATCGGACTGGTGAGAAGCAGCTAGTTTCGTCCGCACGCCTCGAGCTCGCGCTCCTCGATCCCTAGACTCGCCGCGAGCTCGGGATCGTCGCGCGTCGGCGGGGGCGGCCTTCTTACGAACTTCTACCCGCCTGACGTGTCAAGAAGCTCGGAGTGCGTGCAGACCTCGAAGGATCCCGAGGTGCCTCGCAAGCCGCTGACGCTCGTCGCTCAGCTTCCTGAGTTCCCGCAATTCGATCTTGCTCAGCGACGACCAACTCAGGAAGAGAAACGACATACGCTCATCGCGATGACGCGTCGCGTCTCGAAGCTCTTCGTGGTCGAGCAGTAAGAGGTTCTTTGGAAGGTTCTCGATCACCTGGCGCAACGTCTCAGCGGCCCCATGCGCCGGCGCCGTATGGCACTTTGGCCGGCCTCCTGCCGAGTAGCCCCAACCACTTCCGGATCCTCGCGGACAAGCTACGCGTGACCTGCATCAGCACCTCGCTTCCGCCGCCCTCGGCGCAATGGCCAGTGAGGTCAACGCGGAAAGAGAGGCTCGGGGACAGCAATGGTAGCCGTTCGTCACGACCCGCGTCGTTGAGCGAGATCCGCTGGGCCGTGCGGATCGCATTGGGCGCACCCTGACCCCTGACAGCCCTGCGCTTCGCCTACTTCCGGGAGCACTGAGGGGAGCGTGAGGCGAGCAGACTCGGGCACGGCTGTTTCTCCGTCAGACGCCCTGGCGGTTCTGAACTACCGGAAGCTAATTCGCACCGAACGTCCAGAGGATGGCGCGCCGGTCACCGCTCGTCGAACTGCTTGAGCCTCGCCGTGCTCACTCCTCGTCGAGGTCCACGTCGGCCGCGCGATCTGGCAGACGGTCGCTACCTCGTTCACGGATCTAGGAGCAGGAAAACTTGCGCATCACCGAGCAGCCACGCTGCCGCTCGGTCCCCCATCGGGTCGGACCGGGTGACCACAAACGGGGGGTTACTGAGACTGGATCCGCTTCTTCGGCCCCTCGTTTCAGGGATTGACCTCCTCCGAGTGGGTCATTACCTGTGACGTAGCAAGCAAGACCGGACCCGGCTGTTTGTAACTCGAAGGGGAGCAACAGGGTTACGGCGAGTTGTTCAAGCAGCGAGGGAAAGGGACTGAAATGAGGACCACTTTGAAGCTTGTCGCATCGCTGGTCGCCATCACGGCACTTGCCCTGATGGCCGCCACGACGGTTCCGGCGGCGAACCCTAACGCCGCCTATACGTGCGTGAAAGTGAAGGGGAACGGCCAGCAGGATGTTCGCGTCGGTGTCCCCGAATCGGCGGTTGCGGGATTGACGAACGCCGGATTCACGTGTGTACCCAACCCAGGCGAGGGCGAGGGTGAGGATCCTGGCAACGAGGATTCCGGCAACGAGAATCCCGGCAGCGAGAATCCGGGAAACGAGGATCCCGGCAACGAGAATCCGGGCAACGAGAATCCGGGCAACGAGAGTCCGGGCAGCGAGAATCCGGGAAACGGAGATGATCCGGCAGACGTCGCTTCCGGCCCAGCAGGTCCGAGCGTCGAGGCCTACGTCCCGCAAGAGTCGCGGGCACTCTACTGCTCGACCAATGGCCCGGCATTTCGCGCGAACGGCGACGGAATGGGTATCGCGCTCAACCTGCCCGACACGCAGGGCGCTTTTCTGGTCGAGCTAGGGCTCGCTCGGCCAGCGAACTTCTACCAGGGCGTCGGCGCGTCATGTGACCTGTTGCCGGGCTTCACTGATTCCGGTGTATGGGTTGATCACGTCGGAGAAGTCGTGCCGGGCGTCGCCGTGTATCCGCTGTTCGTCCCGGCATCGACGAACTAAGAGCACAGGCTGGGAGGCTTTGAGGCTGGGAGGCGATCTCGAATCGCCTCCCAGCTCCTTGCCTCCGCTCCTTGATCCGCAGCCAGGTCAGCTGAAGGCGAACACGGCAGAGAAGTCGTCGGGATTTGAGACTTCGTTGTAGAACCACACCTGCGCGATCTTCGCACTCTGGAAGCGATAGATCGCGATCTCACGTCCCTCGGAGCGAAGCCCCTGGCGCTCGGCCCACCAGCGGACCAGCACCGCCGAATGGTGATCGAGATTGAGGAACGCCTCGAGCTCAAGCTGAAATGTCCCCTCGGTGACCGCGACGAGCTTCTCGAGGAGCGCGACGACCTCCTCGCGACCGCGGAAGTCGCCCGAGTGGTCCTCTTCGCCGGGCTCGTGCCAGCCGACCTGATCTGCGAGGAGTGAGGCGACCGCATCCCAGTCACGTCGGGCACGAGAATCGTAGAGCTCGCGGATCGCTCGCTCTTTCGGGTCCACGGGCGAATCCTAGAACTCAGTTGTGCCCAGCTCTGACTAGATGTCTGACAGTTCCTGTGGCGACCTAGCGTGGACGTCCCGAAGGAGCCCGAGTCGAACGAGTTCGACGCGCAGCGCCTTGGGGTCGGTGAACTGGATCGCGTGGAAACCGAGAGCGGTCGCAGCATCGACGTTCGCCGACGAGTCATCGATGAAGAGCGCGGCTGCCGGTTCGATGCCGAACCGATCCATGAGGAGCTCGAAGATTTGCCGGTCGGGCTTGTTCACCCCGACGTCACCCGAGATGACGATCCCCTCGAACCATGCCAGGAAGTCGAACCGCTCTCGCGCAATCGGAAACATCTCCGCTGACCAGTTGCTGAGCGCAACCAGTCGTACCCCGGCGGCACGCAGCTCGGCGAGCACGTGGACTGTTCCCGGGATCTCTCCTGCAAGCATCTCGGGCCATCGCCCGTGGAACGCCTCGATCAGCTCTCGCCGCTCGGGATGCTCGGCGACCAGGAGTTCGATGGCCTCGGCCCAGGGTCGCCCGGCGTCCTGGTGCGCGTTCCACTCCGCGGTGGTTACCTCGGCGAGGAACGACTCCATCTCGTCGGGGTCATCGAAGAGCTGCCGGTAGAGATAGCGCGGGTCCCAATCGATGAGGACGCCGCCGAGGTCGAAGACCACTGTGGTCGGGCGCGCCACGCCTGGCATGCGGAGACGCTACCGGTCTAGCGACGGGCAGTTCATCGGCCTGGGACGCACGAATGCCAGTCCGTCCGAGCGGTTGTCACGACGTCGCCGCGGCCCACGATCTCCGCGATCCGAGCGCCCACATCGCCAGGCCGAACGCCATGCTGCCGACGAGGCCAAGAAGAAACAGCCGGCTCGCACCCCCGCCCGATGGGCTTGAGCACTTTGCTCATGGCGCTCGGAAATCCGTGGCCGTGAGCTGTTGTCCTGGGAGGATGTCCGTCGCCGCGGTGCGTCCACTCAGGTAGGCCGGGTCGGAGATCGCGCCGACCTCTACCTCGTTCGGCGGGAGCGTCGTCGGTGAGTACAGCGGCTGGCTCGCTACGAGCGTTCCGGGCGTGCCCTGCGGGATCAGTTGCTCAGTGCGAAGCCCTCCTACGCGATGGATCGGCGTGCGCCCTCAGGAGGCGCGAGGCGTGTGACTAGAGCATTCGCGTTCGCCTTAGCAAGCGTTCTTAACCCTCTGCTCGCCGAATCGTCTACGGGTGGTACTGCTGGTCAAGTGAGAGCACCGCGTTCGGGTATTTGTCGCCAACGCGAATCCAGTAGCCCAAGCCGTTCATGCGATCAAACAGCGGCCGGTTCTTCGGGTTCTTCCCTTTGACGATCTCAGCGAGTTCGGGTACGGAGATCTGTGTTTCGCCGAGTCCCTTGGTGAGGACGGTGACCGGAGCATTCGCTGCAACGACGTACGTCAGCAGGCGGTGACCCAACTCGAGCGTGTAGGAGTCGTTCGGTACGTCGCTTGATCCAGTGTCCTCGAGTGCTGCGCGCTCGGCAGTCACGCCGTGCAGAAGCAGGGCGGGATCGAACCGCATCTCCCAGCGACCATCCTTGCGCGTCAGCGACTTGATGTGTCCGAAGAGCGTCTCTTGACCGGCCGGTGTTACTCGCGGCAGTTTCAGAAGGGCGACGTCGCCACTTGATTTCGCCGAGGCCGGTGCGGCCGACACGTGGGCTACTGCTGACAGGGCTGCGACGAGAGCCGCGATGACAGCCAGTACTGCGACAAACGAGAACTTCATGACGCCTCCTCTGGGAGTTGGCGCCTGCCAGAGCGCAATGTTCGCACGGCGGATGTTCATTCCTCTTAGTGCGGGAAGCCGCCCAGTTGACATTCCTGAACGCGGACTCAACCGCTCCGGACCGGAGACGACGGCGCGCGCTCAGGCGACTTCGCCCTCACCGACCGGGTAGGCGGCCCCACCTCGAGGGCTCGGGCGAGGTCCGTAATCGACAGCAATCCCACGAGACTGCCATCCTCGACGACGAGGCCGCGGTGCACTTCGCTTCCGGACAGCTCGGCGAGGGCGTCGATCGCCGGCTCGGCCTCGTGGAGCAGCGGAACCTCGTCACGCGGAACCATCGCATCGCGCACGCGGCTCGTGTTCCACTCGTCGCGTGGGACGCTCGCAACCGAGCGGAAGGCGAGGAGTCCGATCGGACGGCCTCGCTCGAG
>Ga0184632_10000890_pt1 | contig 12094 bp, 11 predicted proteins | sample PLM31_50_b1_FD_133153 | JGI IMG/M metagenome (GOLD analysis project Ga0184632, IMG submission 133153) | Groundwater sediment microbial communities from an aquifer in East River, Colorado, USA - PLM3-1_50_b1 | ecosystem: Environmental > Terrestrial > Soil > Riparian zone | place: USA: East... | reverse complement strand
TCGAGCCGCGAGGCGTGTTCGTCGTGATCGAGGCCGAACACCTGTGCATGACGATGCGCGGCGTGAAGAAGCCGGGTTCGGTCACGGTGACGTCGGCCGTCCGGGGGCTGTTCCGCAACGACGCCCGGACGCGCCAGGAGGCCCTGCACCACATCGGCAAGTAGCCTTTTCGGGGAACGTGTTCACGTTCCGGCCGGTCTTCCACCCTGTCATGACGAGCGTGGATCACGTGCCTGCGGGCGTCTCCCGCACGGACCGGATCGAGCGCCTGTACCGGGAACGGGGCGATCGGATCTGGCGAGGGCTCCTGGCGTTCTCGGGCGACCCGGAGGTAGCGAGCGACGCCGTGGCGGAGGCGTTCGCGCAGGTCCTGCGGCGCGGTGACGAGGTCCGCGACCCCGAACGCTGGGTCTGGAGGACCGCCTTTCGCGTCGCGGCGGGCGAACTGAAGCGGCGGCGAAGGAGCGACGTGCTGACGACGGAGGGTTCGTACGAGATGGAGGTCCCGGCGCGGGAACTGATCGTGGCGCTCGGCGCCCTGTCCGAACGGCAACGTGCCTCAGTCGTTCTCCACGACGGCGCCGGGTACCCGGCGCGCGAGGTCGCGAGGATCCTGGGTTCGACCGAGGCGGCGGTCCGCGTCCACCTGATGCGAGGCCGGCGCCGGCTCCGAGATCTCCTGGAGGACGACGAAGATGCCTGAGCTCCACGAACGGTTCGATTCCCTCTCGCACGCGTCGGCTCCGGACCTTTGGCCCGAGATCGAGGTCCGTGAACCTCGCAACGCCATCGAACCCTCGTCGGCGCGCCGGATGCTCGTCGCGGCGGTCGCGTTCGTCGTAGCGATCGCGGGGATTGGCATCGCTGCGGTCACCTTCGGCGGGTCCGCCCCACCCGTCAGGCCGAGCATATCCGTGGCGAACGAACGGATCGCGTTCATCGGCGACGGGGGGGACGCACAGACCGATGTTTACTCGATGCGACCTGATGGCACGGATGTCCGTCGACTCACAAGAACTTCCCGAAGCGAAGACGAACCAGTTTGGTCTCCGGATGCGACGAGGATCGCGTTCTCCATCCGCGAGGAAGGTGACCCAGCGGCGCATGTCATCGGAGTGACGGATGCCGAGGGGACGAACGGTGGCGAGGTCCCTGGAACGCGCCTTCAGGACCACAATCCCGTGGGCAGCCCCGCTTGGTCACCCGATGGAGGGGAGATCGCGTTTGCGGCATACGGCGACGGCGGCGGCATCTACGTCACCAGGGTTGCAGGTGGACCAGCCCAGCAACTCACGACCGCGGGACCGCCAACTACCCGTGTCGACAGCGAGCCCGTGTGGTCACCAGATGGGACATCGATGGCCTTCATCAGATGGATCCTGGGCGACCTGGAGACACAGAGCGAGTATCAGATCCTGAGGATTGGCACCGACGGCCGGCACTCAACGATCCTCGCTCGTTTCCCATCCGACGCCCCTGAGGGAAGCAGGGACTTGGAGGTGAGTGGTCTGAGCTGGTCGCCTGATGGTTCTCGACTGGCGTTCACGTCGCTCGGCGAGGTGTACGTCGTCGACGCCTCTGGCGGCGAGCCAGAGAAGATCGTGCCTTGCGCTGTTCTGGGATGCAGCGAAGACACCAGGGTCCGCACGGCATCCACCTCGTGGTCGCCGGATGGAACTCGCATCGCGTTCACGGCGTGGCTCGACGTCTCGATCGATGCGAACGAGCCACCGATGATCTACGTCGCGACTGTGACGGCGACGCCTGCGCCGGCCGCCTCGACTGGAGTCCATGGATCGTCACCTTCCTGGGCTTCAGCTGAAACGGCCAGCGATAGCCAAGAGCCAGCGAAGGGGAACGGCCCGATCTACTTCCGCGTCGGTGGGGCAGAGGGTGGCAGCCAGGTCGAATCGATCGAGCCCGAGGGGAGCGACCGTCGTGTCGTCTTTCTCGAAGACAGCCGGGTGCACTACAGCCGGATCGCCTTCTCGCCCGACGGCACACGGATCGCGTTCGACAACTTCCTGGAGGGTGACTACGGGATCGAGACGGCGGATCCGGATGGGAGCGACATCGTCCGCCTGACCGACGGCGTGAACGACTCCTGGGCTTCATGGTCGCCCGACGGAACGAAGATCCTCTTCTCGAGCACACGGTACGACCCGGCGATCGAGGGCTGTCTGCCGGGCTTCCCTCACGAGTACCGGTGCCCGACCGACATCTACGTCATGGACGTGGATGGGTCGAACGTCGTCCGCTTGACCGACGATCCGGCGGGTGAGTTCATGCCGCGGTGGTCCCCCGATGGCCGTCTCATCGCCTTCGTTCGTGAAGGTGAGCTCAGGGCCGGTACGTATGAAGCGATCTACACGATGCGTCCCGACGGTACCAACGTCCGCAAGATCTCGAGCGGCGACCGCGGCAGTGACTTCTGGCCGAGCTGGTCGCCGGATGGCTCGCAGGTCGTCTTTGCCGCGATCCGAGAGGAAGATTGGGGCCTCTGGGTCGTCAACGCGGACGGCTCGAGCGAACGGTCGATCCTCGGCGGGACAGGCGCAGGCTACGTCGACAACCCTGTGTGGTCACCCGACGGAAGCCTGATCGCGTTCGTGGGCAACCTCGCGATCGACGACTACAGCCCCGATGACGCGCTCTACGTGATGCGTCCGGAGGGGACGGGCGTCACCCCGATCGCGGACGCGCCGGGCGTCGGGGTCGCCGGGGACATCGCCTGGCAACCCATCCCGATCGAGCAGGCGAGCTCACCGACCCCGACACAGCTGATCTCGGAGCCTGCGTCGGTGCAAGTCCATATCACGACCACGCGGGGCGTCGCCGCGTTTCCGAGCGCCGTCGCGGTCGGCGGGGGTGGCGTCTGGGTGACGGCTCTGGATCAGGATGGTTCGGGCGCAGGTGAGGTGATCCGACTGAGTCCTGAGACGGGCGAAGTGGTGGCTAGGGTCCCCGTCAGAGCGGCACCGGGTTGGGAGTTCGGCGGCGCCGGGATCACCGTCGCCAACGGGAGTGTCTGGGTCGTCGGGGAGGTCGGCGGCGGCCAGACCTGCTGCCATGCGTTCGTCTCGCGCATCGACGCGTCGACGAACGAGGTCACCGACCAGATCGAGCTCCCTGGCGGCCAGGACTTCGGCAACGACGTATGGGTGGACGGCGATGCGATGTACGTCCTGATGTTCGTCGACGGAGCGAGCTCCCTCGAGCTCGCAAAGGTCGAGATCGAAGGCCATTCGACGGCCTGGCGGGTTCCGATCCCGGGCCAGTGGTCGCAGACGGTGTTCGTGGCTGGCGGATCGGCATGGGTGCTCGGGACACACCCGGATGCACACGGACCCGTCGAGGTGGACATGCTCTATCGACTCGACCCCGGAACCGGCGCCCTCATCGACCAAGTGCCTCTGCCGTTCGCGGGTTCGGCGTACATCCCGAGTGTGGCCCCCGAGACCGTTTGGTTCCGGACGAACGAGGGCACGCAGCGATTCGATGCATTGTCTGGAAATCTGGTTGGCGAGCCTGTCAGGCCCGGGCCCGGCTGCTGCGGCGGCCCATTCGTCTCCGACGGATCCGGAGGGGTGTGGGTCGTCTCGTCGGCAGGCGCGGACGTCGACCGCTCGATCTGGCACATCGACGGCTCGGGGTCCATCGTCGCATCCGGAACCATCCCGGACCGGGCCGACTTCGAGAACATGCAGGGCCAGTCCTATGCGTTCGACCCTCTCACCCAGACGATCTGGGTGCAGCATTACGAGGACTCGGTCTCCCGCGTAGACATCGCGGTCTCACCGAGCGACGTGCCGGACTGAGCCCGGCTCGTCGCGGCTACGATGGGTGGGTGGGCGGTCCCATCTGGCGCGTCGGCGAGCGCGTGTTCGACTGCTCGGAGCGCACCCTCGTCGTGGGGATCCTGAACGTCACGCCGGACTCGTTCTCCGACGGCGGCAGGTACCTCGACCGGGCGACCGCCGTCGCGCACGCGACGCGGATGGTCGAGGAGGGTGCGGACATCCTCGACGTCGGCGGCGAGTCCACCCGGCCGGGCTCCAGCGCCGTCTCGGCGGACGAGGAGCTGGAGCGCGTCCATCCGGTGATCGAACGGCTCGCCGAGCTCCACCCCGCGATCCCGATCTCGATCGACACGAGGAAGGCCGGCGTCGCGGCCGAGGCCCTGGACGCCGGCGCCACGATCGTGAACGACGTGTCGGGCGGCGCCGATCCGGCGATGTTCGACGTCGTCCGAGATCGCGAGGCCTCCGTCGTCCTGATGCACATGCAGGGCGATCCGGCGACGATGCAGGAGGCCCCGGAGTACGATGATGTCGTCGGCGAGGTGCACGAGTACCTCCGGCAGCGGATCGAGGCGGCCGAGCTCGCCGGGATCGACCCCGAGCGGATCGCGATCGATCCGGGGATCGGGTTCGGCAAGGACCTCGACCACAACCTCGAGCTGATGCACGGGGTCGGTGCGCTCCTCGACCTGGGTCGGCCCGTGTTGGTCGGCCCGTCGCGGAAGAAGTTCATCGGCACGATCCTGGATCTGCCGGAGGAGGAACGCGTCGAAGGCACCGTGGGCGCGGTCGTCTGGATGGTCGCCCGGGGAGCGCACCTCGTCCGCGTGCACGACGTCAAGGAGGTCGTCCGCGCCGTCCGCGTGGCCGACGCGATCGCGAGGGGCGCGGGATGACCTGGACCGAGAAGCGCCGGGTGGCGATCCCGGACGGCGAGCTCGCGCTCGTGGAGGCCGGCGACCCCGAGGCACCGCCCGTCGTGCTGCTTTCGGGCGGCTTCACGTCCTCCTATCTGTGGCGGGGTCTGATCCCGCTCCTGTCGCCGTGGATGCGCGTGATCGCACCCGATCTGCTGGGGTCGGGCGATTCGGACTCGCCGGAGGGCGCCGACCTTCGCCTCGCGGCCCAGGCGGCCAACGTCCGGTCCCTGCTGGAGGCGCTCGGCATCGAACGCTTCGCGCTGGTCGGCCACGGCCGGGGTGGAGGTGTCGCCCAGCTCCTCGCGCTCCAGGGCGGCGTGGAGGCGCTCGTGCTCATCGATTCGATCGCGTTCGACGCATGGCCCTCTCCCCAGATCCTCGAGCTCCGATCGCGTCTGGGCGACGTGGACGCCGCGTTCGTCCGGTCGTGGTTCGACGGTTTCTTCGACGCCGGGATGGGGCACCGCGGACGCCTCTCCGACGCCGATCTCGACGAGTACCGGCGTCCGTTCGACGGCGACGACGGCGTGCAACGCTTCACCCGGATCGCCTCGGACTTCGACGGCGAGGGTCTCATCGGGTTGGAACCCCGGCTCGCCGAGCTCGAGATCCCGGCGTTCGTCCTGTGGGGGGAGGACGACGCGTTCCTGCCGGCCGAGCTCGCCGAACGCCTAGGTGACGCGCTGCCCTGGGCGTCGGTGGCGCTCCTGCCAGGATGCGGCCACTTCCTGCTCGAGGATGCCCCCGAGACCGTCGCGCCGCTGATCGTGCAGTGGCTCCGCACCCAGTACCTCAGGCTCCCGCAGGCGCATGCGCACGACGAGGGGGCGGTGACCGTGGAGCTCGGCCGACGTCCGCCCGAGGACGGCCGATGGTGACCTCGCGTCTGTTCCTCACCGGGATCGCGGCCTCGGGACGTCACGGCGCGAACCCGGGAGAGAAGGACCAGGCCCAGGACTTCGTCGTCGACCTGGACGTCGAGGTCGAGGTGGGCGACGACGAGCTGACGTCGACCGCCGACTACCGAACGCTGATCCGAACCGCTCGCGAGACCGTCGAGCGCGACTCGTTCGACCTGCTCGAGTCGCTCGCCCACGCGGTAGCGAACGACGTCCTCGCGCTCGACGGCGTCGTGAAGGTCATCGCGATCGTGCACAAGCCCGCCGCCGCGCGTTCGAACGAGGTCCAGGGCATCGCGGCGGCCGCGACCGTCGAGCGGTGACGTGGGGACGTCCGCGTACCTCGCGCTCGGCTCGAACCTCGGTGACCGCCTCGAGCACCTGCGTGCCGCCGCGCGGGAGCTCGACGCGACGAAGGGGATCGACGTGGTCCGCTCGTCGCGGGTCTACGAGACCGAACCCGTGGGACCGCCGCAACCGCCGTACCTGAACGCCGTGATCGAGGTGGACACGACCCTCACGCCGCGCGAACTGCTGGACGCCGCCCGCGGTGTGGAGGACTCGCTCGGTCGCGTCCGAGCCGAACGCTGGGGGCCTCGGACCATCGACGTCGACATCCTCCTGTATGACGAGCAGACCGTCGACGAGGCCGACCTCGTGATCCCACACCCTCGGATGCACGAGCGCGGGTTCGTCCTCGTGCCCCTGGGTGAGCTGGACGCCGATGCGATGCTCCCCGGCGGCCGGCGACTGTCGTCGCACCGGCTCTCGCCCGACGGGGTCTTCGGCGTGCGGCCGTTCGCCCCGCCGCTGCCGGTCGGATGAGGGAGTCGGGATGAGCGGGCCGAGATGATGGAGACGGTCTGCTTCCGCTGCGACTGGCAGGGTCGCTCGCGAGGGTCGACCTGCCCCTCGTGCGGCGCGCCCTTGTATCGCCCCGATCCCCGAGACGTCGGACGCGGCCCGGTCATCGTCGAGGACGACGAGGCGCACCTCGGCGAGGACCCGACGAAGCGTTCGGCCCCGCGCGGCGCGGCCATCGCGATCGCCGTCGTGCTCGCGCTGGTGGCGGTGATCTCGGTCGACGTGATCGCCCGCGAGCCGTCCCCGACGCGTTCGGCGCCCGCCCGGAGCGAGCCGGCTGGTGCCGGAACCCTCGTCTACCTCGCCCGTGATCACGGTCGGGCGAGGCTGTGGGTGGTCGACCTGCTCGCCGGCGTCGCCAGGCCCGGCCCGACGGTGCCGCGAGGGATCGCCGAGCTGGTGGACGTGTCCGGTGCGAGCTCGGGGTGGGTCGGCGTCGAGCGTCGGACCGATCGCCGGAAGGTCGCCGTCTCGGTCCTGCCGAGCGTCGCGCCCGACACCGAGGCCGTGGCCCTCGGCCACGGCGACCTGGTCGCGTGGGGACCCGGCGGCGCGAGCCTCGTGTTCGCCCGAAACGGGCGGCGCGCGGCGGCGGGATGCGCGCCGGTCCGCATCAGCCTGGCGACGGTCCTCACCGAGAAGATCGAGTGGGCCCTCGACGATCCGGGGTTCTGCGGACCGGTGCTCTCGCTCAGCCGCAGCGCTGCCGCCACGTACTTCACCGCCGCCTCGGGGGACCGGCTGAGCGTCTACCTCACCGGCTCGGTCGGGGTGCCGCATCTGATGTTCGACGGCGTGGGCGTCATCTCGGCGAAGCCCCCGTCCGCGTTCCTGCTCACGCCCGAGCCGCGGACCTCCCGCGGCGATCCCTCGACCGACGCGGGGACCTTGCTGGGGTGGAAGGGGATCGGGGGCCCCGTGACGGTGGGCGACGGCAAAGACGTCCTCGTGATCGAACGCATCCTCGCGTGGACCGCGGACGGCGGCCGCGTGGCGCTCGTGGGGACGCTCGGCGCTCGGAAGGGCGTGTTCGTGCTCGACGCCGGGTCGGGTTCGGGGCTCCGGGTGCCCCGGTTCGTCATGCAGGCCGATCCGGGGCTCGACGCGACGTTCGACGCGGCCGGCCGTCTCTACCTGTCGGCGGAGGGCCGACTCTCGGTCGCGCGGGACGACTCGCTCGATCGTCTCCCCCTGCCCGCGGGTGCGCCGGCTCCGTCGGGGCCGATCGTCTGGATCCCCTGAGCGGGATACTCCGACGATGGATCTCGCGATCGTGGGTGCCGGCCGCGTCGGGACAGCGCTCGCGGTGCTCTGGCAGCGCGCCGGCCATCGGATCCTCGCGGTCGCCGGCGGACCGGCAACGCCCGAACGCGCCGCGCGCTTCCTGCCGGGCGTTCCGGTCGCCGACGCTGTGGAGGCGGCGACCGGCGCCGAGATCGTCGTGATCGCGACGCCCGACGCCGTGATCGCCACCGTGTGCCGGGAGATGGCGGAGGCGGGCGCGCTCGGATCCGCGAGCGCCGTCGTCCACGCGAGCGGCGCGACGGGTCTAGACGCGCTCGCGGCCGCGGCGTCCGTCGGCGCGACGACGCTCTCGGTCCATCCCCTGCAGACGTGTCCGACCGTCGAGTCGGCGGTCGAGGCGATCCCCGGCGCGTCGTTCGCGGTCACCGCCCACGACGAGGAGGGCCACGCGCTCGGCGAACGCCTCGCTCGCGACGCGGGCGGGCACCCGTTCCGCATCGCCGACGAACGCAAGCCCCTGTACCACGCGGCCGCCGTATTCGCGTCCAACTACGTCGTCACGGTCACGGCCCTCGCCGAGGTGATCGAACGCGTGGCCGGGGTGCCCGACCCGCTCGCCGCGCTCACGCCCTTGCAGGACGCCACGCTCGCGAACGTCCATCGGGTCGGAGCCGCCGAGGCGCTCACCGGCCCGGCCGTCCGCGGGGACGCGACCACCCTGCAGCGCAACCTCGAGGCCCTGGCCGAGCACGTCCCCCACGCCGTCCGGCCCTACGTCACGCTCGCCGACCTGGCGCTGGCGCTGGCCGAACGCTCGGGCCGCGTCCCCCCACGGGGCCGAGAGGCCGTCGAGGAGGTGCTCGTCCGCTGGAGGTGATCCGGACGATCGCCGCCACCCGCGCGGCGTGCGATCGCGCGCGTGCCGAGGGGAGGACCGTGGGGTTCGTCCCGACGATGGGTGCGTTCCACGAAGGCCATCGCTCGCTGATGCGCCGCGCGAAGGACGAGCGGGACGTGACGGTCGTCTCGATCTTCGTGAACCCGTTGCAGTTCGGCGATGCGCGCGATCTCGAGACCTATCCTCGCGACGAGGAGGCCGACCTCGCCGCCGCCGAACGCGAAGGGGTGGACCTCGTGTTCGCGCCGTCGGTGGACGAGATGTATCCGGGCGGCGAGCCCGAGGTCACGGTCGACCCCGGGCCCGTCGGGGAGCGGTTCGAGGGCGCGTCGCGACCCGGCCACTTCCGCGGCGTGGCCACGGTCGTGGCCAAGCTGTTCGCCGCAGTAGGGGCGTGCTCGGCGTACTTCGGCGAGAAGGATGCCCAGCAGCTCGCGGTGGTCCGGCGGATGGTCCGCGACCTGTCGCTGCCCGTGGAGGTGCGGTGCGGCCCGGTCGTGCGCGAACCCGACGGGCTCGCCCTGTCGAGCCGCAACCGGCTCCTGTCGCCCGAGCGGCGCGAGGCCGCGACCTGCCTGTTCCTCGCGCTCTCGGAGGCGGCCGAGCTCGCGCGCGCCGGCGAGCGCGACGCGGGGAGGCTCGTGGCCGCGATGGCTCGGGAGATCGGCGCCACGCCCCAGGCGCGCATCGACTACGTGGCCGTCGTGGACGAGGAGACGTTCGAGGAGCTGTCGGCGATCGCGGGTCCGGCGCGAGCGCTCGTCGCCGCCCGCTTCGGCGGGGTGCGGCTGATCGACACGCTCCTGCTCCCCTCGGCGTGAGCCGATGACGGATGGCCCATGGGCCGACGGATGCCGGGGCGCGTCGCGGCATGGCAGGATGGCCGGTCAGGGAGGTGACGCCGGGTGCTGCTCGCCGTGAACGTCGGGAACACGAACACCGTGCTCGGGGTGTTCCGCGGCTCCGAGCTCGAGCACCAGTGGCGACTGTCGACCGAGACCGAACGCACGGCGGACGAGCTCGCGGTGCTGTTCGCCGGGCTCCTGGACCAGACCGGGCTCTCGTTCTCGAATGAGATCACCGGCGTCGTCATCTCCTCGGTGGTGCCGGGCTCGACGACCGCGCTGCGCGACATGGTCACGCGGTACTTCAACTTCCCCCCGGTCGTGGTCGAACCCGGGACCCGCACGGGGCTGTCGATCCAGACCGACAACCCGCGCGAGGTGGGCGCGGACCGGATCGTGAACGCGCTCGCCGCGTTCAGCCGGTACGGCGGCCCCTGCATCGTGATCGACTTCGGGACCGCCACGACGTACGACGTCGTCACCGAGAAGGGGGAGTTCCTGGGCGGCGCGATCTCGCCCGGCGTCCAGACCTCGAACGCGTCCCTGTCGCGTGAGACGGCGCGGCTGCCGCAGGTCGAGCTCCAGGCGCCGAGATCGCCGATCGGGCGGAACACCGTCGATGCGATCCAGTCGGGCCTGATCTTCGGGACCGCGGCCGAGACCGACGGGATGATCGAGCGCATCCGCAAGGAGCTCGGGGGCAGCGCCACGGTCGTCGCCACCGGAGGCCTCGCCGCGCAGGTGGTCCCGCACTGCCAGTTCGTCGACGAGGTCGACCCGTGGCTCACGCTCGAGGGCCTCCGCCTCGTCTTCGAGCGCAACGTCGGGCCCGCCGATGCCTGACGAGGCGTCCGAGGAGGCAACCGGGCGCGAACGCGAGGTCCTGCGCACGCGACGCGAGAGCCGCGATCGGCTCGGCGACCGGGCGTTCGCCCTGAACCTCGAGCAGGCGCTCGGGGTGCCGGAACCGGACACGGCCTCGAGCATCCGGGACGGGTTCGGCGCGCTCGAGCCGGACGCGGTCGACGAGGCTCGCCGGACGGTGGCCGGCCGCATCGTGCTGAAGCGCGACATGGGCAAGCTCGCGTTCCTGGTCCTGCGCGACCGGTCGGGTGACATCCAGCTCGTCGTCAACCAGGAGACCGAGCCGGAGAGCCGCGCGCTGCTGGCGGAGGTCGATCTCGGCGACATCGTGGGCGCGACCGGCCGGGTCGGGACCACGCGCAAGGGCGAGCTGTCGATCTTCGTCGAGCGACTCGCGATGCTCACGAAGGCGCTCCGCCCCCTGCCCGAGAAGTGGCACGGCCTCAAGGATCCCGAGCTCCAGCAGCGACAACGCTACCTGCACCTCGCGACCGACCCCGACGCGAGCAAGCGGCTGGTCGACGCGCGCGCCGAGACCCTGGGCGCGATCCGTTCCTATCTGGACGAGCACGGGTACGTCGAGGTCGAGACGCCGGTCCTGCAGACGGTCGCGGGGGGCGCGATGGCCCGGCCGTTCGTCACGCACCATCGAGACCTCGACATGGACCTGTACCTGCGGATCTCGCTCGAGCTGCACCTGAAGCGCTTGCTCGTGGGCGGCCTGGAGCGCGTCTACGAGATCGGGCGGAACTTCCGCAACGAGGGCGTGGGGTGGAAGTACAACCCCGAGTTCACGATGCTCGAGCTCTATCGGGCCTACGCCGACTACGAGACCATGATGGACGTCTCGCGCGATCTCGTGCAGGCGAGCGCGCTGGCGGTGGCCGGCTCGCTCGAGGTCTGGTTCCGGGGGCATCAGATCGATCTCGGCGGGGAGTGGCGCCGCGTGACGGTCCTCGGGAGCGTCTCGGAGGCCGTCGGGGAGGAGGTCACGCTCGAGCGCTCGGACCTCGCCGAGCTCGCGGAGCGGCGCGACGTCCCCGTCGATCCATCCTGGCCCGCGGGCAAGATCGCGCTCGAGCTGTTCGAGAAGCTCGTCGAGCCGGGGCTGATCCAGCCCACGTTCGTCTGCGACTTCCCGCGTGAGGTATCACCGCTCGCGCGGCCGCATCGAGACGATCCGCGTCTCACCGAGCACGTCGACCCGGTGATCGGCGGGATGGAGCTCGGCACGGGGTACTCGGAGCTCACCGACCCCGACGAGCAGCGCGCCAAGTTCCTGCTGCAGCAGCAGGCGCGGGAGGCCGGCGAGCTGGAGACCCACCCGTTCGACGAGGACTTCCTCCAGGCGCTGGAACACGGGATGCCGCCGGCCGGCGGGCTCGGGATCGGGATCGACCGGCTCCTCATGCTGCTCACCGACGCGCCGAGCATCCGGGAGGTCATCCTGTTCCCGCTGCACCGCCGGCCGGACCGAGCGACACGAGACCCGGACGGCTAGACGGCTTCGAGGCTGGCCGTCTCGCGGGGCAGCGCGACCCGGAACACGGCACCGCCGTCCGGTGCGTCCTCCGCCCAGACGTGGCCCCCGCACGCGGTGGCCAAGCCGCGGACGATCGGCAGGCCCAGCCCGAGGCCCGGCTGCCCGGTCGTGTCGGCGCGATGGAACCGCTCGAACAGCCGCTCGCGTTCCTTGACGGGGAGGCCCGGGCCGGCATCGGAGACGCTGAGGACCGCGCAGTCCTCGCCCGGCTCGAGC
>Ga0184632_10000889_pt1 | contig 12099 bp, 13 predicted proteins | sample PLM31_50_b1_FD_133153 | JGI IMG/M metagenome (GOLD analysis project Ga0184632, IMG submission 133153) | Groundwater sediment microbial communities from an aquifer in East River, Colorado, USA - PLM3-1_50_b1 | ecosystem: Environmental > Terrestrial > Soil > Riparian zone | place: USA: East... | reverse complement strand
TCGAAGTCATCTCGAAGGTCCCGACGATGCTCCATACCCCGCTGATGTCGGGTGCCAACTTCATCCACGGGATCGTCATCGTCGGCGCGATCATCGTCCTCGGCACGGCCGACGACACCTTCACGAAGGCTGCCGGCTTCATCGCGATGGTCCTGGCGACGGCGAACGTGGTCGGCGGCTGGTTCGTCACCGATCGCATGCTCGGCATGTTCAAGCGCCGGCCCGAGCCGAAGCCGGAGAAGAGCGAGTGATCTCCGATCCTGACGTCGTCGGCCTGCTCTACCTCGTCACGATCGTCTGCTTCGTGATCGCGCTGCGCTTTCTCTCGTCACCGAAGCACGCCCGGAAGGGGAACTGGGTCGGAGGCGCGGGAATGCTCGTCGCCATCGGCACGACCCTCCTCCTCGACGGCATCGGCAACTGGGCGCTGATCGCCACGGGAGGCGTGATCGGAACCGTCGTCGGAATTGTCGGAGCGCGCAACGTGCGCATGACCGCGATGCCTCAGATGGTCGCGATCTTCAACGGGGTCGGCGGGGGGGCAGCCGCGCTCGTCGCGCTCGCCGAGTGGCACAACGCCGCGGGTCCTGCGTGGGACGAGACCACGTCGATCGTGCTTTCGGCCCTGATCGGCTCGATCTCGTTCGCAGGCTCGGTCATCGCCTTCGCGAAGCTGCAGGAGCTCCTGAGCGGGCGACCGATCGTCTTTCCGGCGCAGAACGTCGTGAACGTGCTCGTTCTGGTGAGCGCGGCCGGCCTCGGGATCGCCGCAATCGCGGGTGCCGAAGCCCAATGGGTGCTCTGGGCGGTGGTCGCACTCGCTCTCGTCTTCGGCGTGATGTTCGTCCTCCCGATCGGAGGGGCGGACATGCCGGTCGTGATCTCGCTCCTGAATGCGTTCACCGGGCTCGCCGCCTCGGCGACGGGATTCGTCCTCGACTCGACGGTGCTCATCGTCTCGGGGATGCTGGTCGGTGCGGCGGGAACGCTGCTGACCCTCCTGATGGCGAAGGCCATGAACCGCTCGGTCGCGAACGTCCTGTTCGGTGCGTTCGGCCGGGTGCAGGCCGGAGCCGGCACGGCGCGCTCCGACGACGGACGCACCGTTCGGGCGACGACCCCCGAGGACGTCGCCGTACAGCTCTCGTTCTCGCGCAAAGTCATCGTCGTCCCGGGCTACGGCATGGCGGTGGCACAGGCGCAGCACGACGTTCGGCAGCTCGCGGACATCCTCGAGAGCCGCGGCGTGGACGTGAGGTACGCGATCCACCCGGTTGCCGGACGCATGCCGGGACACATGAACGTGCTGCTCGCCGAGGCCAACGTCCCGTACACCCAGCTCGCGGAGATGGACGAGATCAATCCCGACTTTCCACAGACCGACGTCGCGCTCGTGATCGGCGCCAACGACGTCACGAACCCGGCGGCGCGCAGCGACCCGGCGAGCCCGATCTACGGGATGCCGATCCTGGACGTCGACAAGGCGGCGAGCATCGTCGTCCTGAAGCGCTCGATGAACCCCGGATTTGCGGGGATCGACAACGAGCTCTATCTCGATCCGAAGACGACGATGCTCTTCGGCGACGCGAAGGAGTCGATCCTCAAGCTCATCTCGGCGGTCAAGAGCTCGTAACTAGGGCGTGGGAGTCCCGGTCTTCACAGCGCGGGACGTCGAAACCGCGGTCAGCCCTCACGAGGCGTACGACGCAGTGCGCAACGCGTTCGTCGCGTACACGCGCGGCGAATGGTCGATGCCCCCGAAGGTCTACGTCACCAACTACCCGGCCGGCGATTTCCGCGCCATGCCGGCGATTGGAGGGGGCCACGCGCTCCTCAAGTGGGTCACGTCGTTCCCAGGGAATCCCGCGCGTGGACTCCCCACGGTGACGGGTCTCGTCGTGCTGTCCGACTCCGAGGACGGCCGCCTGCTTGCCCTCCTGGACGCGGCCGCGGTGACCGCGCTCCGTACCGCGGCCGCGGGCGTGCTCGCCGCGGACACGCTGTGCCGGCCGGAGGCCTCGTCGTACGCCGTCGTCGGCTGCGGAGTGAACGGCGCCGAGACCGTGCGGATGCTCGTCGCGCACGGCGCGCACCCGATCGTCTGGGACGTGGACGAGGAACGGCGTCAGCTCGTCGCCGACCGGCTCGGCGCGCAAGCCGCCGCGAGTGCTCGCGAAGCGCTCGCGTGCGAAGTCGTGCTCACCGTGACCCCTGGCTCCCAGGTGCTCTATCCGGAGGGCTCGCTCGAACCCGGCCAGCACGTCTCGCTCATGGGTGCCGACGGACCCGGGAAGGCGGAGGTCATGGTCGCAGAGCTCGCTCGCGCCCATCTCTTCTGCGACGACTGGGAGCAGGCGAGTCACGGCGGAGAGCTCGCGGCCGGCGTGGAATCGGGAGTCGTCCGGCGTGAGGACGTAACCGAGCTCGGCGCTGTCCTGATCGGCGCGGCGGATGGTCGGCGGAGCGCCGGCGACATCACGCTTTTCGACTCGACCGGGCTCGCCATCCAGGACCTGGCCATCGCGAAGCGCGCGTACTCGAAGGTCGACGAGCTGGAATTGCAGACACTCGACCTGTAGCTGGCACCCTCAGCACTCTCTCGGGCGGGGGAAGCGCGATCGGGCGGCGACGCCTTCTGTGAGCCGAAGGTCGTCCACATCACCAACTCGGACGGTCCGGAGTCGCGGCACCACGCCTGGACGCGGAGGGCGCTGATCACCAGGGACAAGGTGGCCGGTTTCCACGTACGCCACGGGACTTGGCACGTCCTGCTCACGCGCTCAGGATCCGCGAATCAACGTGCGGACGGGGAGGTACGTGATGCGACGTGGTCTGGCGGTCTTGATCGGGTTGACGTTTCCTCTGATCGGCGCCGACGCTGCATGGGCGGACAAGCCAACTCGTTTTCCCCTCGGGCCCGCCAGCGGAACGCTCGAGGGAGTTTGCCCGTTTGACGTCGGGATCACAGAGCTTCAAAACAGCCAGGTCGTGACGATCTTCAGCGACGGACGCACGATCATCACCGGCGGCTTCAAGCTGCGGCTGACAAACCTGACCACCGGAGAGTTCCGCGACGTCAACGCGCCGGGCAAGGTCACACTCATCCCGAATCCGGACGGCACGCTTACCACCATCGGCACCCGGCCGGACGCTGTTCTACTTCCTCCCGGGTGAGCTCGGTCCAGGTGAGCCCGGTGCCTTCTTCTACCTGAGCGGACGAATTGTCCAGGTGACGACGCCGGACTACAGCCAGTTCTTCTCGGTTGAACATGAGGGAACCACAGAGAATCTCTGTGTGACCATGGCCTGAGCCCCGCGCGGCCTCACCCCCGATCCGAGGGTTTGGACCGAGCCACAAGGCGACCCCAGCCCTCGAATCGAGCGCGAGCGGGGCAGAGGCTTCTAGGCGACGAGTAGGCGCGACGGCTCGAAGAGATCGAGCAGCGGGTCGCGGTCGCCGCGAACGGCCCGGGCGACGAGGCGGCCGCAGCCGAAGCCGAGCACGTTGCCGTGCCCTGAGTAGCCGCCCGCGACCCAGAGACCATCGCGACCCGGTACGCGCCCGACCACCGGCAGGAAGTCGAAGACCATCCCGAAGATCCCAGCCCAGCGGTAGTCGACGCGCAGAGCTCGTCCGAGATGCGACTCGACGAAGCGATCGAGTGCGTCCTGCACGACCGGGGTCGTCACCTCGTCAGCCGTGAACTCGGTGTCCAGGGAGACATCTCTGAAGCCGCCGGCGACGATCCGCCCGTCCGGTGTCTGATGCCAGTAGTCGAAGCCGTGACGCCCGTAGTGCGGGATCTCGAAGAGCCGCTCTTCGATCGGCTCGGTCGCGATCACCTGGCCACGCGTCGGAACGATGAGCCCCTCGAGCTCACCGAGGAGACCGCTCGGATAGCCGTCGGTCGCGACGACGACCATGTCGGCTCCCGTCTCCTGCACCGACCCGACTCGCGTATGCTCGTGGATCTCGACTCCGGCTTCTGCCGCACGCGTGGCGAGGCGTCGGACGAGCCGTGCCGGCTGGAGGACGCCGTCCGGGGGATGGAAGATCGCTCCCGGATACCGCCCGTCGAGCGGGGTCGGGAGCTCATCGTGCCACTCCGCGGCGAACCCTCCCGCCCGGAGCGCGTCGTACTCGACTCGCAGCTCCTCGCGCTCCTCCTCGTCCACGGCGAGTCGGAGGCTTCCGGTCGGTCGATATGCGTCCCCTGCCATCGCCGCAAGCTCAACGAGCTCCGCTTCCGTCCAGCGCCACAGCGCCGCCGTACGCTCGCTCCCGATCGAGTCCGCCAGCACGGGATACGGCGCCGAGCCACCACGCAGGGCGAAGCCGCCATTGCGACCGCTCGCCCCGCCTGCAACCTCGCGAGCCTCGAAGAGCCGCACCCGCAAGCCGGCCTCGGCGAGCGCGAGCGCACAGGCACAGCCGGTGATCCCGCCGCCGACGACGGCGACATCAGTCGGGCCGTCGAGGCGAGCGGAGGGAAGCGGATCGTGGGGCTCGGCGAGCCAGTACGAAGACGTCGTCATCGACCGCGATCCTAGATCGCAGCTCGGTACACCCCGTCCTCGAGCGTCACTCGCCCGGCGAGCTCGAGCTCCATGAGCGACGCGGAAAGCGGCGCCGGCTCGACGCCCGTTGCACGCGCGATCTCGTCCGCAGTGAGCGGACCATCTCCGAGAAGCGTGAGCAGAGCCTGCGCGGTCGCACCGAGATCCGCGCGAATCGGCTCTGCTGGAACCAGGTCGAAGAGCTCGAGGACGTCCCCGGACCCTGTCACCGGAATCGCGCCCAGCCTGAGGAGCGCGTTCGTGCCTGCCGAGAGGGAGCTGGTGATCTCGCCAGGGACAGCGAGCACGTCTCTGCCCTCCTCGAGCGCGAAGTCGGCCGTGATCAGGGCACCGCTTCGCTCGCGCGCCTCGACGACGACGGTCGCTGCACAGAGGCCCGCGATGATCCTGTTCCGCGCCGGGAAGCGCCACGGCGCAGGCTCGATGCCGGGCTCGTACTCCGAGATGATCAGCCCTCGCTCGCAGATTCGCCTCGCGAGCTCAGCATGGGCGGCCGGGTAGTCGCGGTCGATGCCGCAGCCGAGCACTGCGACCGTCGTTCCGCCAGCCTCGAGAGCACCGCGGTGAGCCTCTCCGTCGATCCCACGAGCCATGCCGCTCACGACGACGAGGCCCGCTGCGGCGAGCTCGCGTGACAGCGAGCGAGCGACGGAGCGACCGTACGACGAGCACGAACGGGCGCCGACGACCGCGACCGCGGGCCGCGCGAGCACGTCCTCCTCCCCACAGCCCCGAATGAAGAGCCCCGGCGGCGGATCGTGGATCGCTGAGAGCAACGCCGGAAACCCGTCATCGCGACGACGAAGCCGCCGGACCAGGCGAGGCGTCACGTCGCGGCGAGCTCACCGGGCATTCGGTACGAGAGCGCCTCGGCGACGTGAGTCGGCTCGACCTCGGCAGCGTTGGCCAGCGCCGCGATCGTCCGGGCCACTCGGGCCACGCGCACGCGACCGCGACCCGAGAGCGACAGCCGGTCGACCGCGCTGGAGAGGAGCTCCGAGGCAGCGTCCGTCCGCCGCGGGAGAGCTACCCGCAGATGCTCGCGCGCATCCACGACTCGAGCGCGCACGGCACCGGAGGGCTCGGCCGGTGACGCTGCGAGCTCCACCGCCCGCGGACGCGGCATTGCGACGGCGAGGTCGAACCGATCGAGAAGCGCACGTGAGAGCTTCTCGCGGTAGGCCGCGAGGCGCTGCGCCGTGCAACCGCACTCGACGGCGGGGTCGCCACGTCCGCCGCAGGGGCACATGTTCATCGTCCCGACCAGCTGGAACCGCGCCGGAAACAAGGCGTGACCACCGACGCGCGAGACCGCGACCACGCCGTCCTCCAGCGGTTGTCGGAGGGCCTCGAGCACCGAGCGCGGAAACTCCGGCAGCTCGTCGAGAAGAAGCACGCCGCGATGCGCGAGCGAGACCTCTCCCGGACGAGGGTTTGGACCGCCGCCGACCACCGCGGGCGCGGATGCTCCGTGATGTGGACCGCGGAAGGGAGGCACGGACACGAGCGGCCTGTCAGCAGGCAGCAGACCTGCGACCGAGTGGATACGCGTCACCTCGAGGGCTTCCTCGCGCGTAAGAGGCGGAAGAATCCCCGGGAGGCGCCGCGCAAGCATGGTCTTCCCGGTGCCGGGCGGTCCTGCAAGCAGCAGGTTGTGCGCGCCCGCGGCCGCGATCTCGAGGGCCCGGCGTGCTCGTTCCTGACCTCGAACGTCCTCCAGGTCGGGCGCCGCGGCGCCGTCGAGGTCGTCGTCCGAGAGGGGCTCGTACGGCGGCGCGTCGATCTCTCCCCGAAAGTACGCAACGACCTCGGCAAGATGACGAACGGGAACGGGCTCGATGCCCGCGAGCGCGGCCTCCGGTGCCGACTCCGCGGCGCAGACCACTCGACGCAACCCCGCGCCACGAGCTCCTTCGGCTACCGCAAGCGTCCCGGACACCGGGCGAATTCGCCCGTCGAGCGCCAGCTCGCCGACCGCCGCGTGCTCGGCCAGCCGCTCGGGTGGAAGTTGGCGGGTCGCGGCCAGCAGCGCGAGCGAGATGGGGAGATCGAAGCCCGATCCCTCCTTCCGGAGCGCCGCCGGAGCGAGGTTGACGGTGATGCGGCGGTTCAGCGGCCACTCGAGCGAAGCCGAGACGACGCCACTCCGGACCCGGTGCTTGGCCTCCTGGCACGCACGGTCCGCGAGCCCGACGATCGCGAAGCCCGGAACTCCGGGTTGCAGATGAGCTTCGACCTCCACCTTCCGCGGCTCGAGGCCGACGAGAGCGTGGGTGACCGCGCGAGCAAGCACCCGAGCGAGGGTAGGCGCGGAGACGTCACATGGGGTGAACGTCTCCGCGCCGAAAGCGCTACAACTCGCTCAGGGCGTGTAGCAGAGCGAATACACGATGAACGTACTCGCTTGACCGCTGTCGTTTCCGCCAGTGCCCAGGAAGCCGACCACCTGGCTCGACGCGTTCAAGACCGGTGTGAGCCGGCCCGTCCAGAGCTCGAGACCGGGGTTGCTGTCGCTCCATCCCGTGCCGCCCGAGATCGCGCGCTCGTTCCCGGCGCAGATCGATTGGATCTCGGCAGTGTTCGCCGCGGCGTTCTCGGCGATTCCGCCCGGGATCGAGACAGACTGCGAGCGGACCGTGATCGCTCCGATCGTGCCCGCCGGGCCGGGGGCACCCGCGGCGCCCGCGGCGCCTGGTGGCCCTGCTGGCCCCTGCGGGCCCGTGGGCCCGGCAGGAAGCTGGCCCAGGGCGAAGTCGGACCTACGCAACGAGCGATTCGCAACCTTCGCCGAGTTGACGGCGTTGTCTCTGATCTTCGGATTCGTCACCGCGCCGAACTGGAGCTGGGCGGACCCGACGCTGTTTCTCGGAACGAGTTGATTCACGGCCGCGATGCTGGTCCCGCCGAGTGCAACGAGCAGCGCAAGGCAGGCAACGACCATTGCCGGCGAGGGCCGGCGAAAGAGCTTCCGCATGTCGTCCCCTTTCGATGGCTCGACGGCCAGGCTACCCCGAGCACCGGCTGAACCCCCCGCAAACCAGCTGAATCCTTACGCCTCCCTAACGGCCACGAGGATCGACTCGAAGTACTCGCCGGCGCGTCGGCCCGTGCGACGGTTGACGTGGCGCTCGAGCCGATCGACGAGCCGGAGACCACTCCGCTCGAGGATCTCCGGGTAGAGCTCGCGCCGGTCGTTCACGACGATGACCACAGCGGCATCAGGGTGGAGAGCCGCCCCGCACCGTCGAAGCACGTCGGACACGCCGTCGACATACGTCCGGAGGGCGGCTCGGCTCGTCCCGAGAGCCGCGGCGCCGAGCTCCCGCTCACGTCGATCGTCGAGGCCGAGCAGCGCGTACGCGTATCGGTGCTGCTCGTGGTAGTCGATGAGACCCGGGTACGGCGGTGACGTGACGACTCCGTCGAAGCCTTGGTCCAGGACGACGTCTCGTGCGTCGCCATGCAGCACCTCGGCCTCTCGCACTCGATCTCTGACGCGCTGAAACTCGTTCAAGCGCTCGAGCGTGTCGAGGAGGTAGCGCGCGAGGAACTTGTTCGCCTCCTGCACGGGTCGACAGGTCCGCCGATGCTTGTGGCACCAGTAGGGCTCCCGCTGAGGAGCGCCCGGGAACTCGAGGTCGAAGTGCGTCGTCAGCCGCGCCGACCGAGCGGCGCGAGCGAGGACGACCCGAAGGACGTCGGCATACTCGTACTCGTCGATCAACGAGCGGAAGTGCAGGAGCTCGGACGCGGCCTCGGGCGCGTACCACTCACTGAGGTACTCGCCGGACCGCTTCCGTGATCGACCCAGTCGTGACCGAGCATCACGGAGCTCTCTCTCGAGCGAGAACGGGTCGTACCGCGTCGTCTTCACGCCCATGAGAAGGCTGTTGAACGCGGCAATGTCGACCCCGACCGCGTCGTATCCCGACTCGAGTGCCTGCACGAGCGTCGTCCCCGAGCCCGCGAAGGGGTCGAGGACCCGGCCGCTGGGACGAACGTAGCGCTGGAGGAGCGCCTCGACGAGCTGCGGGACGAACTTGCCGAGGTACGGATGCAGGCGGTGGACATGCTTCGTCCGCTCCCGCTCCGGAAGCTCCGCCTCCGACCACGAGAGATGGAGCTCGTCGGCGGCGAGCTCCGCGTACAGGGCAGCCTGCGTCGACGCCACGAGGGCCTCGTTCGACGCGGTCCGGCGCGGTCCTACGTCAGCGGGACCCGGTCGACGTGCCGCCCGCGAACACCTGCGGCCTCGACGGCAAGCTCCGTCCCCGCATGTTCAGGATGGCGTGCGAGCCAACCCTGCGCCGCCGAGTAAACCCGTCGGAGCTTCTCCTCGTCGATCATCTCGAGGGGGTGGCCGTAGTCGGCGCCGCTCTTCTCCTTCACCTCGACGACGAGGACGCGGCCGCCGCGCCGCAGGACGAGGTCGAGCTCATAGCGGCCGACCCGTGCGTTCGCGTCGAGCAGCCGGTATCCCCGCAACCGATAGTGCCTGAGAGCGCGCCGCTCTCCCCGATTCACGCCGCCTCGTAGCAGGCGGCCTGGAACGAGCGGCGATGCAGCTCCGAGGGCCCGAATGCCCGGACGGCCTCGGTGTGAGCAGGCGTGATGTATCCGACGTGAGAGACGAATCCGTACCTCGGGTACAGCGCGTCGAAGCGGCGCATGACCCGGTCACGAACGACTTTCGCGACGATCGACGCGGCCGCTATGGCCGCGCTGCGGGCGTCGCCGTCGACGACCGCGCGGTGCGGCGGAGCGGTCGGGCCGAGCCGAAAGCCGTCCACGAGGCAGGCGTCGGCGGTCGGATGCAGGTCTCCGAGCACCGCGCGCAGACCCGCGAGGTTGCAACGATGCAGCCCCGAGCGGTCGATCTCGAACGCGGAGACCACGCGGACGCTGACCCGCGACGCGCACACCATCACGGTCTCGAAGAGAACTTCACGCTCGGCAGGCGACACCTGCTTGGAGTCGTTCAGCGACGCGAGCGGACGAACACAAGGGCCGCGCAGCGTCTCATAGTCGAAGAGCACTCCGGCGACGACGAGCGGGCCGGCGAGCGATCCCCGCCCGGCCTCGTCGGCTCCGGCCACAAATCGAACACCGAGCCGTCGATCGAACGCGAGGAGACGCTGGCCGGTGGATCGAGCCACGCGGCCGAGGATAGCTCCTACCCCTGCCGGAGCTCGCGGACGCGCGCCTTCTTCCCCACTCTCTTGCGCAAGTAGTAGAGCTTGGCGCGGCGGACGTCGCCAATGGAGACGACGTCGAGCTTCTCGATCTTCGGCGTGTGGAGCGGGAACGTGCGCTCGACGCCCACGCCGAACGACTGCTTGCGCACGGTGAACGTCTCGCGGAAGCCGGAGCCCTGGCGCTTGATGCAGATCCCTTCGAAGACCTGGATCCGCTGCCGGTTGCCCTCGATCACCTTGAAGTGGACTCGGAGCGTGTCTCCCGCCTTGAACTGCGGCAGGTCCGTGCGCAGATGGCGCTGCTCGAGGCTCTCGATCGTCGTGTTCATCGGAAAGGAAGGCCGGAGGCCGGCCCGGAATGCTAGCGGAACGAGATCCGCTGAGGCGGCCAGTAGGTCATGAAGACCTTGCCGATGAGATTCCCCTCGGGGACGGACCCCCACACGCGCGAGTCGCACGACTGCGAACGGTTGTCCCCCATCACGAAGTAGCTTCGGTCCGGCACTTCGAACTTCTCCTCGGGCCCGATGTCGCGCCGGTCGTGCTCGATGTACGGCTCCTCGAGCCTGCGACCGTCGATGTAGACGAAGGCGGAGCCGCGCCGGAGTCGGATCTGGACCGTCTCTCCGGGGAGCCCGATGATCCGCTTGACGAACGTCCCTCCCGCGCCGCACTTGGCTTTCGCGGCAGGCGGCGTCTCGAACACCACCACGTCCCCTCGCTGAGGATCGCGGAAGTGGTAGATGAAGCGGTTCGCGAGTACGCGGTCGGAGAACCGGGACTCACATCCCGCAGCCGGCCGCGCACAGTGAAGCGTCGCTTCCATCGAGGATGACGGAATTCGGTAGGGATTGACGACCCACGCCTTGATCGCGAGCACGATCGCGACCGCGCCGACGATCGTGACGATCCAATCCACGACGATCCGCATCCGGCGGGGAAGGCGACCCGTGACCCGATCGAGCGGATGGTGGAACTCGTGGTGTCCGTCCATGCGTTCCGACGAGGGCGGCGGCAACGGCCACGAGAATGGCGGTGAGGGGGGTGGCGGCTGGTACTGCTCCGGGAGACGCCATTCGAGATCGGACCCGGCGCCGTCGACCGGCCCGTCGATTCGAGGCCGGCGCTGCTCGTCGGTCTCGCTCATGGGCTGGCCTCCAGGCTATGAGCGTGGAGGGGTGTAGGGAGCCGGGAGGTTCCCCACGCTCTCAGTAAGAAGGGGGCTTCGCAGGAGGAAACATGGTTTCCAATGCTCTCTCCGCTGGCGAACGCGAGCCGAAGGCGAGCATTGCTCACGTGACGCTCCTGACGTGGCCGTGACGCCAGGCCGCGACACGTCCATGATCACCGGAGAGAAGGATCTCTGGCACCTCCCAACCGCGGAACTCCGCCGGTCGTGTGTAGTGCGGGTACTCGAGGCCTCCATCCAGCGCGACGGAGAAGCTCTCGATCTCGCCCGATCCTTCGGCGAGCGCGCCCGGAAGCCTGCGTGCGACGGCGTCGACGACCGCGAGCGCCGGAATCTCGCCACCCGAAAGCACGTAGGGGCCGATCGAGACCACGTCCGTGCAGAGATGATCAAGGATTCGCTGGTCGAAGCCCTCGAAGCGCGCCGAAAGGAGCGTCAGCTCATCCTCGGCCGCCAGCTCCTCGACCAGCGGCTGATCGAGCTGACGGCCCTGGGGCGAGAGCGCGACGACACGGTGATCCGGACGTCCGCCGTACGTCGCATCGAGCGCGGCTGCCACGACGTCCACGCGAAGCACCATCCCGGGCCCGCCACCGTAGGGGTCGTCGTCGACCTGGCCTGCGCTGAGCGGAGTCGTGTCACGGTAGTTCAAGATCCTGAGCTCGAGCTCGGTGCCGAGGACCGCCGCCAGAGGACGGCGTGCCTGCGGCCACACGAACGCGTCGGGGATCAGCGTGAAGACATCGAGGCGCACCTCGGAGAACCGTAGCCGTCAATCCGTGAATCCGGGGTTGAGAAGGACTCGCCGGCTTTCGAGGTCGACCTCGCGCACGCAGCCCTCCACAAGTGGCAGGAGCAGGCCCGTGTCGAGCTCGAGCGCATCGTTGGCGGGCCCCGGGACGACGTCGCGTACGAGCCCTACGCGAACGCCGTGCTCGTCGATCACCTCGAGTCCGACGAGGTCCGCGACGTAGTACGAGTCGCTGTCGAGCGGCGGCAGCGTCGCCCGCGACACCGTGAGCTCCGCGCCACGCTCGGCCCGGCGATCGAGCTTGATCGCGCGCCTGCCCCCTCCCACTCGTCGCGAAAGGATGACGGTCGCGGGCTCACCGTCGACCAGGAGCTCGGCACCCACCC
>Ga0184632_10000888_pt1 | contig 12101 bp, 11 predicted proteins | sample PLM31_50_b1_FD_133153 | JGI IMG/M metagenome (GOLD analysis project Ga0184632, IMG submission 133153) | Groundwater sediment microbial communities from an aquifer in East River, Colorado, USA - PLM3-1_50_b1 | ecosystem: Environmental > Terrestrial > Soil > Riparian zone | place: USA: East... | reverse complement strand
GAGCGGACCGAATTCGACAGGGCGGTGCCGACATGCCGAGGGGGATCCTGGAGCGCCTGGCCGAAGGGCCGGTGCTCGGCGACGGCGGCTACCTCTTGGAGCTGGAGAAGCGGGGCTACGTCCAGGCCGGACCGTTCACACCCGAGGTGGCCATCGAGCACCCAGAAGCGCTGGCGGAGCTCCATCGCGAGTTCATGCGTGCGGGCGCCGAGTTCCTGACTACGATGACGTTCTATGCGAGCGACGACAAGCTGGCCACCGTCGGTTTGAAGGACAAGGTCGACGAGATCAACCGCAACGCGGTGAAGGTGGCGAGGAAAGTCGCATCCGAAGGTGACGCGCTGGTGGCGGGCGACCTTTCGCTCACGTGGGCCTACGATCATCGGGATCCCGAGTCTGCCGACCATGTCCGCGCGCTGTTCGACCGCCAGCTCCAGGACATGCTGGATGCCGGGCCGCCGGACTTCTGGGTGGGCGAGACGTTCAGCCACCTGGGCGAGGCGATGCTGTTCGTGGAACGGGCGAAGGCCACCGGTCTCCCGGTGATGGTCACGATGAGCTTCGAGCAGCCCGAACCCCGGTCCTACGAGGGCGACACGCCCGGCGAGTGCGCGCGCAAACTCGCCAGCGTCGGCGCCGACATCGTCGGTGTCAACTGTCTGAACGGGCCGGACCAGCAGCTCCCGATCGCGATCCAGATGCGCGAGGCCACCTCCAGCTACGTGGCCAGCCAGCCCGTCGCCTACCGGACCACGGCCGATCGGCCCGACTTCACTTCGACCCCCAACTTCCCGTACGCGCTCTCGCCGCTCCAGCTCTCCCGGGGCGAGATGGCGTCGTTCGCCCGTACGGCCAACAACGCCGGCCTCAACGTGATCGGGTCCTGCTGCGGCTCGGTCGCGGAGCACGTCCGGAGCATGGCCAGGGCCCTCGGCAAGCTTCCAGAGGACGAGCGGGAGTGGAGGTCGGAGAGCGGCAAGGCCATGTCCGCCTACGAGTATCACGGCCACACCGAGACCGAGTCCTGAGAGCGGGACCCGAAGTCAGCCTGTAGGGAGCCGAGCCTTGATGGGGGAGCGCCGCGAGTTCGAGATCGCCGTCATCGGCCTAGGCGGTATCGGGAGCAGCGCCGTGTATCGGGCCGCGAAACGGGTCGGCTCGGACGCCCTTGGCCTGGAGCGGTTCGAGCTGGGGCACGACCGAGGAGCCTCGCACGACCACTCCCGGATTATCCGCCTCTCCTATCACACACCCGCGTACGTTCGGTTCGCTGAGGACGCGTATCGGGCTTGGGCCGAGGTGGAGGAAGCGTCCGGGGAGCGGCTCGTGACCCGGACCGGAGGTCTCGACCTGTACCCCGAGGCCGCATACGGCTGGATGGAGGACTACCGGAGGTCCCTCGACGAGGTCGGCGTGCCGAACGAGTGGATGGACGCCGGGTCGGCCATGCGGCGGTGGCCGCAGTGGCGTCTGAGCGACGATGTGCGTGTGATGTTCCAAGAGGCGTCGGGGTTCGTGGCCGCTGAGCTGGCGAACGCGGCCCACCGCCGCCTGGCCGAGGGACTGGGGGCCACTCTGCTCGATCAGGCCCGGGTCACCGAGGTCCGTGAGGCCGGGGGACTGTACGAGCTGGAGACGGAACGAGGGACTTTCCGAGCGGAGCGGCTCATCCTCACCGCCGATGCATGGACGAATGAGGTCCTGGCACAGCTATGGCAGCCCATCAACCTGACCGTCACGCAGGAGCAGGTCGCGTACTACGCGCCGACGGATGGGGAAGCGTTCCTGCCGGAACGCTTCCCCGTCTGGATCTGGATGGGGATCCCCTCGTTCTACGGGGTGCCCACCTTCGGGGAGGCAGGGCCCAAGACCGGCATGGACGCCGGTGGCGTTGAAGTGACCGGGGACACGCGAAGCTTCGAGACCGACCCCGGGTACACCGAGCAGCTCGACGCGTTCATGCGGGAGCACCTCCCGGGCGGCTTGGGGCCCCACATCGCCGTACGGACCTGCCTGTACACGATGACCCCGGACCGGGACTTCGTCATCGACCTGGTTCCGGGGCACGAGCATGCCGCGGTGGGCCAGGGGGCCGCCCATGCGTTCAAGTTCGCTGCCGCGTTCGGCAAGTCCCTGGTCGAGCTGGTCTTCGACGGCAAGGCCGAGTCCGACGTCTCCGCCTGGCCCCTCGACCGCGAGGTCCTGACGATGCGGGACCCGCCGCAGACCTTCCACATCTGAACCGCCCGGCCCGGGCGTCTTGGGGCGCAACGCCCTCGGGCGGCCACTCGGCCTCAGGGGGGCTGTGTCCCTGGCTGGACAGGAGGCAGGCCATGGGCGCAGAATTTGGCGGTTCGTCGTTGAGGCTTCGGGCGAGGGGCCCCGTGATCGGTGCGTCCCCGCCGCCATCGTCAGAGGGGGATGATATGGCGACGCAAGCCGAGGGTCAGATGCTCTCCGAGAAGATCGCGCCTGTCTTGGTTGCGAAGACGCTTGGCCCCTTCGACTTGGTGGTCATCTTCATAGCCATCGTCCTGTTCATCACCAACGGGGCGAGTGTGCAGCCCGCGGGACCGTCGATGTTCATCTTCTGGCCCATCGCCTTCCTGACGTTCCTGATCACGGGAGCATTCGTCACGGCTCAGCTCGGACGTATGTTCCCGGAAGAGGGGTCCTTGTACGTCTGGACCCACAAGGTCTTGGGCCCGTTCTGGGGATTCTTCGCTGGATTCGTGGCCTGGTGGCCGGGGCCGATCGTGATGGTCTCTGCCGGCATCATCGTCGTGAGCTTCATCCAGCAGATCGGGACGTTCCTCGACAAGTCGATCCTCACCCAGAACTGGGAAGTGGGGATCGTTGTTCTACTTGTTCTGTGGTTCAGTGCCGCGATGTCGCTTCTTCGGATGCGACTCACGCAGAACTACGTGAACGTGCAATTCTTCTTCTACGCGAGCGTGATCTTCCTGATCGGCCTCTCCGGGGTCGTCTGGCTCCTGAAGGGGAACCCCTCAGCCACGTCGTTCTCGACCGGGTGGAACCCGTTTGGGGGTGACAAGCTCGCCCTCGGTGTTCCCGCGAACCTGACGTGGTTCTCGTTTGCCATCCTCGCCCTCCTCGGGATCGAGACCCCGCTGAATTTGGGCGTCGAGGTCAGAGGCGGGGAGAAGGCCATTAGGACCTATTTGTTGTGGGGTTGCGCCATCGTGATCCTTGCCTACCTCTGGACGACGTGGGGAAACATGGTCGTGATCAAGGCTGGCGGAGCGAACACCACAAGTGGTGGAGCTGAGGCCGTGGGCGTCGCCATGGGGAAGGGCCTGGGGATCATCGTGGCGCTCATCCTGGCGTGGGTCTTCGTCACGGCAACGGTCGTCTACAACTATGCGTTCGCCCGACTGCTGTTCGTGTCCGGCATGGAGAAGCGCCTGCCCCACCAGTTCGGAAAGGTGAACAGGAACAAGGTCCCGGCGAACGGCGTGATCCTGCAGACGATCATTGGGTCTGTCATCACGATCCTCATCTTCTTCATCTTCGGCGCTGGAGGGAGCGACTATTTGAAGGCGTTCTACATCCTGTACGCGGGCTTGACGATCGTCTGGTGTATCTCGACTGCTCTACTGTTCCTCGACATCTTCTTCGCCAAGCGCGCCAACCCGGAGCGGTTCGAGCGGGAGCGCCGGATCCCAGTCGAGTGGCTCTATGTGTGTGGGGCAGTCGGGACGATTGTCAACATCCTCGCCGTGTTGTTCATCTTCGTGGGCACGTGGTACCCGACCGGGTTCCCGACGCTCGCCGAGTGGAACTGGTGGATGATTGGTGTTACTGGCGTTTCTGTAATCACGGGCATCCTGATCTACGCGATCTCGCAGCGGACCAGAGGGGGCAAAACGGACGAGCAGCTGCTCGCCGAGATGGCTCCGGCCGGCGGCGGAGGCGGCGGGGAGTAGCGCCTGCCGACTTACGCCTGACAGTCCTTCATATCGCCGGCGTGAGATCAGTCATCGACGGGTTAACAGAAGAGGCTTACCCCGCCCGGCCCGATGAGCAGCCCAACGATGATGAGGACGGCTCCAGCGAGGACCCCGCCGCGCACCAGGGTTACGATGCCTGCGATGACAAGGACCGCCGCGATGATCCAAAGGATCGTGCTGACGCCAGACCCACACCCTTTCGCTGCTAGGACCAAGTCCACTTCTTCCCCCTCGTCGATTGGATCACTATACCCACTAACCCGTGTTCCAAAGCCCCGAAGACACATCCGGGGCTAGGCGGAAAGCAGCCGCTCGAAGAACGAGCGGTAACGCTGGAGCGCGATGCGGAGATCCTCCGTAGAGACGTCGTCCCCGCGCTCCCACTGGCTCTCCAGCCTGGTCCTCTCCTCGGAGAACATCTGGGTGAGCCGCCCCATCATCTCGGCGACAAGGCCGTCGGCCTTCTGCACCGAGCCCCTGGGCTCATCGACGAAACGCACCTGGATCTCGTTCCATCGCGACCTGAACCCTCCGGCATCCTCGTCGGCCAAGAGGGCCGCGGCGCCTCCCTCGTTCCCACTCGGGGCGACCTGGGCCTCCGACACCTCGGCGACCCCGCCGCCCTCCGCGGCGTCCTCCGCCTGCGACTCGACCTCCGCGCGACCCTCGTTGCCGCCGTCCTCGTTCTCGGGAACTCGGACCACGTCCTCGCTGCTGAACTCCTCTCGGAGCTCTTCTCGACGTTCGGTCATCAGCGGGCCTCCAGCCGCTCGGCCTCAGGAGTCTCGCGCTCCAAGAGCTCCTCGAACAGGGATCGGTAGTGGACCATCGCTCGGCGGAGATCTTCCGTGCCCGCCTTGCCCTGCTCGTTCGCGATCCACACCAAATGGGCGCCGCGGTAGTTTTCGACCACGTTCGGATGATCCACGGAAACGTCTGCCACCCGCTGTTCGAAGTCGTCCGTCGGATAGCCTCGCTCCTGCATCAAACGCGTGACGAGCCGGTCGGCATCCTTCACGGCCTCGTTCGGCTGGTCGACGAAGCGGGCCTGCACGTCCCGCCACTCGAGCGCGTACCGATCCGCTGTTTCGGGCGATACGGGTTGAATCTCCAACTCCTGGCGATGTTTCATCCGCGCGCTGAGCTCGGACTCGGCCTCCCTGCGAGACTCGGCCTGCTCCACCGTCCGCTCGTACTCGGGGCCGAACCGGCTTTGGAGCTGGTCCGTCCGGCGCTTCGTCACCAGGGTCCACGCCACGAATCCGAGTAGCGCGATGGCCACGACTACGATAATGATCCACACCCAAGCATCCATTGGGTTCCCTCCTCTCGGGATTTCCTTCAGTAGGTACCCGGGGCGGATGAGCCGAAACACGGACGCCCACAGAAATTGACCCGCCCTGCCTCGAGTGGACCCTGAAGCGTCAGAGATACGATCGCCGGGCTGTCGTGATCAACCGCTCCCTCGAGTTCGCCGAACCGAACCGGATGCGGTCGTAGGCTGCGAACGGCCGTTCCAGCGCGTCGAGCTCCTCCACCATTGAATTGAGCTCGTTCCGCCAGTCGGGATCGTTCGCTCGCGGTTCTCGCATGAGGTGTTCGATGCGAGGCACCAGCCAGCCCTTTTGCTCGATGTTCTCTGGGGTCGCTCGCTTCAGACACACGAAATACTCACCCGACAGGTACTCAACCCATGCTTGCCGAGTGTCCCTCCGAGTCGCAGGATCGCCATGCCGGCGTGCTGCCGACTCGAACCGCTCGACGAAGTGCTCCCGAAGTCTCTCGACGTTCCCCGCGTCATGGATCAGCTCGAAGTAGTCGACGGGAACCATTTCCGTTCCATCTGGAAGGACATATGGCGGCTTGGGCGACTGTCCCGTATGCACCATGTCCCGGACCTTGGCAAGAGGAATCCCCTCACGGGCACAGACCGCCCCGAGCGGGACGAACTCCCGACGAACATACGCGACATCGTCATCCTCAAGAGGCATCGGTGGCCCGGTTGGGACCCCCTCCGGGTGGATGGACGAGAAGCAGCATGGGCAGGACTCCTGCCAGGTCCGCAGCCCGAGGAGGTAGCCCTCCCGCTCAACCTGACCGCCGCTTTCGGAACGACTGCTGGGCGCGGTCTCGCCCGGCTGGTACCGACAGGAGGGGTTCCGTGTGGGTGACCTCATCCTCTCCTCCTTCCCTCGATCCATCAGGTCTGCCGATGGGGGACGCGCGCATTCATATATCATGTACCCATGATTAGAGGAAATCATGCCGAAGGCGTGGCCCGGGCGCTGGGAAAGCCCACACGGATCCGGATCCTGGCCCGGTTGCTTCACGGCCCGGCCGCTGTCACCGACTTGGTGGCTCTCACCGGCTCTACGCAGCCCAATGTCTCCAACCACCTGGCAGTATTGAGAGACAACGGGCTCGTCAAGGGGGATCGGACGGGACGCCAGGTGAGGTACCGGCTATCGAACCCGTCCGTCGCTCAACTAGTCGAGGCCATCGTCGCGGTCTCGGGTGCTGCGGGCCGTCGTCCTCCATCCAACTCACCCCTGGCCGAAGCTCGTACCTGCTACGACCACCTGGCCGGACGCCTGGGCGTCGCGCTTCTCGATGCGTTAGTGAAGGAAGGAGCGATCGCCGCGCCGGGCCGGGGCGGCGTCATCGATCTCGGCCGTCGCTCGGAGGTTTTCGACCGGCTCGGTGTGGACGTTGCTCGAGCCGCCAGGGCGCGAAGGAGGTTCGCGTTCGGATGCCCGGACTGGACGGAGCGTCGGGCACACCTGGGAGGAGCGTTGGGCGCAGCGGTTACGAATCGCCTACTGGAGGGCGACTGGCTCCAACGTCAGGCGGGGACACGAGCGCTGCTCATCACGTCGAGGGGACGGCGAGGACTGGGCCGCACGCTAGGGCTCGAGTAGCCCGGTCGCGAGTGAGATGCCGCTCAGGTACGGGTGCCGATTGAAGAGCGGGCTTATGCTTTCTGGCCTGCCCACTTGACGCTCACGGGCATGTGCTTGATGCCGTTCACGAAGTTGGAGCGCATCCGTTCGACTGGGCCAACGAGCTCGATCGAGTCGAGCCGGGGCAGCAGCTCCTCGAACAGGATCCGGGTTTCCAACCGGGCCAGGTGAGCTCCCAGACAGAAATGCGGACCGCCCGGCCCGAACGTGACGTGCTCGTTCGGGTAGCGAGTGATGTCGAAGCGGTTCGGGTCGGGAAATGCCTCGCCGTCCCGGTTGGCGCTGATGTACCAGGTCACCACCTTGTCGCCCTTGCGGATCTTGACCCCGCGAAGCTCGGTATCTCTGGTCGCCGTCCGGCGGAAGTGCAGGACCGGTGTGGCCCACCGGAGGACCTCCTCGACCGCGCGGGGCATCAGCGACCGGTCCTCCTTGAGCCGGCGCAGCTGGTCGGGGTTCTCCATGAGCGCCAGCATCCCGTGGCTGATGGTGTGCCGTGTCGTCTCGTTGCCGGCGATCAGCAGCAGCGCGAAGTAGTTCTGGAACTCGCGCTCGGAGAGGGCCCCCTCCGACTGCGCCACTGAGAGGGCCGTTATGACGTCGTCCCGTGGCTCCTCCAGGGACAGGTCCCGTTGCGCCGCAGCGTAGTCGAAGACCTTCTGCGCGATGGGGCTCCGAAACTGGAGATACTTGAACTCCTCGGTGTCCACCTGGTCCACGACCGCGGCCGAGTACTCAGGGTCCTGGTTTCCGATCAGTGCGTCACCCCACTCGATCAGCTGTGGAGCGTCCTGCTGCGGCACCTCGAAGATCGCGCACAGGAACCGAATGGGAAGCTCACGGGAGATCGCGGGGACGAAGTCGAACTCCTCCTGCTCCAACGCTCGGTCGAGGACCCGGCGGGCGACATCCCGGATGAAGTCCTCGTACCCCCCCACGGCTCGGGCCGAGAACCGCTTGTTACAGATGTTGCGGAGTTCCCGGTGCCGCGGTGGGTCCGTCTCCAGCAACGTCTTCCTGATCCGCAACTGCTCCTCGTCGAGCTCCTCGAGGGCCACCGCCCCCACCTCCGAGGAATACGTCTCCCAGTCCATGTGGACGGTCACCAGGTCGTCGAACCGGGTGACGGCCCAGAAGCCGTGGTTCGGCGTTGGCTCGTCGTGCCAGGAGACCGGATGCTCGCGTCGTAGGAAGTCGAACCATTCGAACGGCACGCGCTCGACGTAGCTGTCGGGGTCGACCAGGTCGATCTGCTCGAGCGCCACGGTGTCCCCACCCATCAGAAAAACGGGAGATAGTACTGGAGCTCCCACTCGACCGGATCGGTCGTCTCTGGATTCGGCGTGGCTTTCACGTACCGCTCCCACTCGGCCTGTTTGAGCATCGTGAACGCCGTGACCAGCTCCGACCCCAGGGCCTCGCACAGCTCCTTGTCGGCCTGGAAGAGCTCCAAGGCCCTTTCCAGCGTGGGAGGCACCCGGACCTCGGTGTTCACCTCGGCTCCGGGCTCCTGCGGCGGGGGAGGCTCGAGCTCGTTCTCTACCCCAAGCCTGGACGCGTGCAACAGCGCGGCAGCTGCCAGATAGGGGTTTGCCGCCCCATCGGCCGTTCGCTGCTCGAGGCGGGTCGTGGCCCCCCGGCCCGGCGGCACCCGGATCCCGACCGTGCGATCGTCGTAGCCCCAGTTGGCCCAGTACCCGTTCAGCATGTTGGGCTGAAGGCGCTTGTAGGCGTTCGTGTGGGGAGCCAGGATGGCCGCCATCCCCTCATGGTGGGCGAGCATCCCGGCCAGGCACTGCCGCGCGAGCTGGGATACGCCATCGGCCGCCCCCGGGTCCTCGAACGCGTTCGACCCGTCCTCGGCGAGGAAGCTGAGGTTCACGTGCAGCCCGCTCCCGCCCCGATCGGGGAACGGACGCCCGATGAACGTGGCCAGGTTCCCGTTCCGCGTCGCGATCTCCTTGATCAACAGCCGGATGAGGAACGCATCGTCGGCTGCCGGGATGGCCTCGCGGTACTTGATGTTCACCTCGAACTGCGCCGTGTCGAACTCGCTTCCCCAGCTCTCCAGGTCGAACTGGGAGTCGGTGGCCGTCCGCACCATCTGGTCGACGACGCCTCGGGGATCGATGGCCGGTCCGGTTCCGTATACGCGGTGCGATGGCATCGAGACCGAGCGCCACCCCCCCTCGCCGTCCGGTTCCATCAGATAGAACTCGAACTCGTAGGCGATCTGGGGCCTGAGCCCGCGCTCCAACCACGGCTCGACCGCCGTGCGGAGGACGTGACGGGGATCGACAGGGCAGCTCTCACCTCGCAACTCCGCGTCGCCCAGGCCCACGATCGTGTCCGGTTCCCACCCCGGGCGCATCGAGTCGACGTCCAGATGGACCTCGATGTCCGGCAACCCCACGTCGAACTGCAGGCCGGGGATGGGAAGGATCTCCTTGTCCAGCGTGAGCGGATAGACGCCGACGCAGAACGCGGCCCGGCCGGTCCAATCGCCGAGCAGATACTTGCCCCGTTCCAGCCCGTGGATGTCCGGATACATCAGGCGAAGCTGCCGGGCCTTGGGTTCCATCCACGCTCCTTCGGTGCCGAACGGACCAGCCCGAGGATAACCGAGGGCTGGAAACCTCACCGCGGCCCGCTCCGACCTCGGCGGGTCGAGGACGTGGGATAGCCTTCGGTCGGTGAGGGAGGAGTCCGGGTTCCGGCTCGAGACCGAGCGGTTGCGGCTGCGACCGTACACGCTCGGCGACGTCGACGACCTGTTCGCGATCGTCGGCGATCCGGAGACGATGGCGTATTACCCAGAGCCCTATACGCGGGAGGGAACCCACCGTTGGATCGAGGACAACCTGCGGCGCTATGTGGTGGATGGCTTCGGCCTGTGGGCCATGGAGATGAAGGAGACGGGGGTCTTCGTCGGGGACTGCGGTCCGGCCGTGCGCGAAGTCGACGGCGAGCGAGAGGTCGAGATCGGCTGGCACGTGGATCGAGCCCTGTGGAATCGGGGGCTCGCCACCGAAGGGGGTGCTGCCTGTCGCGATCACTGCTTCGGTGCGCTCGGGCTGGAGCGGGTGATCTCGCTCGTCCGGCCCGAGAACATCCCGTCCCGCCGCGTCGCCGAGAAGATCGGCATGATCGTCGAGCGCGACGTCGACTGGCACGGCTACCGCCACCTCGTCTACGCGGCGTGGCGGCCCACCGGCTGAGCGCTCAGTCCTTTCGGGGGGGGCGGGCGCCCCGGAACTCCCAGTCGCCGCCGAGCGCCGTCGAGACGACCTCCTCGGACTCGCTCGGCTGGGCGCCGACGTCCCCGCGGACCGGCACCTGGCCCTCGACGATGCGGTTCCGCAGGGTTCCCAGGCCCTCGACTTCCACCTCCACGACGTCGCCTGGCTCGACCGGCCGCGAGTTGGCCGGCGTCCCCGACAGGATCACGTCGCCGGGGAGGAGCGTGATGGTCCGGGCCAGGTCTGCCACGAGATAGTGCATGTCCCACATCATCTCGTCGGTGTTCCCCTCTTGTTTCACCTCGCCGTTCACGAGGGTGCGGATCCGCTTGCGGCGGAAGTCCCAATCGGTAACCAGGCCGGGTCCGATGGGGCAGAGCGTGTCGGAACCTTTCACTCGAAGCATCGAGCCGGCGTCGGTGTCGCGGAAGTCGTGGAGGCCGAAGTCATTCGCCACCGTGTAGCCGGCGATGTACTCGCCGGCCTGATCGGGTCCGACGTGACGGCACTCGCGGCCGATGACGATGGCGATCTCGCCCTCGTAGTTCAGGAACCGGCACCGGGGCGGGCGGACCACGTCCCCGTCATGGGCGTTGAGGGCCGTGACCGGCTTGTGGAAGTACGTGGGCGCCGGGGGCAGGCTCGCCAGGAATTCCTTCACCCGGCTCTCGTAGTTTAGGTGGACGCAGAGGATCTTCGATGGCTGCACCGGTGCCAGATGGGTTGCGTCGTCGATCGGGACGTGACGCCCGTCGGAGGTGACCAGCACGTTGCCCTGGCGCGTGACCTCGGCGGGCTCGCCGTCGAGGACGATCCGGCGGATCTCCATGGCCCGCTAGTATGGCGCGCGTGGCAGAGTTGAAGGGGTTCATGCCGCCGCGTTCACCCGAAGGCAGAGCCTCCGTGGTCCCGGCGCCTCCTTGGCACTACTCGGGTGATCTGCTCACGATCGAGTACCGGACGGACCCCTCCGCCGTGAGCGCGTGGCTCCCCGACCCGATCGAGCCCGCCGACGAGGACCCCGGCGCCGTGGCAGTGGTCTTCGCGGACTGGCAGTCCTGTTCGGACTCGCTCGAGGAGCTGATCGATCCGGCGCGCTCGCAATACAAGGAGTGCTTCGTCGTGGTGCGCTGCAAGTACCTGCGTGAGCACTACTCGCGGTGCATCGCCATCTGGGTGGACAAGGATTTCGCGCTCGCCCGCGGATGGCACCAGGGCTACCCCAAGAAGCTCGGATCGATCTCGATGACCCGGCCGGTGCGACTAGGGAAGGCCGGACCGCGCCTCACGACGGGAGGGCGGTTCGGGGCCAGCGTGTCGGTCCACGACCGCCGGATCATCGACGCGCGCTTCACGATCACCGGTCCCTCGGACGCGGCCGGCTTCGTCAACGCGCTCCCGATGCTTCACACCCGGTACGTCCCCTCAATCGAGCCCGGCGAGAAGCCGTCGATGGACGAGCTGGTCACGATGAAGGGCGTCGATTGGGAGGGCTCGGAGGTGTGGCAGGGCCACGCCGAGCTCACCTTCGGAGAGTCCCCGGTGGAGGAGCTCACGTCGATCGAGCCGCGGGAGATGATCGGGGCCTACTACAGGAGCGTGGGCGTCTCCTGGGCCGGCGGCAGCCGCCTCGAATAGCAGCCGAGCTTCGGGGAGTGCGGGTGATGGACAGCGCCGCGTCGTAGGTCCGCGGGGGTGCGATAGCCTCACATCCACATGCGGCTGGTTCGGTTCCGGTTCGGCGATCGCATCGCCACCGGCGTGGTCGAGGGCGACGCCGTCAGGGCCCTGGCCGGAACGTTCTTCGAGAACCCGGTACCGTCGGGTGAGGAGATCCCGCTCGACGACGTCCGACTCCTGGCGCCCATCCTGCCGTCGAAGGTGGTCTGCCTGGGCAAGAACTACGCGGCCCACGCGGCGGAGTTCGGGGG
>Ga0184632_10000887_pt1 | contig 12101 bp, 13 predicted proteins | sample PLM31_50_b1_FD_133153 | JGI IMG/M metagenome (GOLD analysis project Ga0184632, IMG submission 133153) | Groundwater sediment microbial communities from an aquifer in East River, Colorado, USA - PLM3-1_50_b1 | ecosystem: Environmental > Terrestrial > Soil > Riparian zone | place: USA: East... | reverse complement strand
GCCCGAAGAGATGCAGCGTCGTATGGCAGCGATGCCGTCGAGCGGGCAGGCCGCGTAAGTCGCTCGAACCGGGGAGAATTCCATGGCTGAAGCCGCGGCGGTCGTCGCGCTCGACGTCAAGCCGAATCGGGTGGCGGTTACCCCGAGCCGTTCAACTCGCGCATGGGCGATGCCGACTGGCGGCGCCTCGGTAACGTTTTCGGGCTCACGCAGTTCGGCATCAACCTCGAGACGTTTCAACCCGGCGCGCAGTCGTCACTGCGGCACTGGCACACGCTCACCGACGAGTTCGTCTACATCCTCGAAGGCGAGATGGTGCTGCGAACCGACGCGGGGGATACGATCATGCGACCGGGCATGTGCGCTGGGTTCAGGGCCGGCCTGCGCAATGCGCATCACTTCGTCAATCGCTCGGACAAACCGGCACGCATGCTCGTGCTCGGTACGCGCGTGCCCGGTGACGGCTGCTTCTATCCCGACGACGATCTGATGTGGGTCGAGACCGAAGAGGGCGGCCACGCCGCGCACAAGGACGGCACGCGTTACTAAGGGTGTTCACGCGCAGGAGGAACGATGTATACCCTGTACGGCAAGAAAGGATCGGGTTCGGCAACGACGCAGATCGCGCTGGAGATTGTGGGCGCGCCGTATCGCGTCGTCGAGACGGCGTCGTGGGAGCCGAACGACGCGTTCCAGGAGCTGCTGCAAGTCAACCCGCTCGGCCAGATTCCCACGCTCGTGCTGCCCGACGGCAGCGTGGTTTCCGAAAGCGCGGCAATCCTGATTTATCTCGGCAGCGTTTATCCGGACAGCGGCCTGCTGCCGCGCGACCCTTCCGCGCGGGCGCAGGCAGTGCGCGGGATGGTCTTCATCGCTGCCAATTGCTACGCCGCCATCAGCGTCATCGACTTTCCCGAGCGCTGGTGCGCCGACGCCGACAACGACGACGCGGTCAAGGACCGCATCCGCGCCGGAGCGCGCGTCCGGCTGCACAAGCATTGGGAGATGTTCGCCGACCTCTTTCCGGCAGGGCCTTATCTCGGCGGCGAGGAGCTCGGCGCTCTCGACATTCACGCGGCGGTCGTCTCCAAATGGTCCGGCGCGCGCAAGCATCTCGAAACGCATCGGCCCGAATTGCACGCGGCGCTCATGCGCATCGAAGCACACCCGAAAGTCGCCGCCGTTTTCGCGGAGCACTGGCCGAAGACATAACAACCTCTCTCCGGTCGCGGCGTTTATAATGACCGATCGCGGGCGGCTTCGCTGCTGCCGAGCGACCCGTTCAACGCATCGCGATGCGCATCCTGCTCAGCAACGACGACGGCTACTTCGCGCCCGGTCTGGAACGCCTTGCCGCTGAGCTTGCTCTGCACGCCGACATCACCGTCGTCGCGCCGGAGCGCGACCGTTCCGGCTCGTCGAACTCGCTGACGCTCGACCGGCCGCTCACCGTGCGGCGCGCTCCCAACGGCTTCATGTTCGTCAACGGGACCCCGACTGACTGCGTGCATCTCGCGGTGACCGGCCTGCTGAACGAATTGCCGGATGTGGTCATCTCGGGCATCAATCATGGCGCCAACATGGGCGACGACACGATCTATTCGGGCACCGTTGCCGCCGCGACCGAGGGCTATCTTCTGGGCATACCCTCACTCGCCGTCTCGCTCACGACCAAGATCGGCCGCCACTTCGAGACCGCCGCGGCCGTAGTCGTCGAGTTGCTGGAGCGTCATCGCGACCAGCCGTTCGGCAAATGGCTGCTCAATGTGAACGTGCCCGACGTCGCGCAAAACGAGCTCAAGGGCTATCGCATCACACGGCTCGGCCGCCGGCACAAGGCGGAGCCGGTGATCAAGACGGAGACGCCTCGCGGTGAAACCTGCTACTGGGTCGGCGCCTCGGGGCCGGCGTCCGACGCCGGTGAGGGCACGGACTTCCACGCGATCGAGGCGGGATACGTTTCGGTAACCCCGCTGCAGATCGATCTCACACATCGCGGCGAGATGCCGCACGTCGCGCAATGGCTGGAGCGACCGATGCCGTCATGACGTCGACCGGCGAAAAATTCAACGGCATCGGCATGACCTCGACGCGCACGCGTACGCGCATGATCGAGCGGCTGCGCGAGCAGGGGATCAGGGACGAAGCGGTGCTCGTGGCGATGGCGGCCGTGCCGCGACATATCTTCCTCGAAGACGCGCTGGCGATTCGCGCGTACGACGACAGCCCCTTGCCGATCGGTGCAGGCCAGACGATCTCGCAGCCGTACGTCGTCGCACGGATGACCGAGCTGTTGCGCGCCGGCGGGCCGTTGCACCGCGTCCTCGAGATCGGCACCGGCTGCGGCTACCAGACCGCGATCCTGGCGCAGCTCGCCGACGAGGTATACACCGTCGAACGCATCGGCTCGCTCGTCGCCAAGGCGCGCCGCAACCTGCGCGCGCTCAAGGCGAACAACGTGCGCATAAAGCACGGCGACGGCTCCGCCGATCTGGGCGAGGATCTCGAGGTCGACGGAATCATGGTGACGGCGGCGGCGACGCAAGTCCCCACATCGTTGCTGCGCTACCTTAAGGTCGGGGGTCGTCTGGTGTTGCCGCTTGCACGCCACGATGAAGAATTGAAGGGCGTGCAACTGCTTACCGTCATCGAGAAGGCGCCGAGCGGCATCCGCGAGCAAACGTACGATGCGGTAAGATTCGTGCCGCTGCTCTCCGGACTCGCATGATTTATCGCGCCCGCTCCTGCTTTGCATCGTTCTGGATCGCGCTCGCCGTGGCCGCGGTGCTCGCCGGATGCATGACGCGCTCGCCGGCTCCGGTCACCGAGTTCGGTCCATTTCCGTTCACGGGGCAAGCGCCGCCGCCTCCAGAGGCGCTGCCCGGGCGCGAGCCCGGCATCGAGCCCGTCCCTCCGCCGCCGACCTATACCGTCAAACGCGGCGACACCCTGTATCAGATTGCGCTCGATCACGGCCTCGATTACCGCGAGCTCGCGGCATGGAACAACATCGAGAACGTCAATGTGATCCGCGTCGGCCAGCTGCTCTTGCTCGGTGCGCCGGGCGGCCAGGGCGGCGCGACGACGGCACCGCTGGTCACGGCCGCGCCCGTGACGCCCAGCGGCGGCGAGGTGCGTCCGCCCGGACCCGTGCCGCCTAGCGGCCGCCCCAACACCCCCACGTTCAAGACCGAGCCGAGAGCAGTCAAGGTTCCGTTTTCGGATCACGCGCTCGCGCAGTTGCAACAGCAACCACCGGCGACGGTCGCCGCCATTGCGCCGGAGCGCGCGGCGGCGCCTGCCGCTTCAGCCACGCCGCCGCCGGCGTTGCCGCCGAAGACCGAGTCGGGCCGCGTTCCGGAAATCGACGACAACAGTCTCGGCTGGATCTGGCCGGCGACGGGAAAGATCGTCGCGGGTTTCTCCGAGTCGGCAAACCTGAAGGGGATCGACATCGCGGGCAAGGCCGGTCAACCGGTCGTGGCGAGCGCCGCGGGCAGGGTCGTGTACGCGGGCTCGGGCTTGCGCGGTTATGGCAAGCTCATCATCGTCAAGCACAACAACACATTCCTCTCCGCGTACGCGCATAACCGCGAGATCGCCGTCAAGGAAGGGCAACAGGTCGCCAAGGGCCAGAAGATCGCGGAGATGGGCGATACCGATGCCGACCAGGTCAAGCTGCACTTCGAAATCCGCCGCCTCGGCAAGCCGGTCGATCCGGCGAAATTCCTTCCACCCGGTTAATGGTGCATCGCGCGCGCGCGGACGACGACGGCGAGCCGCCCATCGCGCGCGAGCCGGATACCCAGACGCGCGAGCTGCCGCTCGACGTGCCGGTCGAAGGCGTCGGCGCCGACTTCCTCAACGACATCACCCAGATCTACCTGAACGAGATCGGGCAGAACCCGCTGCTCTCGGCTGTGGAGGAGCTCGCATGCGCGCGGGCGACACGCGCGGGCGACTTCGAGTCGCGGCAGAAGATGATCGAGCACAACCTGCGCCTGGTCGTGAGCATCGCCAAGCATTACCTGAACCGCGGCATGACCCTCGCCGATCTGATCGAGGAGGGCAACCTCGGTCTCATCCACGCGTTGGAAAAGTTCGATCCCGAGCGCGGCTTTCGCTTCACGACGTATGCGACATGGTGGATCCGGCAGTCGATCGAGCGCGCGATCATGAATCAGTCGCGGACCATCCGTCTGCCCGCGCACGTCGTCAAGGAGCTCAACATCGTGCTGCGCGCGTTGCGCCACCTCGAAACGCACGGCATGCTCGGCGCGGATCGCGAGCCGACGCTGGATGACGTTGCGCACCTGCTCGGCAAACCGGTGGAGCAGGTGCGCAAGATCCTTGGATACAGAGAGCACGTCACTTCGCTCGACGCGCCGATCGACGCCGAGCAGGGGATGTCCGTCGGCGACCAGCTCGCCGACGACGACGCCCCGAGCCCCGAGCTGGTGTTGCACAACAGCGAGATCGAGGGCTGGATCAGGCAGTGGCTGGACGAGTTGTCCGATCGCCAGCGGCGCGTCATCGAGCGCCGTTACGGCCTGAACGGCACCGACGTCGCGACCCTCGAGCAGCTCGCGGGCGAGCTCGGCGTGACGCGCGAGCGTGTGCGGCAGATCCAGGCCGAAGCGCTCGACAAGCTGCGCGCACGGCTGCGCGTGCGCGGGCTGTCGCGCGACGCGCTTTTGTAGGTGCGACTAATTCGCACGCGGCGCCTCAACGGGCCGACACGGCCGAATGAATTCGGCCCTACGACACCCCTCGCAATGCCCGCACCTGCGGCAACGCGGCCAGCCCCTTGCGCAACGCCGCGAGGCGCTGATCACGCTTGCCGTCCTCGGGACCGTAACGCAGCAACGCATACGTCTCTCCGAGCCGCCGCAGCAGGTCGCTCCACTGCGGCCAGCGCGACGCCGCGCGCTGCGCGTAGGCAAGCGGCCCTTCGTCGGGTCGCCGCGGCAGGCCGGCGCGTCCGAGCCGGCGGCAGAGCCGCGACCACAACGCCACCGCAGGATCGCTCCGAGCATGGCGCGCTCGGGCGAAGCCGAGGATCGCCGCGCCCCAGGCGAAAGCCACCGCGGCGACGAGCGCGACGATCTGCCACGGCCGTGCACCGCCGAGCCCGAAGTCGCGCAGCAAATCGCGCTGGCGCTCGAGGTTGAAACCGACGACGCCGCGCTGCCATTGGTAATTCACCGCGTCCCAGTGCAGGCGCAAACTCTTGAGCCAGGTCATATCCAGCCGTGCGAGATAGGGCACCGGCTCGCCTTGCGGCAGCGCGGCGCCGAGACCTCTTTCCACGCGCGACGGCGCGACTGCGGCGGTCGGATCGAAGCGTTGCCACACGCCGTCGATAAGCGCTTCGGCCCAGGCGTGCGCATCGGAGTCGCGCACAATCATGTAGTCCCCGTTCGGGTTGATTTCTCCCCCCTGATAGCCGGTGACGACGCGCGCCGGAATACCGGCGGCGCGCAACAGCACGACGAATGCGCCGGCGTAGTGCTCGCAGAATCCGCGCCGCGTGTCGAACAGGAAAGCGTCGACCGTATCGCCTTCGAGCAGCGGCGGTGCCAGCGTGTAGACGAACGACTCCTTGCGGAACCAGTCGAGCACCTCCGCGATGAACGCGCGATCGGAGACTGCGCGGCTCTTGCGCTCGCGCGCGAATTCGACCGTCCGCGGGTTCCGGCGCGGCAATTGCAGATTGTCGCGCCGATCGGTATCGCTGCCCGCCGCGAAGCTGTTTGCCAGCGTCGAGCGCTGCACGTAGCGAATCGCCTGCGTCACCGGTGTGGTGGCGAGCAACTGCTGGTCATGGGTGAGCACGGCGATTTCCCGGATCGGACCGGAGCTCGAGAGGAGGTCGTCAACCACCGGTCGCGGCAGGCTCCTTGGATGCTCGAGCGCGAACAGCCACGACCGGTTGTGCGGCTCCAGGGTGACCGTGTATTCGATCGCGCGCGGGCCGGACGGTGCGAACGCGCTGCGCCGGACCGGCGGCAACATGCTCCATTCGAAGCCGTCGAAGCGCGACAACACCGGTCCGCGCCAATAGCGCTGCGCGGGCGGCGGCGGCGGCCCGACGAAATCGACGCGGAAGGCCACGGCGTCGGAGAGCGACAGCTCGCTGATCGCGCCGGGCGCCATGCGCTCCGACAGGCCGCTGCGCGCACCGGCGTCGGCAGGCGTCCCCCACAGTGGGCCGCCCAGACGCGGAAAGACGACGAACAGCAGCGCCGCCAGGGGGATTCCCTGGACGAGCATCCGCGCCGTCGCCTTGAGCGGCACTTTCCATTCGCTCGTCGCCGCAGGAGTATCGCGCAACGCCGCCAGCGCGCCGCCCAGGACCAGCACCGCGGGCAGTGCGATTGCGGCGGCGACGATGGATTGCCCGTAGAAGAATTGCGTCAGCGCGAGGAACAGCGCCAGGCACACCAGCAGGCCGCCGTCGCGTGGGCTTTTCGCTTCGACGAACTTGATACCGACGAGCACATAGAGGAACGCGACACAGGGATCGCGGGCCATGAAGTAACCGAAGTCCCAGCGGATGCCCACACCTACCGCGAGCGCGAGCACGGGCAGGAGCCAGCGCCGCAGCCGTGCCGGTGGCGGGCGGTCCGCCGGCAGCATCATCCTTGCGGCGACCAACCCCGAACCCGCGACGACGATCCACAGCCGCAGGTGCGTCCAGAGCGGGACTTGTGCGAGGACCACCAGCGCGGCGAGCCAGGCGAGTTGCGAGCGGCTGAGCGGCGTCGCGGGCGCCCGCGCGAAGATCACGGCGCTCGCTCCGGAAACAGCGCGAGCGCGGTCAGCGCTGTGCGCCGATGTCCCGCTCCCGATCCCGCCGGCAGGTCGACGCCGGGCAGCGTGAGGGCGAAAGGACGCGCTTCGCGCTCGGCGGCAAGGATCCACGCGGCGAGACGCGAGAGCCGCGCCTCGGTATCGAGTCCGGGAGGCAATTCGGCCCAATGGAACTCCAGCGTGCCGGTGCCGCCGGTACCTTCGAATTGTTTGGTGTACCAACCTGCGCCGCGCGCGACCGCCTTCCACGCGATTCGGTTGAGCGGATCACCCGGACGGTATTCGCGAAGGCCCGCGAGCTCGGCATCGGCGGCGCTCGCGCGGCGGCGGAAGTCGGAGCCCTCTAGTCCCGGCGGTAAATGCGGCGTGGGCGCCTCCGGTGCGGGATAGACGATCCCGGTCAGCGGGAAATGCACGTACGCCCAGCCGCGCCACAGGCCGAGCGGGAAGTCGGTCGAAAGCGTGACGCGACCGAGGGCGACCCGGCCGCGGCGCGGCGCGAGCATCGTGAGCTGCACCTGGCGCGTCGCCGCCGCCGGCAGATCGACGCTGACCGACCGTGCCGAGCGCGATGTGACGACGATGGCATGGCGGGCTGCGCCTGCATTGGCCAGCGACAGCGTGAACGCGACCTCGCCTCCGGCGAAGGCTTCGCCCGCCGCGAGCGGCGAGGCCGCAATGCCGGCGAGGTTCCAATACGTCTGCAACAACGCCGATGCCACGAGGCCGGCGACAAGAAACGTGAGCGCGTGACCGAGAGAGAGCGCGTAATTCATCGACGTCAGCAGCATGATCGCCAGCGTGGCGATCAGTGCCAGGCCGCGGCGCGTCGGCAGGATGTAGATGCGGCGATGGCGCAGGACGATCGGGCCGCGATCGGCGGGAGCCGCGCGCCACAGCCTTTGGCGCCAGCTCGCTATCCAGGATCGCGGATTCGCTGCGGTAGACATCTGGCGAGCGGCAAAGCCAAGCTCATTCGGGCGGGATGCTCTTCGTAGGGCCGAATTCATTCGGCCGACGACGGTCCATGTTGCGCCGCGTGCGAATGAATTCGCACCTACGATAATGCGCCCCGATTCGGGCCGTAGATGGCATCAGGGCAATGGTATAGCGCGCAGCAGCGCTTCCGCCTGCGGGCCGCCAGCGCGCATGCTTCCGGCGAGACGATGGCCGGCAACCGCGGAGAATACGGCTTGCACGTCTTCCGGCAACACCATCGGGCGCCCGGCGAGCAGCGCCCAGGCCCTTGCTGCCGCGACGAGCAGCAGGCCCGCCCGCGGCGACAGGCCGCGCTGGATGCCGGGTCTATGCGCGTCGTTGCCGCCGCTGTTGCCTGTCCCGCGCGACGCGGCGAGCAGTGCCTGCACGTAGTCGAGCAACGCCGGCGCGACGTGCACTGCCGCGGTCTCGCGCTGCCAGGCGAGCAGCGTCGTCGCGTCGGCACAAGGGGAAAGCGTGGCGATGCGCACGCGACGGTCGCCGGAGATCAAAAGCTCGCGCTCGGCAGCGGGATCAGGGTATCCCAGCTCGATTGCCATCAGGAAACGGTCGAGCTGCGACTCGGGCAGCGGATACGCGCCGATCTGCTCGGCCGGGTTCTGGGTCGCGATCACGAAGAACGGATCCGGCAGCGGCCGCGTCTCGCCGTCGGCGGAAACCTGCCGCTCTTCCATCGCTTCGAGGAGCGCACTCTGCGTTTTAGGTGGCGCACGGTTGATTTCGTCGGCGAGCACGACCGAATGGAAAATCGGTCCGGAATGAAAGCGGAAGCTGTGCGCAGCCGGATCGAAGATCGATACGCCGAGCACGTCGGCGGGCAAAAGGTCGCTGGTGAACTGGATACGCGCGTAATGCAGACCGAGCGTACCGGCGAGGGCCTGCGCCAGCGTCGATTTGCCAACGCCGGGAATGTCCTCGATCAGGAGGTGCCCGCGCGCGAGCAGGCAGGCCAGCGCGAGCTTCAGCGGCGCGTCCTTGCCGACGATGATCCGGCCGAGCTGCTCCAGCACGATTGCCAATCGCGCGGGCACCGGCATTGCGTAGCCCTGAGCGGCGGGGCGGACGGTCATCGGCATAGGGTTCCTGTGAGGGCGGCTTCCATGGCGCGGTCGAAAGCACCACTATAGAGGCGAGAGGACGTCTAGTCACGACCGCTGGCGGCGCGCTACACTCCGTTCAACCGCCCTCTGAGGCGGCGATTGTCCGCCTTCGCCTCGTTCAAACGCCAAAGACGGCATTTTGCATTGACTACCGCCTTCATAGCGCACTCGTCGTGCCGGCTGCACAACATGGGCCCGTTTCATCCCGAGTGCCCCGAGCGGCTCGACGCCGTCTGCGACCGCCTGATCGCGAGCGGGCTCGACGCGCATATCGCGCATTTCGAAGCGCCTGCCGCGACGCGCGAACAAGTTGCACGTGTGCACGATGAAGACTACATCGCCACGATCGAGGCAGCGAGTCCGGAGTCGGGTATCTGCTACCTCGATCCCGACACGGCAATGAACCCGCATTCGCTCACCGCCGCGCGACACGCTGCAGGCGCAGTCGTGCTCGGCACCGAACTCGTGCTGAAGGGCGAGGCCCGCACCGCTTTTTGCGCCGTGCGCCCTCCCGGCCATCACGCAGAGCGCAGGCGCGCGATGGGGTTCTGCCTGTTCAACAGCATCGCGGTCGGCGTCGCGCACGCCTTGGCGCAGGGCCTCAAACGCGCTGCGGTGATCGACTTCGACGTTCATCACGGCAACGGCACCGAGCAGATCTTTGCTGCCGAGCCGCGCGTCATCATGGTCGGCACCTTCGAATATCCGCTGTATCCGTATTCAGGCGTCGAGCCCGCCGGTCCGAACATGCATAACGTGCCGCTTCGCGCCGGGAGCGACGGCAAGGCGTTTCGTGCCGCGATGACCGACGTCTGCCTGCCGGCGCTCGAGGAGCACCGGCCGGAGATCCTGTTCATCTCGGCGGGCTTCGACGCTCACCGCGACGATCCGCTCGCCAATCTGCAGCTGCTCGAAGCCGATTATGCGTGGGTTACGCAAGAGCTCGTCGCGATCGCGGAGCGCCATGCGCAAGGACGGATCGTTTCCTCGCTGGAGGGCGGCTACGCGCTTCCGGCGCTGGGGCGCAGCGCAGTGGCGCACATCCGTGCGCTGGCGCAGCTCTGAAGCGCGTGCGGAACGCATGATGGAACGCCGACGATTCGTCACCGGGTGCGCCGCGGTTGCCACGGTGGCCGGGCTCTCGGCGTCGACCCGCGCATGGACCGCGGCGGCACCGCGTCTTTACAGCCGCACGCTTCTCATCGACATCCATGGCGATCCGATCAAGGCCCGGCAGCTCGCGTCGCGCACCAACTACGTGTTCAGCTACCCCTTCGCCGCGACGCCGTGCTTCCTGCTCGACTTGGGACGGCCCGTCGCCGCGCCCGCAACGCTGCTGCGCGCGGATGGCGCGACCTATGCCTGGAGCGGCGGGGTCGGCGCCCGGCATTCGGTGGTTGCCTTCTCGGCGATCTGCGCGCACAAGCTCGCGTACCCAACACGCGAAGTGAGCTTCATCCGCTTCCAGTCCAACCGCTCGCCGACCTCGGACGGCAACGTGATCCATTGCTGCGCCGATCACAGCGTTTACGATCCTGCTGCGGGGGCGCGCGTCGTCAGCGGACCGGCGCCGCAACCTCTGGCAGCGATCCTGCTCGATTACGATGCTCAGCGTGACGAGCTCACTGCACTGGGCACCGTTGGCGCAGAGCAGTTCGAGGAGTTCTTCCGCAAGTACGACTTCAAACTCGCGATGGATTACGGCGCGGGCAAGGCGAGGCTTCCCGTCGGCGCGACGACGGTCGTGCGCGAGCTCAAGGAATACTGCCGGCAGACGATCCAGTGCTAACACTGTGCGAATAAATTCGCACCTACGAAAGGCGCGTCGCGGTGGATGTTTAGGGCGTGGGAATGAATTCGCACCTACGAAAGACGCGTGGGTGTTCGTAGGGCCGAATTCATTCGGCCGCTTTGCCCTTCACGCGGGCAGCGCGGCGTAGCGGGGCTGCGCCCGGACACGGTCGAGCCACGCGCGCACTGCGGGGAAACGTCCGAGATCGAACCCGCCGTCGCCGGCGACATGGGTGTACGCGTACAAGGCGATGTCGGCGATGCTGTAGTGGGCGCCGACGAAATAGGGCTCGTGCGTCAGCCGGCCCTCCATCACTTCGAGCGCCCGATAACCGCCGTTCATCTTGGTGTCGGCGAGCGCGCGCTGCGATTCCGCGTCGGGGTGGAATTTGCGCAGGAAACGCGCGACGGCGATAAACGGCTCGTGGCTGTACTGCTCGAAGAAAAGCCACTGCAGCACCTGCGCGCGTTGCAGCGCGCCGGCCGGAAGCAGCGGCGTGCCATCGGCCAGATACCACAGGATCGCATTCGACTCGGCCAGATACGTCCCGGGTTCGATTTCGAGTACCGGCACCTTGCCGTTGGGATTCATCGCCAGGAACTCCGGCTTGCGCGTGCCGCCGTCACGCGTATCGATCTCGGTCCAGGCATAAGGTCGCTCCAGCGCTTCGAGTGCCATGCGCACCTTGTGACAATTGCCCGAAACGGACATGCCGTAGACTCGAAACATGGAATTCTCCTAGTGCTGGCCGAGATGTGCCGTGTTGCCGGAAGGCGTTGCCGAAGCGCTGCCGTAGACGTATGCTACAGGCATCGCCGCGGAATGCCCCGATGCAGGAGCACGGTGCCGGCCCGGTGCGTTCCGCCGCAGCGACCATCAGAGGTTACGTGTGAGGTCCGCCATGCCCGAACGCCCCATCCGCAGCATTATCGCCAAGCAGAAGATTCTGACCGCGACCGCCGAGATCTCGGTCGCCGAAGCAGCGCGCCTGATGAAGAAAAAAAGCGTCGGCGCCGTGATGGTCGTAAAGGACAACGGCTGTCTCACGGGCATATTCACCGAGCGCGATGCGGTATATGGCGTGCTCGCGGAGGGTCGCGATCCCAAGACGACGCGGCTCGCCGACGTGATGACTCCGAAGCCGCAGACGATCGCACCCGACAAGCCTTTCGGCCACGCGCTGCTGCTGATGTACGAAAGCGGTTTCCGCCACGTGCCGGTGGTCGAAGACGGTAAGCCGGTGGGCATGGTTTCGGCCCGCGACGCGCTGGGCCCGGAGCTGCAGGCGTTCGAGTCGGAGTTGCAGCGGCGAACGCGTATCGGAGAAATCCTGGGGTAGCCGCGCGAGCCGGGCTGTAAATTCAGCGGCGATCGAGGATCACGGCGGCCACGACCCT
>Ga0184632_10000885_pt1 | contig 12111 bp, 13 predicted proteins | sample PLM31_50_b1_FD_133153 | JGI IMG/M metagenome (GOLD analysis project Ga0184632, IMG submission 133153) | Groundwater sediment microbial communities from an aquifer in East River, Colorado, USA - PLM3-1_50_b1 | ecosystem: Environmental > Terrestrial > Soil > Riparian zone | place: USA: East... | reverse complement strand
TCAGATGGCTGGGACGGGACGTGTCTCCACGTGTGCGGCCGAATTTCGCCAGAACGCTCTTAGTAGATGGTGCGCGGCTACCTAGAGAAGCGGCCCCGGCCGAAGTAGCCAAGGACGGCTAACACGACAATGACAACGATGACGATCCACAGCCAAGTTGGCACGTTGATCCTTTCGTCAGGGCACGCCGACTCTACTGTGAGCAGACCCGTATTTGCAACGTGTGCGGCCTACGCCGCGGGTGACATCTTCGGGGGGCCCCAATCTCCGAGAGGAAAAGGGGGCCCCCACTCTCGAAAAAAGGGGAGTCGGGTGGCTGGCCCGTGTCGAGTCAGACGAATGAGAGGGCCCAGCTTTGCCGGGCCCTCAGTTGAATCGCGTGAGGTCGAGTTACGCGGCGACCAGGACGCGGTCGCTGTGAGCAACGACCTTGCCGCTCGTGATCATCGGCTCGTTGGGAATGAATGTCTCGAGCTTCTCGTCGCGGATCCACGTGGCGACGATCTTCGTCGACTCCATGCCCTGCTCAGGAGTCTCGAAGAGATTGAGCGAGCTGAAGACGCCGTTGCCGGCCTCAACGAGGAAGTAACCCTTGAAACCCGGCAGCTTCTCGAGCTTGGGGACGAGGGTGTCCTTGGCCTTGCGGGTCAGCTCGGCCGTGCGGTTCTGGTCCACACCGTCGTAACGGCGGATGGTTGCATGCATGTGATGCTCCTTGTGTTCCGATCAGGGCAGAAGAGTCCGAACGAACTCCCTGCTGCGCTCATGGCCGGGTGTGACAGTCGAAGAGGAAGTGCTAGAGCCTCGGCGGCTTCAAAGACTTAGCCAACGCGCTGAAGCCATCATAGCTGCGATAAACGCGCGCCGTGTTGCGTCTCCTGAAGACGCTCCCTCATTCGACTCATGTCGTGCCGAGATCCGAGTTCTCCGTGGGAGTACAGCGAGCGACGACCAATTCCTGAAGTTGATGTATGCAGGCTGCGGGTTTGCGCCCGTGCACCACGCCCCCGGGCCCCCGGCCGCCCGTTGGGTTCCTGTGACGTGTTCAAGAGGGCGTCTGTTGCCCGCCTGTTGCCCCGGGGTGCGTGGTCCGGCCGCGGCGAAAGAGAAAAAGCTGTGACTTGCAGGGATTTCCATGATGGGCCGTGAAGGATTCGAACCTTCGACCTTGGGATTAAGAGTCCCCTGCTCTACCAACTGAGCTAACGGCCCGGGACGGCCAAGTGTAGCCCCGCTCCTACGGCTTCAGGCCCGTGCAGCGGCGCAGCGATCGCCAGGACGCCAGCCCGCTCCGGCGCGCAACGCCGGTGAGTGCGTGGGGTACCCCGTCCACGATGCGTGCCGGCACCCAGCGGTAGCCCGACACCTTGCGCCCGGTGACGGTGACGAACAGGACGCCCGTCCGCGTCGAGAGCTCGCTCGCCCCGTACCAGACGAAGTTCCCGAGGCCGTAGCCGACGAGTGCGCTGTCCATGCGCCCCGCCCCCAGCAGCCGGTGTGCGTGCCCGCCGACGACGATGTCCGCTCCCGCTGCCACGAGCTGTCTCGCGAGGGTGCGCTGGTCCTGCGTAGGGCACTGCTCGAGCTCGACTCCCCAATGGAGAAAGACGACGACGGTATCCGAGGTCTTCCGGGCCAGGCGCACCTCCCGGAGCAGGCGAGGCACGTCCTTCGCCGACGCGAGCCCGGGCTTGCTCGGGCCCGCGGTCCAGGTCGAGATCAACTCGTCGTCGATCACTTGCGTCGCTCCCAGGACCGCGATCTTCTGACCGTTGATCGTGCGCCGGAACGGCCGGTACGCCTGTTTGCCGTCGAGACCGATGCCGATGACCGGGAAGCGGTGGCGCTTGGCCGCGGCGAGCGATTCGCGCAACCCCGCTTCGCCGTAGTCCAGCCCGTGGTTGTTGGCCATCGACGCGACGTCGACGCCTCCTTCGCGGAGCGCCACGAACGCAGCCGAGGGCGCGCTGAACGCGAACTGCTTGGCGACCGGAGAGCCGCCGGTCGTGATCGCCGTCTCGAGGTTCACGACGGCGAGGTCGGCGTCGTCCAGCACGGGCTCGATGGCTGCCAGCAGCCCGGCCGGGTCGGCAGCCAGCTTGGACGCGAGGACTCCCTCGAAATGGACGTCACCACCGAACGCAAGGACGACCGGCTTTCTCGCGACCGACCGCGGCTGCGTCGTCGATGCCTCTCCGCGCCCGGTCGGGAGCACGTGCAGCCCTGCGGCCATCGTGGCGGTGAGCAGGGCCAGGACGAGCGCGAGCTTGGCGAGTCGAGGCACAGGGCTGGAGACGGGGTCGAGATCCGGTTCCGGCCCACGATAGCTCGCCGTTGAAGTAGGCTCGGCGTCGGTGCGCAAGGGGATCGTTCAGCTCGTCGCGATCGGCGTCGTGCTCGGCGTGCTCGTCACGCTAGTGGCGGTCCTGTTCCAGTGGCTACCCACCTCCGCGAGCGAGGAGTTCGATCGGATCCAGGACATCTACTGGTTCGCGACCGTGCTGTCGATCGTGATCTTCTCGCTCGTCGGAGCCGTGGTCGTCTATTCGGTGTGGAAGTGGCGCGTTCCTCTGGACGACGATGCTGACGGGCCTCCCATTCACGGTCATACGGGACTCGAGATCGCGTGGACAGCGGTTCCCGCGATCCTCGTGATCGCGCTCGGGATCGTGAGCGCCGTCGTTCTCTCGGAGAACGGTCAGGCCGGCGACCGGCCGCTGCAAGTGAACGCGATTGGCCAGCAGTTCACCTGGAAATTCAAGTACAGCGACTACGGTGATCTCACGACGGGCGAGCTCGTGCTGCCGGTGGACCGCGAGGCGAAGTTCACGATGACGGCGGTGGACGTCATCCACTCTTTCTGGGTGCCGAACTTCGGTCAGAAGATGGACGCGGTGCCCGGAATCGAGACGACGATCCTCGTCACGCCGACACGAACCGGTGAGTACGAGGTCGTCTGCACGGAGCTTTGCGGGCTCGGGCACGCGACGATGCGCGCGAAGGCACGCGTCGTCACGCAGGCCGAGTTCGACACGTGGATACAGGAGAAGCGAGCGTGACCGCGACCCATCACGACCCGCCGCACGAGGAGTATCCGGCTCATTTCGAGCCGGCGCACGGGCCGACGTGGAAGCTCCTCTTCGGAGCGGGGCTGGTGCGTGGCGGATGGATGGGTGCCGCAGGGTTCGTCTTCGGGATGCTGCTCGTCCTCGTCCTGCGCTGGTGGTGGAGCTGGGAGCCGTACTGGAACACCGAGGTCATCCTCGCGGTCGGGGGAATGGTGACGGCACCGATCGGTTTCCTCGCCGGGATCGGGTCGTTCGACTACTGGCTGTACTACATCTCCGGCCGTCCGACGCGCCCCGAGGACCACTCCGGCCACGGCGCCCACACGTGGAAGGACTACTTCCGGGTCAACACCGATCACAAGGTGATCGGCATCCAGTACCTCGTCACGACGTTCGTCTTCTTCACGATCGCCGGGCTCATGGCGATGTTTTTCCGCGCCGAGCTCGCGCAACCGGGGCTCCAGTTCGTCGACTCGCAGACGTTCAACGGCCTCGTCTCGGTTCACGCGACGCTGATGATCTTCCTCTTCGTCATCCCCGCGTTCGCCGGGCTCGCGAACTTCGCGGTGCCGCTGATGCTCGGTGCGCCGGACATGGCCTTCCCGCGGCTGAACGCCCTTTCGTTCTGGCTCCTCCCGATCGCGGGGACCATGTTCGTCGCGAGCTTCCTCGCGCCCGGCGGCGCCTTCGGCGCCGGCTGGACCGGCTACGCGCCGCTGTCCGAGGGCCAGCCGCTCGGCCAGACGTTCTTCAACATGGGCGTGCAGTGGGCGGGGGCGTCGAGCATCATGACCGCGCTCAACTTCCTCGTCACGATCATCACGATGCGCGCGCCGGGCATGACGTTCTGGCGCATGCCGCTGCTCGTCTGGGCGAACTTCACCACCTCGCTCCTCGTCGTCATCGCGACCCCGTTCATCGCCGGCTCGCAGTTCTTCGTGATGTTCGACCGGATCATGCACACGAGCTTCTTCACCCCGGACGGCGGCGGCTACGTGCTCGGCTACCAGCACATCTTCTGGTTCTACAGCCACCCGGCCGTCTACATCATGATGCTGCCGGGGTTCGGGATCGTCTCCGAGGTCATCTCCTCGATGTCCCGCAAGCCGATCTTCGGCTACCGGCTGATGGCGCTGTCGTTGCTCGGGATCCTCGTACTCGGCTTCTCCGTCTGGGCGCATCACATGTTCGTCGCGGGCATGGCCGACTGGCTGCGCGTGCCGATGATGATCACGACGCTGCTGATCGCGATCCCGACCGGTATCAAGGTGTTCTCGTGGACCGCGACGCTCTGGCGCGGCCGAATCCACCTGACGACGCCGATGCTGTTCGCACTCGGATTCGTGACGATGTTCGTTATCGGCGGACTCTCGGGGATCTACCTCGGGTCCGTGCCCATCGACATCGCCGCCTCGGACACCTACTTCATCGTCGCGCACATCCACTACGTGCTCTTCGGAGGGTCCGTCTTCACGATCTTCGCCGGCGTCTACTACTGGTTCCCGAAGATGACCGGCAGGTTGTACGACGAGCGCCTCGGGAAGTTGCACTTCTGGCTGACCTTCGTCAGCTTCAACGCGACCTTCTTCCCCATGCACTACGTCGGTCTGCGTGGCATGCCCCGGCGTGTGTCCGACTACGACTCCGCATTCGGCGACCTGAACTTCGCGATCACGATCTCGTCCTTCGTCCTCGGCGCCTCGTTCGTCGTCTTCGTCTACAACATCATCACGAGCTGGGTGCGCGGGCCGATCGCCGAGTCCAACCCGTGGCGGGCGCATACGCTCGAGTGGCAGGTTTCGTCGCCGCCGCCGATCTTCAACTTCGACGAGATCCCGCAGGTCGTCGGGGGCCCGTACGAGTACGGAGTTCCGGGCGCGCGGCACGCGGTCATGAGTCCGGCCAAGGAGGCCAAGGAAGCCCAGGAGGTCCACGCATGACGGACGACGTGACCTCCGTCCTCGTGGTGGCGAACGAGACGCTCGTCGGAACGGAGCTCGTGGACGCCGTACGGCGACGCGCCGAGCAAGGCCCGATCAAGGTTGCAGTTGTCGTTCCCGTCACGCAGCCCCGTGAGGGATACGTCGTCTACCGGGACACACGCCGTGCGGCTGCCGGTCGCAGGCTCGACCGCACGCTCGAGTCGCTTCGTGCCGCAGGTATACCCACACACGGCAACGTCTTCGACGACGAGCCGCTCACGGCGGTCAAGGACGTGCTTGCCTCGGAGGAGATCGACGAGATCATCGTCTCGACGCATCCGGAGACGACTTCCGGCTGGCTCCGTAAGAACCTCGTCGACGAGATCCGTAAGGCCGCAAGCGGGAGGCCGGTCGAGCACGTCGTCTCGGACGTCGCCGCCCGCGCGGGGGTCAAGGTTCTCGTACTGGCGAACGAGACCGTTCTCGGAGACCCGTTGCTCGATCGGATTCGAGCGCGAGCACGGCAGGGCGCGGCGAGTTTCCTGATCGTCTGCCCGCAAAGCGATCCGACGAAGGGCGAGCATCCGGAGGCCGAGCGCCGCCTCCGCTCGGCGCTCGCGATCCTCCGCTCCGAAGGGCTGGACGCCCTCGGGCAGATCGCGCACCCGGACCCGTTCACCGCAGCGATGGAGGCGATCGAGGACGAGCGGATGGACGAGATCATCGTCTCGACGTTCCCGGGAGAGCGGTCGGGCTGGCTCCGCCGCGATCTGGTCGGACGCCTCCGCTCTGAGAGCGGCCTTCCCGTCGATCATGTCGTCGCCGAGTCGCCAGTCGAGGTTGGCCAGTGAGCAACGCTCGCCTTCGGTTCGCGTTCGTCGGGGAAACCATGTTTCCCCAACGCACCCCCTTCTTCTTGAGATCGTGGGGAACCTCCCGGTTCCCCACACCCTTCCCCGCTCATGACCCGGGGGCCGGCTCATGAGCGCACACGTGGAGGCGCTGCACGACCATCACGGCCCGCCGGAGGCCAATCAGAGCTCGCGAGTCGATTCGCGCACGCTCGGGATGCTCATGTTCATCGGGTCGGAGATCATGCTCTTCGGCTCGTTCTTCGCCGCCTACTTCTTCGTGCGAGTCGTCAACCCGAGCGCTTCGCCCGAGTGGCCTCCGGAGCCGTACCACTTCCCCGTGTTCGTCGCCGGTGTGAATACGGCGATCCTCGTGACCTCGAGCTTCACGATGCACTGGGCACTGCAGTCGATCAAGCGTGGCGAGCGCGCGGGCTTCCTGGCCGGGATGGTGCTGACCTTCGTCATGGGACTCGCGTTCCTCCTGACCCAGGTCGTCGAGTACCTCAACGTCGGGTTCAACACCGGCGACGGCGCGTTCGCCTCCGTGTTCTTCGGGCTGACGGGCCTCCATGGCGCCCACGTCGCGGTAGGGCTCAGCCTCCTCCTGATGGTCATCATCCGCGGCTTTCGCGGCCACTTCACGCCCGAGCATCACCACGGTGTCGAGCTACCGGGGATCTACTGGCACTTCGTCGACGTAATGTGGATCGTGGTCTACGCGACCGTCTACCTCCTCTAGGAAAGCGAGGACGCCGTGGAGAGCCCGTTTCGTAGCGAAGCCGCGGCCTTCCGGTTCCTGCTGATCACGATCGGCGCGTTCGCGCTCATCGTCGTCGCTTCGACGATCGACCCGGCTCTTGGTTTCCTCGTGTTCCTGGTCCTCGCCGGGGCAGCCGTCGCGATCTACCTCCGTCAGCGCGGTCCCGCGCCGGACCGCGAGCACGTCGAGCACGTCGGCGCGCCCGACGAGCGGCGAATCCTCGTCGTGGCGAACGAGACAGTCGGCGGACAGGAGCTCATGAGCGTGATCAGCATCCGCGCCCTCGAGTGGAAGTCCGAGTTCTTCGTCGTCTGCCCGGCGCTGAACTCCCGCCTCAAGACGTGGACGTCAGACGAGGATCCGGCTCGTGCAAAGGCGCAGGCGCGACTCGGTGCGACCTTGGAGCGACTTGCCTCCGTTGGGATCGAGGCTCGAGGGGAGATCGGAGACGGAGATCCACTCGTCGCCATCGAAGATGCAGTGCGCGCTTTTCATCCCGACGAGATCGTCGTCTCGACGCATCCCGAAGGCCGGTCGAACTGGCTCGTTCGTGGGGTGCCGGACGCCGTTCGCGCCCGCTACGACGTGCCGGTCACGCACGTCGTGGTCGATCTGGAAGCCGAAGCCGAGGCCGCAGCTGAACCGGCCGACGACGCCTAGCGTCCCGCAATCGACGAGACGTAGTCGGCGACCGCCTGGATCTGCGCCGCGTCGAGCGAATCCTTGAACGGCGGCATCACGCCCTTTCCGTTCGTCACGCGATCGACGACGAGGTCCTTTGGCGGCCTCGCGGCGTCGAGGTTCGGGCCGACCGTGCCGGACGTTCCCGCGTCGGCGAGCGTGTGGCATCCACCGCAGTTCGCGGTGAAGACGCTCTTGCCGTCGGTCTGTCCGCCGGGTGGCGGTTTGGACACGATCCCCGTTCCCGCGACGGCCCCGATGTAGACTCCGATGTCCGTCGCGGCCTGGTGCTGGTCGGCGACGCAGAAGGCCCCGGCATCCGTCCCGTCCGTACACACGGGCAGCGTCTCGTCCGGCCCAGGCATGCCGGGCGAACCCGTGGAGGTCTCCGTGATCGGGAAGAGGATCTGGTCGCGGACGACCTGTGTGAACGTGTCTGACGTCATGCCCGACTCGCGCGCCTGCGCGAACGCGTCGTCGAGGTTCGGTCCGATGGTCCCCGCTGTTCCGGCGTCCGCGAGCGTGTGGCACGCACCGCAGTTGGCGTCGAGGAACAGCTGCTTGCCCACGCCCTGGCTTCCGTCGGTCGAGTAGCCCCCCGTCCCGCAACTCGTGACGGTGAGCACCAGCACGGCCGCGCACGCGGTGGACACGACGACGGCGACCCTCACGGGACGCGAGTCTAGATGCTTGCTCTAGCCCGTGGTGAGCTGGCTGAGCTGCTCCAACCGACGCCGGACGTCGGCCCTCTGCGCGGGATCGATGTTCGGGATCGACAGGAAGGCCTGATATCCAGCGACGGCTGCGGCGCTGTCACCCACCGATTCCGCCTGCTGTGCGAACTCGAGCTGAAGGCTCGCGTCCTTCGGGTCGGTCGCCGCGAGTCGCCGGTACGTGTCGACGTACTGCGACGCCGCCTGCTGGGCGTCTGCGTACGACGTCGCGCTCTCCGCCGAGACGGAGTTCGAGATGGCGCTCGAGATCGGGTCCGGATCGAGCGGCGTCGTGCCGAGCTGAATCGCGCTCGCGACTGCCACGCCGGGCGCGAGGTAGGCCTCCCGGATCTGGGCGATCCGCGTGCGCTGCTGCGCCTCGTCGAGCTTCTGGAGGTACTGGGCGGCCAGCTGTCTCAGCGCATCGGCGTCCTTGGGGCGGAGGCTCACGAGGCTTTCGAGCGCTTCGATCGCCTCGTCGGTGTTCCCCGCGGCCTGGTGTGCCGTGGCGAGGTCGCGGAACGCCTTCGCGTCCTTCGGATTGGCCAGCGTGCGCTTTTCGGCGTCGGAGATCGAGGGCACGCCGCTCGTTCCACCGGTGCCTCGGATGATGTCGCCCACGCCGACCCCGCCGGCGCCGACCCCGAATCCCACGAAGCCCAGCGCGAATGCAAGCGCGAGGAACAGAAAGACCCACTTCGCATTTCGGCGAAGACGCGGGAAGAACATGGTGTCCTCGATTACGACGTCGGGTCTGCGCGTGACAGCAGCCGGCCGCGGGCGCTGCGCGCGGCGTCGATCAGCTCGAGCCATGTCTCCCCTCCCTTCTCATAGCGGGTTTCACCGGACACGAGAGTAGCGACGACGCGATGCGGCGAGCCTCCGAGAACTGCGGCCGTAACCGGATCTTCCCATGGGATGAAGGGTGTGTCGGCGAGCGAGAGGATCGTCAGGTCGGCCTTCTTCCCGGGCGCGATCGATCCGAGCTCGGCGTCCTGGCCGAGTGCACGGGCACCGCCGAGGGTCGCGAGCTCGAGCGCCTGAGCTGCCGTGAGCGCATCGGGGCGACGTTGCCGGGCTCGTGCCGCGGCCAGCGCTGCACGCATTTCGTCGAACATGTCGAACGAGGGCGTCGAAGCGGGGCTGTCGGTCGCGATGCAGACGCGGATACCTGAGGCCCGGAGGGCGCTGAGCGGCGCGACTCCACAGCCCAGAATCGCGTTCGAGCGCGGGCAGTGCGCGACGGCGACGTCGTTGGCGGCGAGGATCGCGATCTCCTCTTCGTCGGCCTGGACGCAATGAGCGGCGAGCACGTGCGGGCCCAGGACGCCCGCATCGGCGAGCGCGTGGATGCCGGTGGTTCCGAGCGGTCGGACGAGCATGTCTGTGAACGATTCCCAGGCGCCTTTGCCGGTAAGGAGGAACTCGGTCTCGGCCTCGCTCTCCGCGAGGTGCGTCGCGACCGGGACTCCGAGCCCGTCACATGCGCGGTAGATATCGAGCGAGCACGTGTACGGCGCGTGCGGCGAAACGCCGATGCGCACGTCGTCGGAGAGAGCTCCGGCGATCCGCTCGGCCGTCGGCTCGAAGGTTTCGCCGAGGACATCCGGTGACTCGCCGAAAACCTCGAGGTAGATCGTCCCTCGGAGTCCGAGATCGGCGCACGCTGTCGCTGCAGCCCCGCTGAAGCTGCAGTCCCCGACGGTCGTGATCCCCGAGCGCAGACAATCGAGTGCGCCCAGGCGCGCGATCGCCTCCATGTCTGCGAGGTCGATCAGGCGCTTCCGCTGGACATGGAGGCCGATCCAGTCCGAGAAGGGCAGACCGTCGCCGAATCCGCCGTAGACCGCGTACTCGAGGTGGCTGTGCGCGTTCACGAAGCCGGGGAGGATCACGGCGTTGCGATAGCGGTCGCCCTCGCCGAGCTCGTCGATTGACCCGACCGCTGCGATCGTCCCGTCGTCGCCGATCGACACCGCTCCGTTTCGAATCGGCGGCCCCTCCACGGGAACCACCCAGTCCGCCGAGACGACTGTCACGAGAGGTCGGCCTCGGCGAACTCCTCGTCCCAGCCTCGGTCCCAGCGGCGCTCCATGAACACGGACATCCAGATCGAGAGCTCGAACAGGAGGACGAGCGGGACGACCTCGAACACCAATGAGACGGGATCGACGGTCGGCAGCAGGATCGCGAAGACGAGGAGGACGACGAACGCGATCCGCCTGTTGCTGCGCAGCCGGTCCGACGTCAGCACGCGAAGACGCACGAGCCCGAGCACGAAGATCGGCATGAGGAAGGCGATGCCCCCGGCGACCAGCGTGAGCGCGGCGAAGCTGTAGTAGTAGCTCGCGCGAATCTGGATGTCGTAGAGCTCGTCGTCGTACGACGTCAGGAAGTCGAGAGCGCGCGGGAGGACGACGTAGTACATGAACACGACTCCCGTTGCGAAGAGCCCCGTGGCGAGGACGACGAAGACGAGCACGACGCGCTGGAAGTGCGGCTCGACCGCTGGAGCGAGAAATGCCCAGATCTGCCAGAGCACGACTGGAAGTGCGAGGGCGAGACCCGCGATCAGGCTGACCTTGACCGAGGTCGTGAAGGGCTCGGTCACTCCGAGCGTCACCAGCTTCCTGTCGTCCGGGAGCGGCCCCGTCAGCCATTCCATGATCTGCTCGTGGAACACGAACGCCAGCAGGAACGCCGGCACGATCACGAGCAAGGCGATGATGAGCCGGCTGCGCAGCTCGTCGAGATGCTCGACGAGCGTTGCCTCCTCACCGTGGAGGAGACGGCGCGGCAGCCACCGACGAACCATCGGGGAAGATCCCTAGTGAACGGTTTCCCGCTCGGACTCCGGCGCGGACGCGCTCGACAGCGCATCCGATTCGGAGGAAGCGGTTGGAAGCTCGGCGGGCGGCGCGGTGGGTGTGGTCGTGTTCACGGCTTCCTCGACGCCTGTCACCGAGTCCTTGAACTCGCGCATTCCCTTGCCGAGCGAGCGCCCCATCTCCGGAAGACGCTTGGCACCGAAGATGAGCAGCAGGACGACGAGCAGAATCATGAGCTCCCAGATCGAGATGCCGAACGGCATGACCGCACGATACCACCGGGGTGGTCTGCCCAACGGGTCCGGCTACCATCAGCACAGGCGGGCGGTTCGTCCGTGGGTTCACCCTCAGAGAGGCCCTCTTTACGTATGTCTCAGCTCGAGATCAGGAATCTTCACGTTGCGCTGGAAGACGGCACCGCGATCGTCAAAGGTGTCGATCTCGTCGTCGCCCAGAACGAGAAGCACGCGATCATGGGGCCGAACGGATCGGGCAAGTCCACGCTCGCGTACGCCCTCATGGGGCATCCGGCCTACGAGATCACCGAGGGTCAGATCCTCTTCGACGGCGAGGACGTGACCGAGCTCGGCGCGGACGAACGTTCCCAGCGCGGCCTCTTCCTCGCCTTCCAGTACCCGCACGCGATTCCTGGCGTAACTGTGACGAGCTTCCTGCGCAGTGCGATCAACGCGCAGCGCAAGGCGGCGAACGGCGGCGAGGACAACCCCGTGCCGATCCCGGAGTTCCGCACGGAGCTGCTGACGGCGATGGAGGAGCTGAAGGTCCCGCGCGAGCTCGCATCGCGCTACCTGAACGACGGCTTCTCCGGTGGTGAAAAGAAGCGTGTCGAGATTCTGCAGATGGCCATGCTGAAGCCGAAGATCGCGGTGCTCGACGAGACCGACTCGGGCCTCGACATCGATGCGCTCAAGATCGTCGCGAGAGGCGTCAACGCGCTTGTCGGCCCCGAGACGGGCGCCGTCGTGATCACCCACTACCAGCGGATCCTCAACTACGTCACGCCCGACTTCGTGCATGTCTTCGTCGACGGGCGTATCGTTGCCGAGGGAGGCCCGGAGCTCGCCCACAAGCTCGAGGCGGAAGGCTACGAGGCCTTCATACCCGCAGGCGTCACCGGAGGTGACTGATGAGCGCTCATGAAACCGAGGTCGTACGGGGAATTCGTTCCGACTACAAGTACGGGTTCTCGAATCCCGACGCGGCGAAGGACTACTTCTTCAAGTCTGGGAGGGGCATCTCGCACGAGGTGGTCGAGGCCATCGCC
>Ga0184632_10000882_pt1 | contig 12120 bp, 13 predicted proteins | sample PLM31_50_b1_FD_133153 | JGI IMG/M metagenome (GOLD analysis project Ga0184632, IMG submission 133153) | Groundwater sediment microbial communities from an aquifer in East River, Colorado, USA - PLM3-1_50_b1 | ecosystem: Environmental > Terrestrial > Soil > Riparian zone | place: USA: East... | reverse complement strand
AGATTCACGGTCAGTGAGCAGATCTCTCCAATTCGTAGCGGAAGATCGCCAGAGAGTCGCCAACCGGTACAGGAGAGATTCCAGACGGCCCTGCGTTGTAGGTGATAGGGCATTGCACGGGGACGCGACGGTAGGGACGAATCGAGAAGGGCATAGGGACCCTCGCAGGGGAGGCGTATTGTAGGAGAATGAAGGGAAGAACAGCAAGGCGCGGTGCAGGGGAATGGTTGTATTTCCGCACGGTAACTGGTTCGATCTGCCAACCTCGCACCCTTGCGTCAGAAACATGTGTATTTTCTTCGAGCTACCTGCAAACCCGTGCTCAGCAGGCCGTGACGGCAAGTGCCCCCTACCAAAGAGGGGTGGTCATTTCCGTTACAACGGCATAGGGTTCTTTCTCCTCAATGAAGGCAGTGTCGAGGGAAAGAGCACCGAAATGAAAAGACCATACCTTACGACCTTCCTTACAGGATGCTTGCTGTTCGGGCTCCTCACTCCTGCCCACGCCATTCCGGTATCATTCGATTTTTCAGGCACACTGGCGGATGGCGGAGGGGTCACTGGATCATTCACATATGAAAATACCGAGTCTCCTTTGGCTACTAACGTTCGCGGCTTAGCACCAAACGCTACGTATGCGTTGACCAATTGGAACTTCGCAGTGACCAGCGGTTTTGTCGGCTCGACTACTTTTTCGAATGACATTACGGGTAACTCTGCAGAATTCTGCCAAGGTACTTGTATTTTTTCTTCTATACCGGTGTCTAATTTGATATTTGCGAATGCCGACAATCTACAAATGCAATTAACTTTCAACCCGCTTTCCGACCCGACCCCCTTGACCAGTCCACCCGCCAATCTTTCGGAGTGGGGAGGTTTTAACCCCCAAAGTCAGAGATCGTCTTTCTATAGAGTTCCTTGCCCGGTTTGCGCACCTGTTGCGCTTTTTCAAGCTGGCGCACTCACGGCAGCCCCAGTCTCAGTCTCAATCCCCGGGCCTTCCTCCTTCCTCTTCCTCGCCTGTGGCCTCGTGGGTCTGGCGGTCTGGCAGTGGAAGAAGCGAAGCAGCGCACTCGTCTAATTGCAACGTCCTACATAATAGGGTTTTTCACGAGTCTCCAGCCTACAAGTGTGGGCCTTGTGTGTATTTTGAATGTACCCATGTGGGAGAGGAGGAGTGGCCTAATCGCGAAGCCATGGCGGTCTCACAAGGCAGGCGTATTGTAAGAGGGCACTTAGGAAACCGCAAGGCGGGGCGGTAGTATACTCCCTACATCGAGACCGCGCACGTCGGCAGGTTGAGCAAGAGTTCCCTGACTTGTCCGAGGCCCAAGGAATGCCGTGTCGGACATTCTGAAGTTTGGGAATTAGTAATAGGCAAACCTTGGGGGATAGTGTTTTTGCAGTCTCTCCTAGTATAAGGTATGTCCTCTGATCCTCTGACTAAGGAAGAACCTGGATGTTTCGATATTGCGTTCCGATAGTAGTATTGCTCTCCCTTTCCTATGGCTGTAGTCCACTGGATACACAGGAGGAAACCGTTCAGCAGTCTAGTGGAACAGGGGAGGTTAAGGAACCTGAAGCAGTAGTGCGCCGTCCCAATATTCGGAGTAATAATGCAAGATTTTATCATGAGAACCAAGCGTCCCGAGTTTCTATCCGATATAAGAATTCTGGTCTGAGTCAGGCATATCGTGTACAAACCAACCTTGCAATTTTTCTGGATGGATACAGTGTGCCGATAGAAGTAGATAATTCTATCGTGTCAACACTTGCTCCGAATGAAGCCCTAGAATTGCGAGGCACCCTTCCAGATACATTCTTTAGTGGAGTGATGGATGGCAAGGCGAAATGTCGCATAGAATTTACAGTTCAATATCAGAATGAGCAAGGCAAAGAGTTTGAGGCGTTTTCAGTCTGGCAATTCAGCCGGAGTACGATGGAGCTTTTCCTCTTAGAGGATCGAGCAAATTCAAGGCGAAGCAACAAGTAATTTATCCTCGATGCGAAACTGTTCGATGAACTGGTCCTGGCGCCATACCGAGCGACGAAGTTCGAGCGGCATACTGGCCCGTTCCTGTTCGAGTTTCAACGGCACGGGATGTCTACAGACGAGTTCTGCTCACGGCTCGATAAGTTTTTTTTACTCCTTCCCCGTGATTTTCGGTATGCGGTGGAGGTTCGCAACCCTGGCCTCCTCGGTTCTAGCTATTTCCAAGTGCTGTCCCAGCACGGGGTGGCGCATGTCTACAATCATTGGTCCGCCATGCCGCCCCTCGCGGAACAACACACACGGATGCGAGGGTTCACCGCGGTATTCACGGTGCTGCGACTCCTCACGCCGATGAAGATGTCCTATGAGGCAGCCAAGAAGCGGGCCGAACCGTATACCAAGATCGTGGAGGAGTTACGGAGATGCGCCGAGAGGCGGTGCAACTGGTGCGACAGGCCGTGAGCGAAGGTCGCCGCGCTTATGTGCTGGTCAACAATAGAGCTGAGGGGAATGCACCATTGACGGTGCAGGGACTGTCCGAGATGCTCCTAAAATAAAGGCCCGGGTCCTTCCGGAGCCGAGCCTTCTGCTTCATTATGGCGAGGCTGGGAGCTTAAACTATTTCTTGTGGGCTTACTTGGAGGATTTCGGAAGGGAGGCCTTCTGGACTGCGAGCATGTAACTCGCGGCCCGGCGCACCGAGGACATGAATTGAACCGGGACCAAAACCGGGACCGAGGAATCGTACAAAGGCGTGGAGTCTGCAACCCATTGATTTATTGGTGCGCCCGGAGGGACTTGAACCCCCAACCCTCGGATCCGAAGTCCGATGCTCTATCCAATTGAGCTACGGGCGCTCTTGGCTATTTCAAACACTTCGAAGGAGACCTTGTCAAATACGGGGCGACGGCATAGACTCATCCTGACGTGACAGGGGCAATGATCGAGCACGCTCACACCAGCGTGAGTAGCGTCTCAACCAGCTGTTTGATTGATCGATCGTCGGTCGCGATGATGTGATCGGCGGCCGCTTGATATTTCGGCGTCCGATCCCGCAACACGTCCTGAATTTCATCGACGAACGACTTAGTCCCCGTCAACGAGGGGCGCTCATTGTCACTGCCGATTCGTTTCGTGATCGTCTCGACAGAGGCCGTCAGCCAAAACACAGTCCCATCTTTCTTCAATGCCTCGACATTCTGTGCGCGAAGTATAGCCCCACCGCCGGTATCGATTACTAGGTGGTCACGACTGGCGAGTTCCCTGCAGATATCGGACTCCAGATCGCGAAAGTAGTCCCATCCCTGTTGGGCGACGATCTCCGGAATCGTACGTTGCGCACGCTTGACAATCTCCGCATCGGTTGACACGAGTTCTCGTCCCAATCGCGCCGCAAGCAGCCTGCCCACCGTACTCTTGCCGGTCCCCCGATAGCCAATAAGCACGATGTTCATGAGAAATGGGTTTCCAGGACGGAGCGCATGACGTCGGCTGGAGCAGCCTGATTGGTCCAGAGCTCGAACTGCGCCACGGCTTGATGAAGGAACATCTCGAGCCCGGGAATCGTGTGACAGCCTGCCGCCTTGGCATCCTTCAGCAACCGGGTGTCCCGAGGGTTGTAGACGATATCCATGACCGTCAATCCCGCATGGAGCAACATCGCAGGTACAGAGGTCTCCTGTACTTTTGGCGACATACCCATCGGTGTGCAATGGATCAGCACATGAGTATCCGGCAGAACCTTTTGCAACGTACCCTCATCAAGAGGCGATTCCTGTACGGTCATCCCTGTCTTTGACCGGAGATCTCGGACCAAGGCTGCACGTTCCTGGTCATCGATTCCGAGTATGGTCAAGCGATCAATCCCAGCCTCTGTCCCGAGCGCGAAGGCAATCGCGCGCGCGGCGCCTCCGGACCCGAGCATGACTACCCGCTGTCCTTTTAAGGCAATCGCACCCTCACGAAGCGCGCGCAAGGCACCGGTCGCATCGGTGTTATACCCCGTGAGGACCCCGCCCGCAGCCACAATGGTATTGATCGCGCCGATATGACGTGCGGTCGGCTCGACAGAGTCAAGAAACGGAACGGCCGCCACCTTGTGGGGGATGGTCACGCTAGCGCCGCGAAAGTTTCCCAGGGCGCGAAGACCCATGATCGCATCGCCGATCGCTTCCACGCGGAACGCCAGATACACGAAGTTCAGCTTGAGTTTCTGAAACGCGGCATTGTGAATCGCGGGTGAGAGCGAATGCTCGACGGGATTGCCGATTACACCGCAGAGCTGGGTATGTGCATTGATATCCATAGGTTCGAGAGTTGTGACTATTGTGAGTGCTGTTTCGTTTTCGGACCAACTGACAGGCACCCATCGCCGCGGCGGTGACCTTCCCCATTCGCAGGGGACGCCTGCTCACGAGATAGTCATCCCTCCATCAATAGGAAAAGTCCCACCCGTGACCCATGCTGCCTCATCGGAGGCCAGATAGAGAACCATATTGGCCACCTCTTCTGGTTTCCCGGCTCGGCGGATAGGATAGTGCGAGAGAATGGGGTCCAGTTGTTCGGGGTTGCTCATCAGCGGAGCAGCCATTGGCGTATTGATGAGCCCTGGATTCACGACGTTGCAGCGAATACCCTCTTTGGCATAGTCGATCGCGAGGGCTCTGGTCAAGGCATCAAGGCCCCCCTTGGAGGCGGCATAAGCCGGCAATGTGGGAATCCCAACCAAACTCGCGATGGAGGATATATTGACGATCGCTCCCTTCTCCTGCTTCAACATCTGCGGCAGGACGGCTCGCGTCATACGGAACACCCCGGTCAGGTTGACGTCGAGGACCTGCGCCCAGGTCGCATCATCGATCTCATGCAGGCACTTCCCAAAGTCCCCTACTCCAGCATTGTTGACGAGGATATCGAGCCGCCCGAACTGCTGCACAGTCCGGCGCACCGTCTCCTGGACATGGGGTTCATCTGTGACCGATCCGGCAACAGCAAAGGACTTGCCATGCTCCTTCAGGATGTCGCTCACGACCCGGTCCAGCTCCCCTTGCCGTCTCCCCGTGATCACAACCGATGCCCCTTCGCGCGCAAAGGCTTTCGCGATCGCTTCACCGATACCTGCGTTGCCTCCTGTCACGACCGCAACCTTTCCACGCAATCGATTCATCGCGCGTGACCCTCTCGCTCTTCGTGAGCATCGATGGCCTCACCTACAGACTCAACAGCGTGAGCTGCGGGCCACAAGCCATATTCGATTTTCCTGGCCACAGTAATGAAGCCCGAATGGGCGACCATTCGATGATCCGGCCGTACGCTTCGTCCCTGAATCGACCAGGTCCTCAACAGCGTTTCAAATGTTTCGACCATACCAAAGACTGTCGTTCGCTCAAGGGCCTCAACCGTCTGCACCACTTGAGGGACGGTGGGAACAAAGCTCAAATACATGCCGCCAGAACGAAGTACCTGTGCAGCATGCGGCACCACCTGCCAGGGTTCAGGAAGATCGAGGACGAGACGATCGAAGGGCAGACCATCGTCGAGCAGACCGATCCCTTCGTACACGTTCCGACGAAGCGGGATGAGATTCGGCACCGGGCCCATGTACCGTTCAATGTTCATCATCGCCGTTCGCGCGAAATCTTCACGGGCTTCGTAGGTCACCACCAAACCACGCGGGCCCACGGCGCGCAAGAGGGCCATCGACAAAGCCCCGGAGCCGGTCCCCGCTTCGAACACGCGCGCGCCAGGATAGACATCCGCCCACATGGGAATGAGCGCAAGATCCTTCGGATACAACACCTGCGCGCCACGCGGCATCTTCAGCACATAGTCACCGAACGTAGGCCTGAGCGCCAACATCGTCTTGTTGCCGGAAAGCGTGACTAGAGAACCATCAGGCTTTCCGATGAAGTCGTCGTGGGCAATTTTGTGACCGCTCAGTTGGTAGAGATCTCCAGCCTTCAGGGTCAGGGCATAATGCCGCCCTTTCTTGTCGACCAGATGAATACGCTCGCCTGATTGAAAATGTGACATCGGGGCCCCATTCTAGAAGTGCTGTGCCTGGTTTTCAACATGACAAACGACCACGATGACGGCTTGCTTGACCTCTGCCATGTGTCTTCTTGGGGAGCTGATTGAACTCTCTTTCGATACGCACATCCACTGAGTCTGGCTGGCTCAGACCAGATGCCGGAACCCATGCACTGTTTGAATAGCCTCTGTGCTCGTTCCTTGACAGCCTATAGAGTGGGCCGTATGATCCCTGCACACACCGTTGCAGCTTGCGCTGCTTCCCGCGCATGGAGTGTCAAATGCGTGGACCTGTTCTCCAACATCTCTCCCACCACTTTGCTGCAATCACCGCCGTAGCAGTGACCCTCTGCGTAGTTCAAGGCCACGCAGAGGCACCCGTTTCAGAGGGACCCGTAGTCGTTGCGACCTATGAAGGGGTGATCAACCCCGTTGCCGCAGAGTATCTGCATGATGCTCTGTATGAAGCCCACAACTTGGGAGCCCGCGCCTTGGTCATCAAGCTAGATACACCGGGCGGCTTAGATACCTCGATGCGCCTGATCATCAAGGACATCACCGCGGCCACATTTCCCGTGGTCGTCTACGTGTCGCCCTCTGGCGGACGGGCCGCCTCGGCCGGGGTCTTCATCACGCTGGCGGCCCATGTTGCCGCCATGACACCAGGGACGAATATCGGCGCCGCGCATCCGGTCGCGATGGGCGGTGGCGAGATGGACAAGACAATGAAGGAAAAGGTCGAGAACGATTCCGTGGCCTACATCAAATCGATCGCAGAGCAACGGGGACGGAACGTCGCCTGGGCGGAAGATGCGGTCCGCAAGAGCGTCTCCGTCACCGAACGGGAAGCCTTAAAACTGAAAATCATCGATCTCGTGGTGGAGGATGTGCCGATGCTGCTGAAGCAATTGGACGGCCGCACAGTGCCTCTCCAAACAGGCCCCACGGTGCTGCGAACGGCAGGCGTCGCTATTCGTGAATTCCCGATGGGTCTTCGGCTCGAACTGCTCAAGGCGCTAAGCGATCCGAACATCGCCTACCTGCTCATGACGATCGGCACCATCGGGATCATGGCTGAGCTCTACAATCCTGGTGCGATCCTACCGGGAATCGTCGGGGCAATCAGCCTCATACTCGCCTTCTATTCCCTGCAATCATTGCCGGTGAACTATGCCGGTGTTCTGCTGGTAGTCCTAGGCATTGTGTTCTTCATTCTGGAAGCCACGGTCACGAGTTACGGCCTCTTGGCCATCGGCGGCGTGACCTCGATGATTCTTGGTTCGCTCATGCTCATCAAAACGGATGCGGAGTTTCTTCAACTCTCGTGGAGCATGATCGTACCAGTGGTAGCGTTCGCCGCGATTGCCACTGTGTTTATCGTCGGGATGGCCGTGCGAGCCATGCATCGACAACCCATGACGGGTAGCGAGGGGATGGTCGGATCGATCGGTGTGGTGAAGACGGCACTAGCCCCGCAGGGACAGCTCGCGATCCACGGTGAATTGTGGGAGGCTGTCAGCGAACGCACGATGCAACCAGGGGATCAGGCCGAAGTCACGCGAGTGGAAGGGCTCACGCTCTACGTCAAACCTGTGCTCCAAAAAGGAGAGGCCTCATCATAATGTTCATTCCTATCGGGCTCCTGCTGTTCGCCATCCTTGTGGTCGTAGCCATCAAGCTGACCTTCAATGTTCTCCGCGAATACGAACGGGCCGTGATCTTCCGGCTCGGTCGCATTGCGAGAGGCCTCTATGGCGGCAACGGTCCTGGCCTTGTCATCATCGTGCCTTTCATCGATCGATTGGTCCGCGTCAGTCTGCGTACCGTGGCAATGGACGTACCACCCCAGGATGTCATTACGAAGGACAACGTCACGGTCAAGGTGAACGCCGTTATCTACTTCCGGGTGGTGGACCAGGAGCGCGCGATTATCCAAGTGGAAGACTACTTGTATGCCACATCCATGATGTCTCAGACCACTCTCCGTAGTGTGCTAGGACAAAGCCAGCTCGACGACCTCCTCTCGAAACGGGAACAAATCAATGCGGATCTCCAGCGGATCATCGATCAACAGACGGAACCGTGGGGCGTCAAAGTAAGCGCAGTGGAAGTCAAGAATGTAGACCTGCCGCAGGAGATGCAACGGGCCATCGCACGTCAAGCGGAAGCGGAGCGCGAACGTCGCGCGAAGGTCATTCACGCTGAAGGCGAATTCGAAGCCTCCCAACGCCTCGCCGATGCGGCCGACGTGATCAGTCGGAATCCCGCTGCATTGCAACTGCGCTATCTCCAGACGCTCGTCGAAATCGCGGCGGAGAAAAATTCCACCACGATTTTCCCCATTCCCATCGATACGATCGCCCCCTTTCTGAAAGGGCTGACCCAGAAGTAGATGTGGCAATTGGGCTTGTTGCCCTATAGCCACCCCTACACACCTGCAGCAAGGTTGCCTCACCCCCTCTCAGAATTGCTCATTAAAACACTCTAATAGTGCTGCCTTTTCCGCAGGATCGCGATCTGTCGTTCTCATGATCAATCCAGCATAGGATTTGCTGCATAGAGAGACAACAGAGCAGCACAGAGCCCAGAATGAATCGTTTGGCGGATAGCTGTCTCTCATAATGTAGGACGGAAGAACGGGAGCCTGTTGAGGTCATGTCCATGCGGAGCAAGACATCAGATAGTCAATAGTCAGAGGAGGGGTGACGACATGAAAGAGAATCTATTCCCAACCCCTGAGCCGGAAGAGCTTGTCACAATTGCAAAGGACGTTGATGCAGACGATGCCGAGGCAAGCGACCTCTTGGATGTGATCGGCCGAGATACATCCGAAGAGGAACAACCTGAGGAGCCTACGAAGGCAGTGACTCACACCGCCGTGGGCGGCGGCCCATTCATGTTGGAGTCACTCTACTTTCGCTCCTTCGGTGAACGCGCCCTATTGACCAGAGAAGAAGAGGTCGAGCTGGCGAAGAAGATCGATTATGGAACGAGCACCATTCGGAATGCCTTACGCCAGGCCATACGAGTCTTCCCCCGGCTCAAGGGTTCGGACTCTGTGCTCGAGGCGCAACGCACACTCCAGATGGTCAGAGGTTTGAGCGGACTTTCAGCCACCGCGATCGATAAAGCCGAGCAGAGTCTCACCGAGATGATCAAGCAGGGAACGGGGCAGCAAAAGCTTCCGGTTGCCATCGCCAAGCAGCTTAAGGAAGGGTTGGCCACCCTCCGCTCCGCTCGAATCGTGCTCGAACGGGCAAAGGACGAATTGGTGCGCTGCAACCTACGGCTTGTCGTGGATGTCGCGAAACATTACACGGGCCGTGGCCTGACTTTGCTGGATCTCGTGCAAGAAGGGAATATTGGGTTGATGAAAGCGGCCGAGCGCTATCAATACCGCAAAGGGTTCAAGTTCAGCACCTATGCAACCTGGTGGATCCGTCAAGGCATCACGCGCGCGCTGGCGGATCAATCGCGGACCATTCGCATTCCGGTTCACCAGACTGAAGCCTCGCACCGTATACTCCGCGTGACCAGACGGCTCGGGCAACAGTTGGGCCGTCCAGCTCGACTCGAAGAAGTGGCTCAGGTGCTACAAATGAGACCGGAGCGCCTGCACGAAACCGTACAGGCCTTTCAAGAGCCGGTCGCCCTGGAGAAGCCGGTGGGTGACGGAAGCACGGAATTCGGGGAACTGCTCCCCGACCTGCAAGCCGTCCCACCCGATGCCCATGTGCACCGGACGGAAATGTCACACCAGCTTGAACGCATTCTCGGCACGCTCACGCCCCGAGAGCAAACCGTCATCCGGCTGCGCTTCGGTATCGGCCATGATCAGGCCTGCACGCTGGAGCAGGTGGGACAAAGCCTCTCGGTGACGAGGGAGCGGATTCGGCAGATCGAAGCGAAAGCGCTCAAGAAGCTGAAGACCCCCGAGATTAAGGAAATGTTCGCCGCCATCCAGTAAGCCGCAGCCGCATGAAGCAGAAAGGGGCGAGAGCGATCCTCGCCCCTTTTCCGCTCTGCGACTTTCACCCTGAGAGCAGTTGTGCAACAATGGGGCCGACTCGAGTAGACGAGGCCCCATGACGAATGTGCGCACAACAGAGTGGAGTTCCCTCCTCTTTCGCTTCTTCACAATTCCATTCCTTCTCCTCCTTGTCATCGGCTTGGCACTTGGCGTGCTGACCGCCTATGCTGAACCACCGATTGGATCGGTCCCCTCCCACGAAAAATCCCTGTCGGTCCCCGCGGTCGTGGCAAAAGTACGTCCCTCTGTCGTCACCATTCTCACGCGCGGCATGCCGGCAACTCCCACGCAAGCCCAATCGGGGTCGGGGCCCGGCGTCATTATCGACGAGAGCGGATACATCCTGACGAACAATCACCTCGTAGCGGGAATCAAGAGCCTGGTGGTGGGGCTCTCAACCGGACGACTCACCCCAGGCCGTGTCGTCGCCCGTGACTTCCTGCTCGACCTGGCTCTCGTCAAGATCACGGCAACGGACTTGGTTCCCGCCACACTAAGCCCTTTTCCGGTGCTTGAGATTGACGACGAGTCGGTCGTCGCAATCGGCAACCCCCTCGCCCTCAAGGGAGGCTCTACCGTCACGGTGGGTGTCGTCAGCGCGGTAGATCGCTCGGTGCTCACCCCAGACGGCGAAACACTCTATGGCCTGATCCAAACCGATGCCGCCATCAACCCGGGCAATAGCGGAGGTCCGCTCGCCGATCTGTCGGGTCATGTGATCGGCATCAACGTGACCATCGCCCCGTCCACTCAAGCCATTAGCTATGCGATTTCGATGGATGCCATATACCCCCATATTCAATCGATGATCGTCCGCGGGTCGGTCCTCCGTCCCGACCTCGGATTCAGGCCTGTCACCATCACCGCGAGCATCATGGCCAGTTTCGGGCTGGAAGGCGACCACGGTGTCCTGGCTCTCAATGTCGAGCCGGGAGGTCTGACCGCCGTCGGAGGCTTCCAGAATTGCGACATCATTACCACCGTCGGCCAACATCAGATTTACAATCTTGGAGACTTTTGGCACTCCCTCCGACCTTCCGGAGACCAGCCGACCCTGCAACTGACCATTCAGAGAACGAACGCCCAGTCCACGATTTCGCTTCAGAATCCATCGCTGCCGAAGGCTGTCCCATGAGTCTCGCCGATGAGTCACACCCGGGTCACGATTTCCCAGGACAGAGGAGTGAGCCTCCCCAGACGCCTACCCCACAAGCGGGTACGCTCGTCCGATTTTCGCAACCGATCCCCTATGCCGAGGCATTGACACTTCAGAAACAGTTACAGGAAGAACGGATCGCAGAGAGACAAGGGGATGTATTGCTGCTCCTTGAGCACTCGCCAGTCTACACCCTGGGCCGTACCACCCAACCAGCACATTGGGACTGCGGTGGAGAAGTCCTCCGCCGGACAGGCGCCAGCCTCCAGTCCGTAGACCGTGGCGGCTCGATTACCTACCATGGACCTGGACAGGTCGTGGGCTATCCTATTCTCAAGCTGTCACATTATTGCTCGGGACCGAAACAGTATGTAAGGAAGTTGGAAGAGGTCTTGATCCATACACTCATGCGATGGGGGATTGAAGGCTATCGCTTCGAGAAGAAACCTGGCGTCTGGGTGCGCCGGAATCATGCTGATGCGAAGATTGCCGCGATCGGAGTCCGGATCGATCATGGGGTCACGATTCACGGATTTGCGCTCAACGTCGATCTAGACCTATCTCCTTTTTCCTATATCATGCCCTGTGGCCTGACACAGGGCCACATCACATGCATGGCCGAGGTGCGGCAGTCCGCCGTGTCGTCCTCGGTCGTCGCGCAACAGCTGGCGCAGGAATTCGCACGAATATTCAATATTCAGTGGATGAGTCTCTCGCCCGATATCATGGGGCAGGAGCACCATAATCACCACCTCACATCAACGTCCCTGCTGCACATCTGACCAAAGGAACACCCAATGCATGAACTCGACACACCGACTTTTCGACTGGCGGTTGCGCAGTTTGATCAAGCGGCCGAGGCCATGAAGCTTGATCACAATTTACGCGAGCGGCTGAAACTTCCACAGCGGT
>Ga0184632_10000881_pt1 | contig 12127 bp, 12 predicted proteins | sample PLM31_50_b1_FD_133153 | JGI IMG/M metagenome (GOLD analysis project Ga0184632, IMG submission 133153) | Groundwater sediment microbial communities from an aquifer in East River, Colorado, USA - PLM3-1_50_b1 | ecosystem: Environmental > Terrestrial > Soil > Riparian zone | place: USA: East... | reverse complement strand
CACCGTCAAGTGAAGGAGTCGACGGGAGGCATCTATCGGGCCTTCGATGCGCGAGCCGGCGCCGTGGACTTCGACGAGCGCCGCGCCGCTCTGCTCGATGCACTGACTCGAGTCGAGCATCCGCGAGACCTGGCTCGGCTGCCCAGGAACGATCTCGCGTCGTCACCGTTGGCCGACCAACTCGAGGACCTCGGCGCCTTCCGAGCAGACGTTGGGGGCGCGGGCCCGGCCGTCTACGGCCTCTTCGAGCACGCCGCCGACGCAGACCGCGCCGTTACGGCAGTGAGTCGAGCGGGGACGACGTGGCTCGCCCGGCCGGTGTGAACGGAGAAAGGCGCGGCGAGTGGCAAGATGACCTCCTGCCGTGGGGCGTGGCCAAGTGGTAAGGCAACGGGTTTTGGTCCCGTGATCCCAGGTTCGAATCCTGGCGCCCCAGCCTCACGCTCGCCGACGCTCCCGGCGAGCCGACTACGCTGATCGAGCGATGACGGCCTCGACGTCGGCCACGGCACGTACAACCGCGGCGTACGAGCGCCTCGAGCAGATGGTCGCCGACGATCGCCTTGTCGTTCTCGACGGGGGCGTGGCGACGGAGCTCCAACGTCATCGCTCGCCTGCCGAAGACGGCGATCTCTGGGGGACCTGGGCGCTCTATCGCGCGCCCCGCGCGGTCCTCGAGGTTCATCGAAGCTACGCGGCGACGGGGTGTCACGTGATCTCGACGGACACCTGGTCGATTCTCTCGGCTCCCGAGATCGGATTCGGAAGCGCATCACGGCTCGTCGAGGCGCAGCACTGGATGGACATCGCACGTATGGGAGTTCGCCTTGCGCGACAGGCGGTCGACGAGGCGGGCCGCACCGGCGAGTGCGCCGTTGCATTCGCGATCTCGGAGGAAGCGAACTCCCCCGAGCGGCGCGAGACGCTCGAGTTGCTGACGCGAGCGCTCGCCGACGACCCGCCGGATCTGATCCTGATGGAGACGATGACGCTGATCCGGGAGCCCAGGACGTTCGACACGATCGAAATCCTGCTCGAGACCGGGTTGCCAGTGTGGTTGTCCTTTCGCCGCTGCCGGCACGGGGTGTGCGGAGTGCAAGGGCAGCATTGGGGCCCGCCGGAAGGTGACCTCTTCGGTCGAGCAGCACGCCGCTTCGAGGAGATGGGAGTCGGAGCCCTCCTCATCAACTGCCTTCCGGTCGAGCACGTTCCGGGGATGATCTCGTGGCTTCGGGACTTCACGTCCCTCCCGCTCGGCGTCTATCCGAACCTGGGCGACTACGGGGGGCGCGAATGGCGTTTCGACGAACTCGTCGGGCCCGCTGAGTACGCGACGCTGGCGCGTGGATGGCGCGACGAGGGCGCGCAGATCATCGGTGGCTGCTGTGGCGTGACGCCAGAGCATGTTCGCGCCCTCGTCACGGAGCTCGGCGAGACGAAGCCGGGACACCGGCGGCCACTCGTCGACGAGCTGCTGCTGGTCGAGCCGGACCCCGCAGCGGCCGAGATGTGGCGGGACGACCGCGGTCGCTCTCTCTATCCACTCCCGTTTCCGGACCTCGCGGTCGAGGAGGGAGTATTCGTCCCGACGACCGGCAGCTACCTCGTATGGAAGTCGATCTTCACGAGCGGAGCGGGCGAGGGTCTCAGCTGCATGGACGTTGGCTGCGGTTGCGGCATTCTCGCTGTCCAGCTCGCACTCAACGGTGCGGAGCGAGTTCACGCGATCGACATCGACCGCAACGCGGTCGCGAACACGCTCGCAAACGCGTTCCGAAACGGCGTCTCCGATCGTGTGACCGGGGAAGCGGTCAACTTCTTCCACTGGGAGCCCCGTGAGCGGTTCGACCTCGTGGTGGCGAGCCTCTACCAGATGCCCGTCGATCCCTACCAGGAGCCGACCGGCCATCGCCCCCTCGACTACTGGGGACGCAACCTCATCGACCACTTCATCCGGCTCTTACCGAGCATGCTCGCCCCCGAGGGGACCGCGTTTCTCATGCAGCTGTCGATCATCGGTCAGGCGCAGACCGAAGCGCTGCTCGCTGAGCATGGGCTTGCCGCCCACGTCGTCGACTACAGCTTCTTCCCTTTCGAGCCAGTCTTCGAGGAGAACCGCGCACAGATCGAGCGGGTCGAGCAGCTCTCCGACGCCTACCACATCAAGGTGGCTGACGAGGACGTCATGGTGGCGTACCTGCTCGAGATCAGGCGCGTCGAGCCCGTGGCAGCGCATCCGTCGTGAGCGCGGCCGCGGCATGCGAGACTAGGTACATCGGGCGGCACAACCGGGCTCCCGGAGAACATCGAGCATGAATGCGAGACAGCCGAAGCTCGGCGCGGTCGTGATGGCCGCGGGTCTCGGAACGCGGATGCGCTCCGATGTCCCGAAGCACCTGCATCCACTGCTCGGGCGGCGCATGGTCGACTGGGTGCTGGCGTCCGCGAGGGAGCTGGGGGCGGATCCGATCGTCGTGGTCGCGTCGCCCGCGACGGCGGACGACTTCAGCGGGCTCGAGGTCGCCGTGCAGGAGGCTCCGCTCGGGACGGGCGACGCCGTGCGCAGTGCGCGCAGCGCGCTGGAGGGTCGGACCGAGAACGTGCTCGTGCTGTCGGGCGACACGCCGCTTCTCACGACCGGGCTCCTCGGCGAGCTGGTGGAGACTCACGATCGCGAAGAGGCGTGGGCGACCGTGCTCTCCTTCGAGCCCGACGATCCGAAGCAGTACGGGCGCGTGCTTCGTAACGCCGATGGTGGGCTCGCCGCCATCGTCGAGCATCGGGACGCGTCTGCGAAGGAGCGTGCCGTGCGCGAGGTCAACTCGTCCATCTACGTCTTCCGTGCGGATAGGTTGTGGCCGGTGCTCGATCGGCTCTCGCCGCACAATGTCCAGGGCGAGCTCTATCTGACGGATTCGGTCGCGCTCCTCGCTTCGGACGGAGGGCGCGTCGCGGTGCACAAGGGAGGAGATCCTGTGGAGACGGAGGGTGTGAACACACGCGCGGAGCTGGCTGCGGCCGCCGCCGCGCTTCGCGACCGGATCAACCAGGAACACATGCGGGCCGGCGCCACGATCGTCGACCCCGAGACGACCTGGATCGACGCCGAGAGCGTGCTCGAGCCCGATGCGGTGATCCACCCGTTCACGGTCATTCGTGGCGCCTCGCGCGTTGCGGCGGGCGCGGAGGTCGGCCCTCACGCAGTGCTCGACGAGGCGATCGTCGGAGAGGGTGCCAGCGTAGGCCCGTTCTGTTACCTTCGCCCTGGCACGGTGCTCGAGGCGGGGGCCAAGGCGGGCACGTTCGTAGAGATCAAGAACTCAGTCATCGGCGAGCGGACCAAAGTGCCTCATCTCACATACCTCGGGGATGCCGACGTCGGTGCCGATACCAACATCGCCGCCGGCAACATCACCGCCAACCAGGAGCACACTCGCGTGAAGCAGCGCACGGCCATCGGGCGCAACGTCAGGACGGGTGTCGACAATACCTTCGTCGCCCCGGTCTCGATCGGCGACCACGCATGGATTGGAGCCGGATCCGTCATCACCGAGGATGTCCCACCAGGGGCGCTGGCGATCGCGCGCGCAAAGCAGGTGAACAAGGAAGGACGCGGTGGAAACCGGAACGCTTGAGCAAACCCTGCCCGGGCTCGAGGCTGACGTTCCTCGCGTCGAGATGACGACCGGGCACGCGATCCCGCTGACGCCGAAGAAGCGGCTGATGGTGTTCGCGGGCCGCTCGCATCCGGAGCTGGCGGCAAAGATCACGCAGCAGCTGGGCGTCGAGCTTGGCGAGATCGAGCTCACGACGTTCGCGAACGGGGAGACGTACTGTCGGTACTGCGAGTCGATTCGCGGCGCCGACGTGTTCGTCGTCCAGACCGGATGTCGCCCCGTCGACCAGAACATCATGGAGCTGCTGTTCATGATCCAGGCGGCACGGCTCGCGTCGGCCAAGCGCATCACCGCGGTGATCCCGTGGTTCCCGTATTCGCGGCAGGACCGAAAGGCGAAGCCGCGGGAACCGATCTCGAGCAGGTTGCTGGCGGACATGATTCAGACGTCCGGAGCCGACCGCCTGCTCACGATGGACCTTCATGCGGGACAGATTCAGGGGTTCTTCACCATCCCGGTCGACCACATGACGGCGCTGCCGCTGTTCGCACAGTACTTCCGCGATCTCGGCCTCACCGGGGATCGGGTCGTGTCGGTTGCGCCGGACGCGGGCCGTGCGAAGCACGCCGTCCGTTTTGCAGAGATGATCGACGCGGACTTCGCGATCATGAACAAGACCCGACCGTCGCGTGACGTTGCCTCGGTCACCGAGATCACAGGCCGCGTCGCAGGCAAGATCGCGATCGTCGGCGATGACAACATCTCGACAGGGCACACGCTTCTCGACGGCGCGCGTGCGCTCACCGAGGCCGGCGCCGAGCAGGTCTGGGTGTTCGCGACACACGGGCTCTTTGCCACGGACGCACTCGAACGGTTCGCGAAGGCAGATCTCGCAGGGATCGTCGTCACGGACACGGTGCCCGTCGATCCCCTCCGGCGGCCCAAGAACATGACGGTTCTGACCGTCTCCGGCCTGCTTGCCGAGACGATCATCAACGTGTTCGCCGACGAGTCCGTGTCAGCGATCTTCGGCGGCGAGAACCAGCTGTTTTAGGACAACTGGCTCAACCAAGCGGTTTGAGCCGGTTTTGTACCCCGCATCTGTACCCCGGATCGTGATCGAGCCGCCGCTGCGCTGTTTCGAGCGGATTCGCTCATAGCGTAGAACTCGGCGCGTCCGCCTCAGAAATGCCGAAGGGCCGCTACCAACGGCCCCCCGACGAAGGCCCTTCCTCAAGGCAAGGGCGCTGGCAGACAAGCGGATTCAACGTACCACGGGCATCGGCTTGCCGTCCGGACGAGCCGCTTCCATTACGTCGTCGGCCACAAGGGGTCGGCCCGACCACTACCACCGGTTCGCCGGGGTCGGAATGGCAGACAACGAACGAGGTCGGCGTGACCGATCAGCAGATTTCTCCAAAGCCTCGCCAGGCGTTCGACGACCTGGTCGAGGCCATGCCGCGCATCGCGGCGGTCGTAACGCAGTTTCCCGAGTCGGTGCAGGGGAAGGTGTTCGACGCGCTCATGGACGCGTACTCCGGCGCCTCCACCACCGCAAGCACGAACGGAAAGACAGACGCGACGATGGCGAAGGCGAAGCGGCCCTCGCGCAAGAAAAAGACTTCCGACAACGGCGGTACGACGAAGCGGCGTGGCGGTGGCGGGCCGACGATGCTGAAGGACCTGGACCTGGCGCCGAAGGGGAAGACGTCCTTCAAGGACTTCGTCGCGGAGAAGGCCCCGCAGAGCCAGCACGACCAAAACGTCGCGAGCGTCTACTACCTCACGCAGAAGGCCGGACTCTCTCCGATCACCATCGACCACGTCGTCACGTGCTACCGCGTGGCGGGCTGGAAGGTTCCGCCGGCCCTCGCCAACAGCCTGCGACTCACGGCCAGCAAGAAGGGCTACATAGACACGGCCAACTCGCAGAACATCCTGCTCGCCAACCACGGCATCAACCGCGTCGAGCACGACCTGCCCGTGAAGTCGAAGGAATAGCGTGGTGACAAGTCCGCTCGCGAGCGTCTTCGGATCGCTCCCGCCGAGCCTGCGGGACGAGCTGCTCGACGCCTTCAACCAGATCGTCAAGAACTACCGCGAGCGTCGGTGGGAGCCGGCCGAGCTGAACGGTGGGAAGCTCTCCGAGGTCGCGTACACGATCCTCAAAGGCTATGCAGACGGGAAGTACCCGGCGAAAGCTAAGAAGCCATCGAACATGGTCGACGCCTGCAAGAGGCTCGAGACGGAGGCTGCGCATGCGCCGCGCTCGATCAGGATCCAGATCCCCGCATGCTCGTCGCCATGACGAGATCCGCAACAACAGGAACGTGGGTCACGTCGGTGGCGACGTCGATCCGAACCACATGGACGCCATGTGCGTCTTTCAGATGGCGAAGTGGATCGTGGCCGAACTCGTACGCGTCCTCCACAGCGTCGACACCGATACGGCGACAACCATCGTTGACGGGCTCGTCGACCGCGAAACGCCTCTAATCTGGGAGGTGAACGGCACGAGGCGGGTGCTCGACACGAAGATGAGCATGCGCGACAAGACGCTCGTACTCCTCCACGGCGATGGAGGCCCAGTTCACGAGCGCGACCTCGTGTCGTGGATCGAACACTCGAACGCGAGCGTCTATCGGCGGGACGTACTGCGCACCTCGCACAAGGCGCGGCTGATCGAGTACGACCAGCGCGCAGGGACGGCGCAGATCTCGCCGCGTGGCATCGAGCACGTCGAGGAGATGCTGCTCCCGCACGCGCCGCCGTAGACCGCGGTGATCGTCTACGCCGTCGTCGACGACGCTCCGCCGTACCTACCGAATCTCTAGCTGGGTGGGCACGTAGATGGCCGCAGGGAAAGGGAAGGATCCATCCTGCGATGACTGTCGGTTATCGGCCGAAGGGTTTTCCATGCACACGATCACGAATCTCCCAGCGGACGCGTTGACTGGGAGGAGCGTCGTTGCTCGTGGGTCGGCATGGCTCCAGGCATCATTCCGAGTGAAGTCGGCCTGCGTCGGTGGCTCGACCCTCTTCTCACCGCGGTCGTGAGCGACTATCAATCGCTGAAAGAAGCCCCGCACATCCTTGATCGAGAACCCTGGCGCGAGTTCGAAGACGGCGAAGCTGGCGAAGTGCGACGTCGTGTTCTCGGCCTCGATGTCGAACACTGCGGGCTCGTGCGTCCGAGCGCCCGAGTACGTACACGACTTGTCCGTGAGCGTCACCCTGGGCGCGCCGTCTCCGTCGCCACCGCAGCTAGCAGCGAGGATGAGCACAGCAAGCAAGATCGCTCCAAGACCACGCTCTGACATCCCGTGCGGAACCTCCCACATGTTGGAGACCTGGTCAACATGCTCACCACGGTGACGCCGCGATCGCCTATGTCGCCGACGCCCTCTCGCCCGAGTTCCCGCTCGGCGTCGAGCTCGAGGTGTTCATCCGCCGCGAGGACGCCGAGCGGTTCATCGAGGAGGTGCGCGGCGACGATCCCGAACTGGCGGGAAGCCTGCGGATCGAGGAGCGGGAACTGGAGGCGGGCGGGCTGAACTAGCTGAGCTAGTGTGCTGAGCGGTTAATTCGTTCGCAGTACCGCTTGATGCTGTGCCGGTACCGCGATAGGAACCGCTCATCCACCGAGCGACGCTCAGTCAGCCCACCAGTCTCGCTGACCCTCCACGTCTTCCCGCGTGTTCTCGCCGAGGTTGGGCGCGCCGACGACGAGGATCTCGAGGCCCTCCGGCCCGGCCTCGTACCCTCGCCATGTACCGGGCGGAACCCGCACGACGTCCCACTTCTTGACCTCGACGATCTCGTCGTCGAGCTTCATCCGCCCGCTCCCGCCCACGACCACGTACACCTCCTCCTGCTCCTTATGCGTGTGGCCGTACGGGAACCGGTAGTCGGGCGGGATGCGCTGATAGCTCAGGCCGGACCGCTCGAGCTCGAGCGCCTTACTCGCGTGACGGAACTCCAGGTCCGGCGAGCCGGCGAAGTTGGACCCGACGTCCGCCAGATCCACTCTGAGGTTCCTGAGCGTGAACGGCATGGCGGCGATACTACGGTTCAGGCTTCATACCGCCGCCGCGCCGCGAAAGCTGAGGCTACAGCGTCGTCGCGGAGCCCGTACCTACCAGCGAGTAGCAACGAGGGGCTGTGGGGCCCCCCCTCGTGTACGTCGTTCTCCCGGCCTAGGCGTGTAGTCCCATCGGTCTGCCCGTTTCCTAGTCAGAGAGCACTGTACGCAGCTTTCTCGACACTAGGCGACTGCGTTCGGCCAGCCTTGCTCCGCCTGATCCGAACAGAGGTGCGCGGTGACGATCGAGAGCTTGCGAGCTACCTGCGGATCGAGGGGGCGAGCTGTAGGCGGGCAGGGAGTGCGGTCATGCTGCTGTTCCCACTCGCTTGAGGGTGAGTGTGTCGCTTCTGCGTCCGATAATGAGAGTGCAGTGCCGCGTACGCGCAACCCCGTCTCCAAGGCTCCGCCGAGACCGCTGGCTTTGCCGTGTCCCTCCTGCGAGGGCGCGGTTTGGCGCTTCAACGGGCGTTCGTGGTACGCGTCCGATCGCGCGAGCAAGAAGCGCCATGTCTGCACGGCCCCAGCCGCAGCTGGTGACTTGCGGATGACGGAATCCGGTGCGAATGGGGGGCAACCACAGCCGTCTGTGATCCGGGAACCACTGCAACACCCCACTGGCGGTAGCGCCAAAGTCGTGCTCGTAACAGTGCTTGTCGGGCTCGCCGGCCTCTACGCGGCTCGAGCGCTGCGGAGATAGCGCGACGCTTTACGAACCGGCTCAAGCTCGGCGACTCGCGCGGCCCAAGACCCTCCCGACCTCGCGAGCTACCTGCGGATCGAGGAGCGCGGGCTGGAGGCGAGGCTCCTGGGCGGCGACGAGGCACACGCTCCGGCCGACGAGAACTTGTACCCAACTTTGTACCCCACCAGGCTGATCTGAGCTGATCTGAGCTGACCCGAGGCGCATGACCAAGCGCCTAGATGACTCGACTGACCTGGGTTCCGAAATCCAGCTGTTCTAGAGAGCGCCCGTCGCTACAATCCGCGGCCGTGTCCGGAGACAGGCTCAAGTTGGAGGTGCGCGAGCGTGAGGAGCTCGGCTCTCGCCGATCGCGGCGCCTGCGCGCGCAAGGGCTGATTCCCGGCGTTCTCTACGGCAAGGGTCACTCCCGCGCGATTGTCGTTCCCGAGCGCGATCTCAGGACGGCGATGACCGGGCCCTCGGGATTGCACGCGATCCTCGATGTCGTCGTCGAAGGTCAGACGACCGTGCACCCGTCGATCCTCGCGGAGTACGAGCAGGACCCGATCCGAGGCACTATCTCGCACATCGATCTGCGCGAGGTCCGCCTCGACCAGGCAATCCACGCAACGGTGATCGTGCATCTCGTCGGCGAGTCGGCCGGCGTGAAGACCGGAGGCGTGCTCTCGCTCGTGGGTCGCGAGCTCCAGGTCGAGGCTCTTCCTGCGGACGTTCCCGAGCACATCGACGTGGACGTGAGCCCACTCGAGATCGGAGATGTACTACGGCTTGCCGACATCCCCCCGATCGACAGGGTCACCTTCCTCGACGATCCGCACGAGACCGTGATCGCCACCGTCTCGACCCCGCGCGGGTACGCGGAGCTCGAGGAGGCGGATGCTCTTGCGGCCGAGGAGGCCGCTGCCGAGGCTGCCGCCGAAGAGGGCGAGCCCGAAGAAGGCGCCGCCGAAGAGGGCGAGCCCTCCGAGCCCGACTCCGAGGAGTAGGTTTGCGCATCTTCCGTCGGGGCGTTTCGGCCTCGACGCTCGACCTGCTGATCGCAGGCCTCGGGAATCCAGGGACGCGCTACGAGCGCGACCGCCATAACGTCGGCTGGATGGTGGTCGACGAGCTCGCGCGCCGGCATGGCGCGACGTTCAAGTCGAAGTTCAACGGGCGACTGTCCGAGACGAGAGTGGGGGAGGCGCGCGTCGCGCTCCTCAAGCCCGAGACGTACATGAACGAATCCGGTCGCTCGATCACGGCGGCGGCGCGGTTCTTCAAGGCCGCCCCCGAGGAGGTGCTCGTCGTTCACGATGACGTCGACCTCGAGGTCGGGCGGCTGCAGGCTCGGCTGGGAGGGGGGCTCGCGGGCCACAACGGCCTGCGCTCGATCACCCAGTCGCTCGGCACGCCGGAGTTCCTCCGGTTGCGAATCGGTGTGGGTCGACCCGGGCGCGGCGACCCGCGTGACGTCGCCGACTACGTGCTCGCGCCGTTCGAGGCGCACGATGATCGTGACGCGATCGTCGCGCGCGCTGCCGATGCCGTCGAGACGCTGCTCTCAGAGGGCCTCGACGTGACGCAGCAGCGCTACAACTGAAGGCGGCGCGGGAGGCACGACCGCGCGTGAGATAGTTCGCCCGTGCGCTGGCGGCTCGTGCTGGGTGTCCCTGACGAGGACGTCCGCCGCCTCTTGTCGGTGGCGCGGCGGAGACGATTCTCTCGCAACGAGGTCGTGTTCCACCGCGACGACCCCGGAGACTCGCTGCACCTCGTGGTCAGTGGCCGGTTCGCCGTGCAGATCATGACCCCGCTGGGCGAAACGGCGACCATCGCGATCCGCGGCCCTGGGGACAGCTTTGGCGAAATGGCGCTCGTCACCGAAGGGATGAGGCGCTCGGCCACCGTCGAGGCGCTCGAGGAGGCGGAGACGTTCGCGGTCCATGTCGATGATTTCAACCGGCTGCGCAAAGAGCACCCGTCGGTGAACCAGGTGCTGATCGGGTTCCTCGCCGAAGAGGTCAGGAGACAGAATCAGCTCCTCCTCGAAGCGCTCTACATTCCGGTCGAGCGCCGACTACTGCGGCGTCTGGCCGAGCTGAGCGCGTTGTACGCAAGCAATGAGTCGGTCATCCCCTTGACGCAGGAGCAGCTCGCCGAGATGGCCGGCACCTCGCGTGCCACCGTGAACAAGGTGCTTCGCGAGGAGCAAGCGCGGCGAACCGTCGAGCTGCATCGCGGGAGGATCGTCGTGCTGGACACCGACGAGCTCAGTCGGGGCGCTCGCTAGCGTCCAATGCGAGGCTCAGCTCAACAGAGATTCCCGTTGTTGTAACGATCGATCGTCGAAGCGAGTGCGAGGGCATGCGGCCGCCGCGGGCTATTCGACTTCGAGCCGAGGTAGTCGCCGGAGCCCGTGAAGTTGATTTCGTCGAGCAGCGCCTGTCCGTCGATGACTGCCTGCTGTATCGCCGAGCAGACCTCAGCGCCAGCGGCCAGATTGAATCGTGCGGCGAGAAGCTGGGCGCCGAGCCCGTAGGCGGCGTCGCTAGCCTTGTTCTTTCCGCCTTGGTCTTGCTTCGAGAGGAGCTTCACGGCTTTCTGACACGTCGTCACCGAGAAGTCGCCGACGAGCTGAGGAAGCAGGTCTTCGACGAGGAAGAAGCCGGCCGCGGCGCCTCCGTTCTTTGCTGCAGTCGCGGCTTGGTTCCCGCCCGTGCACCGGTTCCAGTTCTTCCAGTAACCGATCGTACGCGGGTCGCCGCCCGGGCGCGAGTTGTCCACGATGAACGACCGGGGCGCTCCAGGCGTGACCGTGAAGTTGAAACAGCGGGTTCCGAGATCTTCGGGTGGCACGCGGCTCGCGTCCGGGTTGAACGGCGTCACGATGACTCCGTCGAGCTTCCAGAACGACGTGAACCCTGCGGGTACCGGTGACTCGCAGATCTTGTACGTCTGCCCCGGCACGAGGTTCATGCTCCCGAACTCGAGCACGCCGTCCTGGTCGCCAAAGGTCGATCTCGTGATCCCGCCGCCCGGCAAGCCGGAGCCGGTGAGGACGAACGCGATGTCCTTAGTCGGATCGACGACCCCGTTCGTCGTCTTCAGGAGCGTGATCGTGCCGCGCTTCGTGTTCGTGAACGTGCACGTGACGGTCTCGTCGGCCGCGAGCTGGATGGCGTTCGGCGCGCTCCCGTCGTCGCACGAGCTGGTCGTGTCCCAACCGGCGACCGGCGTCTCGGAGACGGAGTACGCGCCGGGCGTCAGCCCACTTCTCGTATCGGATTGGCCGTTCCCGAGCGAGAAGCCATCTGCGTCGTAGCTCGCTGAGAACGAAAACGTCTGGGGACTACTCGAGGGAAGCGTGACTTTCCTCACGACGATGGTGCCGGTGGGCTGATCTTCGACCACCTGTGTCTCCGCGGTTGCGCGGTTGTCGTCGGGATCGGGATCGTTTAGCTCGCTGCTGACACTCGCGGTGTTCGTGATGGAGGTCGGCGCACTGGCGATGACAGTTCCCGTGATCGTGATCGACGCAGTTCCGAAGCGCGGGATCAGCCCGAGATTGCAGATGTACCGGTCGGTGAACGGGTCGACGAGTACGCAGCTTCCCTGCGAGGGCGAGATGGCGTCGAGCGTGAAGTTAATGATCGTGGGCAACTGGTCGTCGACGACGACCTCCAGCGCGGGCGCGGGGCCTTGGTTCGCGACGTCGATGGTGTACGTGAGCGTTTGGCCCGT
>Ga0184632_10000880_pt1 | contig 12132 bp, 11 predicted proteins | sample PLM31_50_b1_FD_133153 | JGI IMG/M metagenome (GOLD analysis project Ga0184632, IMG submission 133153) | Groundwater sediment microbial communities from an aquifer in East River, Colorado, USA - PLM3-1_50_b1 | ecosystem: Environmental > Terrestrial > Soil > Riparian zone | place: USA: East... | reverse complement strand
GTCCCGACGAGGGCGTCGATCAGGCCGGCGACCGCCTCCACCGTGTCGGCCGCCGCCCCCTTGAGCCACAGGTGCAGGTCCGTGGCGACCTGGTCGTTGCGGCTGCGGCCGGTGTGGAGCTTGCCGCCGACCGGGCCGGCCAGCTCGGTGAGGCGGCGCTCGACCGCGCTGTGGACGTCCTCGTCGGACGGCGCCCACGCGAAGGTGCCGTCCGACAGCTCCGCCGCCACGGCCGCCAGCCCGTCGAGCAGCAGCTTGCCCTCGGCCTCGTCGAGCACCTCGGCCCTGACCAGGGCGCGCACATGGGCACGGCTGCCGGCCACGTCCTCCCGCCACAGCCGCCGGTCGACCGGCAGCGACAGCGTGTAGGCCCACATGTCCGGATGCGGCGGGGCGCTGAACCCGCCCGACCACAGCGGGCCCCGCTCGGCGCCGTCGCTACCCACCTTGGGCGACTCGGGCCCAGGTCCGGGCCGGCAACCCCCAGAGGGCGACGAAGCCGCGCCCGGCGTCGTGGTCGAACGCGTCGCCGCCCTCGCCGCCGTCGTAGGTGGCCAGGTCGGGCCGGTAGAGCGAGCGCTCGGCGCGGCGCCCGGTGGCCTGGCAGCGGCCGGGCGAGAACTCGAGGCGGACCTCGCCGGTGACGCTCTGCTGGGTCTCGGCCACGAACGCGTCGAGGGCGGCCTTCAGGGGCGAGAACCACAGCCCGTCGTAGACCAGCTCCGCGTAGCGGATCTCGAGCCGCGCCTTCTCGTGCAGCACGTCCCGGTCGAGGGTGAGGTCCTCGAGGTCGCGGTGGGCGGCGATCGTGGCCAGCGCCCCCGGCACCTCGTAGACCTCGCGGCTCTTGATCCCGACACGGCGGTTCTCCATCATGTCGAGGCGCCCGAAGCCCGAGGCCCCGCCGAGCCGGTTCAGGCGGGCGACCACCTCGACCAGCCCGGCGACCGACCCGTCCACCCCGACCGGCACGCCGGCCTGGAACGCCACCACCGCTTCGGCCACCGCGGTGGTCCTGGTCGGCGAGGCCGTCCAGACGTAGGCATCCTCCGGTGGCGCGGCCCACGGGTCCTCCAGCACGCCCGCCTCGATCGTGCGGCCCCACAGGTTCTGGTCGACCGAGTAGGGCTTGTCCACGGTGATCCAGCCGAGGTCGAGCCCGTGCTTCTCGGCGTAGGCGAGCGCCTCGGGGCGGCTCATCGTCCAGTCCCGGATCGGGGCGAGCACCTCGAGGTGGGGGGCGAGCGCCCCCACGCTCACCTCGAAGCGGACCTGGTCGTTGCCCTTGCCGGTGCAGCCGTGGGCGACCGCGCCGGCGCCGCGGCGAGCCGCCTCCTCGACCAGGAGCTGGGCGATCAGCGGCCGGGAGAGCGCCGAGACGAGCGGGTACTTGCCTTCGTACAGCGCGTTGGCCGCGACGGCCGGGGCGAGGAACTCGGTTGCGAAGCGCTCCCTGGCGTCGACCACGACCGCGTCCACCGCCCCGACGGCGAGCGCGCGCCGCGCCAGCGCGGGCAGGTCCTCGCCCTGCCCCACGTCGGCGAGCAGCGCCACCACCCCGCGCCCCTGCTCGTGGGTGAGCCGGTGGACGGCCACGGTGGTGTCCAGGCCGCCCGAGTAGGCGAGCACGACGAGGTCGCTGGTGGCTGCGGAGGTCATGCGGTCTCTCCTTGGTAGCGGGTGAGGTCGGGGTCGTGGAGCAGCGGGGGCGGCTCGCTTCCTGGGCGGACGGTGAGCGCGGAGAGCTGCCTCGCCATCGCCCTGCCCGAGGTGCGGTCGGTGCAGACCACCAGGACGGTGTCGTCGCCGGCGATCGTGCCTGCCACCCCTGGCAGGCAGGCGCGGTCGAGCGTGGAGGCGAGCACGTTGGCGTGCCCCGGCGGGGTCCGCACGACCACCAGGTTGCCGGCGGGCACGATCGCAAGCAGCGACAGGGCGAGCACGCGGCGCAGCTCCTCCTCGCCCACCTCGGCCACGGTGGCCGGCTCGGCCAGGGCGTAGACGAGCCGGCCGTCCGCCCCTCGCAGCTTGACCGCGCCCAGGTCCTCGAGGTCGCGGGAGACGGTCGCCTGGGTCGCGTCGAAGCCCTGCCGGTGCAGGTCGTCCAGGAGGCCGGCCTGGCTGGTGACCTGCCTGGCGCGCAGCAGCGCGGCAAGCGCGGCCTGCCGCTCGGCCTTCAGCGACACGCGCCCACCTCCGCAAGCGCGCCACCGAGCCTGGCCACGGCCTCGTCGACCTCCTCGACGGTCACGACCAGGGGCGGGGCCAGGCGCAGCGCGGTGGCGGTGACCGGGTTGACCACCAGGCCGTGGCCGAGGGCGGCCAGGGCCACCTCCTTGGCGGTCACGCCGCAGCCCTCCCCGAGGTCCAGGGCGAACCACAGCCCGGTCCCGCGCACCTCGGCGGCGGCGCCGTTGGCGCCCGGGGCCGTGCGGAGGAGGGGCAGGAGCGCGTGCAGGCCTTCGGCCAGCCGCGCGGAGACCTTCTCGACGTGGCCGTCCAGGAGCGGCTCGACCACGTCCAGGGTGGCCATGGCGGCCGCGCACGCCACCGGGTTGCCCCCGAAGGTGCTGCCGTGGTCGCCCGGACGCATGGTGTCGGCCACCTCGGCGATGGCGATGGTGGCGCCGATCGGGTAGCCGCTGCCGAGCGCCTTGGCCATGGTGACGACGTCGGGCCGGATCCCATCGTGCTGGTGGGCGAAGAGGCGGCCGGTGCGGCCCATGCCCGACTGGATCTCGTCCACCATCAGCAGCACGCCCGCGTCGGCGGTGACCTCCCGGGCCGCCCGGAGGTAGCCGGGCGGCGGCACGACGATGCCGGACTCGCCCTGGATCGGCTCGACCAGCACGGCGGCGGTGCCCGGGCCGATCGCCGCGGCCAGCGCGTCGGCGTCGCCGAAGGGCACGTGGGAGAAGCCGGGCGGCAGGGGCTGGAACGGCGGGTGCATGGCGGGCTTGCCGGTGGCGGCCAGGGTGGCCAGGGTGCGGCCGTGGAAGCCGCCGAGGGTGGCCACGATCCCGGTGGCCTGCTCGCCCCGTGCCGCCTTTCCCCAGCGCCTGGCCACCTTGATCGCGGCCTCGTTGGCCTCGGCGCCGGAGTTGGAGAAGAACACCTTGGCCGGCGCGCCGAACCGGTCGACCAGCCGCTCGGCCAGGTCGACCTGCGGCCCGGAGAAGTACAGGTTGGAGGTGTGGCCGAGGGTGGCGAGCTGCCCGGCCACCGCCGCGACCACCTTCGGGTGGGCGTGGCCGGCCGCCACCACCGCGATGCCGCCGAGGAAGTCGAGGTACTCGCGCCCCTCGGCGTCGTAGAGGCGGACGCCGTCGCCCCGGACGAACTGCACCCGCGGGCGCGCGTAGGTCGGCCAGAGCACGGCCGCCTCCCGCTCCACGATGCCGGTCACCGGCACACCTCCGTCCCGGTGCCGGGCAGCTCGCCCGCGCGCATCAGGGCTCCTCCGGGCAGATCATGGTGCCCACCCCCGAGTCGGTGAACAGCTCGAGCAGCAGCGCGTGCTTGCGGCGGCCGTCGAGGACGTGGGCGCTGCCCACCCCGCCGCGCAGGGCGGCGATGACGCCCTCGATCTTCGGGATCATCCCGGCGTGGAACCGGCCGGCGGCGAGCAGGGCCTCGAGCTCGGGCAGGGTGGCGCGCTTGACCAGCGAGCCGGGGTCGTCCAGGTCGACGTACAGGCCCTCGACGTTGGTCAGGTAGACCAGCTTCTCGGCCGCGAGGGCGGCGGCGAGGGCGCCGGCGACCGCGTCCGAGTTGACGTTGTATGGCTGGCCGCCGGGCCCGGCCGCCACCGTGGCCACCACCGGGATCAGCCCCTCGGCGGTGAGCGCGCGCAACGCGGTCGGGTCGACCGTGTCCACGTCGCCGACGAAGCCGAGGTCGCGGCCTTGCGGGTCGCGCCGGGGGCGGGCGGTGACCAGCAGCCCGTCCTCGCCGGAGAGGCCGACCGCGAGCCGCCCGTGGGTGTTGAAGCGGCCGACCAGCGCCTTGTTGACCCGCCCGACGAGCACCATCCGGACGAGGTCCATCGTGTCCGCGTCGGTGACCCGCAGGCCGTCGACGAACTCCGGCTCCTTGCCGAAGCGCGCCATCATCTGGCTGATCTCGGGGCCGCCACCGTGGACCACCACCACGTCGACCCCGACGTAGCGGAGCAGGGCGACGTCGTCGACGAAGGAGTCGAACAGCGACCCTTCCTCGGAGGGAGCAGCGGAGGGCCCAGCCTTCGGCTGCCCGAGCCCGCTCGCGCCGCTCATGGCGGCGCCGCCGTACTTGACGACCACGGTGCGGCCGGTGAAGCGCTTGATCCAGGGCAGCGCCTCGTGCAGCACGGCCGCCTTGGCCTGCAGGTCCTGGGTGCGGGGGTCGGCCACGGCGGTCACGTGGTGTACTCCGAGTTGAGCCGGACGTACTCGGGGGTCAGGTCGGCGGTGCGCACGCACGCCCAGGGGCCGGGGCCGCCCAGGTGGAGGCGGATCCGCACCTGGGGACCGGCCATGGCCGCGGTCCCGTCCGCCCCGGTCGGCGCCCCGTCGCGGACCAGCAGCACCGCCGGGGCGGGATCGCCGGAGGCGGGACCGGGGCCTCGGCCGCCCGCCGGGCCCGGCATGCCGACCTCGAGGCGGACCGCTGCCGGGTCGAAGGGGACGCCGGCGGTCCCCGCCGCCTGCAGGATCCGGCCCCAATTGGGGTCGCCGCCGTACACGGCGGCCTTCACCAGGGGGCTGTCGGCCACCCGGCGGGCCACCGCGAGCGCCCCGTCCAGCGTGCCGGCGCCGCCGACGTGCACGCTGACGACCTTGGTCCCACCCTCGGCGTCGGCGAGCATCTGCCCGGCCAGGTCGTCGCAGACGGCCCGCACGGCGTCGGCGAGGTCGTCAGGGTGGGAGCGGACCCCTGAGACGCCCGACGCGAGCAGCAGCACGGTGTCGTTGGTGGACTGGGCGCCGTCCACGGTGATCCGGTTGAAGGTGGCCTCCGCCGCGCCGGCGAGCCCCGCCCGCAGGGCGGCCGGCTCGCACACCGCGTCGGTGGTGAGCACCGCGAGCATGGTGGCGTGCCCGCCTGGCGCGTCGGTCACCCCAGCCGCCCTGGCCATCCCCGGGCTCCACCGGTCCACCGGGCCCCCGCCCGCGCCGCCGGAACCGCCCTCCGCGGGGTGGGACGGCGCCGGCGCCTGCGGCGGTGCCATGGCCGGGGCGAGCATCGCCGCGCCCTTGGCCATCCCGGCCACGGTCACCCCCGGGGCCAGGACGACCCCGGCCTGCTTGGCGACCGTGTCGGTGGTGCGGATCGCCTCGGCGGCAGCCTGCCCGTCGCCCTTCTCGGCCCGGCCGCCCGCGGCCTGCCCGCCCCGCAGGCCGAGCGCCACCGCGGCCTTCGCGATGCCGTCGCCGATCCGCTCGGCGTCCAGCGGCACCCCGATGACGCCGGTGGAGCAGACCAGCACCTGCTCGGTGCGGCAGCCCAGCTCGGCCGCTGCCCGCCTGGCGGTGGCGGCGACCGTCTCCTCCCCGGCCGGGCCGGTGCAGGCGTTGGCGTTGCCCGAGTTGACGACCACCACCCGCGCGTCGGCCGAGGCGGCCAGGCGCGAGCGGGACCAGACGACCGGCGCGGCTACCACCAGGTTGGTGGTGAACACCCCCGCCGCGACCGTGCCCTCCGGACCCAGCACCACGGCAAGGTCGAGCCCCCCGGACGGCTTGATGCCGCAGGCCACCCCGGTGGCCGAGAACCCGCCGGCCGCGGTCACCCCGAGACCGCGATCCACGCCCGGGCGCCCAAGCTGCCCCTCCGGGCTCGTCGCGCTCATGGGCCGGGTGGGACGAGGTCGAGGCCGGCCGTCTCCGGCAGGCCGAGGGCGACGTTGGCGCACTGCACGGCCTGCCCGGCGGCGCCCTTGACGAGGTTGTCGATGGCTGCCGCGGCCACCACCCGCCCCGTCCGGCGGTCGGCCGCAGCCGCCACCTGGACCCGGTTGGTGGTGGCCACGGCGCGGGTCGCCGGCCAGGAGCCGGGCCGCAGCACGTCCACGAACGGCTCGCCGGCGTACGCGCGGGCGTGGCAGGCGGCCACGTCCTGCTGGTCGGCCGAGGTGGCCAGGGTGGCGTAGCAGGTGGCCAGGATGCCCCGGCTCATCGGCACCAGGTGCGGGGTGAAGGTGACCACCACCGGCCGGCCGGCCGCCCGGGCCAGCTCCTGCTCGATCTCGGGCGTGTGCCGGTGGGTGCCGACCCCGTAGGGGGTGACGCTCTCGTTGGCCTGGGCGTAGAGATAGGGGTCCTTCGGCGAGCGGCCGGCCCCGGTGAGCCCGGACTTCGCGTCCACCACGATGCCGTCCGGCTCCACCAGCCCGGCCGCCAGCAACGGGGCCAGGGCGAGCAGGGCCGCGGTGGGGTAACAGCCGGGCACCGCCACCTTGGCCGCCCCGGCCAGCTCGCCCCGGTGCAGCTCGGGCAGGCCGTAAGGCCAGGCGCCGAGCTCCTCAGGGCACGGGTGGGGAGCGCCGTACCAGGCCGGGTAGGCGTCGGGGTCGTGGAGCCGGAAGTCGGCCGAGAGGTCGACGACCAGGCCGGCGGCGGTGGCGGCCCGGGCGGCGAGCCCGGCCGCCTGGCCGTGCGGCAGGGCGAGGAACAGGACGTCGGCGCCCTTGTCGAGCCCCTCGTCGAGGGTACGGAGCGCGAGGTCGCCGTAGGCGGCGGCCAGGCCGGGGTAGCGCTCGGCCACGAGCTGGCCGGCGCTGCGGTCGCCCGCCGCCCAGGTCACGTCCAGCAGCGGGTGGCGGGCGAGCAGGCGGAGCACCTCGGCTCCGGCGTAGCCGGAGGCGCCGAGGACCCCGGCGGTCAGCGTCATGATGCATCAGTATGCGGTTCAGGCTGCAAATATGCAACCAAAGATCCGCGGATGCCACTCCCCGGCCATGGTGCCGGCCCAAGAGGACGCCGAGGAATGCAACGCCGGACCTGGTCGGACGCTGTGACCGGTTCAGGCGCCTCCGGGCGCCGGCGCGCGGCAACCGGTACGGTGACGGCATCGGGCAGCGACGCCACCACGATCGCACGCTGCGGCGCGCGAGCTCGACAGCGGGAGACCGTTGCCATGGACGACCCGACCACGACCGGCCAGCCCTTCGCGTACGCCAGCGGCGTCCTCCACGTCGGCGGGCTACCGCTCGACCAGGTCGTCGCCGAGACCGGCACCCCCGCCTACGTGTACGACCTGGACGCGGTGGCCGCCACGTTCTGCCGCGTGGCCGCTGCCTTCGAGCCAGTCGGCGGGCGCGTGCTGTACTCGGTGAAGGCCAACGCCAACCTCGCTCTGCTGGCTCGCCTTGCCGGGCTGGGCGCCGGCTTCGACGTGGTCAGCGGGGGCGAGCTGCTGCGCGTGCTGGCGGCGGGTGGCGACCCGGCCCGGGTGGTGTTCGCCGGGGTGGGCAAGACGCCGGCCGAGCTGGCCCTGGCCGTCGGGCACGGCGTCGTGCTCCACGTCGAGTCGGCCGACGAGCTGGAGGCGCTGCAGGCGGTCGCGAAGCGGGCCCGGCGGCGGGCCCGGTTCGCCATCCGCGTCAACCCCGACGTCGAGGTCGACACCCACGTCCTCATCCAGACCGGGCACGACGAGGCCAAGTTCGGCGTGCCCGTGGAGCTGGCCCACGAGCTGCTCGGGCGCACCGCCAAGGGCGAGTACCCGTCCCTGGACCCGGTCGGGGTCCACGTCCACGTCGGCTCCCAGCTCCCCGACCCGGACGGCCTGGTCGAGGGGGCGCGCGTCGGCCTGGAGGTGGTGGAGACCGGCCGGGCGGCAGGGCTGCAGCTGGACTGGCTCGACGTGGGCGGCGGGCTGCCGGTCGACTACGAGGGCCAGGCCCGCTCCCCCGCCCCCGAGGTGTTCGCCCGCGCGCTCGCGCCGGTCGTCGCCGGGCGCGGCATCCGCCTCGGCGTCGAGCCCGGCCGGGCACTGGTCGCCCGGGCCGGCGCGTTGGTGACCGCCGTGCTGTACCGCAAGCACCGTACCGCCGGCCGCATGTTGGTGGTCGACACCGGCATGCACCACCTCCTTCGTCCGGCCCTGTACGGCGCCGAGCACCGCTTCCTGCCGGTCCTCGCCGCGCCCGCGACCGGCGCCACCGAGGTGGTCGGGCCCGTGTGCGAGTCCACCGACGTGCTCGCCCCAGCCGTCGACCTGCCCGACCTCGGGCCGGGGGACCTGCTGGCGATCCTCGACACCGGCGCCTACGGGATGGCGATGGCGTCCAACTACAACAGCCATCCCCGCCCGCCCGAGATCGTCGTGGAGGGCGGCACCGCCCGGGTGGGCAGGCGCCGCGAGACCTGGGACGAGCAGCTCGCCTGGGAGCGGTGACCAGCGGCCCGTCCGGCTCCGCCACGCCTCCGGGGGCATCCGGGGACGAGCCCGGACCACCCGCCCGCCTCCGGCGGGTCGCCACGCCGTGCCGGGGTGGCGTGGCCTGCTCAGCTCGAGGACGAAGGTGGCCTACCATGCGACCATGGCGTCTCTTCGGCCTGGAGGCTCGATGGCCGACGTCCAGCTCGACAACGTCTCGCGCGTGCACACGGACGGCACCGCCGCGGTCTCGCACCTGAGCCTCTACGTGCGCGAGGGCGAGCTGATGGTCGTGGTCGGCCCGTCCGGCTGCGGCAAGACCACGACGCTGCGCATGATCGCCGGCATCGAGCCCGTCACCGAGGGGACGATCCGCATCGGCGGGCAGGACATGCACAACGTGCCGCCCTACAAGCGCGACATCGGCATGGTCTTCGAGGGCAACCGCCTCTACCCGCACATGACCACGGACGGCAACCTCCGCTTCGGGCTCGACGTCCAAGGCCTGCCCAAGGAGGAGATCGACGAGCGGGTCGGGGCCGAGTCCCGCGTGCTCGGCCTCGGCCGGCTGCTGCACCGGCTCCCCAGGACGCTCTCGGCCGGACAGCGGCAGCGGGTCGCCGTGGGCCGGGTCACCGTCAGGCTCCCCCGGCTGTTCCTGCTCGACGAGCCGCTCACCCACCTCGACGCCGCCGAGCGGGTGCGCCTCCGCAGCGAGCTGGCCCAGCTGATCCGTGGGCTCGGCGTCACCACCATCTACGTCACCCACGACCAGAGCCAGGCCATGACGATCGGGGACCGGATCGCGGTGATGCAGGCCGGCGTGGTGGAGCAGGTCGACACGCCACGGGGCCTCTGGGAGCGGCCGGCCAGCATGTTCGTGGCCGGCTTCTTCGGCGACCCGGCCATGCGCATGGCCGCCGGGCGCCTCGAAGCCGCCGCGGGCGGGATCTGGGTGGCGCTCGGCAGCCAGCGGCTGCGCTTCCAGGGCGTCCCGTCAGGACGGCTCCGCGCGGCCGTCGGGCGCCCGGTAGCCGTCGGCATCCGGGCCGAGCACGTCGCCGCGGCCCCGCCTCCCGGCCAGGGCTACGACCCGGCGGGCGGGGCTCGCCTGCGCGCGACCGTCGAGCGGGTCGAGCATCTCGGGCACGCGCAGCTCGCCTACTGCGGCATCGACGCGCCCGCCACCGCCAGCGAGGGCGGCGGCACCGCACAGCTTGTCGTCAGGCTCGGCCGCGGCGACCGGCCGGCTCCAGGAGCTCCCCTTGAGCTGGCCGTGGACACCCGCCGCCTGTCGTTCTTCGACCCGGTCTCCGGCACCGCGCTCTGGCACGGCGAGTAGCCGCGGCCACCCCTGGCGAAGCTCGACCGGCGCCGCGGTCCAGTCCGGGTCCTGGGACGGACGGCTGCGGGCCAGGCGCCCCAGACCCGGGCGTCGTCGACCCCGGGTGGCTGCCGAGGTCGCCGTCAGCCGGTGTCCTTCTGCTTCATGACCGTGTCCACGGCCAGGACCGAAGCGACCGCCAGGCTGCGCATCGGCTCCACGGCGGCCGGGCTCACCTGGACGACGTAGTTGTCGGCGTCGGTGAACAGCTCCCGCAGGCCGGCCCAGCGCTTGGAGACCTTGGCCACCTCCTGGCCGGTCGCGTCACGGACGCTGAAGTCCTTGGCCCGCCAGTTCTCCGCGCGCAGCTCGCCCAGCTCCCCGCCACCGGGGGCCAGGATCGAGAAGCGGGCCTTGCCCACCCGGATGCGCTTCTGGATGGTGCCGAGCTGGGTGCCGCCAGGGCCGGAGACCATGCACGCCATCCGGAACCAGGGCTTGTGCAGCACCAGCGCGACACCCCCGGTGCGTTCGTCGCGCACCTCCAGGGTCATGGGCAAGGCGACGTCGAGGTCGCTGAACAGGCGCGCCAGGAACGCGATCGGCGACTGCCTGGCCTGCACGGCGGACCCGATCCGGTTGCCGTGCTGGTCGAAGATGGCGAACTCGTTGCGAAGCTCGACCAGCTTGAGCTTCTGGTTGACGACGAGCACGGGCTCGTTCAGCAGAGGGGCTGCCCCCGGTTGCGCAGACATCGGCTCACCTATGCGAGAGACGCTGGGACGCCCGCCCGGGCCGCGGGCGGGGTGCGGGCTCCCTGCCCGCGAGGTCGGTGAGGCGGGGGCGGCCAATGAGAACCCGAGCGTCGGGGCCGCACGGCACCGACCGTAGGCAAAGTTCTCACGCCCCCCGCCTCACCGGACGCCCAAGGGTACCGCGGACGCCGCCGGCCGTCTCGCCCCAAAATCGAGGTCGCTTAGGGCCTGCGCCTGCGCTGGCACCTGTTCATCTGGACCTCTGGCTCGTCGTCTGGGGCGGTCCTTGGGTCGGCAATGTGGCGATACCGGGCGGCCGCCCGCCATCGACGACGGGGGCAGCCCGGTTGAGCTGACCCACGGGCGACGCTAGGGTTGGTTGATAGGCAAGTCGTTACTTGCCTATACTGGGGCCGTGAGCGACGTGTATCGGGCGCTCGCCGACCCGACGAGGAGGGCGTTCCTCGACGAGCTCAGCGAGCGGGACGGGCAGACCCTGTTCGAGCTCTGCTCCCGGCTCGCGGTCAAGCACGGACTGGGCTCGTCGCGACAGGCGATCTCCCAGCACCTCGACGTCCTGGAGTCGGCGGGCCTGGTCAAGACCAGGAGGGAAGGCAGGTACAAGTTCCACCACCTCGACACCACACCGCTCGAGACGATCCTGGACCGGTGGCGGCCGACCCGGCGCCCCACCCGCGGAAGGAGAAGCAGATGAGGATCTATGTCACCTCGGTGCTGGTCGACGACCAGGACAAGGCGCTGCGGTTCTACACCGACGTCCTCGGGTTCGTGAAGAAGACCGACATCCCCCTCGGCGAGGCGCGCTGGCTCAGCGTCGTGTCCCCTGACGCCCCCCAAGGCCCGGAGCTGCTCCTGGAGCCCGACACCCACCCGGCCGCCGGGCCATTCAAGGAAGCGCTGGTGGCCGACGGGATCCCGGCCACCTCGTTCGCCGTCGACGACGTGCACGCCGAGTTCCAGCGGCTCGGCCGCCTCGGCGTCCGGTTCACCCAGGGGCCGCTCGAGATGGGCGGCGTGACGACGGCGGTGTTCGACGACACCTGCGGCAACCTGATCCAGATCGCCAAGGCATAGCTGCACCAGCGGCCCCTGGACTCGCCGCCGCCCCTGGCCACCTACTGGCGCAGGCCCTTCGCGGGAACTCGGCCTTCGGGTCGGCGTCGTCAATCCTCATAGCCAGGAAGCGCAGCCGGGACCGGCAGCGGGAGACCCGCCTGCGCGAGCTGGTCGACCACCCCGAGGAGCCGGCTGACGACCCCGCCAGGCGGGCCGGGTGAAGGACCCGGCCGGCGGTTCGGGGAAGGCGAGCCGCTGACACGGATGGCTGCGTGTACACACTCGACTTATAGTGGGGCCATCGCGGAGGAGGACCGCATGAAGATGCCCGACGATTCGAGGCCGGAGCCCCACGTCGTACCGGTCCAGGTCCACGGGGTCGTGGGGGACCTGGCGAGCGGGCATGGCAAGGTCGCGCTGTTCGCCCCCCACGACGCCCCACCACAGCACCGCACAGACATCGCCCTGTTCCCGTTCGAGGAGCCGTTCCATGTGGAGCCCGGGGAGAAGGTGCTGGTCTCCTCGGACTTGGCGATGCTTGCCATCTACAGCGCCAATGGGAACCCGCGCATGCTCTACAGGCTGGTCGACGGCGTGATGCGGCAAGAGCAGCCC
>Ga0184632_10000879_pt1 | contig 12132 bp, 12 predicted proteins | sample PLM31_50_b1_FD_133153 | JGI IMG/M metagenome (GOLD analysis project Ga0184632, IMG submission 133153) | Groundwater sediment microbial communities from an aquifer in East River, Colorado, USA - PLM3-1_50_b1 | ecosystem: Environmental > Terrestrial > Soil > Riparian zone | place: USA: East... | reverse complement strand
GCGACCACGATGGAGAAGATGAGCCCGATGCAGCAGGGGACGTAGCAGAGCAGGCCGCCGACGTTGGGGGCGATGCCGAGGTTGGTGGATCCGCTCGAGGGCGGCGGCGGCACGGAAGTGGCCATCAAGACCTCCTAGCGGCGCCCGTCGGGCGTCGAAGAATCGCGCTCTTTCTCGTTGAGTCGCGCGAAATTATCGGGGCCGGTCCGGCCGGTGTCAAGGGCGCGAGAGCGCCGCCAGAGCAAGTTCGAACATCCGATCGTCGTCCGACGAGACGAGCACCACCGCGCCGGCCACCTCCGCCACGGCGAAGCGCCAAGGCGCCGACGTGAAAACGCGGAACGGCGTGCGCTCCGCGGCTTGTGTGCGCTCGGCCGCCAGACGGCTCAGCAGCGCCTGCTTGAGCTCGGCGAGGTCCATGGGGCTGTCCCAGACAGAGCGCCACACGAGCAGGCTCTTGCCGCCGACGTCCCACACGCGGAACCAGTCGCCCCCCCAGCCCGCCGCCGCGCCGTCGGAGCCGTCGCCGAGGAGCGTCCGCGTGAGGAGCTCGCCGAGCACGCCCTCATTGACCAGTGTCGCGTTGGGAGGCTGAAACGTGATCTCCACGCGCTGTGGCATCTCCCGGGCGAAGAATTTGTCCGGGTGCAGCACCTGCTCGCTGGACTCCGGCGGCCGCGACCAGGCCGCCTTGACGGCGTCCCAGCCTCCCCGCTCCCACACCGCGCGGGCGAAGTCTCGTCCGACCACGTAGGGCAGCACGAGCTGGTCGGCGAGGACGCGCGGCGCGCCCGGCACCGCGGGTATCGGCATCGACATGCCGGAGAGGGCGGCGTCCTCCATGCCGGGCAGGCGGCGGACGAGGAAGCGCTCCATGACGAGCGTGGCGTCTCCCTCCAGCAGGCTGAGGTAGGCGAGGCGGCGGTCGTCGAAGTCCCCCACGGAAGAGGGCACCGTGTCGTGAACGCTGGAGTACTGGTCCTGCAGCGCATGCCGCAGCTCGTGCGAGAGGATGAGCTGGTTCGCGGGGGTCAAGCGCCGGTCCTCGCTGACCGCGTAGAGCTGCTTCTTGCCCGGGCGCTCGTCGTAGAAGCCGGCCACGTTCTCCTCCAGCAGGCGCGTCCGCAGGGCCCGCAGGTCGGTGCCCGGAGTGAGGAGGCCGAAGGCGACCAGCGTCTTCTGCTCGGCCCGCGCCCGGCTCTCGGGGTACTCGTCGTCGAGGACGCCCTTGAGGTAGCGGACCAGCTCGGCGCGGCTCAGGTAGCGGAGCGGCACGTCGGCGCGGAAGGGAATCCCCCCCGCCTCGGCCACTTCCGCCTGCAGCTCGGGGCCCGTGAGGTCCTTGAAGCCGAGCAGGCCCCCGAGCAGGGTGTTGATGATGTCGCTGGGGTCGACGGCGGGAGGTTCCTGGCCTCGGGCGGACCCCGCCAGCAGCGGCAACGCCAGGAACAACGCGGCAATTCTGACTGCTCTCATTTGACCTCGACGATGTCCTTGGGGAGCCTCAGCTCGAAGGCCCCCGAGGGAAGCCGGCCATTGATCACCACGTTCTCGAAGCGGATCGTCGTGTGGTCGCCGGTGGGCTCGGTGAGCCGCGTCTGCACCGGTATCGACCGCGCCTCGTCCACCCACAGCCGGATCCCGGAGAAGAGGCCGGAGGTGGCGCCCGACCGGGGCTTCAGGTCCAACACCCAGGCCGGCGCGCCGCCAACCGTCTCCTTCCCCACGAGCGTCACCTCGTATTTCTTGCCGAGGCCCGCGGCGCCGGGTCCGAAGCCCACGAGCAGGTCGGCCTCGCCCTTCGCCGCGCCCCGGAAGACCTGCTTGCTCCTTGGAATGTAGCGGGCGAAGGCGCCGTCCCTGATGAGCATCACGCTCGGTTGCGGCGACGTGTAGTTCCACTTGAGGCGGCCCGGCACCTGGAGCAGGACGTCGCCCCGCGTCTCCTGCTTCTCGTTCAGGAGGACGAGTACCTTCGTCTCCACGAAGTCCGCCTTCATCGTCTTGAGCGCCTGGCCGGCCTTCTCCAGCGAGCGCAATACCGCGTCAGCGTTGGGGGCGGCGAGCAGCAGGAGGAGCGGCAGCACGGTCATGGGCGGACCCACATCGGATCGCCCCACCACGCTGGAGGGACCGCGAACACGACGAGGAACAGCAGGAGGCAGAGGAGGTCGTACGGCAACGAGCCCCGTTCGTAGTCCCACAGCAGCCGTCGCGCCCGCGGCGACAGGTCGCTCGCCGCGCGGGCGCTCACGTGCCCGCCCCTGTCACCAGATGGGGCACGATGCCGTGGCTGACCACCCGTCCGTCCCGCATCTCGATGATCCGATGCCCCACCGCCGCCGCCTCCGGGTTGTGCGTGATCATCGCGATCGTCTGGCCGGTCCGCTGGTTCAGCTCCCGGAACAGGTTGAGGATCATGGTGCTGTTGAGCGAGTCGAGGTTGCCGGTGGGCTCGTCGGCGAGCACGATGGCGGGAGCATTGATGAGGGCGCGCGCGATGGCGATCCGCTGCTGCTCGCCGGCCGAAAGGTCCAGCGGCTTCATGATGGCCTTGTGGGGCAGTCCCACCATCTCGAGGACCGAGGCCACGCGTTCCTTCGAGGGACGGCCGTTGCCCTGGATCTGGCAGGCAATCTCGAGGTTGCCCCGGACGGTGAGCGTGGGAAGCAGGTGGAAGCGCTGGAAGACGAAGCCGATCTTCTCGCGCCGGATGCGTGTGCGGTCCGCGTCCGGAGCGGCCGAGATCTCCTCCCCGTCCACGAAGATCCGCCCGTAGGTCGGTCGGGCCAGCCCTCCCAGCAGGTGCAGGAGGGTGGACTTGCCGCAGCCCGATGGACCGACGATCGAGACGAACTCGCCCTTCAGGACCTCGATGTCGACGCCGCGCAGGGCGAAGACCTCCACGGTCCCCACGTGGTAGACCATCCGCAGGTCTTCCGTCTTGAGGATCGGGGAGTCGTTCATTCCGTCCCGACCTCCTCGACCTTGTAGCCGGCGGGTGTGCGGGGCACGAAAGCCTGCGCCGGGACGGGCACGTTCCGCTTCGCCTCGTCGAGCTCGAGCAGCGCCTCGTAGCCCTCGCCGGGCCGGTCGATCTGGATGCGCCGGGGCGTGTCGCCCTGCCAGGCCCCGAGCTGCACCTCGGAGACCAGCTCCCCGCGATCGTCGTACCGGCGCATCCGAACCGGGCGCAGCGACTCGCGCTCGAGCCAGACGCGCCGCCTCACCGCCGCCCGTGCTCCCTGCGGCGCCAGAGCGAGGGAGAAGGCGTCACGGTCCGCTTCGAAGATGAGCGCGTCGTTCCGTCCGGGGGCCAGCGGCTCCGGGAGCAGCGCCGACGTCACGTCGGAGGGACGCAGCGCGTAGTACGGGGCGTCGTCGCCCTCGGCCCGGTGGCCGGCTCCCGCCAGACCCGTCCACACGGTCTTCTTGGAGGGGACCTGGAACCAGAAGCGCTCGCCGTCGGCCACGACTTCGAGCGCGGTGACGACCGCGACCGAGCCCTTGAGGTACAGCTTCCCGCCCCGGCTCACCACCAGCCGTACGCCGAGCTTGCGGGCTCGTCCCGCTCTCAGGTCGCGCACCTCGAGGTCGCCGGAGGCGCTGAGCGTCTCGCTGCCGTTTGCATAGGCCTCATAAGCGGCCAGGACCTCGTCGAGACTCGCCGCCCGCAGCGGGCGGGCGGGAATCGAGGGGATGGTCTTCGGCCGCGCGAGGCAGCCGGCGCCGGGCGCGGACACGAAGAGGAGGAGCGCCGCCGTCTGCCACCGCATCCTCCTCCTCCGTCATCGAGCTGGGGGGTACTAGCGGGAATCCCGCTCCGCTCGCTGCTGTTGCGCCCAACGGCCATGCTAGCTGCCGCTCTCCGGGCGGTCAACCGCGTCGACCTCCACGCCGCCAGGCCCGCCGTGGCGTCCCCACGTCCGCGCGGGGAAGCCGAAGCGGGACACGACGTCGGCGACGGTCTCGAGATGGCCGGTCACTTCGGGGGTCGTCACCTTGCCGCCCCCGCCGGCGATGGCGAGGGGCAGCACGAGCTGGTCGGCGAGGTGGGGATCGACGGCTCCCTCGTCGGCATCGAGGAACTTCAGCAGGCGGCGGGCCACGCGGTCGCCCAGCACCTCCGCCCGCACCCGACGCTCCCCGAGGAGGCCGAAAGCTCCCCGGCCTTCCTCGAAGATCCCGTCCAGGAGCACGAAGCATCCCTTGGACGGCGCCGGTACCTGGACGACCTCCCAGGTCGACTCGAGCCGCCGGGATTCCCAGAGCCGCTCCTGGGCGGCCTGCCGTATCCGCTCCGCCACCCCGGGCAGGCGGGATGCCCCCGCGATCCCGTGGATGGCCGTCAGGCTTCCCCGATTCTCCAGGCTCAGGCCGGACGGACGCTTCCACGGATGCACCTCGGCCCGCGCCTCGCCGCCACCCGGCGGGTAGAACCCCGCCCGGACGAGGTCGAGACGGACTCTCAGGCCCAGCCGCTCGACGACGGCGGCCCAGGGACGGGCGAGGTAGTGGAACGAAGGGCTCATGGGGACATGCGTGCCGCCGGTGACGTCCACGCGGCTGGAATCGGAGGCGGTCGCCAGGGGCGGGATCACCGTTTGGAGGAGTAGCGTGAGCGCCCCGGCGGTCGCGATCTCGAAGCGGAACTGGCCGGGCTGCACCACGCCCGGCTCGAAGCGCACCTCGAGGGAGCCGTCGAACGCGCCGCTCACCTTCGCTCCGCATAGCATGGCCGTCGCGCGCACCGCGGCCAGGTGCTGTGGCTGCAGACCCGGCCGGATCCTCCCGGCCCGAATGCGCGTCACGTGGAAGGGTTGGCCAGTAGCGGCCGACAGCGCGAGCGCGGTGCGGATGATCTGGCCGCCGCCCTCGCCTTGCGCGCCGTCGAGGAGGATCATCGCGCCGCCCCCGGCGGCGCACCGGACGCTATGCGGAGCGGGCGGGTCGGCCGCGCAGGCCGACGGCGTGATTGGGCACGAAGTAGCCGGGCGTAGCGGCGAGCACCCGGCACGGCGCGTCCTCGAAGTGGCTGAGGAGGGCCTCCTGCGCGCGAGGATACGTCTCCGCCGGAAAGTACCGCTCCATCGGGATCGGTACGCCGTGCGGGCTGGCACGCTCCAGCCGCAGGCGTACGACCGGCTGCAGCTCCTCGGCGGCAAAGCCCGAGTTCCAGGTCCCCGACTCTTCCGCCACCCAGATGGAGACTTCCTCGATCCGGACCTGCCGGCCGTGCCGGCTCTCCATGAGATGACGCCACAGCTCGAACTCGGCCAGGGGGATGTAGCGAAGGGCCTCGATCGAGTGCTCGGGACCATCCAGTCGGCACCGAACCATCGGGACGTTCGAGGGCATCGCTGGTCCCCATTGAGCAAACGGCGTGCCCGCCTCGCTGCGGGCGTGGTAACCAATTGACTGCGCTCATGATAGCTCGGCAGCCCAGGGCTGCGTGAACGCGGCGCAACCGCCTCGCCTGTTACCCTTCGGAACGCTCTATCCCGGGAGTGAAACAGCGGCGGCAGCGCGCCTCGTACTGCGCCGAACCACCGACGACGACGCGGTCGGTGGCGGCCACGAGCCGCTGGCTGCGGTTGGCGGGGGCGCCGCAGCGCATGCAAATGGCGAGCGTCTTGTCCACGTACTCCGCCACCGCCAGAAGCTGAGGCATGGGCTCGAAGGGACGGCCGAGATAGTCCTGGTCCAGGCCGGCCACGATCACGCGCAGGCCGCGGTCGGCCAGCGCGTTGACCACGTCCACCAGCGAAGCGTCGAAGAACTGGCCCTCGTCGATTCCCACCACCTCGGTGCCGTCCTCCAGCACGTCGAGGATCTCCCGCGCCGAGCGCACCACCTGCGACGCCAGCTTCATGTCGGAGTGGCTCACGATGTGGTCGGCGGCGTAGCGGTCGTCGACCCGCGGCTTGAAGATCTGGACCTTCTGGCGGGCGATCTGGGCCCGGCGCACGCGGCGGATGAGCTCCTCGCTCTTGCCGCTGAACATGCTACCGGTGATGACCTCCACCCAGCCGGAGCCGGGCCGAGGGGTGGGATTCAAGACGCTACTTCACGCGCTCGACGTAGGCCCCGCTCGCAGTGTCGATCCTGATGCGCTCCCCTTCCGAGATGAAGGCGGGGACCTGGACCACGAGGCCGGTCTCCATCTTGGCGGGCTTGCCGACGTTGGACACCGAGCCGCCCTTGATCGACGGCTCCGTCTCCAGCACCGTCATCTCCACGCTCAGCGGCAGCTCGATGCCGACCGGCCGCCCCTCGTACATCTCGATCTTGAGCTTGATGTTCGGGATCAGGTACGGGACCGCGTCGCCGAGGACCTCGTCCGACAGGCCGATCTGCTCGAAGGTCTCGTTGTTCATGAAGTGATACATGTCGCCGTCCCGGTAGAGGAACTCCATCTCCGTCTCGTCCAGGATCGCGCGCTCCACCATGTCCACCGAGCGGAAGCGGTGCTCGCTGATGGCCCCGTTCTTGAGGCTCTTGATCTTGGCCTGCACCAGGCCTCGCAGATTGCCGGGGGTCTTGTGCTGGGCCTCCACGACCCGGTAGAGCTCGTTGTCGTGCTTGATGCACATGCCGCGCTTGAGTTGGGTGGCCTGAACCATGAGTCTGTCCTCTTCCTCTCCGGCAAACCTCGATTATACCTTACTCGACCTCCAGCCCCCGCAGATCGAGCCGGAAGGGCACGGCGCGGAAGCCGGCCGCCTTGACCGCCGCCTCCACCGCGTCGCGACGGCCCGGGGGCGCCCACACCGCGACCATCCCGCCGCCGCCCGCGCCGCACACCTTCGCCGCGCCGCCGGCGGACTCGGCCGCCTCGGCGATGCGGTCGATCTCGGGGCTCGTGACGCCGGGCGCGAGCCGCTTGCGCGCCGCCCACTCCGCGGCCATGAGCGGCACGACCTCGGCATAGGCATGGGCCACGAGCGCGTCCTTCAGGGCGCGCGCCGCGGCCACGATCTCGCTCAGCGACCGGCGGACACCCTCGTCCCCGTCGATCTGCCCCTTGAACACCTCCCAGTTGTTGATTCCCGAGAAGCGGGTGACGCCGGCGTCCACCAGGAGAAGCGATTCCTCGATGCGGGCGGGGTCGGTGGCCAGGCGCTCGGCCCGGACCTCTCCCGGGTCCAGGTGGATGCCGAGCACCCCTCCGTGGATGGCGGCGAGGTGGTCCTGCATGCCGGCGGGGACGCCCATGTTCTGGGCCTCGGCGTCGCGCACCACGGGCCACATGCGGTCGGCGTCGAGGTTGCGCCCCACCGCGCGCGCCGCCGCCGCCACCACCGCCACCGCGAGCGCGGAAGAGCCGCCCAGGCCCGACCCGGCGGGAACGCGGGAGTGCGTGACCACCTTCAACCCGGACTCGATGCCGAGCGCGCGCAGGATGTAGGCCGGAAGGGAGAGGCTGCCCGACCCCAGGACCTCGGAGACGGTCTTTCCCGAGGCCTTGGCCAGCGTGTCCTTGGACTCCAGCTGGACGCCGTCCACGCCGGTCTCCACGCGGCACCAGGCCCGTCGGTCGATCGCGACGTTGACCGTCACCGCGCCCGGGTGGAAGAGGTACAGCGGCCAGATGTCGAGCGTGCCGCCGGCCAGATCGATTCGCGTGGGGGCCGTAGCCTCGACTGTGATGCGCGTCACGCGCGCGGATTCTACGCGACCGTCGGGCCTGTTACCATCGTTCCTTGACCAGCGTGACGACGACGCCGTCGAGCGCGAGCACATCGGGTGGCGGCCCGTGCCCCCGCTGTGGCCAAGCCGATCCGGGGCCGGTGGCCTGCCCGCGCTGCGGCGTGATCTTCGCCAAAATCCGCACGCGGTCCGGGCCCACCCCCGGTGAAGCAAGAGCTGCGAGCGGAGCGGGATTGACTCCCGCGGAGCGAGCGGGGGGTTCTGGGGGGCGCGCCGCTAGCGCCCCCGAGCTCAGTGACGACGACGACACCTCCTCTCGGTTCTCCTGGTGGAACGTGGGGGCGATCGTGCTCGTCGCCGTCTGCAGCGTAGCCGGCTGGCGGAGCCTGCGCCGGCCCGAGCCGCGCTCCGCGCTGGTCACCGAGGCGCGCCCGTCCCGTTCCGAGGCGTCTCCGGCCGCCGAGCCGCCCCCGCCCACGATGGCGGCCGCGCTCGCCCTGCCCCCGGAGGCGATGAGGGTCGAAGCCGCCGGCATGAGCGATGACGACCGGCAGAAGGCCGAGGCCCTGGCGCACCGGATGCCGGCCGTGAGCTATGCCGACATCTCCGTCGCCGAGCAGCTCTTCTCCCGGCACCCCGGCGAGCTGCGGGGACTGCTGGAAGCCACGCTCTTGAACGTAGCGGACGGCGAACGGCGGCGGCGCCGCTTCACCGACGCGGCCGTGCTGCTGCAGCGCGCGGTCTCGGTCGAAACCGAGCGAGCGCGGCCGGCCCTCTTGCTCATGATCACGCTGACGGAGGCCGGTGACTGGTCGGGCGCGGAGGCGGCGGCCCGAACCGCTCTCGCGCGCGAGCCGCGCAACGCCGACGCCTGGGGCGGCCTGGGGTACGCCCTCTTGCGCCAGGACCGCAACCAGGATGCCGCGGAAGCCCTGCGCACGGCGCTCGAGATACGCCCCGACTCGACGTCACAGGCTCTCCTCGACCGCGTCTCGAAGGGAATGGCCGACGAGCGCGGCATGACCGAGCAACAGCTGTCCCACTTCCACGTGCGCTACGACGGCGAGGCCCACGACGACGTGGGCCGGGAGATCCTGCGCGCGCTCGAGCGCCACTACGCGACGCTCGTCTCCGCGCTCGATCATCAGCCCCAGGTCACCATCCCGGTGGTGCTGTTCTCCCGCGAGAGCTACAACAGCGCCAGCGGCGCACCCGCGTGGTCGGGAGGCGTGTACGACAGTCTCGACGGCCGCATCCGGGTCCCCATCCAGGGCCTCACCCGCAGCCTCACCCCGGACATGGACCGCACGCTGCTCCACGAGCTCACCCACGCCTTCGTGGCCGACCGCACGCGCGGGGTCGCGCCGCGCGACATCCAGGAAGGCCTCGCCCAGTACATGGAAGGAGAGCGCGTCACGGCCCGCCTCACCCCCGAGCAGCTCACGCTCCTGGCCGACGGCCGGGCCGGCGGCGTGATGGGGTTCTACCTGTACGCCCTGTCGTTCGTGGAGTACCTGGTGGCCACGCGAGGCATGGGGGGCATGAACGACCTGCTGCGGGCGATGGGCGAGACGGGCAGCGTCGACGAGGCCTTCCGCCAGGTGCACGGCCAGGACTACAAGGCCACCCGGCGCGCCTGGTTCCAGCGCCTGCACCAGCAGCACGGAAGCTAGCGGCTAGAAGACGCGCAGGTCGAAGGGGACGCGGGCCAGGGGCTGGCCGTCGCCCAGCATCAAGGCCCAGCGCAGCATGGCGCGGATGTCCGCCGGGAGCGTGCTCTGCAGCCCGTCGTCCTGGCGCTCCAGCAACTGCTCGAGCAGGCTCTTGCGCTCGGGCAGGATCACCAGCCGCACCTCCTCGCCCTTGCCGATCTTCGCCTTCTCCTTGGCGATATCGAGGGCGAGGGCGAACCCGCCCAACCGGTCGACGAGCCCGTTGCGCTGCGCCTCCGCGCCCGTCCACACCCGGCCCTGCGCGAGTGCGTCGATTTCCTCGTAGCTCTTGCGGCGGCCTTGCGCGACCTTGCCCACGAAGTCCTTGTAGAACGCCACCATCAGCTCACGGATGCGCCCCCGCTCCTCGTCGTCCCACGGACGGTACGCGGAGAACAGGTCGGCGTGGCGCCCGCGCGTGAGGATCTCCTTGTCGATCCCCACCTTGTCGTAGAGGCCGTGCAGGCTGAACTTGCCCCCGAACACGCCGATCGAGCCGGTGATCGTTCCCGGCTGGGCCACGATCGCATCGCTTCCCATGGCGACGTAATACCCGCCGGAGGCGGCCACGTCGCCCATCGAGACCACGACCGGCTTCTTCTGGCGCGCCAGCGTCACTTCGCGCCAGATCACCTCCGAAGCCGTGCCCGATCCGCCGGGGCTGTCGACGCGCAGCACGATCGCGCGGATCGAGCCGTCTTCGCGCGCCTCCTTCAGCGCCTCCGCCACGGTGTCCGAGCCCGCGAAGCCACCGCCGAGGGGGCTCGTCTGGCTGCGACCGGGGATGATGTCCCCGACCACGTACACCAGCGCGATCTTCGGCCGGCCGTCGAGGTTGAGTCCACGGCCGCCCTTCACGTAGCGCACCGGGGTCAGCCGGCTCGCGTCCTTGAGCCGCGCCTCCAGCTGGTCCTCGTACAGCAGCTCGTCCACCAGGCCCGCCTGGAGCGCGGTCGGTCCGTCGTAGGGCCCGCCGTCGATGATGGCCTGCACCTGCTCCGGCGTGCGGCGCCGGCCCTGCGCGAGCGCGGAGACGAACTGCCCGTAGAGGCTGTCGAGCAGCGCTTCCATCTGCTCGCGGTGCGGCTCCGTGAAGCCACGCTCGGTGAACTGGTTGGGCGCGTTCTTGTACTTCCCCACGCCTTCGAACTGGGCCTGGACGCCGATCTTGTCGAGGGTGCCCTTGAAGAACGAGACCTCGGAGCGCAACCCCGTCACCTGCAGCAGTGCGCTCGGGATCGCGTAGACCTTGTCGCAGCCGCTGGCCAGGTAGTACTCCTTGTTGCCGCAGAACTCGAGGTGCGCGTAGGCCGGCTTGCCCGAGCGCCGGAAGCGCGCGACGGCGTCACGGAGCTCCTGCACCGTGGCCCACCCCGAGTCGGGGAGGATGCTCACCCGCAGCACTACCGCCGAGACGCGCGGGTCCTCGGCCGCCCGCTCCAGGCTCTCCACGAGCGTCCGCAGCGAAGGAGGCTGGCGCTCGAAGAGGCTGCCGATCTCCGAGGAAGGCTCCTCCGGGATCTCGCCCTGCAGATCGAGGAACAGGTAGTTGTTCGCGCTCCAGCCCGTGGCCCGGCCCCGGAGCATGAGGGCGACGCCGCCCACCGCGGCGGCGCCGATGGCGACCGCGGCCACGCCCGCCACGAGGACCCACGCCGTCCGCCTCTTCATGATTGGCGTCCTCGCTGCGGCCCAACCTTCACCAAGCGCCGAGGGCGGAATGAATCCGCCCTCGGCGGTAGTGGTAAGCCTCCGCTCGGCAAACGCATGAGGGCTCCCTCGCTCAGCGGGTTACCCCTGCGCGGGGCCACCCTTGAGGTAATCGGCGCGCTGCCGCGCCTCCGCGGCGTAGACGCTGCTCGGGAACTCCTCGAAGAGCCGGCGATAGGTGGTGGCGGCTTCCGCCGGACGTTTCGCCGCCTCCAGCGTGGCGGCCAGCTCCCGCAGCACATGATCACGGGGCAGGACGAAGGAGGAGTCGTCGATCAAGCGACGGTAGTCCTCGACCGCCTTGTCGAGCTGGCCACGGCGGCGGTGGAGATCGGCGAGCGCGAGGCGGGCGAGGGAGGAATCGAGGGCGTCCCCGTCCCGCTTGGCGGCGATCTCTCCCAGCGACTTCTCGGCGGTGTCGTACTCCCCCAGCTCCATGCGGCTGAGCGCGCCGTAATAGCGAGCGCGGCGGCCGACGTCGACCGAGCCGAACTTCCGCGCGATCTCGTCGAGCTCGGTGGCCGACTTCCGGTACTTCTCGGCCGCGGTCGCGAAGACGGGGCCCGGCGGAGGCTCGAAACCCTCGGGCAGCTCCGTCGACACCGGCGCGTGGAAAGTGTCGAGCGCGGCGGAGAAGGCGCGATCCGCCTGTCCCCGCCGGTGTCCCTGGTAGCTCATGACGGCGAAGGCGCCGAGGGCGACCACCGCCACGACCGCCGCGGTGACCTTCACCTCCGACCCGTGGGCGATGGTCCAGCGCGACGCCTCCTGGAAACCGCTCACCAGCTCGTCGTGCTTGATCTGTCTCTTCAGTTCCCTTTTCATCGCTCTTTCCGCAACTGGTGCGCCCGGCCCGACTCGAACGGGCGGCCTGCGGTTTGGAGAAACTCTCGGGCCGGGTCGGTCGGATGGGTTCGGAGCGTAACCCGTCACAATGCTATCACCTGCAGGGGCTTCCGGGTGAGGCCGGCGGCCAGCCCCGCGGCAGCGCCTCCCCTCGCCCGCGTAAGGGTCACGAATGGCGGGGGCATTTGACAGCACGGCGAGCGGGGACTATTCT
>Ga0184632_10000878_pt1 | contig 12133 bp, 9 predicted proteins | sample PLM31_50_b1_FD_133153 | JGI IMG/M metagenome (GOLD analysis project Ga0184632, IMG submission 133153) | Groundwater sediment microbial communities from an aquifer in East River, Colorado, USA - PLM3-1_50_b1 | ecosystem: Environmental > Terrestrial > Soil > Riparian zone | place: USA: East River... | reverse complement strand
GGGCGGTGATTCCCTGCTGGTTGCCCGATCAACCGGCGCTCACGCTGACCGACAGATCCGGTGCCTCGCGCGTCGTCTTGCTCGAGGGTCTGCCGGTAGTGGCACCCGAAGTTCTGTTGGCCTCCGACAACCCTCGCCGGCCCGTTCGGGACGCGCTCGTCACGTCGGGGAATGCGCTATGGGTGCTTGGATCGGGAGAGCCGCCCGGCGGTGATGAGTCGACCAGGCCTGGAGGATGGCTGCTGGCGAGGTACGACCTCGACGGCCGCCTGTTTCGCCGCGTGCAGTTGCCCGAGCCGGCGCGCGTTCTCCTTGGCGCCCGAGACGACACGTGTTTGCTCCTTGCGTGGGATGGACGCGTTGTGGAGGTGCGGCCGTGATTCGTGCATCGTGCCTGCGATTTCTTCTCGTGGTATCGCCGCCGGCCATGTGGATGTATGTCGCATTCGCCGCGAGCGTGCTGATTGGCGCTGCCACGCTCTGGCTGAACCCGAAGGACGTGGATTCGGCTTTCGGGAGCATCCTTCTTCTACAGATGTTCGCGGCGTCCAGCGGCTTCGCCGGATCGGCGGCTCGTGGCTATTTCGATCCGATACTCGCGGGCGGAAGATCGCGGAACCGTATCGCGATGGGAAGCCTCGTTGCGTCAACGCTGCCTGGTGTGGCGGCGTGGCTCATCATCGTGCTCATTGCCGCGGCTCTGGGACATGCCGGAACTGCGCTCACATTTCATCGCTTTGTTGCGCTGATTCTCGTGTCCACGATCGCGTGGGCCGGTGGTCTTGCGCTGCCCAGGATGGCGGCCGGCGGTCTGTGGGCATTCGTCCTTCTGACTGCTGCGCTCTCGCGCGGGGCAGTCGCCGATTACCTCGTGGTCGTGCAATCGCCGCCCGCCGGTGTCCACGACGCCCTCGCTTCAGCCGCGGCCTTTGCAATCTGTCCGTATCTACTGCTCGGGGAATTCCCCGCGGCCAGGGATCCGATCGTCGTCGGCGCCGATCTGTGCGTTGTACTTACCGTCGCCTGGTCAGGCTTCCGGTACATCGGCCGGCGCGAGTACAGCCTGGTGGAGCCCATATGAGCGCCCTTCTTTCTGTAAACGGCGTCGTAAAAAAGTACGACGGGAAACGAGTGCTGTCGGGTGTCACGTTCTCTGCCGGCAAGGGAGAGGCGATCGGCGTAATCGGCCCAAACGGTGCGGGGAAAACAACGCTGTTGCGGATCGTCATGGGTCTTCTCCGAGCGGACGGTGGATGGGTGCGGCTCGATGGGGAGCCGGTGGCCTCGGCGCTTGCACGCGTGCGTGCCGCCTACTTCGCGGGCGAATCGACGCTGCCGCCTGCAGTGCGTGCGCGGGCGTGGCGCAGCCTGTTTCACGATGCGGATGAACGAGGCGAGAATCGGCCATTCCGCCTGCTGTCGCGTGGAACCCGTCAGCTGATGGGACTGAGAACGTTGTTCTCGGTCAGTGGCATACGCCTGTTCGTACTCGACGAGCCGTGGGAGGGACTCGACCCCGACGCATCGCGCTGGCTCACCGAGGCGATGCGTGCCCGCCGCGATGCCGGCGTCACGATTCTGGTGTCCTCTCACCGGCTTCACGACCTTGCCGGTGTGTGCGACCGGTACGTGTTTCTGGACCACGGCTTCGCGACCATCGTGGCGGGCGAGGCTCTCGCCCGGAACGGCGTGGTAACCGGCGACGGGCTGCTTGCCGCATTTGACGCCGTGAGAGGCCGCGCCCGATGAGATTCGTGATGCGCGCCCTGCTGTCTCTCGCGACCTCAATCGTGCAGGTCCATGTCGGTTCGGCTCAGGACGCGCTTCCTCTGACAGTTGCGGAGGGGCCCCCTCGATACCCATGGACCACGACCACGACCACGGTCACCCTGCGATTCGACAGCGCGGTGCCGGCGGCGATTGAGATCGTCCGGCTGGCCCGCACGATCGAGGATCGCCGATGGCACCTGGCCGAGACAGTTCATGCGACTGCATCAGAAGGCAAGCTCGCGCTGAAGGGTCCGATTGGTGTGGAAACTCTCCTGCTGATTCGCGCTGCCGGGCATCCGGGATACATCCTCGATGGTCCGTTCCGTTGGCCCCCTCAGGCCGCGACGTACCTCGTGAGGGCCCAGTGGCGAAAAACGATCCGCGGAAACTTCATCGGTTCGCATGCATCCCTTACGTGGGTCTCAACAGATGATGGAACTTTGCCGGGAACGATGTGTGAGTGGGTAGGCAGAGCGACGTGGGAATGCGTCGGCGTGCCGTTGAATGCCATAGGCGTCGTGGTTATGAACACGACCGGCGAAGTGAAGTGCGGCATCCCGGGCGCTGTCGTGTCGCCATCAGGCGTGGTGATGACAAGGACTCGCGCCACCGCCTGGGGCCGACTGGTCATCGCACAGACCGGCCCGTTGTCACCGTCGCCGGATGCCGTCCGGATTACAGCAAAGCGCGTGCAAATACCGCGCGCGCGGCCGTTGACGACGCGCGTGGAAGTGGTGGCGGATAGTCGAGTCCAGATCGATACCGTTGCTGACGGCGTGGTGTGGATTTCAGGAGCCGAAGTTCCGGATGATGGGTGGATTGAGATTGGCGCGCCTGATCGAGCGAGTGAGCGACTTGATCTCCGGGAGGTTACCGATACCCCGCCCGACTTGCCGCTGCGCGTGCAGCTGCAGCCGGCCGTAACGGTGTCCGGACGGGTAAGCAATGCCGCCCGTAATCCGGCGACCGATGCGGTCGTGACACTGTACCGGTTCGTGCGGAGCGATCGAGACCGTGACAGAAAATCGCCCGTTCGAATTACCGTCGCCGAGACGCATGCCGATTCGGAGGGCGCCTTTCATTTCGACGATCTGGCGATCGAGCCTCACGAAGTCGTTGCGATGCATCCCGTGTTCGGCAGGGGTGTGCGACAAGTCACGCCTGACGGTCGGGAGATCGAAATCGCCCTGCGGTCGTCCGCGCAGGCGGTCGGCCGCGTGCTGAAGCAAGGGATGCCTGTGGCGGCTGCCCGTGTCGCCGTTGTGCCAGACCTGGCGCAATTTGCCGCTGCCGGCGACATCACGGAGCTTCGCGGTGGCGAGACACAAACCGATGAGGACGGCCGATTTGCGGTGACGCTTGCGTCGCGCGGATCGAGCGAGCTCCGTGTAGGCGACGAGGGTGCCGGTGTCAAGCGCCTTTCGCTCGGCACTGCCGACAGGCAGGCTGGTGTCATTGACGTTGGGGACATCGAGTTGGACGCTGGCGCATCGATCACGTTCGTCTTTGAGGCTGCCGGGTCGTGCGAAATTCTGCTGACCGGGCCGGCAGGACGCACCGGCATGTCGGTCGTTCGCGGCTCGCGGATTGGCCCCGCGATGTTCCAGGCGGCCGTCCCGGAGCCTGGCCGCTGGCATACCGTGGCGGTCTGTGGAACCAGGGAACGCGCCGTGGTTCCTCCCTGGCTTGACGTATCTCCCTCGGCGCGCGACGTCACAATTCGCCTCACCTGGCCGCAATAGCGAAACGTCCCCGCTTGCTGCGGCTCGTGAGGCCAGGGCGACGCTCGAGCAGGAGGAACTGAGGAAACTGGTCGCACTGCTTATCTCGACTGCCTCGCGAAGCCACACGATCGCCGTGTGAAGGGTCTAGCAGCCCGTGGTGAAAGTCTGGCGTCGGCACCGAGACGGGCGAGGCGCCGCGCTGACAAGGCGCGACAACCGAGAATACCTGGCCAGTATTTGAGGGCGGAGCAACGCAGTCAGCGCGGATGCATCGTCCGTCGAATGCAGCCAGACTTTTACCACTAGCTGCTAGCTAGAGCCCATTCGCGCCAATGGCTGGGCTCTAAACCAGAAACTTCGGGCGTTCTGCTGTTCGAACGGCACCATCCGTGCATCGGCTGGGGCGTATGACCTGCCCGCGCTGTCAATCATCGTACGTTGTGCGATCGCGCGTACGCTGGTGGGAAGAGCCCTTCTTGATACTGACCGATCGACGCCCCTATCGCTGCATGTCGTGCCGGTGGCGCGGGTGGAGACACGACCCGGGCCGTAGCAAAGGGACGCTTACCCAGATTCTTTGACGGAAATGCCGGGGCCTTTCGCAAGCGGTGAGCGGCGGCGCGGCGTAATTCGCGGCGTCATACCAGGATGCAGCAGTCGATGCTTGCCGGATTAGCAGTGGATCCCACGTTCAGCTGATCACGCGCGGCGCTGACAGGCGTTCCTGACCCGCCTCCTGCCTTGACCCACTGACGAGCCGCATAGTACCTTTTGAGGGTTCTGACCGCGTCGGTTCGGCCCCCGTGCGCGGCCGGCGTCGCGATCCGCTCCGCCATAACACTGTCCGAATCGATCCACTGCTGATGTCGCTGCCCGCGCCCGGCCCACTCAAGAAAACTCCACTCAACGCGCGCCATCGATCGCTTGGTGCCCGCATGGTCGAGTTCGGCGGCTGGGACATGCCCGTCGAATACACCGGCATCATCGACGAGCACATGGCCGTGCGGACGCGGGCGGGGCTGTTCGACGTCAGCCATATGGGGGAGATCGAGATCGCGGGGCGTGATGCGCTCAAAGCCGTCCAGCACATCACGTCGAACGATGCGTCCAGGCTCGCGACGAATCAGATCCAGTACTCCGCGCTCACGACGCCACAAGGAACGTTCGTGGACGACGTGCTCGTCTACAAGCTCGCGGACGAACACTTCATGCTCGTCGTGAACGCGTCGAACATCATCAAGGACTTCCATTGGATCTCCGAGCACATCGCGGGGCACGGGGACGCCGTTGCCGTGAACACGAGCTCCCGGTATGCGCTGCTCGCGCTCCAGGGGCCCGCGGCGCGCGACGTCCTCCAGACGCTGACCGGCGCGAACCTGGGGGAGGTCAACTACTACTGGTTCACGACCGGCGAGGTGGCGGGGGTCCGCAGCACGATCTCGCGCACGGGCTACACGGGCGAGGATGGATTTGAAGTGTTCGTGCCTCCCGCGTCCGCCGAACGCGTCTGGGACGCGATGCTCAACGCCGGCAGCGCCGCGGGCGTCGTCCCTGCGGGACTCGGCGCGCGCGACACCCTCCGGCTCGAAGCCGCGATGCGGCTGTACGGCAACGATATGGACGAATCCACCACCGTCGTCGAGGCGGATCTCGGGTGGATTGTCGGATGGAAGAAAACTGAGTTCCTTGGCTTCGACAGGCTGAAGCAGCAGAAGGCCGAGGGGCCGCCGCGGAAGCTCGTGGGATTTGAAATGCTGGATCGCGCGATTGCGCGCCATGGCTACGACGTCTACAGCGACGGCGCGAAGGCCGGCGTCGTCACGAGCGGCACGCAGACGCCATTTCTGAAGAAGGCCATCGGCATGGCCTATGTGCCGACCGATCGGACGAAGCCCGGCACCGAGCTCGAGGTCGAAATTCGCGGCCGCCGCGCGCGAGCGCATGTCGTGTCGATGCCGTTTTACAAGCGTCCGAAGTAGCGAAGAGTTTCAGATTCCGCGCTGGCCGCTCGAAAGTCAGGCGCGCGAGGAGGCACCCCTCGCACGGGACTTTACGTCAGCGAGAAGTCACTCGTAGCGCGGAACTTTAGTTTCGCGAGGAGTTGAGATGTATCCACCGGATCTCAAATACACGAAGGACCACGAATGGGTCCGTATCGCCGGTTCCGAGGCCCGCGTCGGCATCACAGACTACGCGCAGAAGCAGCTCGGCGACGTCGTGTACCTCGAGCTCCCGGACGTCGGACGCACCGTGAAGAAGGGCGAGGTCTTCGGAACGATCGAATCGGTAAAGGCGGTCTCGGATCTTTACGCACCAGTCAGCGGGGAAGTGACGGAGGTCAATACCGCGCTCACGGCGAAGCCAGAAGCCGTCAACAAGGACCCGCACGGCTCGTGGATGATCGCCGTCAAGGTCGCCGATCCGAACGAGGCGTCGGATCTCCTCGACGCCGCGAAGTACACCGAACTGACCAAATAACTGAAACAAGCATTGATGACCGAAGACATCCAGAAACCTTTTCAGACCAGACACATCGGGCCGGACACGGTCGAACGCGATGCCATGCTACGCGCGATCGGCGTTCCTTCACTCGATGCGCTCATCGACCAGACGATTCCATCCGGAATCCGCAGCACGACGCTCGTCGGCCTCCCGGAGGCCGACGCCGAGCACGGCTATCTCCGGCGCCTGAGCGCGATCGCCGCCCGCAACGTCGTCGCGCGCTCGTACATCGGGATGGGATATTACGACTGCGTGACGCCCAGCGTCATTCTCCGCAACATGTTCGAGAATCCCGGCTGGTACACGCCCTACACGCCCTACCAGGCGGAGATCGCACAAGGGCGTCTCGAATCGCTGCTGAATTTCCAGACCGTCGTGAAGGACCTCACCGGCATGGACATCGCGACCGCATCGCTTCTCGATGAGGGAACCTCGGCGGCAGAAGCGATGACGATGTTCCACCGGCTGCAGACGAAGAAAGCGGCGCCCGGGCAGGAAGCCGTGTTCCTCGTATCGGACCGCTGCTTCCCGCAGACGATCGACATCGTTCGCGGCCGCGCGCAACCGCTCGAGATACGGCTCGAGATCGGAGATCCAGGCAATCTGCCGATGGACAAGGCGTTCGGCCTGCTCTTGCAGTACCCGGACGACCGCGGCGAGGTCACGGACCTTCGGCCGATCATCGAGAAGGCGCACGCGGCCGGCCTGCTGGTCGCGGTTGCGAGCGACCTGATGGCGCTCACGCTGCTGACGCCGCCCGGAGAAATGGGTGCGGATGTGGTTGTTGGCAACTCGCAGCGCTTCGGCGTCTCGCTCGGCTACGGCGGACCGCACGCGGCGTTCTTCGCCACGCGGGAGTCCTTCGTTCGTCAGGCGCCTGGACGCATCATCGGCATTTCGGTCGACGCGCGTGGACGGCAGGCATACAGGATGGCGCTGCAGACCCGCGAGCAACACATTCGCCGCGAGAAGGCGACGTCGAACATCTGCACCGCGCAGGCGCTTCTCGCCAATATCTCGGCTATGTACGCGGTCTTTCATGGTCCAAAGGGCTTGCGCGCGATCGCCGGCCGCATCCACGGCCTCGCGCGCGCTCTCGAGGATGCCCTGACGGCGTTCGGATACCGTCAAACGAACGCCGCGTACTTCGATACGCTCAGAATCGAAGGAGCCGACGCCGCGAGGGTGCGCGGCGCAGCCGAGAGTTCTGCGATCAACTTCCGCTATTTCTCCGACGGCGCGATTGGCGTCTCGCTCGACGAGACCTCGTCGATCGAGGACGTCGCCGACGTCGTGAAGGCGTTCACCGCCGCGCGCGGCGCGCCTGTGCGCCTTCTTTTTCGCTTCGACGCGGATGCGCCTGTGACGCCGAAGGCGTCAGTGGCGCTGCAGCGGACGTCTCCGTATCTGACGCACCCCGTTTTCAACACGCATCACTCGGAAACGAAGATGATGCGGTACATCCGGAGCCTCGAGCGTAAGGACGTTGGGCTCGACACGTCGATGATTCCGCTCGGCTCGTGCACGATGAAGCTCAACGCGGCGTCGGAGATGCTGCCCGTGACGTGGCCGGCCTTCTCCAGGATGCATCCGTTTGCGCCGATCGAGCAGGCGCAGGGCTACCGGCAGATCCTTGAAGAGCTCGAAGAGGCGCTCTGCCGGATTACCGGGTTCGCCGCGGTGTCGCTTCAGCCGAACTCCGGCGCCCAGGGAGAGTTCGCCGGATTGATGACGGTTCGTGCCTACCACCGCGACCGTGGGGAGGCCAGGCGCGATGTGGTTCTCATTCCCGCGTCCGCGCATGGCACCAATCCTGCCAGCGCGTCGATGGCCGGACTGAAGGTCGTCGTCGTCGCGTGCGACAGCAACGGCTACATCGTGCTGGACGATCTCCGCGCCAAGGCGCAGGCCCACCGCGACAGGCTCGCGGCGCTCATGGTGACGTACCCCTCCACATACGGCGTCTTCGAAGAGGACATCCGTGAGATCTGTGCCGCGGTGCACGAGCACGGCGGTCAGGTATACATGGACGGCGCCAACATGAATGCGCAGGTGGGGCTGACGAGCCCGGCGGCGATCGGCGCGGACGTCTGCCACCTGAACCTCCATAAGACGTTTGCGATTCCGCACGGCGGCGGGGGCCCGGGCATGGGGCCTATCGCGGTCGCGTCCCACCTCGCGCCGTATCTACCGGGTCATCCCATCGTGAAGGTCGGTGGCGACAAGGCGATCCCCGCTGTCGCGGCGGCGCCATGGGGAAGCGCGAGCATCCTGCTCATCTCGTATGGCTACATCCGAATGCTCGGCGCCCGCGGCATGACCGACGCGACCCGTTGCGCGATCCTGAACGCGAACTATCTGAAGGCGCGCCTCCAGGGCCACTACGACGTGCTCTACTCCAATCACAATGGCCGCGTCGCGCATGAGATGATTTTCGATCTCCGCCCATTCAAGCACGGCGCCGGGCCGTCGGTGGACGAGCAGGACGTCGCGAAGCGCCTGATGGATTACGGGTTCCACGCGCCCACAGTGTCGTTTCCGGTTGCGGGGACGATGATGATCGAGCCGACGGAGAGCGAGGCGAAAGACGAGCTCGATCGGTTCTGCGACGCGCTGATTGCGATTCGCGCCGAGATTCAGGCGATCGTCGACGGGAAGGCGGATCCGAAGGATAACGTGCTCAAGAACGCCCCCCACACCGCGGATGAAGTCACGTCGGACGAGTGGACGCATCCCTACTCGCGGCAACAGGCGGCGTTCCCGCTGCCCTACCTGCGCGCCGGCAAGTTCTGGCCGGCCGTCGCGCGCATCGACAATCCATACGGCGATCGCAACCTGATTTGCTCATGCCCGCCGATCGAAGCCTATTCTGAGATGGCAGCGACGAATTCGTAGGTGTGAGCTATCAGCTATCAGTCATCAACTGTTCACTGAAAGCTTCTTCCGTGTCGCCGGATCCAACAACGAGGCAGCCGCCTCATCGAGATACAGCGTCACGTTCGGATGGCTGCGAAGGATCGAGGCAGGCACCGCCGGACCGATCTTACCTTCCAGCGTCGCCTTGACCGCGGCGGCCTTGCGCGCGTCGGGGACCACGATCAGCATCTCCCTGGCCTTGAGCATCTGCTGAACGGACATCGAGATCGCGGTGTCCGGCACGTCTTCCAGACGCGGGAACCACCCTTCGCCGACCTGCTGCCGGCGGCACGCCTCGTCGAGCCTTACCACGATATACGGCTCGGTCGTCTCGAAGTCCGCGGGTGGGTCGTTGAACGCCAGGTGCCCGTTCTCGCCGATGCCGGCAAACATCACGTCGACATCTTCTTCGGCCAACGTTCGCCCCACACGCGCCCGCACCTCGTCCAGGTTTCCTTCGCCATCGAGAAAGTGGTATTTCCCGAGCCGCGTCGGCTCAATCAGGTTTTCTCGAAGGTATCGCCTGAAGCTGGCAGGATGGCTCTCGGGGAGGCCTGCATACTCGTCCAGGTGAAAGAGCTCGACGTGCGGCCAGTCGACGCCCGGTGTGGCCGTCAGCGCCGCCAGGAAGTCCAGCTGCGACGCGCCCGTCGCGGCGACGATCCGCGCTTTCCCGCGGCGATCGATCGCGCGGCGGATGCTGCCGGCGGCGTGGGCCGCCGCCGCCGTGCTCATCGCGCGGCGGTCAGGCTCGATGCGGACGTTCATTTGGTTTCTTCGCGCGTCGGGAACTGTGAGCAGAAATCAGGAGTCCAGGAGGCTTGTCTTCTGATCTTCTGGTCTCCTGTGAAGAACGAAGGAGCCCAATAAATCTCCTGATCTTCTGGTCTCCTGTAAAGAGTGCTACCCGAGCAAGGCGTTCTTACAGTACTCCAGGCCCTTCGCCATCTCCTTCATGCGATCCGATCCCTCCGGCACCGCATACTCGAACTCGATGGTGGCCTGGATCGGCCACTTGTTGTCGCGGATCGTCTGGAGCACTTCCTTGACCGGCGTGTCGCCCTGCCCGAACGGCACGTTCGTGTTGTCGAACTTCTTATCCTTCACATGGATGTGGGTAATGCGGTCGTGGTACTTCGTCAGGAAAGGCACCGGAGACGTTTTCTGCCCGCCGACGAAGTGGCCGATGTCGAGGTTCGCGCCGTTGTGCTTCGCGTACGTGAAGGCCTCTTCCCAGTGCGCGGGGCCGGTGGAGGCGTGTCCGTGATAGCCGACCATGATCTTGTGCTTGTCGGCGAACAGGCCGACGCGCTTGGTCTCCGCCACGTCGATCTCGCACGAAATCGCTCGCGCGCCAAGGTTCTTCGCGAGCTTGAACGAGTAGTCCAGCTCGTCGTCAGTGAAATTGTAGATGCCGTCGTACTTGACGATCTCGATGCGCACGCCGGCGTCGTTCCATTTCCTGCGGAAATCCTTGACCTTGCTCATCGGGACCGCGACCCGCCATTTGCGAAGTTCTTCCGCGTTGGCCTTCTGCACCGCCGGGTCCGGCGGCGGGCTGCCGCGGCGGCCGCGAGGAGCGACCAGGTTCGCCGGCACGCCGAGGAATGCCTCGACTGGCTGCGACCGCAGCTCGACACCGCTGACGCCCAACTCGATGCACTTCTCGAGGATCTGATCGCTCGTGAGCACCGGCGTCGGGCCGAAGTTATATGGCACATTCATGCCGACCTGAACGCCCGCCCACTTGGAATTGGGCTTCCCGGCCGCCACCAGGGTGTCTGACTTCAACAGCCAACCGGCTGTAGGCAGTCCCGTCAGGGCCAGCCTGCCCAGTTCGCGCCTCGTGTACAACATGATGTCTCCTTGACCCGACGGCGGCCTCAACGCTGGCCGCCCGTGACAGTACTAGCACGCAGAAGCCTCGGGCAAGTGGTTTTTCAAGGTGGTCTGACCACCGACCTTACGGCTGTATCGGACTGCGGTGAATCGCCTGCCACGATTAGCCCTCCAAGCTCTAGCAATCAAGCGATTTCTGTCTTGATCCTCGCGAAATGATTCGATATGGTTTGGCGCCGATTGATATGATCACTTCGTCCAACAGACAGATAGAGGTCAGGCCAGGGGACCGAGTCGCGACCGATCTGGTCACCCGGTTCGTGCGCGGCAAGATCATCCGCGGTGAGATTGGCCGCGGCGAGCGTCTCCCGCCGGAGCGCGAGCTCGTGCGGGAGATTGGCGTCAGCCGCACCACCGTGCGCGCCGGCCTGCAGCTGCTGGCGGCGAAGGGCGTGCTGGTCATTCGTCACGGCGCCGGCACCTTTGTCGCCGACGGGCCTCCGGTGCTCGACAGCGAGCCACTCCGCTTTCTGGCCGCGCTGCATGGATTCTCCAGGGCCGAGATGTTCGAGGCGCGGCGCACGCTCGAAGTCGGCGTGGCTGGCATGGCGGCCGAACGGGCAACCGGCGACGATCTGGCCGCCATTGCCGACGAGGTAACGGACATGTTCGCCTCGCTGCACGATCCCCAGACATTTCTGATCCACGACATCCGGTTCCATCGGAAGGTGGCGGCGGCGTCCGGGAATCCCATTCTGGGATCGCTCGTGGAAATGGTCTCAGCGGTGTTTTATGAAAAGCGGAAGCGCACCGCGAACCGCGCGCGGGATCTCCGTCCGGCCGGAGAGATCCACCGGCAGATCTACCAGGCCATTCGCGATCACGATCGCGCGCGTGCGCAGGCGCTGATGTTCGAGCACTTGTTGGTTGCGGAACGGGAACAGGAGTCCGAGGGACCCGAGGTTCACCCGGGTGATGAAGAAGACCGGCGAGAGGAGACAAGGCAGTATGAATAGACGCTCGTGTCTGACGACGGCAGCCGTGGCACTGTTTGCGCTGGGAGCGCTCACGCGCCCTGTGTCGGCGCAAATCACAACCGGAACGGTCTCCGGCACGATCAAGGATCCGCAGGGAGGCGTCCTTCCTGGCGCGACCGTCACGCTCGTCAGCGAATCACAGGCGACGCGCCTGGCGCCCGTCGTGACGAACGAGTCCGGCGACTTCGTGGTCGTCAACGTGTCCCCCGGCACTTACACGCTGGAAGTGGAACTGGCGTCGTTCAAGACCCTCAAGCGATCAGGCGTCGCCGTCAGCCCCGGGTCGCGCGTGGCAGTCGGCGACTTGGCGCTCGACCTCGGCGGCACCGCCGAAGTCGTCACCGT
>Ga0184632_10000876_pt1 | contig 12149 bp, 18 predicted proteins | sample PLM31_50_b1_FD_133153 | JGI IMG/M metagenome (GOLD analysis project Ga0184632, IMG submission 133153) | Groundwater sediment microbial communities from an aquifer in East River, Colorado, USA - PLM3-1_50_b1 | ecosystem: Environmental > Terrestrial > Soil > Riparian zone | place: USA: East... | reverse complement strand
GGCTCGCCGGTGAGAATGCGACGGCTGCTGCGGCTCTCCAGGATCTCCAGACCCGCATCGCCGGCGAGCAGGCCAGACTGGACGGGCTGGTGGCCGACGCCGGCGAGACAGAGCGCCGGCTGAACGCCGCGCGCCTCGCGGCCGACGAGGAAGAGGCGGCGATCGAGCGGCGTCTCGGCGAGCGCCGAGCGGACGCCGACCGTGCCCTGGCCGAGCTCGACCGTACCCACCGTGAACGGCGTGAGGCCCTCGAGGGTGAGGAGGGGGCGCTCGTGGCGAAGCTCGACGCTCTCCGTGTCACGCTGAGGGACCTCGGAGCGAAGGCGGCGGCGCTGTAGCTTCCGGCTCGCGCGGGTAGAGCAGCGGGGGGGGGCCGAGAAACGGCGGTATACTCGCGGCGCAGCAAGGAGGTAGCCGCCATGGACTCCCCGCTCAATAGCCTCGGACTCCAGATGAAGGAGCACTGGGAGAAGTACCGCCCGCAGATGGTCCGCGAGCTCGACCACGCTGGCGCGCTCGACGAGGCAGCCAAGACCGCCGAAGACCTGACCGTCGCGGCCTACGACCAGGCGATCCGCGCGGGACTCGCCCCGGACCAGGCGTGGGAACTTGTCCGGGAGGAGTGGGCGTTCCTGCGCGACGAGGAGGACCAGGACCTGTGATGGCGCGTCCGCGAACCGCTATTCGTCGGTCGCGTTAGCCCGCGTCCGAGTCAATCAGCCGCTCGATGTTGGTTACTGGCCGCTGGAAGTCCGATACTGGTGTCCATCCAAAGATTGCGAACGCGGCCTGAGCGGCGTTGGCCATTGACCTTGCGGCGAAGCGCGCGAACTCCGATAGCAATTCCGGATCGTTGGCCTTCGCGTACAGACCCACTATGCCTTTGGCTGGCCTTCGTCTCGAAAACAGCCAAGCCGCCTCGCTTCCATGAACAGCCTCATGCGTCCACTCGTGCGGTGGGCCGCGACGAACTCCTCGAGGTCGGTGAGCAAGGTCATGCTCGCCTTACCACGACGCGCTCGTGGGCGCCCCAGGTGCGTAGCTCGCTGACGGCGGGCTGGCCGACCCTCTGGACGCGAACACGCGCGTTCTTGCCGCCGGCCGTCGTGTAGGTCCGCCCGACCACTTCCCACTCCCCGGTCTCGTCTGAGAGGCGATCGCCGATCTGAAGCTCCATCGGCAAGACCCGTCGTGTGGCGGGCGGCTCAGGCTCACGCTTCTTCTCGGGCCGTCGGGCCACGGCCACTAGTTGAACCAGCCGGCGCGCCGGATCTTGCTCCTCAGCGCGAGCGCTTTCTTGAACTCGGCCTTGACCTGCGGCCACGCCTCCGCGCTCCAGCGCTCGTGCAGCATCGCGCGCAGGACGCGGTTGATGCGGAGCCACGGATGCCAGAGGCGGGCGTCAGTGTCGTTCACTGGGCCTTCGGCTGAAGCGACGCTACAAGCTCTTCCTCGAAGCGGTGCGTCGAGTAGCACGTCTCGAAGCCCGTCCGCGGCGTCCCGTACTCGTTGACGTACAAGACTCGACCGAAGTTGGCGGTCGCGGTGATCTTCGCGCTTCGCTCGTCACCGTCGACGACGAAGTGGATGGTGGCGACAGCGGTCACGATCCGATAGGCAGGTACGCCGTTCCGCAGGAGCAGGTTGCAGTCGAACTGGCCCTCTGGCAACGCGACGGTCGGAACGGTGATGAGGTCAGCAGCTCGATCAGTCGTCATCTGGGAGCCCACGACGGGCCACTTCACGCATGAGCGTCGAGGTCGCGATCTCTCGTGCGACTGGAACCTCCCGGATGTACGGCCCGCGAGTCGACTGCACGCGGCGCGAATCCCCGAAGGGCTTCCCGTCCTCGTGCGTCGAGGCTATCGTGGGCAGCAACCTATCTGCCGGGGAACTGGTCCTGGTGAATCTGGGGGGGGGCGGAGCTCATCACCGACGGCGGCCCGGCAGCGATCGCTGCCAAAAAGGCGACTGCGACGGTTCCCATAGTCATTGGTGCAGCTACAAGCAAGTTCCTAGACCGGCAGGGACTGATTGCAAGTCTAGCCCGGCCTGGGGGACACATCACGGGCTTTACCATCTCCACAGCCCCTCACCCGAGTTCGCTGCGGATTCTCGACATCGCCGAATTGTAAAGTTCGACGGCATACCCGTGGAGGCGCCGACTCGCGGGCAAGTCGGCCGTCACTCTTAAACCGGCCAGTCTCGAAATCTCTTGCCACACTTCAATCTCAAACGTGTCTAGCCATCTCGCGCCCTCTGGCACATCTGAGAGGCGCAGTCGATCGAGCAGCGCAATAGCTCGATCAGCGGTTGGACGGTCGTTCACGGCATGCAAGAGGGAGTTCTTCAATGAATCCTCCAGGGAAGGACTGAAGACGTAGAACATGAACGCAAAGTAGCTCAGTACAAAGGAGTGGATTTGTCGAAATTGGTTCAGACTGATCGTCTTGATATCTACAGGAGTCAGCCGTTTGGTCTTTTCGCTCTGTCGGGTGATGGTCCACTCAACAAGAGTATTCGCCGAAACGAAGAGATGTTTGAGAATAGTTCGTCCCGGGTCATTTAAGGCTTCGATCCGCGCCCGTATCTCCGAGATGGACTTGGTCTCAGTCGCATTTAAGTGAGCGATTCGACCAGAGAGAACATCAAGTGCATGCTGCCAAAAACCCATCGGCGGTTACGCCCGCACGTAAGAGAGCATTGCCTTGTCTCCCCAGACTACGAACGGGCCGAGAGTCTAGCAGCGGCGGTTCGCCTGACAGCAAGCGAACACGGGCCGAGGAAGACCCCTACGACGTGCTCGCCTGAGGCCTGACACTGTAAGCCAAAGCAGTCCACAAGCCTAGTCGTGCTGGCGGCTAAACGGGTACAGGTAGCGTCTGAGCAACGAGTTCCGCAGCGAACCCGGAGAGCGGATCATTTCTGCCTTCCGCGAATCGCCACTCAACAAGCGGTTCTGGCCCTCGATGTAGCCGTGCTCGCGGAGACCTTGCCGGAAGGCGTCTTCGACCTCAGAGCCCGGCATCGTCGCCGAGAGGAACCCGATTCGGCGGACCTTTTCCGTCTGTTGCGGCTCGGCGACGAGCAGCCCAAGAGTGAGGCTGAGAGTGAGAACGACCGCGAGCCCGATCCGGCGCATGGGCACCTCGGTGGAGGATGGCTGCCGGGGAGTCTAGCCGAAGGCTACTATGCGCACCAGCAGAGCGCCGCACGAGCACGCGCTATTCGATGACGTGGTCCGCCCGCCCCAGCACCGACGGCGGGATCGTGAGGCCCAGCGCCTTCGCGGTCTTGAGGTTAATCACCAGCTCGAACTTCGTGGGCTGCTCCACAGGGAGATCGGGCTGGCTTGGCGCCCTTCAGTATCTTGTCGGCGTACTGGCGAGCCGGGCATGCGCGTCGCGCTGACTGGCTCAGTATCTCATCAATCCCCCGCGGCGGCATACTCGGCCGAGCCGAACATCGACGGCAATCCTTGGGCGATGGCGAAGTTGGCGAGGCTGACGCGGTTCGCCATCGTCGCGCCTTCAGGAAAGACGATCATCGCGTCCGGGCGCGCCCGTCGCACAGTCTCGAGCGCCTTGTCGAGCTCCGGGCTCGCTCCGACGGGGGACTGCGAGAAGGCAACGTAAGCGAGGTTGATCCCGAGCATCCGAGCGGCCGTTTCGGTGGCGCGAAATGGACCCGACTTTTGCGGTCTGACTCGACGCGTTACGTGACCGGTTTGGTTTCGTTTCGCCGCCCCGCGGAGCGTGCTGGGGCGCAACCTGTCTAGACAGGCGCCCGCTTTCCCCGCTGAGCGGCGCGACGCACTCGTGCTGAGGAACGGCCTCGAGGTTCGGGTCTTCCCGTGCACGTCGAAGGCGATCTACGGCTACTCCATCCCCGCTGGCGGCCTGGACGAGCTCGACCGGCTCAAGTTCGAAGGTGCGGCGGACTCGGACGTGGATATCCAGGCCTCAATCCTCCGCGGCCAGGGGAACTATCGGCGGGCGAAGCTCTTTAAGGTGTCGACGCCGAGCGGGTGCTCTATCAGGACTTCCAGCAGTCGTACGGCAAGGACGACCCGGACCGCCTCGTCTGGCAACTGTCGTCCGAGCGGATGAACCCGGCCGGCGTCGACCCGGCGTTCCTCGCGCGGATGCGCAGGCGGCTCGACCCCATGCGGTACGCCAGACTCTTCGACGCGGAGTTCTCGGAGGACGTCGGCGTGTTTTTGCCGGGCCACGTGCTCGAGGCCGCCGTCCAGACCGGCGTGACGATGCGCCCGCCGGAGAGCGTGGACCACATCACCCAAAGGGAGGAACTGCGGTCATTATCCTTCCGAGGAGTCACCGCGTGGGATTTCTTGGTCTCTTGCGCTGTCTTCGGCGCACTCGTTCTGATGACGACAACCGATAGCTCCGGGCAAGAGGCAGCAAAGTGGCTAGCCGGAACATGGAAGGGCAAATCGCCTAGTCCCGCAGGACTGGGGCGCACTGACATACATGAGGTCGTTTTCAGAGAGAATGGGACATTCAAGCGGGAGGTCCAGTCCGCTCGCGGTGGCCTCGTCACTGTCGTTGGGACCTGGAAAGCCAGTCTCGACGAGGTCACGCTCGAAGGCCTATACCAAGGCAACCTGGACGTTAGCGGCCGGAAGTTCGTTCTCGTGCTCAGGCGGACGGGCGAAGATCAGTTGCAGGGTGAAGCAGTATCGCCTGCCGATGGCAAGACCATACCAATCCTAATCAAGCGAGTGAAGTAGCCATCCTCAGCACCGCCCAAACGCCGTGTCCTGCCGATGCAGCTCAAAGTCGGACATCGCTTTGTTGATGAGACCGGCGCGTGGGGCGGTCATCGGCCGACCGTACACGACGGCCGGCGGCAGGAACGCGCACGTTCGCGTCCAGAGGGTCGGCGAGCCAGCCGTTACCGCGATAAGAACGTGGGGCGCCGCGAGCGTATCAACGTGAAGCGTGCATGAGCGACACCGACGCCGCAAGCACTGACCGGGGATAGGCCTTATGCGTTGGCGAACGAGATGTCATTCTCCTCATGGTCGGGGCGGGACTGTGCGCCGCGCGTCGGTCTCGGTCTCTAGAACCAGGCGAATTCATTGCCGTTTCTGAATTGTTTTCGGAATCTGAATTGTTTTCGGAATCCGTCCATGCCGTGAGAGTTTGGAACTAGGAGGGCACAATGACCAGACTGACGGTCAGATTCGACAAGGCCGGTGCTGGGAAGCATGTATCACGGTGGAAGAAACGGATGGACTATTCGATCCGCCGCGCCGTCAAGGCGAGTCGCAGGGCGATTCACGCAATGAATAATTCGGGATCGCCCCACAAGGCGGAGCGTCTGGCACTGAAGACGAAGAGAGAAGTGATCAAAGCCGCAATGGGTTTGTAGTAGCGCGCACGAAGCACGCCCATTCCTGAGGGGCCACCCCAGAGCTAACCCTTCGGGGTCACAGCAATTCGCCGAAGAGCCGCCGCGATCATGGAGCCGGGACGTGCTTCTCGGCTCATTTAGCTTATCTTTGCCCGCAGGGGGCCAACCGATGATGCGACTCGCGCGCAGGGCCTCACTGCTCGTCGCGTTCTCCCTGCTTACCTCGGCTGGGACGACATACGCTGAGTGCGCGTGGGTGCTGTGGGAGCAGATCAATACCCAGCCGTGGTCAATGAAAGATGGATTCGCGGACACGGATTCGTGTCAACGCGCATTACGAAGCGGCATTAGGAAATCGGTGTCACGCTATCCGGGCTCCGAAGACAGCGGCGGTAACAGCGCCGTCATTAAAAAGACGAGCGGGCGATTCACACTTACGTTCGCCTGCCTCCCCGACACCGTGGACCCGCGCGGGGCGAGGACCAAATGAGTGCGGCAACAGCCAAACGGTCAGATCCAGGACCAGATGGAGACGGTCCGTTAGATCGGGGTCAATACTCCAGAGACCAAGCACCCAACCAGGGGAGCCGAGCCGGGCGGGCGGGAAGCCACAGAGGTGAATCGTCAACTCGTCGTCAGTCACCAGATTCGAGTAGAACTCGATGTACAGGAGCGAGACCGTTATGGCGCCTCCTGGCCTATGTCTACGTCGAGGACCAAATTGTGAACGCCGAACTGGTCCGTCGTGGCTACGCCCAGGTGATGACGATTCCGCCAAACGTCAGGCACCAAGAGCGGTTTGTGAAGCTTCAACGGGAGGCGAGGGAACAGAAGTGTGGTTTGTGGGCTGATCCGTTCGAGGCAACCACGCCACAACCAGACGTTTCAACCGCTGGAGGGCGACCCGGCGTCGATCCAGTCCGCAGTTTGCTCGAGCGATGAACCACGAGGAGTTCAGCGCGTTTCTCGCCTTCTACTACCGTGCTCCGGACCCTGCCCGAGCGCCGGAAGCGCTGGCGTACTTCGTCGCCTCGCCATTGGCCGCCGACGAGTCATCCCGTCCCGTCGCCACCTATTTCTTCCGGCGTATCGCGCAAGATCACCCCGAGCTCGCAGCAGGCTACCTTTCTGCCCTCGGCGGGGCGACGCTCGAGGGCCGGCGGTTCGTCCGGGATCTCTTGGAGGCCATCAAGGCCACTCCGCGAGGCACGGCCAATATCCTCGAGCGCGAGATCCGGACGCCGACTGACAACAACCTCCACTGGGCCGAGTTCTTTCTCATCGGCAGCCCCGAGCCGCTCCGAAGGCTCATCGACGTCCTCGAGCGACCCGACCTGGTCCGCGATCGGCTGGAGGCGTGGATGGCCTCTTGCTCGCTCCTCGGAGGCGACGGGCGTCGGCAGCGCACGCTCGGGAAGCTCCGGGCCGAACTCGGCATTGCATGCGATCTCACGCGCGCCCACGTGGAGACCGAGGAGGATCTCGACTGCCGCGTGGTGCTCGACGCTGGCCAGATGTCGCGGGAGCGATTCGAGACGGCCATGCGCCTGTTGCCCTTCCCTCTCTCGCGTGGTGACCGGAATCACATTCTGGTCAAGGCCTCGGCGAAGTGGAGCCTGACCTCGAACGCCCGACAGCATCGCCTGGTGCTGGAGGTCTGCGAGGAGGCGACGGCGTCACGCAGCGGCCGAGGGATTCTCGCCCTCCACGACATCGCTCGCGGCATCGACGCTCGAATGGGAGACTGCGGGTACGCGCTGGTCGCCGTGAACGCGGTGCCGACCCCGCCGGGCTCGCTCGCTATCCGCGCTCTGCTCGCCGTCGCGCTGCTGGTTGGCTTCTACGTGCTTGCCGTCGGCGTCGCCGCCGCGCTGGCCGCCATCCCGCTCCTCGAGTTCTATCTCATCCATCGGGTGCACTTTCAGCTGGCCCTGCCCTGTCTCGGCGCCGCGGCGTTGATTCTGTGGTCGATCACACCGCGCTTCGACCGTTTTACTGCACCGGGGCCGCCCCTTCTTTCTTCGGACCAGCCACAACTCTTCGCCGAGCTACGGCGAGTGTCGGACGCCGTCGGCCAGCGGATGCCGGTCGAGGTCTATCTCGATCCCACTGTCAACGCCTGGGTGGCCCAGCGCGGTGGCATCATGGGGCTCGGGGGCCGGCGGGTGGTTGTGCTCGGCTTGCCTCTGCTGCAGGCCCTCACCGTCTCGCAACTCCGTGCGGTGCTCGCTCACGAGTTTGGCCACTACCAGGGTGGCGACACCCTGCTCGGACCGTGGGTGTACAAGACGCGGTTGGCCATCACCCGTACCCTCCAGGCCCTGGAGGGGCACGGCTGGAACCTCCAGGCGCTCTTTCTCGGGTACGCGCACATGTTTGTGCGGGTCACCCACGCCGTTTCACGCGCTCAGGAGTTCGCAGCCGACCGGCTCGCTGCCCGGATCGGTGGCGCGCGAGCTCTCGCCGAGGGGCTCGTGGCGACGTACCGAGCGGGTCTCGCGTTTGGGCCGTACGTCGCGAGCGAGGTCCAGCCCGTCCTCGCCGCTGGATTGCTGCCTCGTCTGGCGGACGGATTCGCGCGCTTCCTCGTGTCGCCGGCGGTCACGGCGCAACTCGCCGGCGCCCTGGATGCGGAGATGGTGAGCCAGCGATCCAGCACCTACGATACCCACCCGCCGCTTCGCGATCGCATCGCGGTGCTCCGGAGTCAGCCACCTGGCGCCATCCCGGCCGAAGATCCCCGGGCCGTCTCGCTGCTGAATCGGCTCTCGGAGCTCGAGCGTGAACTCATCGTGACGGCGACCGGCGATCCGGCGTTCCGTGAGAGGCCCTCGGTCACCTGGGAGGAGGCACCGGAGAAGGTTTGGATTCCCAGGTGGCGCGCGATGTGTGCCGAGCATGCCGCCGTCCTGCACGGCTTGACACCGGCCTCGCTCCCGCAGGCCACGCTGCGCTTCCTCGAGACCGACCGAGCAGCTGGATCCAGGCCCACGGCCGAGGAGGCGAAGAGGGCGGCGATCACGACGCTAGGGACGGCGCTGGCGTTCGCGCTTCACTCGCTCGGCTGGAGCGTGCACGCTGCGGTCGGCGAGGAGGTCCGTCTCGAGCGAGTCGGGGTCACCGTCGCTCCGTTCACCGTGATCGCACGTCTCATGAGCGGCGACCTTCCGGCGGAGGAGTGGCGGCGGCAGGCGGAAACTCTCGGGATCGCCACCCTGGATCTCTCGAGCAAGCCATAAAGTTAAGAACAGCGCGTGCCTGGCGGGAAGGAAAATGCCCCTGATTCCCCTGAGGCCCGCACGCGTCAGCGCAGGCCCCCGAGCGCTCCGGTGAGACCTGGGGCAGGTGCCTTGAGAAGGCCAGGTCACGCTCAGGTCACGCCTTGGTCGCGTCCTGGTCGTGCACAGGTTCGTTCGATGACCACGCCCACGCCGTAGCCCTCCGAGTATCTTCGCCAGGTGCATCCGATGGCACCTTCGAACTTGAACCGTCCGAGCTCATCCAGACCGCCGGCGGGGACGGAATAGCCGTAGATCGACTTCGATGTGCACGGGAAGACCCGGACCTCGATGCCGTTCCCTCAGCACGAGCGCGTCGCGCCGCTCGCTGACAAGCTCCTCGGAGAGCAGGGGGCGACCCCTTCAGGTAGCCCCGCATCAGCCGCTGAACGATGCCCGCCGCCTTCATGTCCTGGGCGACGCAGGCGACCACGGCCGTCTCACCCACGTTGACGACGAACCCGCCATAGATCGCCTCGTAGAGCAGGACCGGCGCAAGGAACCCCGAGTCCCGCTCGCGTCGTTTCCGAGCCGGATCTGGGAGGCCCAGCGCCTGCCCCTGTGCGCGCAAGGCGCCCCATTGCATGCGTAGTGGCCCTCCGTCTAACAGCAGGATGAACCCGACGGCGCTTCGCGCCGCACGTTATCCTGGACGTTAGCTGCCAAAGCGGAGGAGGGATGAAGAAGTTCCTGGCTGCAATCGCCGTTGCCTTATCGCCGGCCGTCGCAACGGGCGCGGATTCGCCGCCAGCCAAGTACATCGACAAAGGCGCATGCCCGTTCGAGTGCTGTACCTACCGGGCCTGGCATACGAAGGTAGACACTGTCGCGTACGCCCATCCCGACAAGAACGCGAAGGTGGTCGGGCTGCTGAAGGCAGGTGCCATTGTCGAAGCGATCACAGGCGAGGTTCATACAAGCCCAGTCCGCTTCGTCATCAAGAAGCGGCATGGTGAATACACGCCTGGCGACGTCTTGTGGGTCTACACCTATTTGGGAGAGGGGTACTTCAAGGTATGGCGCAATGGCGGAATGCAGAAGGAAGATCTAGGCTTCAGCCCCTATGGGGGTTCACCGGGCGACCGGTGCGAAAACAATAAGCAATGCTGGGGGGAGCTTGAAAAGGAGCTCAAGTTCAGGTGGTGGGTGAAGGTGAGGAGCAAGGACGGCTTGGAGGGTTGGTCTGACCAGCCCGACCATTTCGGGAACAAGGATGCATGCGGCTTAGCGGCCGCTTGCAGCAGGCGCTGTTCAGAACCTGAGCCTTCTAACCGCGCGCTCCGGGGTGAGTGATGCACGACGATAGAGCACAGACATCTTTCGATGCCGCTGCTCTTGCGACGGCGACACTGGCTGCCGGCGGCCCGAGCAGATCACGGCCTCCTTGGTGCTCGGCACCTCGATCAGCATCCGGCTCAAGAGCGTGGTGTAGCCCCGGACCACTCACGACCGAGAGAAGCGCTCGGAGGGTGCCATGGCGACTGAGACTCCGATCCCCTTTGTGGATCGTCTGCTCCAGCTCCTGCAGCATCTCGGGATCGAGCGGGCGCACGTGGCGGGCGCCGTGCCGGGGGATTGGCGCGGGCTGGCCACGGCCCATGCCGACCGCCTGGCCTCCCTCAGCGTGGTGTGCCCGGCGGGGTTCGACCCGGCCGCCGTCTCGGGCGTGGCCTCGCGAGTGCAAGTGATCCACGGGGATCAGGGGCCCGTCGCCGAGCGGGTGCGCGCGGCGGTGGGGCGCGTGGCCGAAATCACGCTGGTAACCCTCGCCGGATACCCTGGGCTCCTCTGGGCCGACATGGCCGTGGAGCGGGGCGAGGAGATTGCCCCGGCCCTGCTCGATTTCGTGCGGCGCATGGAGCAGCAGCATCCCAGCGCCGTGCGGGCGCTGGCGCCGGGCGCCGGCGAGGTGGCCGGGCTCTCCTACCGCGTGCAGGGGGCGGGGCCGCCGCTGGTGCTGCTGCCGCTCGCGCTGGCGACCTCGCAGTGGGAGCCGCTGCTCCCGCAGCTCGGCAAGCACGTGAGCACGATCGTCGTGGCCGGGCCGCACGCCGGGATCGTGCCCGTGCTGGAAGGCCGGGGGCAGGCGCCGGGCTACGTGCGGATGCTACGCAACCTGGTGGACGAGGTCGGGCTGCGCCCGGGCGAGCGCATCCTGGAGGTCGGGTGCGGATCCGGAGCGATGGCGCGCTGGCTGGCCGGGCATACCGGGGGCGCGCATCCGATCATGGCGTTGGACATCAACCGTTATCTGCTACAGGAGGCCCAGGCGCTGGCGCGCACGGCGGGGGTGCAGGACGTCATCACCTTCGGGGAGGGCAACGGCGAGGCGCTGGCCTTGCCCGACGGCCGCTTCGACGTGACGCTCTCGCTCACGGTCCTGGAGGAAGGCGATGCCGACCGGATGCTGGCCGAGCTGGTGCGCGTCACCCGGCCGGGCGGTCGGGTAGCGGCCATCGTGCGAGGCGAGGACTGGCCGATGCAGCTCGCCCTACCGCTGCGGGAGGAGCTGCGCGCCAGAGTAGCGCGGGGCATGGCCGCCGGTGTGACAGAACGGGGGTGCGCGGATGCTAGCCTGTATCGCCGCTTCCGGGCGGCGGGCCTGACGCAGGTGCGGAGCTTGCCGCAGCTCGCGGTGTACGACGATCCCGGGAGCCTCATGGTGCAGACCTACCAGGGCCGCGGCCTGGGCGTGCTCACGCCGGCCGAGCTACAGGAATGGCAGGCGGCGACGGCCCAGGTGCGGACGCAGGGGGGCTTCGTCCTAGCGGTGCCCCACCATTGCGCCGTCGGCACCAGGGCGTGATGCCGCCGGCGCGTAGATGCACAATCGTCTCCGTGGCGACCATGATGCTCTACGAGGAGGGACGGCTCTTCCTCGCCGATCCCGTCTCCAGGTACCTCCCGCCCCTCGGGAAGCGGGAGGTCGGCGTCGAGCGCGTGGATCCGGGCACAGGCAAAGCGGTGTTCGCCACGGTGCCTGCTGAGCGCGAGATGACCATTTACGATCTGCCCAGGGAGCCCACCAGCAGCGCGTAGTCCTGCACGTGCAGCAGCACGAACAGGAAGGCGTACAGGGCGACCAGCATCGCCGCGATCGTCGCCGCCCGCGCATCAGCCGGCCGCGGGCGTTGCCGGAGTGCTTGAGGCGGCTCTGCGTCGGCGGCGTCGATCGACCGCGAGGCCAAGGGTCCAGACGGTGTCCAAGGAAATCGGGTCCGCTTTAGGATTCGGCGACTGGCTCTACCGCTCGTCCTCAACTAAACTGCTTCGCGAAATGTCCAGTAGGATGTGGACGTTGCTCGTCATCGGCGCCACGCTGGCGATGACGATGGCGGCGCCCGCCGGCGCCCTGTCGTCCGGACACCTCTCGCTTCCAGGCCGACTGGCAGCGCTGTTGAGGGAGCGGTTCTCCGATCTGGAGCTCCTCGGCCCCGCGAATGCCACCGAGGACGTAAAGGTCTTCCTTCGCTCCCGACGCGTTCGGCAGAGCTC
>Ga0184632_10000875_pt1 | contig 12151 bp, 9 predicted proteins | sample PLM31_50_b1_FD_133153 | JGI IMG/M metagenome (GOLD analysis project Ga0184632, IMG submission 133153) | Groundwater sediment microbial communities from an aquifer in East River, Colorado, USA - PLM3-1_50_b1 | ecosystem: Environmental > Terrestrial > Soil > Riparian zone | place: USA: East River... | reverse complement strand
GCGGCCCGTTCGATAAACCAGCGGCCGTCGCCGACGGCTTCAGCGGCGACGAGAATTCTCTCCGCGTTCCAACCGTCGATGATGTAGCGAAAGCCCATGCCTTCAGCGCCGATAATATTTTCCACCGGCACTTCAACATTGTCGAAGAACAGCGCGTTAGTGTGGTGGTTGATCATAAGGTCCAGCGGCTTAACTTCAAGTTTTCCTTTATTTTCCTTCAAGTCGACGATGAAGACCGAAAGGCCGCGGGTTTTGTCCTGCAACTCGTCATACGGCGTCGTGCGCGCGAGCAGGAGCATCAGATCGGACTGCAAAACTCGGGAGATGAAAATCTTCTGACCGTTGATGATGTATTTATCGCCTTTGCGCGCGGCCGTAGTTTGGATGCGCGTCGATTCCGATCCGGCGTCGGGTTCGGTTACGCCAAAGGCTTGCAGACGCAACTCGCCGGTGGCGATCTTGGGCAGGTAGCGTTTTTTTTGCTCATCGTTCCCATGGCGCAAAAGCGTGCCCATGGTGTACATCTGGGCGTGGCAGGCCGTGGCGACGCCGCCCGAATGGTTGATCTCTTCGAGAATAATACTCGCTTCGGTGATGCCGAGGCCCGTGCCGCCATATTCCTCGGGAATCAACGCCGCCAGCCAACCGAGCTCTGATAATTTTTTTACAAAGGCTTCCGGGTAGGCTTTGTTCCGGTCGACTTCGCGCCAGTAGGCGTCGGGAAATTCTTTGCAGACCCTATTGATCTCCTCGCGAATCTGTTGCTGCTCGGTGGTTAGGTTGAAATCCATCACCGCCTCCTATAATTGCGTAGACTATAGCGCAATGCGCTGATTGCCAATAGAGGAGGAACGTTATGGCCCTCAAACCCGGCTGGGAAGGCCGTTTTTTCGAAGACTTTGAAGTAGGGGATGTATACCGTTGCCGCCTCGGTCGGACCGTCACGGAAGCGGATAATATCTGGTTTACACTCTTGACTAACAACACGAACCAAATTCATTTTAACAACGAGTACGGCAAGCGCACGGAATTCGGCAAATGTCTGATCAATAGCGCGCTCACCCTCGCCATCGTCGCCGGCATGGGCGTCGCCGATGTCAGCGAAAACGGCTTCGCCCTCGGCTGGGATGAGATCAAGCTGCCCAACCCGCTCTTCGCGGGGGACACGCTCTATTCGGAATCCGAAGTCCTGGACAAGCGTGAATCGAAATCCAAGCCCCAGTGGGGTATCGTCAAAGTCCGCACCCGTGGCATCCAGCAAGACGGCAAAGTCGTCATAGACTACGCTCGCAGCGTGATGGTTTGGAAAAAAGCCCATGCGCCGAAACAAGATCTTTTCCCAACAATAAAGGACTAAATTAATCGACACGATTGGAACGCTTTGAACGGCGTTAACTAACTTTTCATTTCAATCGTTCCAATAGTTCAAAATGTTCCGGTCGTTTAAAGAGAGACGAGGTGACTGTGGCAGAGATTCGAAAGCCTTCCGGGGCTTTAGACGGCGTCAAGATTCTCGCCTTTGAGCAGGTGCTGTCCGGTCCGTTTGCGACATGTTTGCTCGCGGACATGGGCGCGGAAGTGATCAAGGTCGAGCGGCCGGGCGTGGGCGATGTGATTCGCTCTTGGGATTCCGTCGTCAAGGGCTTGTCTTCGGGTTACGTATGGCTCAATAGAAACAAGCGCAGTCTTACCGTAGACGTTAAGCAGACGAAGGGGCGGGAGATTATCCAGGAACTAGCCAAGCGCTCGGATATTTTCTTTGAAAATTATGCGCCAGGCGTCGCCAGCCGACTGGGGATTGGGTACGAAACGCTTAGCGGGATCAACCCGCGCCTGATCTATTGCTCGCTGTCGGGTTACGGCCAGGACGGACCGTATCGCGACGTGAAAGCGTACGATCTCTTGATTCAAGGCGAGGGCGGTATTATCGCTACGACCGGTTATCCGGACAAGCCCGCGCGAGCGGGCATCGCTATCGCCGATATCGCGTCCGGAATGTACGCGGCCATCGGCATTCTGCTCGCGCTTTATCAGAGAGAAAAGACCGGCGCGGGGCAGTTGATCGACGTCTCCATGCTCGACTCCATCGTATCGTGGCTCGGCTATTTTCCGCATCACTTCTGGCACGCCGGCGAAGAGCCGGCGCGGGTCGGTATGCGCCATCACTACGTCACGCCTTACGGCCCCTATCTCGCGGGCGACGGGCAGTATGTGAATCTCGCCGTGGCAAGCGCCGCAGATTGGGAAGTGTTCTGTCGCAAAGTTATTGAAAGGCCGGAGTTGCTCGAAGACCCGCGCTTCGCGACGGTTGAAGGCCGGCGGAGAAACCGCGGCGAGTTGGAAGAAATGATTGAAAAACTATTTCTCGAAAAAGATCACAAGCATTGGCTCGAACGACTCAAAAATGCCGAATTGCCCTACGGCATTGTGCGCGGCATCGCTCAAGTGCTGGCGCATCCGCAAGTGGCGGCGCGAAAACTTATTCGCGAGGCCGCATCTCCGGTCGGCGAAGTTCCGGTGATCGCCAACGCGCTCAAAATGTCGGCCAGCGAAGCGCGCTACGATCGAATTCCCGGTTTGGGCGAAGACAGCGAAGCGATTTTGCGCGAACTCGGCTACGACGCCGAGGACACCGCGAAACTTCGAGCGGAAAAGGTAATTTGATCCTCATGCGCAAGCCGGTTGTCGGCGTCATGGGCGCTTCCGCCAACGATGCCCTGACCCAATCGGAAGAACAGCGGGTCAAAAAACTCGCCGAGGAACTGGGATCGGTACTCGCGCGCGAAGAATGCGTCCTGGTCACAGGCGCTACAACCGGGCTGCCGGACTTGGTGGCAAAAGCGTTTCGCGCAGGGGGCGGCTTTGCGGTGGGCGTTTCGCCGGCGGCCGATTTAACGGAGCATCGTCGATTAGGATTGCCCGAGGACGGCGCCGATGTAATTATTTATACGGGCTTTGGCTACAAGGGCCGCAATGTCATCAACGTCCGCTCCGCCGACGTCGTGATTATCTTCGGCGGCGCCACGGGTACGTTGAACGAATTTACGATTGCGTACGACGAAGGGAAAATCATCGGCGTCCTTGAAGGCAGCGGCGGGGTTGCGGATCATATCCGGGAGGTCATCGGTTTTTGCAAGAAACCGACCAGTGGGGTCGTCCTGTTCGACAAGGACCCGAACAAGCTCGTGGAAATATCTTTAGCTGCTTTAGGCCGTCGCCAAGCTCTCTCGTAATCCGATTACCTAGGATTACTTCCGGTGGTAAGGATTGTTAAACTTTCAATAGGGCAAGCGCCACGTAGTTGATTCCTCCAGGCTCACCCCTCGATTGACACAGGATCGTAATTTATTCTCGGACCATGAATTATGCGCGCTAGAACGCTGGGTCGGCGGGCGCGTTGAAGCGTGAAGAAGCAAGCTGAGAGCGGCGTTGGCTATGGCCGCTCCCAGCTTTTCGTTTACGTTGTGATGGTAATGGAGAGGGGATGAGGAAATTAGCAGGGCGAAACCTTATTCGGAGCCAGCATCATTGCTGCCGCCGTCGCCAAAGGCGCCGCGGCTCAGCATGGACAATTGTTTTTGGACTTCCTCCGGGCTGGTCGGGTCGAAGCTGCAATCGCCGTAACGGTCGACGATGTTATCGCGGTCAAACTCGAGGTGTCCGGTTCTCAGAGACTCCTCGGTGAACGCCATGTACTTGATATGGCAGTAACCAGGCGCCTCGGCAGCCCACTCCTGTAACACGATGCCACGGTTTTCCTGGGCAACTGCCAAAGTTGCGGCCGAGGTCACCGACATTGCGAACAGGGCCGAAACAGCCAATGGTTTAATCGATAGCTTAAGCATGAACGTTATTCTCCTTTTAGTTTTGAAATTGTTTAGATCCCGCCACGGGGAGCAATGGTTGTGCCAGAATGACCGTTGAGAAACGCGGGAGCCTTGATTGATATCAAGTGAATTTTGGTAAGGAAGGTGCGGCAATACTGGGCAAAATTTGCACAGTACGTGACAAACTTGAATCCGCAGAGAAACGAATGACACTGGATGTCATCGAGCCGCGTCGATGCGGCGTGAGTCTTATCCAACGCGCTCGATGAATTCGATCAACCCTGGGCGCCAACCCGTCAATCTCCGTCCTCTTATCGAAATTTTTGACTCAACCTGACACGGATTTAACATGGGCTAGAGTCAGCCGATGTCTGCTCTAAGGAGTAAAATCCACATGGGCGTGAGCGTGAACAGGAACACGAGGAACTCCAGGAGCCTTCGTGTCAAGCTGATTCAGCTGGTACTTTTGGCTCTCCTGCCGGCGCTGGGGCTGATTATTTATAGTGCTCGGGAGCAGCGCCAGGACGCTGCCGCCTTTGCGGAGAATGAAGCGCTGAGACTCGCCCGAATACTCGCCGCAAGTCATCAGCGTCTGATCGACAGCACCGGTCACTTGCTCGTTGCCCTCGCGCGGATTCCGGAGATCCGTAACCGCGAGCGCGCCACGTGCATGGCACTACTTTCCGACCTCATCGAAGAATACCCCCCGTACTCGAACCTGGCCGTCGCCGACGTAAACGGCGAAGTGTTCTGCCGAGCCCGGTCAGCAGAAAGGCCTACGAACATCGCCGACCGAGCGTATTTCCAAATCGCCATAAAGGAACAAAACTTGTCCGTAGGGGAATATCAAATCGGACGCGCCACTGGCAACGCCGAGTTAAACTTGGGCTATCCCATAGTCGATAAACGCGGCACTGTGCACGGAGTGGTTTTTGCAGCCATCGATTTAGCTTGGTTCAATCAGATCGTCGCAGCGGCCGAGCTGCCGAAGAACTCGACCCTTACATTATACGACCGCCAGGGCACGGTACTCGCGCGTCATCCTAAATCTGCGCAATGGGTCGGCAAGGCTGCCGGCGAGTCGCAGATTTTTAGGACCGTTCTCGCCGAAGCCGAAGGGGTCACCGAGGCGTCGGGACTCGATGACAAAATGCGCCTCTACGGATTCACTTCGTTTGGTGCGTCGTCAGAAAAGCGCGATATCTATCTCGCCATCGGTATTCCGATCGAAATAGCGTTTGCCGGCGCTAACTCGACTCTAAATGTTAATTTGGCCGCTCTTTTTGTTGTGAGCGCGTTAGCGCTTCTGGCCGCTTGGTATGCAGGCGATGCCCTCATTCTCCGTCCCTTGGGCATTTTGTTAAATGCTACAGCGAGAGTCGCCGCAGGCAATCTCAGCACCCGCACCGGATTGCCGCACGGCGACGATGAGATCGGCCGACTCGCCGACTCCTTTGACAAGATGGCCGAAAGCTTGGAGCTAGAGAAGGCCGAAGCCGGCATGGCCGATCTACGTATTCAAAAGAGCCTTGAGCGGATCAAGGCTTTACACGAGATCGATATGGCGATTACCTCGACTCTCGATCTCAGCGCCATGCTGGAAGTGTTGCTGGAAAAAATCGATCTTGTGCTGCCGAAGGCGGTCACTACAATCAGGCTTATCGATAAAGAAAGCGGCGAGTTGGCGCCTGTCGCTTGCCGAAATATCGACGAGGAACTATGGCGGGCAGGCAATCCTCGACAGCTGCACGGTTTGGCCAAAGAGGTTTTAGAGAACAGGCTCCCTGTAACGGTCGTGAACATGCAAGAAAACTCCCCGGCCGAAAGCCACCATTTTGCCCAACAATTCGGCTTCGTCTCCTATCTCGGCGTACCGCTGATCGCTAAAGGCGAACTCCTGGGGCTTATCGCCTTTTACACCAAGGAGGAGCATGTATTCGAGGATGAAGAAAAAGAGTTTCTTGTCACGCTTTCGGGCCAGCTCGCAATCGCGATTCACAATGCCCAACTCTACGACGAAACAAAACGCAGCGCGAGCGAGATTGCCGCTCTTCACGCGCTGACGTTAGCGGCTAACCAGTCCCTCGATTTGGATTTGATCCTCCAAGAAGCAATAAAAAAGATTACGGAAATTTTTAATTTTACAGCCATCCGGGTGTTTTTGTTCGACCGTAGCATGGAGAATTTGGAAATCAGAGCCGCCTATGAAGCCCGGCCGGAGTTCGGGGCAAAGGTGAATTACTTCAGGCGCGGTCAGGGCATTGTCGGCAGGGTTACAGAGACCGGTGAATCGTTCATCGTTGAAGACATTCTCACTGACCCGCGTTATGCCGAGTTAAGCCATACCCGGAACGCGAGTAAAGCTGGAGTCCGATTTACTGCGTTTCTGCCGATAAAAACAAAGCTCAAGACCTGGGGAGCCATGATCTGCGTCGGAGAACAGCCACGCAAGCTTAAAGCCAACGAAGTCAGGTTGCTCGAATCGATGACCAATCAGATCGGCATCGCCGTCGAGAATTCAAGTCTTTACCAGCAAACCGCGGCCAAGGCGGAAGAGCTTTCTTCGCTTTACTCGATAGCAGGCGTCGCGAGCGAATCGTTGGATATTAATGTCGTCTTGCAGACGACGATGGGAAAAGTCTTGGAGATATTCGGCTTTGACGCGGCGCGGATTTATCTATGCCAAGGCGAGCCAGAAGTACTGCATCTGGCGGCGGCAACGGGGTTTCCCCCGGACGTTCAAGTCGTCCGGAAGTACCGGGCGGGAGAAACTCGAATGGGCAAGGCATTTGAGACGGGCGAGCCGAGTTTCGTAGAAAATATGGAAACCGACCCGGACTACCGCCAAACGGCTCCTAACAGGATCATGTTTAAGGCGGGTTTTCGAAGTTCGTTTATCGTGCCTCTGAAAATCAGAGGCTCGGGACTGGGGGTCATAAACTTCTTAAAGAGACAACCCTACCGTTTCTCCGAAAGCGACCGGCAGTTGATCCACTCGATCGCCTACCACCTTGGTATCGCTGTGGGAAACGCCAACCTGTATTCCAAAATTAAAGAAAAGACTCTTGAGCTTGAAACGGCAAACAGAGCGAAGGATGAGTTCCTGGGCGTTATGTCTCATGAACTACGAACGCCTCTAAACGTGATCAAGGGTTATGCGGAGGTCACGAAGGATAAAACATTCGGCGAACTTAATCCAGAACAGGAGTATGCGCTCGATAAAATCTCCAGCCATGCCACCGCTCTCGCGCATATGATCAACAGTATCCTGCAGGTCACGACCATCGAGGCCAATACCGTGAAAGTCGATTGGCGTGAATTAAATCCATCCGATATTCTCGATGAACTACAGTCGGATTACCGAGTTCGCGCGCACAAGGAATTGCGTATTTTATGGGACTACCCGACCTATTTGCCGCTGCTCACGACCGACGATGAGAAGCTGAGGGCCGTTCTTCAAAATCTCGTCAACAACGCGCTTAAGTTCACGGAAAAAGGAACTATCAGCGTTTCAGCCCGTCATATTCTCGACACCCGGGCGGTAGAATTCAAAGTATCCGATACCGGGCTAGGGATTGCCCGTGACAAGCTTCCGCTCATTTTCGAGATGTTCAAGCAGGCAGACAGTTCGGCTACGAGGAAGCATGACGGGGTGGGATTGGGTCTCTATATAGTGAAGAAGTTCGTGGATCTGCTTGGCGGAGAGATTTCGGTGCAAAGCAAGGTCGGCGAAGGATCGACATTTGTGGTCTCTCTGCCGCTCAATCCTGCCGGCTGTGCCTCGGATGGTTCGGCCTTCCAGCATTCCCGAAGCGCTGGAGCATAGATTCGATTTTACTCCGTCCAATAACTTGCTCTTACAAACTGAACAACTCCCCCGCGGTTTTTCCTAGCATGCCGGTTTTCTCCTGGGCGGAACATGGTGCCTGCCGGATCATCTCCAGGGACTCAGTGAGATTAGCCGCCGTTTTGCATTCCAACGGATAGTCACTCCCGAACATGATGCGGTCCGGCGACGTGATGTTCAAAGCCGCTGCCATGGCCGGGAGCCAAGCGCCCGTGCCCGCGGTGTCGAAGTAGAGCCGCTTGAAAAGTTTCTCGAACCGCTCCGTCAAGCCGAATTTCTTTTGTTCCGATTGAGTTTTTAGATAACCTTTCATGTCGGGAGGGATATCGGCGTCATCGGTCTCAAAAAAAGCCATCATGCGCCCCTTCAGGGACGAAGTCGCGCCGCCCAAATGCGGCATGATGAAACGCAGCTCGGGAAAACGGGGCAAAACGGCATTCATTACGCGCACGATCGCCTGCGTCGTTTCAAGGGGACGAAAAACGCAGCGATCTAAATTGTACGTGGTTTCCGAACCCGTGGGCTTCGACTGCGGATGAATGATGATCGGCAGATTGTTTTTTTGAATGATTTCATAGAGCGGAAACATGATCGGGTTGTCAAGCTGTATTTCCAGATGGCACGCGAGCAACGCGACGGCGCGCAATCCAAGCTCGTTGATTCCCCGTTCCAGCTCGCGCTTCGCCGCATCCGGCTCGTGAATCGGCAAGTGAATCGCGCTACGAAACCGCGTGGGATGCTTATGTTCGACCTCGGCGACGCCGTCGTTTAGCGCTTTGGCCACCTCTACTCCCATGACTTGCACCTGGTCGGTGAGAATCGAGACGGTTACGCCGGCCTCGTCCATGGTGCTGATATGCGCCGCCAAATCTTTGCGCGAAGGATGGAGCGTCAGGCTGATTTCCTTGGTAACGATGCGTTTGCCGCCCGCCTGGGCCGCCAGCCGGTCGAAGAGCGCCGCCGGCATGTAGTGATGATGTACGTCAACAATCAATTCCGCTTGAGCCATAATCGGAGTAACTCCCCTGGATTTGATGCGCGAGCAAAAAGCAAGCTATTTGTTTGCGATCGGTTCCGCAAGGGCTGAGATTTTTCGTTTAAGTAACAGGAGGCGGGTTTGCGAGGATTGACCGGCCATCATTCGGTACAGAAAGGCCCGAACTCTTGGGAGCCGGGCCTTTCGCGTTGTGTCTTATGGGGCGATGTTATGACGGCTGTCCGGGATTTCTGGGGTGTTGACCGCGCCGGGAAGCGAACATGGTTTTCAACTGCTCGCGCTGGTCGTTGGTCAGGATGGATTTGCCATTCTCAAGCGCCTCGACTCTCAGATAGCGAAGCTCGGAGCGGAGTTTTTCGGTTTCCTGAATCTTGAGCTTTAACTGGACGAGATTCGCCGGCGTCTCCTGCATCAGTTTGGCAATTTCGACTTCCCCCGTCCTGAGCTGCTGATGGAGCGGCTCAATCTGGCTCTGGTAATGGATCCTGGTCTTTTCCAGGCTCGCGACCTGGTCCGCAGTCAGCTTCAGTTCGCTTTGATGCTTGAGCGCCATGCTGATAATCGGTGCGCCGCCGGCAAACATCTGGTGCGCACCCGGCCTCCGGCCAAATCGCCCCTGACCGTCGCCATCGGCGTGCAACCACAACGGAACCGCAATAGCCGCCGATATTAAGACCGCGCCGCCCAAGAACCATGCCTTCACTTTGTTCATATAATCCCCCCCTCCTTATGGGTTGGTTTTGTCCAATTAGACGGCACAGGGGGATAAAAAGTTTACCCTGACGGAGCGGGAACCGGCGAATAGATGCCCAGAGCCGGATTCGCGACAGGCACATCCAAACCGCCCACCAAGGCGGTCCAAAAGTGGCTAATCTGGCACGCTATCGGCCCGGTCAAAGGTTCTCACAAATCACGCCGCTCGTAAGAGCTTGCCCTTGCGAGCCATCCTGGGCTTCGCATAAGCTGGCGATTAACGAATTCCATGGGAGGGAGACAATGGAAATAGAGAAAAAGCTCAACACGATGGGCATTGAGTTGCCCGATCCGCCGACGCCCGCCGCGAATTACATCGGCTTCGTCCGGGTCGGCAATCTGTTGTTTATCGGCGGCAATATCGGCCGCATCAATGGCGTGCTCAAATACCGCGGCAAGGTCGGTGACACGGTCACCCTGGAACAGGCCTATGATGCGGCGCGCAATTGCGCGCTCAATCATCTGGCGACCATGAAAGCGGCGCTCGGCGATCTCGACAAAGTAGAGCGGATTGTCAAGGTCCTGGGTTACGTAAACGTCGCTCCTGGATTTACCGAAATGCCTAAAGTTGTCAACGGCGAATCCGACCTGCTGGTTTCTCTCTGGGGTGAAAAAGGGCAGCATACCCGCGCCGCGGTGGGCGTGGCGTCGCTCAGTCAGGACGCGCCGGTGGAAACCGAAATCATCGTGCAGATCCGCGCATAGAATTTTCCGCGAAATCTTTGAACGCTGCCTTGAATATACCGTGGAAATTATATTACAGTAGCTTTGTTTCGGTGCGGTGACGCAGCCGCCGGCTGGCGTCATGATAGCTAAAGAAACCGTGTCATCCTTTTAATCCGGTCCCGCGAGGCCGGGAAAGGCGCCATGAATAGCTTAGGAACCATTTCGCATTCTATCGTTTGACCCCTCGGTGAACCGAGGGGTTTTTTTTTGCCATGACGCAAGAAAAGCAAGTCCTTTTCGAAGCCCACGAATTGGCGCGCGCCATCAATCGCATGGGCCATGAGGTCATTGAACAGGGCAACGATGCGGCCGGTTTGGTTCTCATCGGGATTCGCTCGCGGGGAGTACATCTGGCGCGCCGCATCGCGCGCAAGGTCGAGGAAATCACCGGAGTCGTAACGCCGGTCGGAGTTCTTGATGTCACGCCCTACCGCGATGACCGCGCGCAGGAGCCGGGATCGGCTACGGTGGGCGCGTTTGAAGTGCCGGTGGCGGTGGACGACAAAACCGTGGTGTTAGTCGACGACGTGATTTTTCGCGGCCGGACGATTCGCGCGGCGATGGACGCGGTGGCGCAATTCGGGCAGCCGAAAAGAATCTTGGTCGCGGTACTCGTCGACCGCGGATCGCGGGAATTGCCTATTCGCGCCGATATCGTTGGAAAGAATGTGGAAGCGGGCGAAGGCAGCCGAGTGAACGTGATGCTGGAAGAGTCGGACGGAATTGATCAGATCACCATCGCGCGCTGGCAAGGCCGCGGCGCGCTGTGAGAACCCTGGAGCTGTGTGGATCATGCGCAACCTGATTTCCATCGCCGATTTGACCAACGCGGAGATCGAAGAAATCTTCGCGTTGGCGGATGACGCGGAAAAGTTACGGAAGGAAAAATCGGCGAGCGACCGGATTATGGCGACGCTTTTTTACGAGCCCAGCACGCGCACCCGACTTTCCTTCGAGTCGGCGATGCATCGTCTGGGCGGCGGGGTGATCAGTTGCGCCGACATGCGCGCGTCCTCGGCGGCCAAAGGAGAAAGCCTTGCCGACACGGCCAAGGTGGTTTCCAGCTATTCGGATGTTCTGGTTGTGCGCCATCACTGGGACGGCGCGGTGCGCGCCATGGCCGAGCATGCCGATGTGCCGGTGATCAACGCCGGCGACGGTCGCCGCGAGCATCCGACGCAGACACTGTGCGATCTTTATACGTTGCGCAAGGAAAAGGGCGAGCTAAAAGGATTGACGGTGGTAGTTTGCGGCGACCTCAAGAATGGCCGGACGATTCACTCTCTGGTTTACGCCCTGGCGCGCTTCGGCGCCAACGTCGTGACCCTGGCCGCCGCCGGCATGGAACTTCCGCAATATGTCTTGGAGCGCTTGGAGCTGGATTACGGCTACAACTTGAGCCGGTTGGCCGCCGGTGATTTAGGCGCGGTGGTTACGGAAACCGACGCGTTCTATCTCACGCCGCAACAGCCGCACCAGTTGGCGCTCTTTACGCAGTTGGATGCCACGATCCAGACGCGCATCGGCGCAATGGCATCCGGGCTTCGCTACGACGCCTTTTATATGACGCGCAAACAGAAGGAGCGGATCAAAGAAGGCGCCGGCGGTGGCAGCTATCCGACCATCGGAGACCGCTTTCTCAGGGAAAAGAGCTTTAAGGACACCGTGGTCATGCATCCACTGCCGCGGGTCGATGAGCTGTCGCCGGAGCTGGACCACGACAAGCGCGGCATTTATTTTAAGCAGGCGGCCTACGGCGTGCCGGTGCGCATGGCGCTGTTAAAATTCTTGTTTGACCGCGCCGCGGACAAAGCAGGGACGGCGGTACATAAAGTCTTTTTATATGAAAGCCCGGAGTCCCTTGGCCCCCACTGCGTCAATGGCAATTGTGTGACCGTCACCGAAGCCGGCTCGACGCAGCGTCGATTCGCGCTGCTCTCCGGCGGGCCCGGCGGAGCGCTGATTCTCAGCTGCGTCTATTGCGATCACCGGTTCAAAGTG
>Ga0184632_10000874_pt1 | contig 12159 bp, 12 predicted proteins | sample PLM31_50_b1_FD_133153 | JGI IMG/M metagenome (GOLD analysis project Ga0184632, IMG submission 133153) | Groundwater sediment microbial communities from an aquifer in East River, Colorado, USA - PLM3-1_50_b1 | ecosystem: Environmental > Terrestrial > Soil > Riparian zone | place: USA: East... | reverse complement strand
ATCGCGGCGCAGATCATGGCCAACCTCGGCCGCGGCGTCACCGTGTACAAGGGGCGCGGCGGCCTCAGCTTCGAGGACCAGGAGATTCTGTACTGTGTCGTGACGAGGCTTGAGATCGGCAAAGTGAAGGCCATCGTTCACGGACTCGATCCGGTGGCGTTCGTAACGTCTCATCCTCTGTCCGGCGTCGACGGCGGCATGGTGAAGCGCACGGCTTTACACTAGTGTCAGGACACTAGCAGCGGACTGCGTTCCGGCTTGGGCGGCGGGTCCGGATCGAGCCCTGCGATCGGAAGGGAAAAGGGCCGTACATGTTGACTGAGAGTGCCTGGACGGCGCCAATCGTGTGGGCGGTGCTCTACTGCTCGGACTACTTCATGACCATCAGCTGTGCCCGCATGTATGGGATGCAGGACAAGATCAGGTTCCAGGGCAGCTACGAGATCACGCCGATCTTTCAGGCCGATGTGAATGCGCTCCGCCGCGTCAGCCCCCGCTTCCTGGCGATCCTCCTGGCAAGCACGATCTATGTGCTGTTTCTGGGGATGATGCTGCAGGCAACCGAGTTTCACGCCTTGTATCTTTTTGCAGTTGGCGCGCTGATCCTGATCCAATTGACCGTGCACGTGCGCCATTTCCGCAACTGGTTTCTCTTCCGGAGCGCGCTTGCAGTACAAGGGCTCACTGGACGACTCGAGTATGGACGCGATGTTGTGCTTCGAGCCTCGGCGTTCGAGCTCGTCGAGTTCGCTCTGCTTTATGCCCTTATCTTCATGATGACGCCGGCGGGCCCGTTCGTCCTTGGAGGCGCATTCGCGTGCGGGTTTCTCTCGCTCAACCACTACCGCCTGGCCCGCCAGCAGGTCAGAGCCGTCGAATCTTCGCAGACAAAGGAATCCTGATGTCCTCTCTGAACGGAAAGATCTGCTACATCGAGATGCCCGCTATCGACATCCGTCGTTCTGCCGACTTCTACGCCAAGGTGTTCGGCTGGCGGATCAGGCAGCGCGGTGACGGGAGCACCGCATTCGATGACACAACCGGCGAAGTGAGCGGCACATGGGTCATCGGCCGGCCCGCATCGTCGCAACCGGGCCTGCTCTTCTACATCATGGTCGACAGCGTAGCGGCGAGCGTTGACGCCGTCATTGCCTACGGAGGCGAGCTCGTGCAGCCGATCGGCGCGGATGCACCCGAGCTGACCGCGAGGTTCCGGGATCCCGGAGGAAACGTGATCGGTCTCTACCAGGAACCCGTCAGCTCGACATCTTCCGAGGAATGAATAATCTCAGGCCGCGCAGCGACGTTGAAGCCGCACGCCGCAAGATCTCGAGAAAGCGAAGCTGATCCGCCACCGGATTCAAACAGGAGGACGTTCTCATGCGCGCAGTCCGCTACTCGGTGGCGGCGAGCCTGGACGGATACATCGCGGGTCCCAACGGCGAAGCGGACTGGATCGTGATGGACCCGACCATCGACTTCGCCGCGATCTTCAACCAGTTCGACACGTTTCTCATCGGCAGGCGGACGTTCGAGCCGATGGCGCGGGTCAAGCAGGGGTCATCGCCAGGAATGAAAACGTTCGTGTTCTCGCGCACGCTGCGCCAGGAGGATTATCCGAAGGTGACCGTGGTCGCGGACAATGCCGCCGAGACGGTGTCCGCGCTCAAGCAGGGATCTGGAAAGGACATCTGGCTGTTTGGCGGCGGCTCGCTCTTCCGAAGCCTCTTGGCCGAGGACCTGGTGGACGCGGTCGACGTCGCGGTGATGCCTGTGCTGCTTGGCGGCGGCATTCCGCTGCTACAGCCTCCGGCCGTGCAGACGAAACTGCGGCTCACGAGCCACAAGATCTATCCGTCGGGTATCGTGGGATTGGAGTACGCGGTGGAGAAGTGAATTGCGACAACCGGATCCACGTCCGGCTCCGGTCTAGAGCGGGATGCCACGAGTTGCTGCGGCGCGTCCCAGCGCGACGTATGTTGCCGCGCCGACGGCGAAGCCGACGAACCACGCGTAGTCGTACAACGGCCGCAGCTGGGGAACAATCAAACCGCCCCATGCGAGCGCACATCCCGCAACCGTCGCGGCAATGCCGGCCCAGTTCCAGCGGCCGTAGCGTCCATCCGGCACATACAGATCCTCGAGGGAGAGGTTCCGCTTTCGGACGATCCAGTAATCGGCGATGAGCACACCTGCGATCGATCCGAGACCGCCCGAGTAGCCGAGTAGCCAGTTGAAGATGTAGCCAGACGGGTCCGCGAGCAGCCGCCACGGCTGAATGAGGATCCCGAGAATCCCGGTGATGAGTCCGCCCGTCTTGAACCTGATCAGCCGTGGAAACGCGTTCGCGAAGTCATTTGCGGGGGACACGACATTGGCCGCGATGTTCACCGCGAGGGTCGCGACGACCGCCGTGAACATCGAGATCGCGATGACGAGCGGGTTGCTGAACCGGCCGATCAGCTTGATGGGATCCCAGATCACTTCGCCATAGATGATCGCTGTCGCACTGGTGATGAGCACGCCCATCGCGGCAAACACGAACATCGTGGTCGGCAGTGCGACGACCTGACCGATGACCTGCTCGCGCTGACTTCGTCCGAATCGCGTGAAGTCGGGCATGTTGAGCGACAACGTTGCCCAGAAGCCGATCATGGCGGTCAGCGATGGCACGAAGACGGGAAGGAACTCCCGAAGTGTCGGATACTTCCCGGGCTGCGAGAGCAGCGGGCCAAAGCCCTTCGCTTCCGTGACGGCCCACACGAGCAACAGGCCTGTCATGATGAGCACAAACGGCGCGGCCCAGTTCTCGACCTTGCGCAGCAGGTCCATGCCCCGGTAGACGATCGCGACGTTCAGGCTCCAGAAGAGCAGGAACGACAGCCATTCAGTTGTCGAGTGGCCGCCGAATCCCGCACCCAGCAGGTCGTGCCATCCCGGAACGACGCTGGTGAAAAACGTATTGAGCGCTTCGCCACCAATCCATGCCTGGATGCCGAACCATCCGCAGGCGACGATCGCGCGCATGAGCGCGGGTACGTTGGATCCAATCGTCCCGTACGCCGCGCGCGCGAAGACCGGGAAGGGAATGCCGTAGCGCGTACCCGGATGCGAATTCAACAGGATGGGGATGAGGACGATGGTATTGCCAAGCGCGACGGTGAAGAGCGCCTGTGCCCAGCTCATGCCCGCGGCCATCAGCCCGGCCGAAAGCATGTACGTCGGAATGCAATGCGCCATGCTGATCCACAGCGCCGCGTAGTTGTACGTCGTCCAGGTGCGGCGGGAGATCGGGACGGGAGCGAGGTCTTCGTTGTAGAGCGAGCTGCGCTCCACGCGTGATGTATCGAGAAGTTCCACCCGGCCGTCGGGCCGTTCCACCTGCGTTGCTATCGTCACGCATGCTCCCGGGGTTGCCGGACAGTCGATTACCGACCTAAACCAGTAGGGCCAAGACTGTGGATCGGGTCAGTCGATGCCTGCGCCGACTCCGCCCTTGGCGCGCGGTCGGCGGTCTGGACGCTAGCCGTTCGAGGACCGGACGCGTCAAAATCGGGTACGAGCCGCCAGTCGCGAATCGTTACGATCCACGGGTGTTACAGCATAATCAACCACCAGGAGAAGCGCCATGCATCCATTCGCCCTCGTTCTATGTGTGGTCATTATTATCGCGGGCCCCGCACAGCAGAAAGACTCGCGCACGCTCCGGGTCGAAAGCGATGTGCAGCACGAGTTGCTGATGCTGCCCAATTACAGTGTGTTCGATTTCCTGGCCTTCAGGGTTGAGCCGCGAGGCACCGTGAGGTTGCTGGGGCAGGTAGTCAGGCCGACTCTCAAAACGGATGCCGAACGTCGCCTGAAGGGTATCGCGGGAATCGAGCAAGTGATCAACGACATCGAAGTGTTACCGGTGTCGCCCGCTGATGATCGCATCCGGCTTGCGGTGGCCCGGAACATCTACCGCAGCGACGCGCTCGACCGCTACGGCTTCCAGAGTCAGCCGTCGATCCATATCATCGTGAAACAAGGCCGCGTCACCCTCGAAGGGGTGGTCGACACCGAGAGCGACAAGGTAATTGCGGGTTTGAAGGCAGGAGAGGTTCCGGGTGTGTTCGACGTCAAGAACAATCTGACGGTAGCAAAATAGAATATCGTCTCGCTCCCTGTAACCTCGGAGTTCGCTGGTCCGGCAGGGTTCTCATGACGGGGCTGCGTCATTCCACAAACGCATCCGCACAGCCTCGACGACTTTACGGCCCGACGGCAGCACCCCCAGTGCGGCCAGGGCGCCCGCGTCAATGACGACCGCATCGTCCACGAGCACCTTGAACTCCCCGTATCGCCCGTTCACCATCGCCACGTCGATCTTCAGCTCGCGACGAAGACGTGCCGCCACACGGACGGCATGGATTCGAGACACTCAGTACGCGCAGTAGCGAACCGCAACTTGTGCCATGGTGTGACTCCGGAATCCACTACAGATTCAACCGAGACAGGCCACTGGTCCAGCGACTGATTTACAGCCCCGACGGCGCCTGGCTCGGGCCGCGCCGGAGGAATCGACCTGCCCCTTTTGTCCCGACGAACGTATCGCCGTCGACAACCACCATGCCGTTGCAGATCACGGCTGACGGCGAGCCTGTGACCGTGCGCCCTTCGTATGGGTTGTAGTCGACCTTCATGTGCAGGGTCTTCACGCTGAGCGTCGTCGATCGATTGGGATCGAAGATGACGATGTCGGCGTCACTGCCGACGGCAATCGTGCCTTTCCGCGGGAAGAGGCCGAACATCATTGCCGGCGTCGTGGAGCACAGCTCCACGAAACGGTTCATTGAGATTCGTCCTGGACGTACACCGCCGTCGTGCACGAGCGTCAGCCGCGTCTCGATGCCTGGCGCACCGTTGGGAATCTTGCTGAAGTCGTCCTTGCCAAGTTCCTTCTGCTCCGCCATGCAGAAGGGACAATGGTCCGTGGAGATCACCTGCAGATCGTTCTTGGCCAGTCCCTTCCAAAGCACATCCTGGTGCCATTTCTCCCGCAGCGGCGGCGACATCACGTACTTCGCGCCGTTGAAACCGGGCTCCTCGTAGTTGTCGTACGACAGGAACAAGTACTGCGGGCACGTTTCGGCGTATGCCGGCAGCCCCAGGTCGCGGGCTTCTCGCACTTTCTCGAGCGCATGCGCGGCCGACAGATGGACGATGTAAATCGGCACCCCCGCGATTTCGGCGAGGGCGATGGCACGGCCAGTTGCTTCGCCTTCAGCACGGGGCGGACGCGTCAGCGCGTGGTATTTGGGTGCCGTCTCTCCCTTGCGCAGCGCTTCCTTGACCAGTTCGTCGATCACGCCGCCATTCTCGGCGTGCATGCACACGAGACCGCCGTTCTCTCCCGTGCGCCGCAGCGCGCGGAAGATCGTCTGGTCGTCCACCATGAAGATGCCCGGGTACGCCATGAAGAGCTTGAAGCTGGTAATGCCCTCGTCGCGGACCATCCGGTCCATGTCGCCCAGCCCCGCGTCCGCCAGCTCGGTGACGATCATGTGGAACCCGTAGTCGATCACCGCCTTGCCGTCGGCCCGCTTCCGCCAGTCGTCCAGCGCATCGCGCATCGTGCTGCCGCGGTACTGGATCGCGAAGTCAACGATGCTGGTCGTGCCGCCGAAGGCGGCCGCGATAGTGCCGGTTTCAAAATCGTCCGCGGATGTGGTCCCGCCAAACGGCATGTTGAGATGCGTGTGCACATCGATCCCGCCCGGGATGACGTACTTGCCCGACGCATCGATCGTGCGATCCGCCTGGAAACGATGGGAAGGGAGGTCTTTCCCAATCGCCGTGACCACGCCGCCGTCGCAGTAAACATCCGCAACGTAGTCGTCAGACGCCGTGATGATCCGGCCGTTGGTAATGAGCAGCGACATAGTGGACGGTGTCAGGGGTCAGGAGGCAGAGTGTCTCCCGTCGCCCATCACGATCAGTACAGATTCGTCTTTCTCACGCCGCCGGTGTAGTCGACGTAGACGACCTTCAACTCCGTATAGAAATCGATTGCCACGCGCCCCATCTCACGGAGCCCGACGCCGGTGGCTTTCATGCCGCCAAACGGGATGTGCGCTTCGCCGCCGACGGTCGGGGAGTTCACGTGAATGATGCCGGCATCGAGCCGATCGACGAACCTGAACATCGATGCGACGTCGTTGGTGTATACCGACGCGGACAGGCCGAAGCGGACGCTGTTGGCGACCGAGAGTGCCGCGCCGTTGTCTGGTACCCGAATGAGCGACAGCACGGGTCCGAAGATTTCCTCCTGCGCGATCCGCATGTTCGCGTCGACGTGATCGAAGATTGCCGGCGAGACGAAAAAGCCTCGATCGAGGCCTTCGTGACGCATCCGCTCGCCTCCGCGGACGAGCTTCGCGCCCTCGTGGGTGCCGGTCTCGATGTAGCTCAAGACCGTCTCGAGCTGCCGCTCGTCCACCGACGGACCCACGTTGGTCGACGGGTTCAGCCCGTTGCCGACGATCAGCGAGGCGGTCCGCGCTTCCAGCCGTTCGGCGAACTCGTTCGCGATCGACTCGACGACGACGGCCCGGCTCGTCGCGGTGCAGCGCTGTCCGGTGGAGCCGAAGGCCCCCTGGAGCGTGCTCTCGACGGCGAGATCCAGATCCGCGTCGGCGAGCACGACGATTGGATTCTTGCCCCCCATCTCGCACTGGCACTTGATACCGCGCGCTGCCGCCGCGCCGTACAGAGCGACGCCTACATCGTTCGATCCGGTGAAGGACACCGCCAGGATCGCTGGGTGCCGCACGATCGTGTCGCCGACTTCGCGTCCTCCGCCAAACACCAGGTTCAGCACGCCGGGCGGGAGGCCGCACTCGTCGAAGATCTCCACGATGACCGCAGCGGTCAGCGGCGTCAGACTCGCAGGCTTGAAGACGACGGTGTTCCCTGAGACTAGCGCCGGCGCCATCTTCCAGATTGGGATCGCGACGGGGAAATTCCACGGAGTGATAACGGCGACCGGTCCGATCGGCTGCTTCAGGGTGTAACAAAAATTGTGGGGAAGCTCCGACGGGATGGTCTCGCCAGTGATGCGGCGCGCCTCACCCGCGAAGAACTCGACCACGTTGATCGCGCGTTGGACTTCGCCGCGTGATTCCGCGAGGGTCTTCCCCTCCTCGCGCGTCAGCGCTTCCGCAAGCTCCTGACGCCGTTCCTCCATGCGGCGCTGTACCTTGAATAGGATCTGCCCCCGCACCGGTGCGGGCGTCTGCCGCCACCCCTCAAACGCGCGCGCGGCCGCCTCACACGCCTCGGCGGCCTCCGTCGCCGTCGAGGCCGGGGCTTCCGCGACGACGTCGCCGACATCCGCAGGGTTTACGTCCTTGACACGTCCCCCTGCCGAGTCCCGCCACGTCCCGCCGATGAAGTTTTTCAGAGTGCGCATCAAGAGATCCTAGTTCGAACCGCGACTCGCGAACCGCGAGACCCTACATCTCCGTAATCGCGCCGTACGTTTCCGGACGGCGATCGCGGTAGAACTGCCACGTGTTTCGGACCTGCTGAATCATCCCGAGATCGAGATCCGCGACGACGAGCTCGTCCTTGTCGCGGCTGCCGATCGCGACCAGCTGTCCGCGGGGATCGCAGAAGTAGCTCTGGCCGTAAAACTCGCCGATGTTCCACGGCGCTTCCACGCCGACGCGGTTGATGGCGCCGACGAAGTAACCGTTGGCCACCGCATGCGCCGGCTGCTCGAGCTTCCAGAGATACTCCGACAGCCCCGCGACCGTGGCCGACGGGTTCATCACGATCTCCGCACCGTTCAGCCCGAGAATGCGGGCCCCTTCCGGAAAATGCCGGTCGTAGCAGATATAGACGCCCACTTTTCCAGCGGCGGTATTGAAGACCGGATATCCCAGGTTGCCGGGACGAAAGTAGAACTTCTCCCAGAAGCCGGGACCGACATGGGGAATATGATGCTTGCGGTACTTCCCGAGATACGTGCCGTCGGCGTCAATCACCGCGGCGGCGTTGTAGTAGACGCCGGTGATCTCCTCCTCGTAGATCGGCACAACGAGGACCATCCCGTGCTTCTTCGCGATCGTCTGCATCGTCTGAATCGTGGGGCCGTCTGGGATCCGCTCGACCATCTCGTACCAACGCGGCTGTTGTTCGGCGCAGAAGTACGGGCCGTTGAACAGCTCCTGCAGGCACAGGAGCTGAACGCCGCGCCGCGCGGCGTCGTCGATGAGCGGCAGGTGCTTGTCGAGCATTCGCTGCTTGATGTCATCGGCCGAGCCGTCGAGAGAGATGTCGGCCTTGACCTGTATCAACCCGCCACGCACGACGCGAGCCATAGAGACGCTCCTGTATGGAAGTCGCAACAGTATTTCCGCGGCTGAGGAGTGTCAAGGAAGAGGGGCTGGCGTATAATTCGCGTTTCTCCCCAACAGGCACGCGGAGGGCGCATGGCTGCCGACTTGTCGGTGACGTTCACGGGTCTCGCATTTCGGAACCCGTTTCTGCTGTCGTCGGCCCCGCCGACCGAATCCGACAGCAACATCATGCGCGCGTTCGACGCCGGGTGGGGAGGCGTCGTCACCAAGACGATCGGGCTCCATCCGGTCGCGAACGTCGCCGGGCCGAAGACGAAGTTTCTGCGCGCGAGCGCGGATTCGTACCATCTCTCGATGCAGAAGAGGCCGGGCTCGGCGCTTCATTCGTCCTGGAACTGGGAGCTTATTTCCGACAAGCCCTTGGACTGGTGGCTGCCGCGGCTGGTCCGCATCAAGCAAGCGCATCCGGATCGCATCCTCGTGGTCTCCATCATGGCAGGATCGGGCAACGATCGCGAGCTTCGGCACTGGCAGACGCTCGCAACCGCGTGCCAGGACGCCGGCGCGGACGCCTTCGAGCTCAACCTGTCGTGCCCGCACATGGATCGCAAGGACATGGGGTCGAACATCGGCAAGGACGAGGGGCTGATCTCTGTCGTCACGCAGGTCGTGAAGGAGGTCGCGAAGGTGCCGGTGTGGTGCAAGATCACGCCCTCCACCACCGACATCGTCGCCGAAGCGCGCGCATCGTTTCTTGGCGGCGCGGATGCGATCGTGTCCTCGAATACGTTTCCCTCCATCCCGTTGATCGATCCGGAGACGCTCGAGTTCGAGGTGAACGTGGACGGCCTGGTATCGAGCGGTGGGCTTGGCGGTCCGGCGATCCTGCCACAGTCGCTCGCCAAGGTGTCGCAGATGACGCAGGCATTTCCGGACCGCGAGTTCTCCGGCATTGGCGGCATCGGGGAGTTCGGGCACGCGCTGAATTACTTCCTCCTCGGCTGCGGCACCGTGCAGGTCTGCACAGCCGCGATGCTCGATCGCGCGGTCGGACCGAGCATCATCAAGGATCTGACGGCAGGCCTCGAGGCGTTTCTCGAGCGTCACAGCGAGCGCGGCTGGCGCACGCTTGAAGACTTCCGCGGCAGTCGGCGCGATCGCGTCGTCACCCATTCGAAGATCAGGCGTCCGGATACCAAGGAATACTTCGGTGGCCACGACGCGCCCGAGGGATATGCAGCCGCTGAAACGGCGGAGAAGCGGGGCTGACATGACTACGACCACGCGGGAAATGTCGGGCGCGGAGATCGTGGATCTCTGCCGGAAGCACACGTTCTTTGAATGGTCCGCGCAGGGGGCGGTCGATCCGATTCCCATGGCGCGCGCCAAGGGGATCTATTTCTGGACGCCGGAAGGGAAGCGCTACGTCGACTTCAACAGCCAGTTGATGTGCGTGAACATCGGCCACGGCGACGAGCGCGTCGTCCGCGCGATTTCCGACCAGGCTGCGGCGCTCGCGTACGCGAATCCGTTCATGGCGACCGAGCCGCGGGCGAAGCTTGGCGCAAGGCTCGCCGCGCTGGCGCCCGGCGACATCGATGTGTTCTTCTTCACGAACGGCGGCGCGGAAGCCAACGAGAACGCCATCAAGATCGCGCGCGCGTTCACCGGCCGTCACAAGATCCTGGCGCGGTACCGTTCGTACCATGGTGGCACCCACGGCGCGATGGCACTGACCGGCGATCCCCGGCGGTGGAGTACCGAGCCGGGAGTTCCCGGTGTCATCCACGTCCTCGATCCGTACCACGGCATCGAACGCGGTTGGGATTCTTCCGAGCAATCGCTCGCCATGCTCGAGGAGATCGTCCAGCTCGAGGGGGCCCATACGATTGCGGCGTTCTTCCTCGAAACCGTCAGCGGCACGAACGGCGTGCTGATTCCGCCCGACGGCTACCTGCAGGGCGTGCGTGACCTCTGTACCAAGCACGGCATTCTGATGGTCTGCGACGAGGTGATGGCCGGCTTCGGTCGGACCGGCCAGTGGTTCGCCGTCAACCACTGGAACATCGTCCCCGACATCATGACGATGGCGAAGGGGCTGACGAGCGCGTACCTGCCGCTCGGCGCGGTGGGAATGCGGCGCCCGATTGCCGATCACTTCCGGGACAAAGTGTTCCAGGGTGGACTGACCTACAACAGCCACCCGATGGCCTGCGCGGCAGCGCTCGCGACGATCGACGTGTATGAAGACGACGATCTGATTGGCAATGCGAGGCGCCTCGGTCCGATCATGACCGGCCTGCTGCAGGATCTCGCGCGCCGGCATCCGATGGTCGGCGCGCACCGCAACATCGGCCTCTTTGGGATCGTCGAGCTCGTACGTGACCAGAAGACGACGACGCCGCTCGCGCCGTTCGGCGGCACATCGGCGGAAATGAAGCGGCTGTCAGGGCTATTCCGCGAGCTTGGCCTCTACACCTTCACGCGCTGGCACAACTTCTTCACGAATCCACCGTTGTGCATCAGCGAAGCGGAGCTGCGTGAAGGATTCGAGATCATCGACACGGCCCTTACGCGCCTCGAGGAGTCGCTGTAGCGCGCGAGGGCGTCGCGACGGCTTCAAACCAGCAACTCAAGCAGCGTCCGCAGTGTTGCCGGCTGTTCGAGCTCTCTCTAGTGCCGCCAGGCGTTCTTGTATCACCCCTGATGTTTTACCGTCGGCAGGAGAAGGCTGTTCGAACAGTTTCTCCAGCCTCTCGATCTCAGCCTCCGCGAGCCACTGCAGGCGATTCATGGCTTCATCTCCTCAACGATGAGCGAGCAAAAGCCACACCCACTGCCTTGGAGGGCCGTTCGCGAGCCTATTAGGCCGATACAGAGACGAGAGTCTGGCCCGGCGATGACGGAATAGACACGCCGGACCCTGATGTGCGAACAGGGAAGGTGTGAGTGCGCGAGTACTTTTGTCTGGCTTACACCAGACAACCGGAGTCAGTTGACGCCCATTGGTCCCTCACCAAACTCGAAGTGCCGGCTGAAGATCTGTCTAGGCCACTGGGCCACTAATAGCCCATTTCCCTCTCGATCCCGCGCACGATTCTCTCCAGCTCGTCGACGAGGCGTCCGCCCCCCGCCTCGCGGTAGGAACGCACAAGCGCTCCGTAGTACGCCATCACATCGTCCGCGCTCGCGTTGAAGCGCGCCCACACGGCCTCGCCGATATTGCGCAGGTCGCGCAACGTCGCGTAGGTGTTGTGGACCTTGTCGGCCGCCGACACCCGCAGGCTCGACGGCGCGAGCGCACGTGCGTGCTCGGCGTAGGCCCGCTTGCGCTCCGCCCAGGGCTTCTTGGGCGTCTCCCACGAATCGGTACAGTCCTCGACGATGCGCGCGACGACGTCGCCGAAGCGTCCGCGGATGTCTTGGAGCCGTGCCCGTCCGCCATGATCCTCGGCGGCGTCGTGCAACAGCGCCCCAATCGCTTCATCCTCGGTGCCCCCATCGTCCAGCACGATCGATGCGACACCCATCAAGTGGCCGAGGTACGGCGTGCCGGTGCCTTTGCGTGCCTGCGCAGCGTGCACCTCCCGCGCGTAGCGGACGGCCTCGTCGAAGCGCCCCGTCAGCGTGGTCATCCTGATCTCCTCCGCACGTATTTTGCCAGAACTACTAGTGTCGCGTCCCCGAAGTCCTCTTACATTCGGCCGGCGCTGCATCCCGGGGCGCGGCGTTGCTCGTCGCTTGAATACTCGCGGTATTCGCCCTCCTCGCGCCTTGCGCGCCGGGCGCATCGCCGCCCTCGGTGTTAACAGGACTT
>Ga0184632_10000873_pt1 | contig 12165 bp, 11 predicted proteins | sample PLM31_50_b1_FD_133153 | JGI IMG/M metagenome (GOLD analysis project Ga0184632, IMG submission 133153) | Groundwater sediment microbial communities from an aquifer in East River, Colorado, USA - PLM3-1_50_b1 | ecosystem: Environmental > Terrestrial > Soil > Riparian zone | place: USA: East... | reverse complement strand
TCTTCGGGTGCTGGTGCCAGATGTTGACGTTGACGAGCTGTGACGCGAAGTCGAGGTAGCGCTTGCCGTCGTAGTCCAAGAAGTAGCGTCCCTCGGCCCCGGCGATCGGGATCGGGTTGATCGCATCCTGCGTCGACCAGGAGTAGAGCACGTACTCCTTGGCGTCCTCGACGATCTGCGCACCGAGGTTCGGGCTCTTCTCGACTGTCGCCATCTGGCGGATCGTAACGCGGGGTCGGCCATCGGCGGGCGCGATCCTTGATCGACGTGTGCGCGGCGGGCGCCGAGCAAGGGGGAAGATGCCCGACGCGCCTCCGCGCACATCTCGCGCACGACCGGAATCCGCTCCCGCGGTCTCCGGTCCACCGCAGGAAAAAGTCAGCCCGAAATCCGTTCCTCCTCAACCGCGAGCGAGCCGCTGTCGAGTGCGACCATGCCGCCGAGGCGGCGCATGACATCCCGGACCTCGAGGAGGGCCATCCCTGCTGAGAACACTAGACGGACAGCGCTCTTCGTGGCAACGTCCCGAGGACGACGGTGGCGTTCGCGTAGGAGCTCTCAGGGCTACGTCAACCGTCGAGAGCGTCTACGTATCGCTCGAACGCGTCTCGCCGACGCCTCGACCGCGCGATCTCCTCCTCGAGTCGAGCGATCTCGGCGAGGAGCTCTTGCCTCTCGGCCTCCGGGTCGGGGCCGGGGTCGGGCTCGAGCCAGTCTTCATCCGGCTCTTCGTCCCTGTTCTCGTCCCCCGGGTAATGGCCAGCTAGGACCGTCCGGACGACGTCGGCGTCTTCCGGAGGCATGCTGGCGAATGCCTCCTCGTCGATGCGGGGGCCCTCGAGCTCGGCCACAGTCTCCTCCAGTTGCTCGAGAAGCGCAGCCTCCCTTCCCCGCTCCATCTCGACCGCGTCGCAGATCAGGCGCCTGCGCTGGTTCCGGGCCATCACCTCATGGTCCACGGGCGCCAGGATAATCGAGCCGTGTCGCTGCCTCCTTCCGGCGTGCGCGGTGGCACGGCGGGCGTCCGGTCCGGGGGCTCGGTGACCGCCGAGGGTAGCCTTCTAGTCGGGATTGCATACGATATTGTCCCGCGCGTGGCGAAGGTCTCCAAGGAACGCGAGCAGCTCGCCGGAAACACGAGCGTTTCCGTCGCAGAGGTCATACGTCGGGCGATCGTGGACGGTGGACTTGCGCCAGGAGCGCGCCTGAAGGAGGAGGAGCTCGCGCGTGAGCTCGGCATGAGTCGCACGCCGGTTCGGGAAGCCCTGCTCGTCCTTCAGGCCGAGGGTCTCGTCGATGCCGCCCCGAACCGCGGCGCGACCGTTCGCGTACACGACGCCGAAGACCTCGATGACCTCTATCGGCTCCGCGCCCTCCTGGAAGGTTACGCCGCCAGAAGGGCGGCTGGCCACGCCTCCGCGGAGCTCGTACGAAAGCTCTGGGCAAGCTGTGAACGGTTCGAGGAATTGTCACACGACGACGTGCGCGCCCTCGTCAAGGAGAACCTCGTGTTCCACAACGCGATCCTGGATGCCGCAGGGAGCGCCCGCGTAGCCGAGATGGTGCGTAAGGTGATCGAGCTCCCCCTCGTCTACAAGTCGTACATCTGGTACTCGAAAGAGCAGTGCCGGATCTCGGCGCACTACCACAGGCAGATCGCGAAAGCACTCGAAAGTCGCGATGCGGAGCGCGCCGAGCTGGTGATGAAAGAGCACGTATTCGAGGCGCGCGACTTGCTCGTGGCGCGCGTCCGCAAGCTGGAGAATGCGGAATGAGCGGAACAACGGTCGCCGCCGAGGAAGCGCAGCGGGACGTCAGCGGCCCGGGCCCGCTTGCCGGTCTCCGTGTGCTCGAGCTCGGAATGCTGCTCGCCGGCCCCTTCACCGGACGGCTACTCGGAGACATGGGAGCCGAGATCATCAAGGTCGAGCCGCCGGGGAAGCCCGACCCCCTGCGCGACTGGGGCCACGCACGCTACGAGGGCCGCTCTCTGTGGTGGCCAGTGCAGTCGCGAAACAAGAAGTGCATCACGCTCGACCTCCGTCAGGAACGAGGGCAGGCGCTCCTGGTCGAGCTCGCGAGGCGTTCCGACGCTCTCGTGGAGAACTTCCGGCCGGGGACGCTCGAGAAATGGGGAGTTGGCCCGGCGGAGCTATGGGAGGCAAACCCGAGGCTCGTCATCGCACGCGTTTCGGGCTACGGTCAGACCGGTCCCTATGCGCCTCGGGCCGGGTTCGCCTCCGTAGCCGAAGCGATGGGTGGAGTCCGCTACCTGAACGGCTTTCCGGACCAACCGCCTCCGCGGATGCACATCTCGCTCGGCGACTCGCTCGCGGGGATGTTCGCTTCGATGGGCGTCCTTGCCGCCCTGTACAAGCGCGACGTTCTCGGCTTCGAACGCGGGCAAGTCGTCGACGTCTCTCTGGTCGAATCATGCTTTGCGCTGCTCGAAAGCACGGTTCCGGAGTACGACCGCCTCGGCGTCGTGCGCGGCCCAGGCGGAACGGGGCTGAAGGGTGTCGCGCCCTCGAACATCTTCAAGTCGCGCGACGACAGCTGGATGGTGATCGCCGCGAACGCCGACGGCGTCTTCGGCCGTCTCTGCGAGGCAATGGAGAAGCCCGAGCTCGCGAGCGACCCCAGATTCGCCACTCACCGCGCCCGCGGTGAGAACCAGGAGGCGATCGAGGCGATCGTCGGCGAATGGGCCGTCGAGCGAGACGTCGCCGAGATCGACCGCGTGCTCAACGAGGCGGGGGTGATCTGCGGACCGATCTACACGATCGCCGACATCTTCCGAGACGAGCAGTTCTGGGCCCGCGAGATGCTGGTCAAGCACGTCGATCCCGGGTTCGGCGAGTACGTCGGCCCCGGCATCGTGCCCAAGTTCTCCGAGACCCCAGGTGCCGTGCGCTGGTCGGGAACCTGGGACGAAGGGAGCCACAACGAGGAGGTGTTCGGCGGTTTGCTCGGGCTTCCCGACGACGAGATCGAGCGCCTGAAGGCGGAAGGCGTCCTTTGAGGATCGAGATCTGCGACGTCGGCCCGAGAGACGGGCTCCAGAACGATCCCAAGATCCTCGAGCCCGAGGTGCGTGCCGAGCTCGTCAACCGCCTGGCGGGAGCGGGCTTGCCGCGGATCGAGGCGGTGAGCTTCGTCAACCCGGCGCGCGTCCCCCAGATGGCCGGCGCCGAGCAGGTCGTAGCCGCGATCGATCGAACGCCCGCTGTCCTGTATGCAGGGCTCGTGCTCAACGAGAAGGGCTATGACCGCCTCGCGAGGACGAGCCTCGACGACGTCCATTTCGCGTTCGCCGCGACCGAGACGTTCAACATGCGCAACTCGAACGCTACCGTCGAAGAGTCGATGCAAACGGCGGGTCGGATCGTGACGCGCGCGCACGAGGACGGCATTCGGGCGACGGTGACGATAGGAGCGTCGTTCGGCTGCCCGTTCGAGGGCAAGGTCGATCCGGGACGGATTCTCGACCTCGCCGCACGGCTCGTCGAGACGGGGCCTGACGAGATCGTGTTCGCCGACACGATCGGGGTCGCCGTGCCCAAGCAGGTCAAGCACCTCGTAGCGGAGGGCGTCAAGCTCGGCAGACCGGTAGCCGTCCACGCGCACAACACCCGCAACACGGGCTTCGCGAACGCCTATGCGGCGATCGAGGCGGGTGCCTCCGTGCTCGACGCGTCCGTCGGCGGCGTCGGCGGCTGCCCCTTCGCCCCGCGCGCCTCCGGGAACATCGCCACCGAGGATCTCGTATACATGCTCCACGGCGAGGGGATCGAGACAGGAGTCGACCTGGACGAGCTCATCTCCGTCGCCGGGTGGCTCGAGGACGTCCTCGAGCGACAACTGGAAGGTCAGGTCTACCGCGCGGGGACGTTCGCTCCGGTCGCGGGCTAAGAGAAGGAGGAAGGAATGGCCTACAGGCTCGGAGTCGACGTGGGTGGGACGTTCACCGATCTTTTCCTCGTGAGCGACTCGGACGGCGGCGCGCAGTTCCGCGTCAAGACTCCGTCCACGCCCGCCGACCCCTCGCAGGGGGTGCTGAGCGGCGTTGGCCGTATCTGCGACGAGGCAGGCATCGACGTCTCGGAGCTTCGCAACATCCTGCACGGGACGACCGTGGCCACGAACGCGGTGCTCGAGTCGAAGGGCGCCCGCGTGGGGCTGATCACCACGGCCGGCTTCAAGCAGATCCTCCATCTCGCCCGCTCTCAGACACCCGGGCCACTCGCAGGCTGGATCATCATGGTCAAGCCGGATCCGCCGTCCTCGCTCGCCGACACGCGTGAGGCGATCGAGCGGATGGACGCCCGTGGCGCCACGGTGGTTCCGGTCGACGAGCAGCAGGTCGAGGACATCGTTCGGGACCTCGTCGACTCGGGCGTCGAGTCCCTCACGGTCGGCCTCGTAAACTCGTATGTCAACCCGGCTCACGAGGAGCAGATCGGCGCAATCGTCGAGCGGCTCTACCCGGGTTTCCCGGTGACCCTGTCGTCGCACGTCCTACCGGAGTTCCGGGAGTACGAGCGGACGCTGACGGCGTGCATGAACTCCTACGTCCGGCCGCGCGTCGCGAGCTACGTCAACCATCTCCAGTCCGAGCTGAAAGGGATAGGCGCAAAGGCGGAGGTCAACCTCCTTCGCTCGGACGCAGGCCTGATGACAATCACGGAGGCAACCCGGAACCCGATCTACGGAATCCTCTCTGGCCCGTCCGGCGGCGTCGCCGGAGCACTCTACGTCGCCAGCAACGCCGGCTACGAGAACATCCTCACGTTCGACATGGGCGGCACGTCCACCGACGTGGCGCTGTGTCAGAACGGCGAGCCGACTATCGGACGCGAGACCTCGATCGGCCACTTCCGGATCAAGGTGCCGTCGGTCAACGTCCATACGGTCGGAGCGGGTGGCGGCTCGATCGCCCACGTACCCGAGCTGACGAAGGCGCTGCGCGTCGGCCCGCAATCGGCCGGCGCCGACCCCGGCCCCGCCGCCTACGGGAAGAGCGGGACCGAGCCGACCGTGACCGACGCGAACGTCGTCCTGGGTCGCCTGCCGCCGCGGCTCCTAGGGGGCGAGATGGAACTCGACGTCGACGCGGCTCGTGCCGCGGTCCAGCAGATCGCGGACGCGATGGGGCTCGGCTCGGTCGAGGAGGCGGCCGAGGGAATCCTCGCCATCGTCAACGAGAACATGGCGGGCGCGCTCCGGCTCGTCTCGGTGCAGCGCGGCCACGACCCGCGTGAGTTCGCCCTGGTCGCGTACGGCGGTGCGGGACCCCTCCACGCGAACGCCGTGGCGGAGATCATGGGCTCCTTCCCGGTTCTCGTACCGCCCGCGCCGGGCCTGCTCTGCGCCATCGGGGACCTCGTCGCGGACTTCCGAGACGAGTTCGCGCAGACGTACATCCGTGTCCTCCCCGAGGCCGACCAGGGCGACGTCGCGTCGATCCTGGAGAGCCTCGGCGACCGCGCGAAGGCGTTCCTCGACGCCGAGGGGATCGACCTCGGCCGCCAGCACATCGCACACACGGCGGACATGCGCTACCACCGCCAGGGCTACGAGATCCCCGTGTCGATCGATCCTGAGGATGTCCGCGCAAACGGGCTCGGTGGGCTCGAGGAGCGGTTCAACGCGCTGCACGAGCAGCTGTACGGCTTCCGCATGCACGACACGCAGGCGGAGATCGTCAACCTTCGCGCGGTCGGCGCCGGCGCCGTGCCGAAGCCTGAGCTGCCGACTGGCGACGCCGGGCCGCCCGATCCTTCCGGCGCGATCGTCGAGGAGCATGACGTCGTGTTCGACGGCGAGCGCGTGCGGACGAAGATCTATGACCGGGCCAGGCTCCAGCCCGGCGCGGTGCTCGGAGGGCCGGCGATCGTGACCGAGTTCGACTCGACGACGGTCGTCCTGCCCGGCTACCGAGCGACAGTCGACTCGAGCTTCAACATCCTGATCACCCCCGACGAGTAAGTGAGGGAGAAATGGCAGTCGCCGAAGAGCTTCGCATCGCCGAGATCCCGGACGTCGAGGTCGACCCGGTCACGCTCGACATCATCGAGGGCGCGCTGAAGAGCGCCCGCTTCGAGATGGACGCGGTGTTGTTCCGGTCGGCGATGAGCCCCGTCATCCGCGAGCAGCACGACGAGTTTCCGATGATCACCGATCCCCGCGGCCGCATGGTCGTGGGCCAGTTCGGCGCTTACATCAACGAGATGATGGCCGAGTGGGATCGGGGCATCTACCCGGGCGACGTGATTCTCACGTCCGACCCGTTCAAGTGCTCGGCTTCGATCTCGCACACGAACGACTGGCTCGTGCTCGTGCCGATCTTCTACGAGGACGAGCTCGTGGGCTGGTCGAGTCAGTTCGGCCACCAGATGGACGCGGGCGGACCGCTACCCGGCTCGCTGCCGACCGGTGCGCGGACGATCTTCGAAGAAGGAATCATCATTCCGCCGCTCAAGATCATCGAGCGCGGCGTCCCTGCGGACGACGTTCTCAAGCTGATCTTGAACAACGTCCGCCTGCCCGAGATGAACCGCGCCGACCTGTTCGCGATCGTCGCGGGCTGTCGCGCAGGCGAGAAGCGCGTTATCGAGCTCTGCGACCGCTTCGGCAAGGAGACATACCTCGCCGCGCTGCAGGCGTTGCTCGACCGTACGTACAACGCGATGAAGTTCCTGATCTCGGTCGCCATCCCCGAGCAGCCGCAGACGTTCGTGGACTGGGTCGACGACGATGGACTGGGCAACGGTCCGTTCAAGATGCAGCTGACGATCTGGCGGGAGGGCGAGCACGCCTTCTTCGACTGGTCCGGGACCGACCCGCAGGCCCTCGGACCGATCAACTTCTACCTCTCCGAGGGCATGTTCAAGATGTTCATCGGGGTCTACCTGATCATGGTCAACGACCCTCAGATCCTCTTCAACGACGGCTTCTACCCGCTACTGCACGTCGTGATGCCGAAAGGATCGCTGCTGAACCCACACTATCCGGCGGCACTGGGATGCCGAACCCACGCGCTCACGCGGCTGTTCGACGTGCTCGGCGGTGCGCTCTGCAAGCAGGCGCCGGAGCTCAACACGGCGGCCGGCTACGGCACGAGCCCGTACATGCTGTACTCGGGCTGGGACGGAGAGGGCGACTTCTTCTACTCGATGGAGATCCTGTACGGCGGCATCCCGGGCAGACCGATCGGAGACGGGATGGACGGCCACTCGTGGTGGCCGTTGTTCGAGAACATCCCGACCGAGTACCTCGAGGCCTACTACCCACTACGGATCGACGGCTACACGACCGTCACCGACTCGGGAGGGCCCGGATTGCACCGGGGTGGCAACGGCGTGGAGAAACGCTACGTGTACCTGGAGCCAGGTGAGGTCTCGATCCACGACGACCGCTGGCTGACGCCGCCCTGGGGCGTGCTCGGCGGGCTCCCCGGGAGACGTTCCACCAAGCTCCTCCGACGCGCGGACGGAACGGAAGAGGTCTTGCCGTCGAAGTGCGACAACGTCAAGGTCGAAGCCGGGGACATGCTCGTGTATCGCACGGCCGGCGGCGGTGGCTGGAAGGACCGGCTCGAGAGGCCGGCAGAGACGGTGGCCCGCGACGTGTCATTCGGTCTCGTCAGCCGAGCGTGGGCTCGGGAGGGCTACGGCGTCGTCATCGCGGACGACGGGTCGGTCGACGAAGCGGCCACCGAGGCCGAGCGCCAGCGCCAGGGCAGCGAACGAGGCGATGCGCCCGCGTTCGACTTCGGTGCCCCGCTGGAGGACGTGATCGCGAACTGCAAGGCGGAGACGGGCCTCGAGCCACCAATCCCGGCACGTCCGTTGCGGTGGGCGCCGCTCGAGTCCGGGGACGACGCCCTGGCCCGCGTTCGCGCAGGGGACTCCGTCTAGGGCGGAAGTGAGACACGAGGGCTTTCACGGTCGGTCGGGATTCGGGCGTCGGCCCGCACTGATCGTGATCGATGTCAACGTCGGCTTCACGGCCCCCGAGTCGCCACTCGTCTGCGACCTCGAGGACGTCGTCGCCGCGATTCGCAAGCTGCTCGAAGAGTCGCGACGAGCTGAGATCCCGATCGTCTTCACGACGGTGTCGTACACGGAGGGAGACAAGCGCACAGCAGCCGCTTTCATCGACAAGGTGCCCGCGTTGCTCACGCTCGAGGCGGGGAGCCGCTGGGTGGAGATCGACCCGCGCCTCGCACCCCGCGAGGACGAGCCCGTGCTGAACAAGCTGTTCGCGTCGGCGTTCTTCGGCACCGCGCTTTCGAGCCTCCTCGCAGCGCATGGGTGCGACAGCCTGATCGTGACCGGGGCCTCGACCTCGGGATGCGTGCGTGCCACGGCCGTCGATGCGCTCCAGCACGGCTACAGGCCGATCGTGCCTCGAGAGGCGGTCGGAGACCGCAACCCGGACGCCCACGCCGCCAACCTCTACGACCTCGACGCGAAGTACGCAGATGTCGTCTCCTTGGCCGAGATCATCGAGCATCTGGAGGAGCTCGTTGCCGCACACGCTCGCTGAGAAGATCCTGCTTGCACACACCGGAGCGGACGACGTCCGGCCGGGAGACGTCGTCATGGTGCGCTGCGACGTCGTGATGGCGAACGACGTCTCGGGTCCGGTCGCGTTCCGGCAGATGGAGAAGATGGGAGCGACCAGGGTCTTCGACCCGTCGCGTGTGGTCATGGTCGCGGACCACTTCATGCCGGCGAAGGACGCACGCTCCGCGGAGCTCCAGAGGCGGCTCAAGGAGTGGTCGGACGAGCAGGGCGTGACGTTCTACGGGCAGGGGCGCGGCGGCATCGAGCACACGCTGCTCTGCGAAGAGGGCTGGGTCGTTCCGGGATCGGTGATCGCAGGCGGTGATTCGCACACCTGCACCTACGGAGCACTCGCCGCCTTCGGCACCGGCCTCGGCTCGACCGACATCGCCCACTGCCTCGCATTCGGAGAGTTCTGGCAGGCCGTCCCTGCCACGATCCAGATCGAGTTCGCCGGCGAGAAGAGCCGCTTCGTCTCGGGCAAGGATCTGATCCTCGCGGTGATAGGGGAGCTCGGCGTGGGAGGAGGCACGAACGCAGCGCTCGAGTTCGTGGGCGAGGGCGCCGAAGCTCTCTCGATCGACGAACGTCTCGCCGTGGCGAACATGGCCGTGGAGGCGGGAGCGGAGACGGGATTGTTCCCGGCCGACGACAAGGCGGCCGCGTACCTTGAAGGCCGTACCGACAGGCCGTGGACGACGGAGCGTTCCGACCCGGACGCCGAGTTCGCGCGCAGCTTGCGCATCGACCTGGACGAGCTCTCGCCACTGGTCGCGCTCCCGCATCTGCCGGGTAACGTCGTCCCCGTCGCGGATGCGATCGGCATGAAGATCGACCAGGTCTACATCGGCAACTGCTCGAACGGGACGATGACCGACCTCCGCCAGACAGCAGAGATCCTGCGCGGGCACCGGGTGCACCGAGACACCAGGATGATCGTGGTCCCAGCGACACAGCGGATCTACCGCGAGGCGATGAGAGAGGGCCTGCTCGACCTCTTCGTCGAGGCGGGCGCGATGGTCTCGACGCCGACCTGCGGCGCCTGCTTCGGCGGGGGCATGGGCGTGCTCGCTGCGGGCGAGAGAGCCGTGACGACGACGAACCGCAACTTCAAAGGACGGATGGGCTCGCCCGAAGCCGAGGTCTGCCTGGCGAACGCGTACGTCGCCGCGGCCGCGGCGATCGCCGGCGAGATCGTCGATCCGGCCTCGGTGCTGTCGGGAGTGAGCACATGATCATCGAGGGTCGGGCTGTCGTCATCGCGGGGGACGACCTCGACACAGACGTGATGTACCCGGGGGCGTACCTCAACATCGACGATCCAGAGCAGATGAAGCCGTACCTCTTCGAGGGCTTCGACCCGTCGCTCCGGGACGAGCTCGGGGACGACGCGGTCATCGTCACGGGCGCGAACTTCGGCATCGGATCCTCGCGTGAGCATGTGGTGCAGGCGATGAAGGCGTGGGGCGTTCAGGGAGTCGTCGGGAAGAGCTTCGCGCGCATCTTCCGGCGCAATTGCGTAAACCTCGGGCTGCCTGTCCTCGAGTGCCTGGACGCGGCGGAGGCGGCGCAGCCCGGCTCCCGGGTCCGAATCGATACCGGCACCGGCGCCGTCGACGTGGACGGCCGGACGTTCCAGGCGCAGCCGATCCCGGAGCTCGTGCTGGAGCTCCAGGCCTCCGGCGGACTGGTCCCCTGGGCACGCGAGAGGCTCCGAGCATGATCGTCCGCGATCGCCTCGACTCGTGGCAGGTCGTACTCCAGACCGACCACGCCGACCTCGCCGCGGCTTTCGCGCGCGCGTGGACCGAACGCGACGAACGGCACGACTCGCTCGTGCTGGCGACCGAGCGCCACGACGACGGCTGGGCGGTGTGGGAGCAGGCGCCGCTGGTCGAACCCGAGACCGGGAGACCGATCAACTTCCTGGACGTGGGAGTGCCGGCGCATCTCGCCTTCTACCGCGCCTGCATCGCCGCGGTCTCAGACCAGGATCCGTACGCCGGCCTCCTCGTCTCCATGCACGGCGCGGGCATCTACCGGCAGCGGTACGGCACGGATCTCGCCCTTTCCCTCACGCGGGCCGAGGAGGTCGCGGAGCAGGTCGAGGAGTTCGTTGCAGAGCAGGAGGCCTCTCATCCGGGCCGGCTCGCCGCGACCGGCTCGTCGGACGAGGAGCGCTGGGCCGATTACTACCGGCTCCAGCTCTATGACCGGCTCTCGCTCTACTTCTGCATGCGAGACGCCGAGAACGGCGAGCCGTGGGAAATTCTCGACTACCGGCTCGCGCCGCTCGGCGCCTGGCGCGTGACCATCGACCCCTATCCGTTCGAATCCAGCCCGGCCAGCTTCTCGCTCCTGCGCCGGCTCGTACCGAGACGTGTGAGGGGTCAGGACGACTTTCCGTCGGAGCTCTTCGCGCTCGAACCAGAGCAGATCGAGATCACGTTCCAAAGGGACTAGGAGGAACCATGGAGGGGAAGGTCGAGGTCAACGGCGTCAACCTCTGGTACCGGATCTCGGGGGAAGGCGAGCCCGTGGCGCAGATCCACGGAGCGGGCTTCGGCCACTTCAACTTCGACCCGGCTACACCGGAGCTGTCCAAGCACTTCAAGGTCATCGACTACGACATGCGCGGTTACGGGCAGTCCGATCGTCCGCTCCAGCACTACGACATGGAGGTCTGGGCGGACGACCTGGCCGGCCTCATGGATGCTCTCGAGATCGAGGAGGCCCATGTCCACGGGACCTCGATGGGCGGAATGATCGCGATTGCGTTCGCCGGCAAGTACCCGGAGCGGACCATCTCGGTCGTCATCAACTGTGCCGCAGCGAAGCTCGGCGTCACCGGGCGACTCATCTTCAAGAACTGGATCGACATCGCTCGCATGGACCCCGACGGGCCGGGCAGCCGACTCCTCGCGGAGCTCATCACCTGGCAAGCGCTCTCGAAGCGCTTCTTGGAGGAACAGGACGCCGACGAGCTGACCGGCCTGATTCAGCAGATCCTCCGTGACTCCAATCGGATCGAGGTCTTTACGGCCGCCTGCCAGGCGATGTGCGACATGGACCTGACCTCGTGGCTTCCGAAGATCACGTCTCCGGCGCTCGTCCTCGGCGGTGACGAGGATCTCATGACGCCGTGGGACCAGGGGCCGAACGGTGCGGGCCAGGAGGCGGTCTACCACGGGATCCCGAACGCCGAGAAGTACGTCGTCCGGGGGTCGAACCACTCGACGATCTTCGACGGGACCGAGGAGCACAACCGCGTGGTCATCGACTTCTTCAATCGCCACAGCCGGACGATCTAGATCCTGTGCCGGCCGTCGAGGAGTACGGCGTCGAGCCGATTCCGACCGAGCTGCGTACGGCTCGCTGGCGTGACCTCTTCGCGATCAACTTCACGTTCTTCCTCAACCCGGTCATGTACTTGCTCGGGGCCTTCGCGGTGGTCGACGGAGGACTTCCGCTCTGGTGGGCGGTCGCGGCGATGGTTGTGGGCCAGGCGCTCGCCTACGCGCTCCTCGTCGTCATCGCCCAGCCAGGGGTGGACTACGGGCTCACCGGCCAGGTGGCGATGCGGGCGCACCTCGGC
>Ga0184632_10000872_pt1 | contig 12167 bp, 15 predicted proteins | sample PLM31_50_b1_FD_133153 | JGI IMG/M metagenome (GOLD analysis project Ga0184632, IMG submission 133153) | Groundwater sediment microbial communities from an aquifer in East River, Colorado, USA - PLM3-1_50_b1 | ecosystem: Environmental > Terrestrial > Soil > Riparian zone | place: USA: East... | reverse complement strand
GGTCGAGCTGACCGACGGCGCCGGGCCGCGGTTGTTCTTCCAGCTCGTTCCCGAGCCGAAGGCGGTCAAGAACCGGGTCCACCTGGACCTGGTGGCCGATGACCCGGACGTCGAGGTGAGGCGGCTAATTGACCTTGGGGCGCGGGTACTAGCCGAACACGATAGCTTCCTGGTGTTGGCCGACGTTGAGGGTAACGAGTTCTGTGTCTCGCGTACATAGTGTCCGCCCTTGTACTACCAACCGCATTCAAGGACTACGTTTCGCGCGGTCGTTGTCGAGGCCCGCACCCTGGCCAAGGTTGATCCGCGGGATGCGCGCGTGCGGCGACGTGGAGCGGGCGTTCGGCCGATCGGCGTACCGATCCAGAAGTCGTTTGTTCAGAGCCGACCGTAGGCTCGGAGGGCGCGTAGGGCACGGAGGGTCTCAATCCCGCGCCACTCCAGAGTGGAGGCGACTCCCGGCGGTTCCCAGGTGATGGCCCAGCCGCCGTCTGGCTGCTGGTCCTGGGCCAGGCGGTCGAGGTGGCCCTCGAAGGTGGCATCGTCGAACAGCCGCCGCCACGGGCTGTCGGGTGACGACGCCAGGTGGACGGGCGTCACCCCGTAGGCCGGGTCGGCCGGGTCCGCCCGGTACCACCGCGCGTCGGTCAGCCAGGCGTCGACGTGTGAGCCGACGGCCTCCGCTCGCTCTCGGTCGGGCACATGGGCGAGGAATACCAGCACCTCGGCGAGGGCGTGGGCGTCCTCGTCGAACCCTGATTCGAGCTGCGCCCAGCACCAGTCCGTGGCCCGGTCGAGCCAGGGGTGGGTGACACCCATCCGGTGCAACCGCCCGGTCAGCCCAGCGGTCGGGTTCAGTGCGGGCGTGTAGGTCCAGTCCGACCAGTGCTCGGCCCGGGGGTAGCGCTCCATCACCGGGAAGGACAACGGCACCGCCGCGTCTGGCGCCGCCACCGAGCCAAGCCAGTCGCAGGCGCCGATGACAACGCCGTCGAGGTCGAGGTCGCCGGACCAGTCCACGGCGCCCTCGCCGGCGGCGCCAGTACCGGCCACCAGCAGGATGTCGATGGCACTCTCCACGTCGATGGGAAGGCTGGCCGGGCAGCGCTTATCGGGTTCGAGGCCATGGCCGAACCCGCCGTCGGGGTTGCGGTAGGCCCGGACAGCGTCGACCACGCCGGAAGGGTCGGCGCCGTCGAACAGCACGGCGGCGAGGCGGCGCTCGATGAGGCGCCCCTCACGATCGAGGAAGGCCCGGCCGGCGGTGAAGATGTCGTTGGTCACACCTGGCAGTGTGACACGAGCGAGGCGGGACCTTCGCTGGGCAGGAGGGCTGCCTGGGCGCTTGCGTTCACGACGTCCGCCCATAGGCCAGACTCGGAGGGGTCGAGCGTTGTCACGCGCGGCTCGCCGCATCAGCGGATGTCGAACACGGCCGCGAGTGCCGGTCAACTGGACGCGTGAGCGCGCCTGCTGCAACTGGTTGGCTCTTATCCTGGTCGAATGAAGCTGGAGTTCAGTGGCGAGATGTGGTTCTGGAAAGGCCCGGCGCCGTGGCACTTCATCACCGTTCCGGAAGATGAGTGCGGTGAGCTGGAAGCGACCTCCGCCTTCGTGACCTACGGCTGGGGCATGATTCCGGTCACGGCGCAGATCGGGGGAACCGGTTGGAAGACGTCGCTGTTTCCGAAAGATGGGCGGTATGTCGTGCCGGTGAAGGCGTGGGTGCGGAATGCCGAAGGGCTTGCGGTAGGCGACATGGTGACGGTCCGCCTGGCCGTCGATGTCTGACGAGCGCAAAGCCGAGCAGACGGTGTCCGAAGCCCGGGCGGAGGCTGCGGCCATGCTAGACCGGGCACGCGCTGAAGCTACCAAGCTGACCGAGGACCCAAAAGCTTGAAGCCGACGGCAGTTGAGTGAAGGCCCAGTTCCGAGCGTCCTCATGGCGGCGATCGACGCCTGCATTCGTCAACAAGACTTCGCCTCAAGACGACGCCATCCGCACGAGCGCGCGGATCGCGGCAGATAAGCGCGCATTCGTACGTAGCTGATTGGCCAGGTCCGTACGGGGCGGACGATCCACATTGGACTTACGGTCAGATGACCGGCTGTTGGGTTCGTGCTGATGCCCCCGTCCGGGCCGGGAGAGCAGTGCCGGACCGCTATGCCGGTCGCCGGCACGGAAGATCCAATGCTCGCCGTCGAGTTCCTTGCGTGATTTTGCCGGCGCTTCTCACGCCTCGACGAGGCGCAGGATGGTCGTCACCACGTCGTTCAGGGGCATCGTTGTTCGAACTTCGTGACTAGCCACTTGGCGGAGCCGCGGCTCAACGGTATCGACGTCGTCAAGGAAGCGACGTAGTTCCTCGGGGGCCTTGCCGTACGAGTTGGTGTTCCTCGACGCTAGCCGCTCGACCAGAGTCTCCAGCGGCGCGCTCAGCAGGACGATGTGGTCGAACTGCGGATGAAACTTCGCCTGATTCTCCTCGCAGCCGGCGACGAACAACACCTCCGCGTCCTCGGTGGTCAGGAGTGCCCGGATGGCGTCCTCGCGCCACATCTGACGGCCGTCCGGTTGGCGCTCGCACCACCCGTCGTCGGTGTCCACGGCCTTGTACCCGCGGGCGTCCAGCTCTCGAATGACGCTCGACTTCCCTGTCCCCGACATTCCCGTGAGGAGGACTCGCTTCACGTCCGGGAGCGTACGAGTCGGGACAGGGCCCGGCAACCCACAGCGTCACTTGACCAAATACTCCCGGACGGACCGGAGAGCGAAAGCGGGCACCCACGGCGCACCAACGCCTTACTGACCTGACCGCGCTGTACGCGGCTAGTGAGCTCATTCTCGCGGGATTAGCGTCGCATCCGATGCTCGCGCCCCCTCCACGCACCGCTCGGTTTGGCCCGATCAGGTTCACCGCATCAGAAAGCTGGGAAGTCGGTAGCTGATCCTGTGAATTACCGCTGCGCCGAGCCGCACGTGGTCGTCGGAATCCCAGGCGAAATCGAAGGCGTTCGCAAGCCGATTCATGATGTTGAAGATCAGATTGACGTGCAGGGCGTCGACGATGGCGTCGTCCGGTACGCCAGCGGCGCGTACGGTGTCGACGTCGGAAGGGCCGACGCGCTCAGGCGTAAGGGTGGTTTTCTCCAGGAGTGGCAGCACTGCAGTGAGCTGCGGTCGCACCGAGGCCGGATCGTCCACGTCGATCTGGCCAGCAGACTCGACCCTGGTCGTCGCCGTGTGGATACGCACACAGAACGGGCATTCGTTCAGCCGCGAGGTGAACACGGCCAGAAACTCGCGTTCGGCTGGGCTCCAGTACGACCGACCGCGCAGTACCTCGCTGCCAAAGGCGAACATCGGGTTGCCGAAAAACTGCGGCCGATACAACGCCATCTGCGCGACCGCGTCGAGCCGTTGCCGGGTCAGGCGCCTTACCACCCGAATGAACAGCCGCGCGCGCAGCCGATGCCCGTTTTCAAGGATCGCCAGCCGCATGTCAGCCTTCCCCCTGCATTGCCCGCATTCCAGCGTTCAAGCTGCGAAACGCGGCGCCGACCGCGGCGGCGACCGTCAGTTCAAAGATCTTGTCCTGGCTCAAGCCCGCCGTCGTGAGTGCCTCCAAGTCGCCGTCGGTGATGCGGTAGGAGTGATCGCGTACCTTCGCGGCATACGATGCCGCCGGTTCGGGCATTGACCCGGCGCTCGCGGCGGCGATCCGCGTCGCGGGGTCCGTTTGGCCCGGCGACTCCAGGACAGCCTGCCGGAGCGCTAACAGCAGGGTGGCGTGACGGTCGGCGGCGCCACCGGCGCTCGGTTGGTGCAACCTGCCCATGGATCCTCCAATGGCGTGAGGTGGCCGATAATCGCCGTGTCCGCGGCGTCGACATGGAATTACCGGGTTCCCGGTAAAGCCAAGCATTCCCCAGACCATCTTGATAGTGGCTGGTGATAAGTAGGCGAGGCCGACATGCCGAGTGCCGCGCCGCCGTCTACCCGACCAGCAGTTCTAGGCCCGAGAGGATCAGCCATAGCGACCGGGCGACGTAGGTGATCGGGACGATTGCGCTCGCGAGCTTCCAGCCCTGCTCCTCGAAGCGGCCGACGAGCTCCAGAGAACCGACGATGAAGAGCAGTCCGATGATGATCCCGGCCCAAGCGAGCCATGCCGGGAACGCTCATTGCCGCAAGGCAAACCACTGTGCCGCTCCGATGATTGCGCCTGCGATGAGACCCCCAGCGAGCGCTGCTCCGACGGAATCGACTCCGTCCACCGCTAGATCTGCAACAACCCCCCCGATCGGGAAGCAGTCGACGAACGGCTCGCGGCCGAGGAGCCTTCCGGCCCTCCATGCTACTGTCCCGTGCGTCCGTCGATGCGCTCGCGCAGCAGGTCGGCGTGCCCACAGTGCCGGGCATACTCCTCGATCATGTGAATGAGGATGTCGCGGACGTTCGTCTGCTCACCGCGTGGCGTAAGGACCACGGCGCCCAGGTCGATGTGCCCGTCCAGCCACTCGTCGGCGGCAGCGATCTGCGCCTTCCAGACGGTCAACGCCTCCTCGACCACGGCCGCGTCAGCGACCGCGCCGGTGAAGTCCAGGTCGTCGTCGTCCGGGGACCAGAACAGCCGAGGCTCCTCCGGATGGCCCTGTAGCGACCGTTGAAACCAGTTGTGCTCCACCCGGGCCATATGCCGAACCAGGCCGAGCAGGCTCAGCGTGGACGGTGGCACGGACCGGGCGGCGAGCTGCTCCGGCGACAGATCCTCGCATTTCATGCCGAGGGTGAGCCGGTAATTGGAGAGGTACTCGCGGATGGTCGCAAGCTCGCCGACGGGGTTGCCCGCCACTCGGGGGTCGTCCTCGGGCTTCGCCCACATCCCGTCGTACCCGACCGCATGTTCATTTGCCACGGTCTCACCCTGGCTGATGAGGCAGGATCGGGCAAACCGAATTCGACCGGCGACAGCCAGGGGGATCGCAGCGAGCGGGCCCCTCGATCGCGCTCGTCATTGCGGCAGATCTGATCGCCCGCCGCCCTGGCTCGCTGGCATCGATCCTGACCGCCTTCGCCATCTGGAATGCCACCAAGGCATGGCTGTGCGACCCTCACTCGTTGATCCAGGGTCACGCGATCTGACACATCCTAGGCGCAGTGGCCGCATACTTCTTCTGCCGGTGCTACGCCAGCGAGGTTGGTGATTCGGCGGTTCCCGCGCCGCCTATCCGTCACCCTGACCCGGGAGGGTGAGCGGCACGGGGCGGTGGCCGAGTGCCTCGAGGGTGGGGACGACATCGTCCCATGCGGATCCGTCGAGCCACAGGCCAGCAATGAGCAGGATGTCCATGATCAGTTTTCTTTCTCCAGTGAGGTCAGATCACGTTCGGCATAGAGCCGGTGTTCCCATTCCTCGTTGAGGACGATGCGGAGACATTCCTTGAAGGGTAAATTCTCCATCCGGGGCCAGCCGGGCTCGGTATGAGTCACCTCGGAGGCGAGTTGCTCGTCGGTGAGTGACTCCATGACGTGGCGGACCATCGCCTGGCGTTCGCGTCGGACCGTGAGCACCTCGTCGAGCGAGGGTCGTGCCTCGCGGTCCCACGGGATACCGTCCCACCCGGGCGCGTCGTCCCACGGCAGATCCAACGGGTGCCACGGCGAGGCGTTGCCGAGGATCATCCGGCCCACCCACGCAGCGCTGGCGAAGTTAAGGTGCCGCAGGGTCTGGATGAACGACCACTCGTCGTCGACGCTGCGGTGAAGCGCCGCTTCGGGGAATGTCCGGCCACGCGCGAGGGTGCCCTCCCACAGCCGCTCCAGGATTGCCCACGCCTCACGGAACCCGTCGGTGTCGTCGGGGCGCATCTTCGCCCGCTCGGGCATGCGACGGTTCAGTTCGGCGTCGACCAGCGGTGCGATGTCGACACCGTTCACGACGACGTTCTGTAGCTCGCCGTAGATCTCGACGTCGACCAGCTCGACACCGCGCATACGGCTCTCGTTGAACAGGGCGCCGCGGATCTGCGCCCCGGTGAAGTCGACTGCGCGCATGCGGGCGTCATTGAGGAACACCCGGGTGAAGGTGGCGCCCCGGAGGCTCACGCGCTCGAAGCGTGCTCCGGTAAGGTCCTGCTCCCGGAACTCGGTCATGGACCCACACTAGAACCAGTCCCGGACGATCTACTTCCGGTTCCTGGGCAATGGGTGGGAGTTGCCGAGCCGTGGTTATCACCAGCGCCATGTGCACCGACGCCGACGAAGTCAGACAGTGCCTGGCTCCAGAGACCTTCGAGTTCACTGTGCATGTGGTCGTTTCCACCGACGACATCCGCCAAAGTAGGCTAGGCGGGACGGCGAAGAATGCGGCGCGGGGCCAGCACCATGGCCGTCCCATAGGCGCAGATCTCACTCCATTTGCCGGCGATCGTCCGATGGTCGAACCGCACGCCGATGACTGCATTAGCGCCCATCAGGCGGGCACGCTCCATCATCTCGGCGACGGCCTCCTTCCGCGTGCGGACGATCTCCTCGATGTCCGGGGCGTCGCCGCTCAGGCTCTTCACGCCCTCCAAGTACGGGTTGTCGGGCCGCACGGTCGCACCGACAACGTCGCCGAGAATCGCGACGACCCGGTATCCCGGCACATGGTCGATGGTCAAAACCAACATGTACGAAGGGTTCCCGCCCAGCCGCCGCGCGAAACCCGTCTTCCAGGGGCGGCCGTACTTCGAGACAAACGCGAGCCTGTTGCGGGGTAAGGCGTCCGGTCGCGTGTCGTAACAGATCGGGAGACACGGGCTGCTCAACGGGCATGGATGTCCGCGCATATGATCTCTGCGTGGCGACCGTCTATGGTGCCGACGGCCTCGGCATACGTCGGTGACCCGGATGTTGCTTATCGTGTCAGGACGAGGAGTTGGGCAGGTCGGCGAAGGCAGTGAGGTCGTCGTCGGGCTCGACAGGCCATGCGTCCAGGCCGGGTGCGGTGAGGATGGCATTGATGAGGTCCTCGGATCCGCCGACGAGGGTGGAGTCGAGGTCGACCTCTGTGCTGACGCACCACGAGTGGTTAGCTGGCCAGAGCAGGCTGGGTGATTGCGGCTCGAACCCGCTGGGAGACCCATGCCAGCCCATGTGCAGTGCCGCCCGCAGTGGCCCGCGGAAGAGCAGGTAGTCGCGGTGGGGCAGGCGCAGACGCGGCAGCGCCCACACTTCGTCGGATACTCCAGGCTCCGGTGCGGGTGCGCGCTCGACACGGCCGTCGTCATTGCTGGAGAGGACCTTCACTCCGGAACCGTCGACCCAGCCCCAGCCTTTCCACAGTGCGTGGAAGCAGTCTTGCGCGCCGGTGGCCGGCGCCAGGACGTCGATCAGCGCGCTGAGCGCGGACGGGGCGAGTCTGCCAACCTGTACGTCGCCATCCTCCCAGCGGGCGGACGGGGCGGTCGCGACCTTGGCCCCGGCGGTGGGGGTGGTGACGGCAGACCACTGCATGAGTGCGTGCGCGATGCGTCCGGTGAGCTGGCAGACCTGTGCCCACGTCAGCGGTGGTCGGCCGTCGCCGAGCTCGACCGGGTGTAGGACGCGGGAATACGTTGCGAAGCCGCGCGGCACCACCGAGCCGACGGTACCGAGCGGTCCGCGCAGCCGCTCGGCGATCCAGTCGGCCACAGATACGTCCGCGATAGGTCCGAGACCATCCTTCATACTCACCGCTTCAGCATGCCCGCGGCAGAAGAATGCGCCCGAATGAGCGAGGTGCGTCCACGCCGGTCGCGTCGGCGCGGCGTACTCGTCGTGTCGCAGAGGTAGCGTGCGTTCTTGTCAGTGGGGTGGGGCACGATGTAATCATGACCGTGACAGCTCGACTTGACCTGGCCATCTTCGACGCGGCGGACATCAACAAGGTCGGTTCGTTCTATGCCCAGCTCACCGGCTGGGAGGTCGTCCGTCGGGACTCTGACCGGTTCGGCGTCCGGACTCCGGACGGTCAGGAGATCGAATTCCAGCACGCACCCGACCACGTCGCGCCGCGCTGGCCCGGGCAGGAGCACCCGCAGCAGTTCCACCTCGACCTGCAGACCGACGATCCCCAGGCGGAGGCCGAGCGGGCGGTCGGCCTCGGCGCCACCCGGCTGGTCGACGGCCCGACCTGGATCACATTGGCCGACCCGGCCGGCCATCCGTTCGACCTCTGCCAGGCGGACGGCATCCGCTCGGTGATGAGGCTGTTCGCGGTGACGATCGACGCCCCCGACGCATCAGCCCTGGCCGGCTTCTACGCCCACCTCACCGGTATGGACGTCACCTACGACGGCGCCGAGGGCGCGCTGATCACCGGTGACGGCAAGAGCTTGATGTTCCAGCAGATCAACGACTACAACCCGCCCCGCTGGCCGGATCCGGCGCACCCACAGCAGGCCCACCTCGACCTCCTCGTTGACGACCTCGACACCGGCGAGGCCCGCGCACTGGAGTTGGGCGCGCGCCGGCTGAGCGCCGGCGGTGAACGCTTCAGGGTCTTCACCGACCCAGCCGGCCACCCGTTCTGCCTCATCCGGTAGTGCACCCGGGAACGCTCACGGTCCGGATGATCTGGAGGCTCTCGCACCCTGGACTCGCGGCAAATCCGGTCGTCCGACGGGACCGATGTAGGTCGTAGCGGCCTGCACGGGCTCAGACTCTCGGAACCTGCTCGATGCTATGACAATGGCGGACGTGACCGAACTGGACGCGACGGCTGTGGTCCACGAGCTCTTGGCGGCGGCTGGTAGAGGGCTGTACGACTCGTGGCTCGCCGAGTTCGAGCGGCTCAGTGATATCGGTTGCGATCTACTCTTCGCCGTACGCGACCGCCCGGTGCCGGCGATGTCCGAGTGGACCGGCGCCGGCACTTGATCGCCGCTCAGCGGCTACGCCATCCGCGTGATGGGGACTGTCAGGAAGTTTGTGTCTCACCTGACGGCGATCCATCGAAGTGAGGCGATGGACTCGGAAGGTCCACGTCCGCTCGTCGGCATCTAGGGCGGTCAGCAGGCGTGCGCTACTCCGGACTGACCCGCTGGCCCCGACCCGCACTACCCGAGTCCGACGCGCGGGACCAGGCGAAGGGCATTGCGGGCGAGGACTCCGCGCTCGGCGTTGCGTACAGCGTCGTCGAGACTGGCTGTCTCCATCGTGAACCGGATGGCACCGGTACGGTCGATGATGGCGACGTGATAGCGGTCACCGCCCGCCGGGCGCTGGAGGCGTCTCACAGTCGCCCGCCAGCTGCCGTGGACAGGGGCGAACGTCGCTTGTCCGTTGGTGACCGTCCAGTGGGGACGCTCGGCTACGCTGCTGATGCTCTGAAGCGGCAGGTGCATGGTCGACTTCCCATCAGCCACATGTCACGTTGTGACGCTAACGTCACCTGACAGCGAGACCGCCCCGACACGCCGGCACGACCGGCCCGCACTGCGCCGGCGCAACAGGAGCTGGCTGGGATGTGCGTCGCGGCTCCCGACACGGACAGGCCCGTCGTTGGGACGGGTCCGAGCAGAGATCCGGGTGAACCGCGCAGGTGATCACTCAACGGCATTGAGCGGACGATTCGACAGTTCTCCGGGGGCCACGCGGTTGGCACGCCATCCGTCGTGATCATGTCAAGCATCGTGTGGTGGAGCCTGTCGCAAATCGCGCTCGATGTCGAGACCGCTTGACGCGGTAACTCGGCCTTGCCGCAAGATCGCCGTTTGTGGTGGGATTCTCCCGCGTGACGTCACATCCCTACCGCTCATGTGAAGTCCTGAACGTGGCTCTGTGTAAGGAGATTGCCGTTGTCCGAATAAATGTGCAGCCTGACTCAACTCCTGTACGGACAACGGTGATCTTGGCGACTGGAGCCTCGCTGCGTGCCTGCTGTCGAGTTCGCGCGCGATTTTGAAACAGGCTCGGTGCTAGGCAGGCCGTCGGTGACCTGCTCACCTGTTGGGGGCTGACGGTCAGTCCAGGAACAGGCACAGCGGATGTCCTGCGGGATCGAGGACGACGCGGAGGTCCGCCCGGGACTGCGGCTCGGCCAGCGTGCCCCCGACCGACAGGGCGAGCTTCACGGCCTCCTCCAGGGCGGCCTGGCCCTCCTCCTCGGAATACCTGCCCTCGTCATCGGCGCCGGGCGGGGCGACAAGCAAGTCGAGGTGGAGCATCTTCTGCTGGCGGCCGGGTTCCTCCGGCCATGTCGGGCTCTCGTATCCCTCGGTCTGCTGGAACGACAGCCCGGTGCCGCCTTGCGGATCGCGCATCAGCACCCAGTCCGGTTCGACCGCGGTCGGCTCCCAGCCGAGCAGTCCACCGTAGAAACGGGCCATCTCCTGGGCGTCGGGGCAGTCGAGGTTCACCGTGCGTACGGTCACCGAGGGCATCCGAGACATGGCATTCCTCGCGAGTGGGCGACGGGCTTCTCGACTCTACGGCAGACCCGCGGTGGGTCGGCGACCTGTCAATGGTCACCAAGAGCTCCGGTTTTGTTAGGTCAGGGGAGTGACTCCTTTCCCGCCAACCTCGATTTCAGCTACCTGGTACGGCCCACACTCTCGGTGATGCCTCCCACAAGCGGCATGGGGCAATTTATGTACTATGTGGACAAACCGTCGTCACTTCGTAGACGAGAACATTTGTCGCCGGGTACCGTGTCGAACGCCCGTAGCGTCGCCGTCGGGCGGAAGCGGGTTGACATGGAGATCGAGGTCACCAAGGTGGTTGCCGACCACCGGCGGGAAGCTGCGTGGCGGCTCTACAACGACGCCTTCGAAGAACTGCGCGCGACCGCTGTGCAGCGTCACGTCATGCATCGGCACGAGTTCGACGACGTCATGGCCGATGAACGGGTCATGAAGGTCGTGGGCTTCGAGGGGGAGCCGGCGGTCATGACGGGCCTGGCGACGTACACAAACGACCTCGAGGCGATGCCGCTGATCTCGCCCGACTACTTCGCCCGACGCTGGCCGGACCTCTACGGCACCCGCCGGATCTGGTACCTCGGCTTCTTCGCGGTCCACCCAGAGCATCGCGGCGCCGGCGTCTTCGAGGCGGTCATCGAGAACATGTGGCAAGTCGTCCTGGCAGGTCAGGGGATCGCGGCGTTGGATATCTCCCGGCGCAACGAGCGGCTCGGGCTGCCGCAGGCGATCGAGCATACGCTCCAGTCGCTCTCTCCGGGCGTTGCGGCGTCCCGGATCGACGAGCAGGCGTTCTGGGTCTACGCGGCACCGCCCGCGGCCTGACCGGCGTCCATCGCCGGGGTCAGGTTCGACCACCGTTGGATGAACTGGGACGGATCGACCGCGGCGCCCCACAACCAGCCCTGGCCCTGCACGACGCCCAGTGCTGCGAGCACCTGCTGCTGCGGCGCGGTTTCGACGCCTTCCGCGACGACGGTCAGGCCGAGCGCGGCGCTCATGGCGACCACTGCCCGTACGATCTCCTCGTCCTCGGGGTTGAGGCCGAGCCCGCCGACGAATGCCTGGTCGATCTTTACACCGGTGACAGGGTGTCGCCGCAGATACCCCAGGGCGGAGAAGCCCGTGCCGAAGTCGTCGACGACGATTGACACACCGAGTGCGCGCAGGTCGCGTAGCACGTTCTCGGCGATGCTGGACTGGTCGATCGTGACCGACTCGGTAATCTCCAAGACGACATTGTGTGCGGGCAGGTCGTGGTGGGTGAGCGCCTCGGCGATCATGCCGGGCAGGCCCGGATCGCGGAGCTGTCGCGGCGAAACGTTGATCGAGATCCAGAAGTCTTCCGGAACGAGCCTCTGCGCCCGCCAGGCGGCGAGTTGGCGGAGCGACTCGTGCACGACCCAGCCGCCGATTGCCGAGATCATTCCGGTGTCCTCGGCCACCGGAATGAACGTCGTTGGCGTGATCGCGCCACGCACCGGATGGTTCCAGCGAAGCAAGGCCTCGGCGCCGAGCAGCGTCCCGTCGGTCAACCCGACGATCGGCTGGTAGGCGACGTGCATCTGGTTCTCGGCCAAGGCGTGCCGCAGAGCGAGTTCAATATCGACCCGCTCGCGAACCCGCTCGTGCATCGATGCGTCGAACATCGTCCACTTGCCCGGCCCCTCGGCCTTGGCCCGGTACATCGCCGTGTCGGCGTCACGCAGCAGGGCCTCGGC
>Ga0184632_10000871_pt1 | contig 12168 bp, 17 predicted proteins | sample PLM31_50_b1_FD_133153 | JGI IMG/M metagenome (GOLD analysis project Ga0184632, IMG submission 133153) | Groundwater sediment microbial communities from an aquifer in East River, Colorado, USA - PLM3-1_50_b1 | ecosystem: Environmental > Terrestrial > Soil > Riparian zone | place: USA: East... | reverse complement strand
GACGATGATAGGCAGGCTCATGAACCGGTAAGTTCTCATCACTTCTCTCCTTTGACGCGCGGCCCCCAATCCACTCATGCTTCTCGAACGGACCCATTGGCTCTAGGCCGCTACGGCCGCGGAAATCTTGTGGCTGGTCGAATTCAACACCTCCCAGTTTTCAACGTAGGGAGTTCCGTCAAGCACTCTCAGCAAAGCCTTGAGTACTTGTGAATAACTGCCGCGGCTATACGCTTCGGCGTTCTCTGGTTTATCCCAGAAACTGATTCCTACCGCTTCCCGCGCACCGGGGACGAGAAACGTGATCTCGTCCTGGAAACCTTTCTGTTTTCGAAGCAGCGGAATGACATCGTTCTCGAGTGTCTTGATGAAATCTGCGACGCTATGGGCCTTCAAGCGAATGGTAACTTTTCGAGCGGTCATGGAAACTTCCTGAGCTACAGGCGTTTCAAGGATTTCAGATAACCTAGTTTGGTTTAAAATGCATTGAAATTGAGAGCGCATAGCGCTTTTCGTTAACCACAGTAAGTTAATTACCATTACCCGTCAAGTTAAGAGGCCAGATACTTCGTAGTGCGTAGTTATATCCTAGGTGATTATAGCTTCCCCAATGGATGCCTCCTTTTGACGTGAACAGTTCGGGGTCGGGCAGGCTCTATTCTGGATCCTTGCGGAGATGGACCGTATGCTGGGGATAGGGGATCTCGATGTGTTCCGCTTTGAAGCGCCTGAAAATATGCTTGCGGAGCTCATGCTGCACCAGAAACTGATCGGTGAACTCCCGCACCTGGCAGATCAGTGTAAAGTCCAACGACGAGGTGCCGAACCCAGGGATAAAGCGCACAAACGGCGCCGGCTCAGCTAACAGTCCCGGGAGCTGACCGATGGCCTTTATCGCCTCCTCCGCGAGCACCCGCTCCACATGATCGGGATCGGCTTCATAGGAAACACTAATCGGAATCAGTAACGCCATCCGTGGGTCGGGGAGATAGTAATTCGTCAAGACGGATTGGGTGATCTTATTATTCGGGATGATAACAATGTTGTTCGGGAGCATTCGGATGCGGGTCGTCCGCCAGCCGATGTCCTCCACATAGCCTTCCTGCCCCGATTCCAGCTTCACAAAGTCCCCGACGCGAATCGGCTCGTCCATCAGCAGGTGCAGGCCAGCGAAAAAATTCGACAGGGTATCTTGTAAGGCCAAAGCGACCGCGAGGCCGCCGACTCCTAGAGCGGTGAGGATCGGGGTGATCGAAACCCCGAGGCCACTCAACAGGACTAAGCTGCCTACAGTCCAGATCACCACTGTGACCACGGTTAAGGAGAGGCCCGTCGCGTGGATGGCGAGATTGTTCTTCCGAAGCGAGTACCCCAGCGTTGCACGAGAGAGACTGGCGACGGCAGCTGTTACGGACAGGACCAGTAGGACATTCACCACACTCAAAATCACCAAGCGCGCTTCGGCCGGCAGTTGGGCGGAGGCAAGCGCGCTGTAGATGCCGATGAGGATGCACCAGACGAGAGACGGCACGCGTAAGGCACGAAAGACCATGTCGTCAACGGGAGTAGCGCTGGCGCTGCTCCACTTGTGGAGCGCTCGAAAGGCGAAGTGCCGCAACGAAAAGACCAGCACGGTGACGATGAGAAAGATCGCCACCGCGGTAAGGTGGGGACCTAATTGGAAGGACAGGATCTTCAGGCTATTTTCCTTTGAAAGTCGGCTGAAGGCCGCACGATATAACTCCGTGACTCTCCTGTCAATCATCGCGGGAGGGGGCCCCGTCCTGCTGGACCCCCCTCCCGAACCCACGTGCGTGAGGAGTGTGCGGTGTTAGTGGAAGAAGAATTCTTAGGCCACGCCGTACTGCTTGAACCAGGCTTGCAAGCGCTTCCAGCCGGCCTGTGCCTGTTCCTTTCGATAGCTCGGCCGATAGTCGGCGTGAAACCCGTGCGGCGTATCTGGATAGACAATGATCTGAGAAGGGTTGTTCGCGTCCTTCAAGGCCTTCTGCATCTGCTCGACAGTCTCGAGCGGGATACCCTGATCGTTCGCGCCGTATAATCCAAGGACCGGGGCCTTGAGCAAACTGACCACATCAATCGGGTGTTGTGCTTGCATCTCGGAAGGCTTGCCAGCTAGGCGGCCGTACCAAGCAACCCCGGCTTTCAGTTGCGTGCTGTGAGCCGCGTACAGCCAGACAATCCTGCCACCCCAGCAGAAGCCAGTGATGCCTAGCTTCTGGATATTTCCGGCGCCTGAGTGCATGGCCCAGTCAACCGCGGCATCAAGATCGGCCATGACTTGCGAGTCCGGCACTTTGGATACAACCTTCGTCAGGATTTCGTTGGTGTCGGAGATCTTGGACACATCGCCGTACCGCGCATACAGCTCGGGTGCCACAGCCAAGTAGCCGAGTTTGGCGAGGCGCCGACAGACGTCTTTGATGTGTTCATGCACGCCGAAGATCTCCTGCACGACTAACACCACTGCGAAGGGACCGCCTTGGACCGGCATGGCGCGATAGGCCGGAATGATCCCATCGCTCGTCGGGATCTTGACTTCGCCCGCGCTCAGACCGTCTACGTCCGTTTTCAGCGTCTCCCCTGAGACCGGCCGAGCCGCCAGCGCAAATCCCGTGGCAAGCGCAGTCATCACGAAGCCACGTCGTGTTACCTGCGCCCTCGGTATGGATTCCAGCATGCGACGAATGCTCTCCAACGGCTCGCCCACGGTCTTCTCCTTTGGTTTCTAACTCGGAACCCCGGCCTCTTTACTCATACCGTAAGGCTTCTATCGGGTTGAGACGCGACGCCTTGTTGGCTGGATAGAGCCCGAAGAAGACACCGACGAAGGCCGAGAAGCCAAAGGCCACCACGAGGCTCTCCGGTGATACAATCGTCGGCCAGCCTGCAAGTCGTGAAGCGGTCTGTGCGCCCACCACGCCGATCACCACGCCGATAAAGCCGCCCATCGCACTCAAAATCATGGCTTCCACGAGAAACTGCAGCAGAATATGCCAGCGTTTCGCGCCCACCGCCATTCGGATACCGATCTCGCGGGTGCGCTCGGTGACTGAAACCAAGAGGATATTCATGATGCCGATGCCCCCGACTAATAAGGAAATCGAGGCGATGGCAAGCAGCATCATCGTCATGGAATCGGCCGTCCCTTCCTGGACCTTGGCGATATCCATTTGATTACGCACAGTGAAATCGTCCTCCTGATCGGGGCGCAGTTTATGACGCAGGCGCAGGAGTTGCTTGGCATCGGTCGTGACCTGGTCCATGTTCTCTAAAGCATCGGCGGAGAGAAAGCCGGCGTTGATGGAGCCGAGGAATTTTGTCCCGATCACCTTGTGTTCACCTGTCGAGAAAGGGATGAAAATAATATCGTCCTGATCACTGCCACGCGTGTCGAAGCCCTTCGGCGCTAATGTCCCGACGACTTGGATGGAGATGCCCTTGAGACGGATCGTCGTACCGATGGGATCTTCGCCGGGCTCGAAGAGCTTGTCCATGACCGTCTTCCCCAAGACGGCGACTCTTGCCCCTGTGTCCTCATCATTTTGCGTATAGAATGCGCCTTTCGCGATCGACCAGTTGCGGATCACCATGTAGGCCGGGGTGACCGCGGCGATCGTGGTAAACCAATTCTTGTTCTCATAGACGACCTGCATGGCATCCCGCTTGGTCCAGCTTGTCTCGGCGACATGCGGGAGCCTACCAAGCTCCACCATATCCGCCAGTGTCAAGGTGATGGAGCCGCCGTAGCCGCTTCGCACCCCTGTGGTGGTGGTGGCGCCCGGCAGAATCATGACCACATTGGTCCCGAAGGAGGCGAGTTGGGCCTTGACCGTCGCCTTCGCGCCCTCCCCGATGCTGACCATTGCGATGACGGCTCCGACGCCGATAATGATACCCAACATCGTCAGCGCGGACCTCATGCGATTTCGGCTGAGCACCCGAAATGCCACCGATATGGTCATCACGAGAAGGCTCATGCGCGCGGCCCTAAGACCATTACCAGGCCGCATTTCACCGTACGCTCCTGCATAGTCAGCGCCGATGCCGTCCTTGGCCATGAAGGGTGGGACGCCCTGAACTGCCTGCTCGATACTCTGCGCGCGGTCGTGGCGGGACCGGAGGACTGAATTGATGCGGAGCCCTATATCGCGGACCGGGCTTGATGTGCAAAGGAGCGAATGGTGCGATGCTGTGAGAAGGGGGCGTAAGCACCGGACCATGGCGTGGAACAAATCGGGGTGGGAGTGGAACGATCTTCCTCGGCGGCGGCACAAACGGCTTCGGATGGGGTCGGACAATGCCAAGCCGAGGCGGCGGGACGACGACCACCGGGCTAGCCCACCACGGGTACACCCAGAACGGCCGCCAGGACCAGACGCTTACGGCCGGCTCCCAATACGGCGTCCAGTAGTACTGCTCGAAGACCGCCGCGCTTTCTATCGGTGGCGGCAAAATATCCACAGGAGGCGGTGCCGGCTGAGGGAGCTGCGCCGGTATGGGCTGAGCCACTTGCCAGATCGTCAGCGATTTCACCGCGATGACCGGATAGGCAATCGTCGCATGCTCTGGATCCGCGACGGCGGAGCCGACGATTTGACCGAAGATTGTGACACGGGTGTGGGGTAGGACAGTGGCGGGATTTAATCCACCCTTTTGAAACGCCAGGAAGCGGCCCTGAGTCAGTGCCTGGTTGGGCTGGGGCTCCTGTCCCGGCCCCAGCGGCAGTTGCATGATTTCCATTTGGGTCGTATCGTCGTACTGCCGGACAGTGATGACCTCGCCGCCCAGCACGATCTCTTGACCTTGATACGCCTCAGGGTTCGTTTGAAGCTCCGTGAAACCTGGATCGTCGGCCAATGCTGGGGACATGCCTACCGCGCCGAAGAACAGGAGGATCATCGCAAAGCGTGTTAACCTCTTCATGGCGTCACCTCGCGCATCTGTTCGCGACCACCATGTGGCAACCCCCGGACGTACGTGCTGTCTGATTCCCAGCGCCGCTGGAGGCCGCGATACAGTTCATCCAATTTGCGCTGCTGCTCAGCAGTGAGGGTGGTTTTCAGTGCCTCGATCGTTCTGCCTACGATCTCTTCAACGCGTGGCTGTTGCGCTATACGCAGACGCAGCAACTCTCCCTCGGCCTGCGTCACAATGGGCTCAATCTGCTGCTGTTGCTCGCTAGACAATTGCAGCTCCCTCGTGAGGTGCTTCATCAGCCGTGGCTTCAGGCCGGCAAGGCCTCGCTCCCACTTTTTCCCCCGTTGATGGTCATGGTAGGCGGTTGCTGCGACGCTCCCGACGAGCAGGCCGCAGAGAAACACCACGGCGAGCCCGGCCAAGATCCGCACCTGACTGCTTCGCATCGGGCTCTCGCTGCCGCTCATAACTCACCTGTAAGAGTCGTGTCTACTTTCGCCTCAGCGAAAAGGGCAGTGAAGTCCTCATCGGCTTGTCCGGCGTTCCACGTCAGCACCGATCCAACGAAAAGCAGCGAGATGATTGCGACGACAGCCGCAGCGCGCCAGACCAAGAACGGTACCTCGAAAGCGGGTGTCACGTGGACCGCTTGCTGACGAACCTCACGCATGACGGATTGAAGCCAGCTGTGCGTAAAGCTGGGAGCTTCCTGTGACTGGTGCGCCCGTGCGACGGCTCGCTCAAGCTTGTCCAGCTGTTCTTTATTGGATGGCATCATGATGGATCCCTCAAGACTCCCTCCAGGATCTTCCGGAGTTGTTGACGCGCGCGATGCGCGCGTACTTTCACGTTCACCGCACTCCAGCCCAGCAGCTCTGCCGCCTCTCGTGCCGAATAGCCCTCGAGGTGCACAAGGGTGACGACCATGCGGTTCTCTGCCGATAGTTGGGCCAGCGCCCAGTGCAACAACTCAGTTGTTTCCCATTGCCGCGCCAGCGCCTCAAAGCGATCCTCAGACTCCGTCGCGAGCAGCCGATCCGCCCACTCCCTATGCTCGTCTCCCGTCCCGCTGATTGAGACTTCCTTCCGTGCTGACGTGGTGCGCCACACGTCATAACAGCTGCGGACAGCGATCCTGGCAAGCCAATGCGCAAAAGGAGTCCTGAACGAATACGTGCGCAAGGAGGTATAGGCTCGCACAAACACATCGTGAGCGACTTCGTCCACCATATCCCTCGGAACATGGCCGGCCACGATACGGCCGACGTGTTGCTGATATCGAGTGATCAATTCCCCGAAGAGATCCACCTCTCCACCCACGACCCTCCGGATGATCTCCTCGTCCGCCAGCATAGCCCCCACCACATTTCCATATGCCAGGGGCCGTTTTGTGCCGCAGCCGCCCAAGGTGGCGCTGGAGGATCTCGACGTTCGTCGGTTGCCCCCAGGTGAGAGGGCTCCTCAATGATAGAGTCGGTGGAGCTGCCCGAAAGGTTACATGGCCCCTGTAACCTCACCGGTTTTTCCTACGACGTATCCTGCTCTCCTGCCTTCCGAATGCTCCGATAAATCAATTGTGCGCCGGGTCGGTAGGTCAGGTAGTACCACACCCATTCGGACATCACGCGAAACCGGTTACGGAAACCGATGAGGAAGAAAATATGGACCAGCGACCAGATGAGCCACGCAAGCAGTCCTGAAACCCGTATGCCGGCGATCTCTCCCAGCGCTTTGGCCCGGCCGATGGTCGCGAGGCTCCCGCGGTCACGGTAGATAAAGGCCGGCCGCGCATCGGCAGGAACATTCTTCTCGATGATGCCGGCGACATGCCGCCCTTCTTGTATGGCCGCGGGAGCCAGGGCCGGCACCTCCTGCCCCCGGCCGTCAATGCAGCAGGCGGCGTCCCCGATAACGAAAATCCACGGGTCGGTCTTGAGGCTCAGGTCTGGCTGGACCGGGACCCGACCGGCGCGATCTAAAGGCTCTTTCAGTGACTCCAGTATTGGTGAGGCCCGATTTCCGGCTGCCCAGATCACATTGACGGTCTCAATGAACTGTGAGGCAAGCTGGATCCCTTGGTCCGTGATGCCGGTCACGGGGCTATCCACCAGAACACGTACCCCCATCTTCAGGAGCCAGGCTTTGGCCTGCTCGCTTTGCTCAGGAGAGTAGGCCGGCAGCAGCCGGGGCCCGGCTTCAAGCAAAAAGATCGAAAAACCCTTGGCGGTGAGTGTGGGGTAATCCGGAATCATTGCCTTGCGGGCAATCTCCGCGAGAGCGCCGGCGAGTTCCACGCCGGTGGGCCCGCCACCGACGATCACGAAGGTGAGGTATTTGCGTGCCTCAGGGGAGCCAACGGGCTCGGCGAGCTCGAATGAAAGGAGGAGGCGCTGACGAATCTGGAGAGCATCCGATAGCGTTTTCAAGCCGGGCGCCCTGCGCTCCCATTCATCTTTTCCAAAATAATGGTGCCGCGAACCCGGCGCCAGGATCAGGATATCGAACGGAAGGGGCCCCCACGGATCGAGGATTACGGTACGGTGCTGGCGGTCAATCGCTGTAACTTCTCCCAGGAGAACCCTCGCGTTGTCCTGCCCGCGCAGCGTTGTTCGCAACGGGGACGCGATATCTGCCGGGGAAAGGGCCGCGGTTGCGACTTGATACAGCAGCGGCTGAAAAAGATGATGATTCGTACGGTCAATGAGAACGATCTCGACCGGCGCCCGGCGAAGAGACTGTGCCGCCGTCAGACCTCCAAACCCGCCCCCGACGATGACGACTCGCCGCTTTTCCATGGCCTGGCCTCACTACTGCTATAGCCAGTGTATCGCTTCTCCTCGCCGCCGTCCAAGTCCTTGCATATCGTGATCATCAGGCATCCACACGCTATCGATGTTCAATGTGGGGATCACATTGCTCATTACATTGCTTGGGATTATCATTGCCGGGATGCCGCAAGAAGCCGAGCACTTTGGCCATACGCAGCACCATGAAGGGACACCCCGCAAGAATGTCTCGCTTAACAGGCTCGCCCTTTCGGCGACGATCCATTGCCTGACCGGCTGCGCCATTGGCGAAGTCCTCGGCCTGGTGATCGGTACGGCTTTGAATTGGAACAATGCGCCCTCGATCGCCTTGGCAGTTGTTCTGGCATTTTTCTTCGGCTATTCGTTGACGCTCGCTCCACTTATCACAAGCGGAATGCCGTGGCGCACCGCGCTGAGTCTGGCCCTTGCCTCCGATACTCTTTCAATCACGGTGATGGAAATCGTGGACAATGCAGTTATGCTGATCGTCCCTGGCGCTATGACCGCGGGACTCTCAAGCTTGCTCTTCTGGGGCACACTGGTGCTGTCTCTCGCGGTTGCCTTCGTCGCAGCTCTTCCCGTCAATCGGTGGCTGATCCGCCTCGGCCGTGGCCATGCGCTCGTGCACGCCTCCCATCAGAAATAGACCCACTCTGTTTGCTATTAGCCAGTGGAGGAGACAGCTGATGGGCCGGTCTGCTCGAGTCTGAGCCGAATGAGGGCGCGACGGGCCCGCTTGAGGTACCGCCGACGGTCCTTCTTGATCTTCTTTCGTCCGCTGAGATCAAGTTCCTTGGCCAGGCGCACAAATTGCTCGCGATCGCAGAAGTCTCCCAGCACCCGTTGTATGCACTTCAGAGAGTGAACGGTGCGCGGATTCCCCCACTTCAGCTCAACCGCAATTTCTTGCTGATACCGAAGCGATTTAATGAGCAAGCGAAGACGATGGAGTTCTTTCCACTTGGGTCTACGGGACAGGTCCTGCAAAGCCTGGTGCAACATTGTTCTGTTTTCGTGCCGCAGTCTTTCGAGGCGGTTCTTCAAGAAAATATTTGGCCGCTCCAGACTGCTGATGGGAGTTTCCAAAAGAAGCACCCGGACCTTTTGTAGACGGTCCGACGCCCTAATCTTTTTTTCCTCCTTTCGAACAGCCCGCTGGACACGCTGTCGGTTCTTCACCGATGCGCCTGTCCGCTTGAGATAGCTCTTAAAGACATGCAGCGACCGAAGGCGACTGAAGCAGGAGACGCATCGGGCGAAACGTGCGGCGATCTTATGATGTTCCAGTAACTCTGCGTGGGCCTGAAGTCGCCGCAGATGGGTGCGAAGCTTATGAACGGTATCAGGGCGAAGATGTTTCCGAAGAGATTCGGCATAGGCCAGCGCCCGGCGCCGGTGCAGTTCCATTCGGCGTTGAAGGGGTTTCCAAAGATCCGGCATGGTTTGGTGTCCCTCTCGCGCCGGCACCAACCGTACGACCCCAAGATCGCCATGCAACATTCAGTGCCTCTTTATACGGTGGAGGGGCCGAAAGCTTAACACAAATTTTACACGGAATTGAATCACATGGAATATACGTCAGGTACTGTCCTCAAGGTCAACATGAGGAAGAGTTATGAATGATAAGGAGGAATTATGAATGCTTCCTGCTCTCCCGAGAGACTGATTCTCAATCTTCTCCGTTCGACCGCGAAGCCTTTAAGCTTTGAGGAAATCATCCGCAAGCTTCCGGAGCTTTCGTGGAATCAGGTGTTTCTCAACGTGGACGCCTTGAGCCGCCGAGGAGACATTATCCTCAGCCGCCGTGGATTCGAGTATCAGGCCATGGCCGCCGGAGATCTCGCGCACCAGTGAACTGCGCCGCTGGATACCTTGGACTGTCATCCTGAGGCAAAGGCGAAGGATCTAGATTCTTCGCTCCGCTCAGAATGACGTAAGAAGCGAGCAAAGTCTTTAGATAGCCTCTTCAAGTTCATCGCCAGCCACAGGGTCAAACGAGCGCCGGCACTAATTCCTGTCTAGAATTTGTCGTGACTTAAGCAGCACTGTGGTACTTTGATTTCCAAAAGCCATTCTAGGGCAGATCACTGCTCTCAAGGGACCGGTGAGCGTCATGTCTGATGTCCAGAGCGTCGCGGAATTTCTGGCCGCATTCTGCTGCAGCATCTTTGCCGGCGCGGCGATCTACATTACGCTCGTGGAGCATCCCGCCAGGGTCGAGGCTGGGACAGCTATTGCCGCCGCAGTATTTCCCGGTAGCTACCGGAGAGCAGCCATGATGCAGGCTCCTCTGGCGATCCTCGGCTTTGTCTTCTCGGTCATCGCGTGGATTCAGAGAGGAGATGTCTGGTGGCTAATCGGCGGGCTGCTGCTCGTTTCTGTCGTTCCCATAACTCTAATCGTCATCATGCCGACTAATAAGGAGCTACTGACGCCATTGCTTAATAAACCGCCGGGACGAATCGCTGAGCTTCTTGCGCGATGGGGAAAGTTGCATGCCATCCGAACCGCTGTGAGTTGCCTTGCGCTCGTGATCTTTCTGTACCTGTTGAGTGCGCCGTAATCCCTGGATTCCTTAGCGACTCTGTGGAAGGGAGAGCTCCTGCCCGGGCGGTTCCTGTAGAAAACTTCGATAATTCACCTGAAGCATAGGGCTGCCTTTGCGCCCTCGCTTTCCCTCATCCTCGGTACCGGCCAGCAGCAGACCAGGACGAACAAATTCCAGTTCGAACAGGTTCGGTGCCGAAGGATTCTCCGGGTCCTGCCAGCCGATCATCGGATGGTCGCTCAATGTAAACTTGAGGGAAGGCTGAGGTGAAGCAGGATGTTGCGGCCGCTGAACGGCAGGTGTACAGTGACTCTCATGAGGAGTTGCCGGCCCATACAGGTAGTGAGAGTTCTGACGCTGATATCGCTGCTGCTGCTATTGGTCACTCTGATTAGCGAGAAGCGTGGTTTGATGAGCATCGCCAACGCTGATGACCAAGGCATTCAACGCGCAAGCATCACCATGGACAGCTATTTTTATAAACCCAAAGAGCTAAGCGTACAAGCAGGCAAGCCAGTCGAGTTGACTCTCCGCAATGTTGCGACCTTCACCCCACACACTTTTGTCTTAGATGATCCAACCGCAGGGCTCCATATTCGCGCAGAAGTGGACGCAGGGGAAAGCCAGACGGTGCGATTCACGCCCAAGGAGCGCGGCACGTTTGTGTTTTATTGCGATAAGAAGTTATTGTTTTTTAAGAGCCATCGCGAACGGGGTCACGAAGGTCGTCTAGAAGTGCGGTAAATCTCGTCAGCTGTGCTGCTCTCCTACTTGTCAAACAAACTCACCAGTGATCGACGGATGGCGATAGGTCCCCGCGAAGGCCCGGTACCATTACGATGCCGACGGCGTCGGATCCTTTGTCTACTCCTGTGCGGCCTCCTGCTGGCCCTGCTGTCCGCTCGGTCTGTCTTTTCGGCAACAGATGATATTCATTCTTTGGATGTTGTTGTTGACGCCCAGCACGTGGCCCATGTGCACGCTATCTTAGAATTACCGGCCAGGCCTGAAATCGTTTTTGCAGTGCTGACGGATTATGCGCAATGGCCAACTCTATTTGCGCCAGGCCTAATCATCGCCGCTATTCGGGATGAACCCGAAGGGGTGATTACCGAGATGTACGTTCCTCGGGTACTGCTTCCAGGGACCGTGCACGTCATCATTCGAACGCGGGTTGATACACCTCAACAAATTGAAGCGGAACTGATCAGTGGGGACCTTCACCGTTTCTGGCGGCTGTGGCGCCTGATGCCGTCAGCGAAGGGTCGTGAGACGAGGGCGGAACTCCAGATGGTGGTTCAACCGAAAGGTTGGACACCAAACTGGTTGATCCGCCATGGCATAGAGATGGAACTGAATGATCACTTTGAACGACTCCGGGCCGCAGTCCAAAGAAGAGAAGGCTAGGGAACCATGATAGTTTTCGTTCTTGGCCGCAATGGGTTAGCGTGGGTCTCAGCCTTCCTTGTCTGGCCCGGGTCCGCCGCGGCAAGCTTTCGGGACAAAGGTACCAGGCCTCAGGCGGCGGACCGTGCTGCGGCTCGGCCCAGCCGTCTCTCGATGGCGTGCTAGTCCTCGTGACCTTGATCCCCCTCTGCTGCTTTGTCATCCAGCCCTGCTGCTTGCAACATCTCCTGGCACTGCTGCGACGTGATTTTCGGTAACGGTCGGATGAAGGCAACAAGGGCCCAAATTTCATGGGGACGATGGCTGGGACCAAAAGCCGGCGTGCCGGTCTTTTTCAAAAACCGTAGATGGCGCACAGGATACCGGTGCGCGTCGTGGTGCTCGTCTTCTCCATAATATGCTTGATATGCTCCTTTGCGGTCTGCTCCGTGATGCCCAGATTGTTGCCAATCTCTTTATTGGTCG